>Ga0307507_10001311_pt1 | contig 55650 bp, 15 predicted proteins | sample 7_EM_MG_FD_207223 | JGI IMG/M metagenome (GOLD analysis project Ga0307507, IMG submission 207223) | Populus trichocarpa ectomycorrhiza microbial communities from riparian zone in the Pacific Northwest, United States - 7_EM | ecosystem: Host-associated > Plants > Roots > Unclassified | place... | reverse complement strand
ATAGTCTGAAAGCCTAGGTTCTGTTATATAATCAATCAACTTTAGGAAGTAATGTAAAATGTTAGTATTAAGCTATTTTAATCTCCGCAATCTCCGCAACGCGAATATCGCTGACGCCGTCTACAAGTGCTACGAAACTCGCTTAGACGTGATTCCGGTGGTTTCGCACAAACGTAGTTAGTCAGCTTGCGGACCGATTGAAAATCCGCACCAACGGAATCACGTCTGAGCTTGCTGAGGTAAGTGGATGTTAGTTAGCTTACTGACGGGCCGAAGAAATATCCGGTCCAATCAAAATCACGTCTGAGCCAGCTGAGGTAAACGTGGCAGATCCCGATCGCAGCGACCACGAAATGTCCGTTCTGCCTCAACCACTGCCTGTATCAACTAACCTTTTGACGTCTTATTCAGCGAGCATCTGTCTCTAAGGTTTCAATGGCCGACATCATTTTCCAGCCGAGATATCAACCATGCATTCTGCTGCATAAAAACAGCATTCCTTGCTCCATCTGGTTCGAAGACGTCTTGGTGTACTACGGAGTCCCCACTGCGACTTTTGAGCTCTACCTTATTGTACCGGATATCGACCAAGCCGCTGAAGTTCTTGCACAGTGTGGATGGACTCTACTCACAGCAGCACCGGCCAAGGTTGGTACCGCGGTTGTTGACACTCAGCAACGCCGTCTAGTGCCTCCTATGTTCAAGACGAAACCATACCAACCTCCTCAAAAGACATCTATCCCTCCACCGCCAAGTCAGGATCCACCAAGAGCAACTGAAACGGTTCTTCTTCCGGCTAATGATTGGAATTTCACCTTCTCAGAAGCCAAGCACAGGCCCGGCAATCTAGGCCTTTTTCCCGATCTTCCGGAATTCCTCGATGCTTTGATCGATAGTTTACTCGATACTTCCTTAGATCAATCCATGCTCTGGGGCCATATTGCATGCCAGATCGTATATCTCTATGGCTACAATTCGACTATTCAGGATCGGTCCTTTGCTGAACACTTGAGATATGAGCATCGACAATACCACCTAGACTCGCTATCGGGAATGCGTACTGGGACGGCACATTTTATAAAACACCAACGCAAGATTCGAGAAGCACTTAATCAGGGCTCATTCACATTATGCGAGTGCTCAGCCAGTCGCGATAGGGAAGACCTGTTTCCGGAAAGGCGAGAGAGGGAACTTCTACGAAAAATGATGGAAAGAAGTGAAAACTACGAGGTGGGTGGCGGTGCAGATGGTGATAGTAATAATTCAGGGGGAAGTGGTTCCTCGCGTGCGTTAGATCGATTACTTTGTCATTAATGCTGGACGCGGGAATACCCAGACGAGCAGTAAGACTTCGTATATAGCAATAATAATCTGGATTTTAATGAGTCGTTCTTCGGCTTATGATGCTTTTAGAGAGGATATCGTTTGTTCATATTCTACTACTCTCAATGCAGACACGGAAATCCTGACACGTTGATGAGATCGGGCTTTCGAGAGAAATATTTAGTGTAGGATGTGTAGTTGCAATAAATCCGGGCACTTGCCTGCCCCTAGCGTTTATGCTTAGGTGTTGTCTTGTTCCTCAGAGGTTCTTAACGTGTCGAGGCACTATTATAATTAGCTGTGTTAAAATTAAAGGGCGGCGGAGTTTGCACACTAATATTCTTGGCCTTACTCGTTTCTAGAGTCTATATGTACTAGTTCATCTCAATTCCAAATTCCTCCACTTCTTAATCCTTCAATATGATTTCACTCAGCGGCAGTAGGAGATTAAAAGACGAACTTGGTAAGACTGTATTGTTCACAGGCCCTTGGTCTAAGTCGGGTACAAGGGGGCAACCTGAACGGGCTGCCCGCCCTCCCTGCTAGCGCTATGCATCGCTAATTTATAACTGTTTATAAGCTGGTTTAGGGCCTAATCTATTAAGGAGGGAGGGCTTTTCATAAGCCGCTTAAGGTATTACTTAAGTAGGTCTATTTAGTACTATAATTAGATAATATTATAAGGCGTTTTGGATACCTACACTGCCTTAGGTTATAGGTATAGCTAGGGGGGCAGGGTATAAAACTAAGCGTATAGGAGTAATAGTATATAATCTGGCTTATATGGTATAAGGTCTATAGCTATAAAGCCACTTTAAATATTCTTCGATATAGTGCTTTCGCGTATACTTATTAGTAAAGAGATATAAACTCTTATTTATTAATATGGTTAACGCTAAGGCCTATTTCTACTTAATAAGTTGCCTATATAATTGCTTAAGTACTATAAAGTAGCCGACGTTAAGCGGTTATAGTAGATGCGATAAATACGCTGGCATATAAAGTATAACAATTAAGTGCTCTAAGCAGTATTGGTTAAACTTAGGCGTAACGTGGCTGCCGTGGCCATTAAGAATTAACAGCCGATATTAACCGGCTGTACGACCTTTTGTATGCTTATTAAAGACGTTCTTTAGCTAATATAGGCTAATATTGTTATTAGTCTAGCTGTTTTCACTTACGCCAATTAACTACTTAAGTGGTAGGATCGTATTATCGTACTAGGCTACTTAGTATATTACTACCTTAAAGATTATAAGTCGTGGGATTATAAACCCTTATATACTAACAGTTTTAATAGCTATAACTGTAACGGGCTTATATAAATACTTCTAAACCAAAGCTTGTAGATTGTTACTATATAAAAATACTAAGCTAAGAAGAAAAAGGAGAAGAAGATTATTAGAAACTAATAAGATATAAGTGGTCGCCAAGGCGCTAGTAATAAGCGAGCTAATAGCGATTTTCTATCCCGGGGATAGAAAATCCTAATTGGCTAGTTCTATGGTATGGCAGAATTTAGTACGTAATGCGCTTTAGCATTATTATATTACCTTCCTTCCTAAAAAAGCCTGCCTTTAGGCTTTATCCAAGTTCCTTATTATTATTTAAATTATCTACCCCTTCTTCCTAGCCTTTAATCTAGCTTTTTAGGTTATATAGTAGTCTAAGGAGGTCTAGGTAGTTTAGGTAGAAATCTTATAGTTTATAAGGGGAGTACTTAAAATTAGATATAGGGTATACTCTAAATCTTTATTATAACCTAACTAGCTTATATAGTATTTTAAGGTATTACGGTTCTTCTTAACTAATAATATTTCTTTAACTTTATATTCTTTGTCCTTTGCTATCTAAATTAGTAGTAGGGGGTTATTATACTATCCTAGTAATGGGTTATCTATAGCTTTTTATAGTTGGTCTAGAGAGAAAATAGGGTAGATTTTTATTAACTCTAGTAGTTTAACCTTAAAAGAGTGCTCTACTTTCTTAAGAATCTTATAGGGGCTAGCTATTTAGTGGTTTAGTTCATGGCTTAGCCTCTAGGTCTTTTAGTTTTTTATTAACACCTATATCTTATCTCCTATTTAGAGGTTTACCTTACGGCGATATTAATTTACATTAGCCTTTTTCTTCTCTTATGCCCTTTTTATAATTGGTTAGGCAGTCTCCTAGGCTCTATATATTCTCCTAGTAAATATTTAGGCCTTTTTATAGCTAAGGTATTCGCGGGCCATTATAGGTTCTATAGCTCTATCCTAATTAAAGGATATTTATAGCTTGTATCCATAGAGTAACTTAAATAGCAATATTCCTATACTATTATAAGGGAGTGTAAGCTATGTGTAGTCTATTATAGGTAGTAGTGTGGTGGGGTAAAATGTCCCATGCTTAGTGTCTTGGCATTTTCCTGTATTTATTGAGCTTTGGCTTTCCTCCTTCTTTCCTCCTTATCTTATATACAATTACGAACCTACCGGAATATATTCTTTTCTTTCTTTATTACCGATAGAGAGATAGACAGACAGACTGACTAACTAACTAACTAATAGATAGATAGTACCGTGACTTTCCTATCTAAGAGACACCGTACCCTTCCACATATTATTTGGCATTCCACGTGGGGACAACAGCAAGCTCTTTGGATTAGAAGTCTAGTGCTACATATATAGAAGACACATAGGAATATACTATAACTGCTAAAGAACCGCTAGCTGTAGAAGAATAACCAACTATAGAAGAACCAATAGATAAGATAGCAGAACTAGAGAACCAGAGAACTAGGTAGTATTAGACAGCGAAGGGAACCAAGCAGACCCTAAATAGAAAGACAGCGGAAAAGATAGACAGCCAGACTTAACGCATAGGCCAAAGAGTGGCAATAGGAAGCAAAATGGTGTAGGTTAAAAGGTCTTAGGAGTTAGGTTCGGTGCCTATACTTAGAAATTTGGCGTTAAGCGAACCAGCAAGCCAATTAGATAACTACCAGTGGTCGAAATCTCGCCACCTACGCGCGCACGAGCATGGCCAGAATATTATTAAAGATGTAGAGACGACAAGCCAAGGGCTAATTAGTTAGATGGAAACGAGATCTAAGATATCTGGCAGTAAAGAAAGCTAGCGCTGCCCTTTAAGAATAGAGACAATACTAAGCAAGGCCGCGAGCACACAAGATTAAATCTGCCTTTAAAAGCTTCCTATTCTAGCTTAGCTTTATCCTCTTTTAAGTTATCTAGATTATGTTAGCAGCGGCCCTAGAGGCACTCTGTAAGGACCTACTATATAGAACGACAGTAGGCTAAAATAGATGGACGTATCAAGACCCGGCAGTGGTAGAAGATAAAGATTCTATGCTCTCCCAGAAAGACCTCCCCTTAGGCATTAAGAAGCAGGCGCCTTCCGTTAGGGATATAGCTGTACAAGTAGACCAGCCGAAGCATGTACCTGTTAATGTCCCGCCAGGACAGTTATCTGGGATATCCTCTATTAAGACTATGGCCATGCAAACAGACTTACTGTAGTGTTTACCTGTAACACCTAGGACTAATAACCCTCAGCAGATAAAGGATAAAAGCCATAAGGATTACCTATAAGCTTCTAAGGAAGCTCTAGATGCACCTAATAACTAGCAGTTAACGGCTTAAGACAAAGTCTACATTATAGTCCAGCCTATGCCAGCCCTAGGAACTGCTAGGACTCCTTACTTTGCAGGGCAGAACGTATTACAGTTTATTAAACGGTATAAGCGGCTATGCACCCGATATCGTGTAATAAGTATAGAGAAGCGCTAGGGCCTTCTAGAGTACTGCAATTACTAAATAGGGATATAGATCTGAAGCTTGCCTAAATTTATAGCTGGCAATTAGATAGAGCTTGTAAGAAAGCTTAGGGCAGAATACTAAGCAAATAACTACTATTAACGTATAGAGATAAGAGACTTTATAGAAGCTTTTATTTAAAAATCTGCGGAACAGCTAGGCGAATTACGTTACTATATATAGGACTTTACTACTATCTTAGCTAAAGTGGTAGCCGTAGGAAACCTTACTAAGCAAGAGAAGGGGTAGTTGTTTATATAAGGACTTTCTGTTAAATACTATAGGCACGCAATAGAACAAATAGGAGCCGTAGTAGACGAGCCTAGTACCCTTATATTTAAAAGACTAAAGGAGGCCATAGAGTCAAGGATAGTAGCTATAGAGGGCGCTAAGCAAATAGATATCCTTCTGGAAGAAGACGCCCTAAATATCCAGCTTATACAGGAGCTATGGCAGCAAAGGGATAAGCTTAACCGCAGGAGAGAAGGAAGGCTTCTAAACTTAGGTATATATAGAGGAGCCCTAACATAGTAGCAGTTACCCTCTACTATAGACCAAGAAATGGATGAAATGCTAAGCTAACTAAGGAGTCTAAAACTGACCAAGACAGAGCTTACGGCAGCTATATAGTTGATGCCGTTCCTTAACCAAATCCGGATAGACCCAAGGAAGTTCACAACACTGCTAGATTAGGCCGCAGTTTAAGGCTTAGCATAAGAATATAAAGACTAGCAGAAAAGCAGCCAAGCTCCCTTTGTCCTATAAGGCTGTTAATCTCCGCAAGACTTTTAACCTCTGTAAGACTTTTAATATCCGCACGATTTTCAATATCCGCAAGATTCTACCGCCTTTAGACGGCCGCAGCAGAATATATAAGGTTAGCAAGGTACGCGAGGACAAGGCCTATAGACCTATTTTAGATGCGGAGGAGGTTACCATTTTACCTAGTATAAATGCTAAGGGTTTAAGGATCTTGTTTAGTAAGGATTTGTGCATCTATCTAATTAAGGAAGACTAGTAGTTGGGATATATAAACGACCTAGACCAGTACTTCCGTGGCTTAGTAATAAAGGACGGCTAAAAGGTATTAAGAACTAGCTCTATATATACTAGGGAACAGACCTAGGCAGGCCAAAGGAAGAATAGATATAGTAGTAGGCCCCTATATTACAAACTAATTTTACTGCTTTCCATAATAGAGTAGTACTGAAGAATAGTAACAAAATGCGTATAAACTAGGAGGACTACTATTAAGTACGGTTTACAGACTTAGCAGTAACGCCTAGCTAGCAATGTCCGTAGACTCGCCTAACCCTTAGAGACAGCCGTATAACTAGGACAACTGTCAAGCCGCAAGCTCTACCATAGGAGAAGAATGTACGACTAGGAGAATGCATCTAGATTATGTTACGGCCTGTAAATAAGATGGTAGAGGCTAGGAAGAAGAATAAATCTTTTAATCCTTAAAGATGGTCTTAGAGACGGACGCTTAACTAGGCCAGCTATTAACCCACAGGCTCTATAGTAGGTGTAGGGTATTCGACTAGGGGATAGTCAAGTTTTAAGGTGGGGGAGGGGACGTAGGTAACGTATAAAAGATTTCTATTTATCTGCTTAATTACTGTATTTCCTAAAGCTCCTTTCTTGTTTACTTTCTTGATCGCAATGAGACGCGTTAGTCGCAACGACCTGCTGTAAAGATATTAGTTTAGCTTACCGCCTATTAATAAGCTAATAGCGATTTTCTATCCCGGGGACAGAAAATCCTAATTAGTCTATTTAGTAATAGAGCTGGCAGAACTCTACACCGCCCCTAGAATTTAATAATGCGCTAGCTATAGGATAAGAACGGTACTAAGAGCCTTAGTTAATTATATAGATATAGAGCCGATTATACGATGTAGAGCTAGATGCAGAGCTATACGCAGAGCCTTAATTAAACAACTGCGCGGAAGTTATGGTTAGTTAAAGAACCAAATCAAGCTAGAGCCTTAATATCAGCATATTACTGTTACTAAATTAAGTCAATTAAATATTGTTAGATTAGAGCCTTTAACTAGGCTGACCTTATTCCTTATTTAAACAACGACTAATTGCAGTATAACTATTACTGCTATCCGAGTTTAGTACTGCGCTAGCTGTACAACAAGAACGGACACTACGGTAAGGAAGGGATCTGTATAAAAGCAATAACATAATATCAGTGATTAAGTACCGCGGAAACGGTAAAGTAGTATATAAAGAGGCAGTGACAAAGATGCTTTATAAGAGATCGTATATAGGACGCAGCTAACTATAATAAGCCTAAACCATCCTTATACGACCAAAGACAGGACTAAGCCGTATTGGGATAAACTAGTAAAGGATTTTATTAAGGATTACAAAGAGAACAGGATTTGGATATATAGGAGCCAGCGCTTTTTCTTAAGAGGTTGTCTTAATAAAGGACTGCATTATGGACATAAGGGCAAGGGATATATAATAAAGGCAGTTATAATAACCGAGAAGCTGACACCAGATAATATTAAGGACGACTTAGGCGAAACGTAGAGCCAGTAGGACAGTAATTAAGAGACTAAAAGTAGAAGATAATCCTAAGAAGGCTCTTAAGCTAGAAGAAGATTAAGGATACACAAGCGTACTGCTAACAGCTAGGGTAAAGAAGCAGTTGCAAAAGCCTAAGGATGCGCCAAAGAAGCTAAGAGCAAAGACGGTTCTAAAAGGAAAGAAAGTAGCTATTAAGGACGTCTTACAAGGGCACTAGGCCTGTGGTAATGGTTCAGAGGAAGCTGCCGTTAGTGCTTATAAAGGAGGAAGTCTTAGGACAGGTCTCTAGATTGGACGTCTGGTGGACACTAAGAGCCTTAATTGACTATAGATACAGAGCTTTAACCGAACGGCTGTATAGCCAGAGTCTTAATTAACTGTCCGCAGGTACAGAGCCTATGGATATAGAGCCTTAATGGAACATCAACGGATTTAAAAGCTTTAATTAAGTATGCGATGATGCAGAGCCTAGGTTATACGTATAATAGAAGACGCTTTAAGTTAAGCTAGAGCCTTAGTTAAATCTTAATTAGTTAGACGCCGCCTCTATAGTTAAGTTGGATTAGCTAGAGCTTTTAGTTAGGCCGACCTAATACCCTATTTAAACGTTAGTCGATTGTATGTTGTTATAGTTAAATCGAATTAGTTACTGTCGCCATTAGATGTTTTTAATTAGTAGTTAAAGGTCCTATAATAGCAGACAGACAGCCTCTGCAGGAACCTCTCCCTTTGACCCTCCTTTATTAATTAATTGCCGCCTGTCTTAACGCCCACGGACTGGTTAACCAGAACGGTCTTTCCTATAGACGCAGATATGGATCTCTACACGGAGTCTTATATGGAGTTGTACGCAGAGTCTACGGATATGGAGCACATAGGTGCAGAGCCTTGATTGGATAATAGTACGGCAGCTTGACTGGACGCCTATGTATGCAAAGCCTTAATTAAACGGTAGATGCGGAGCCTTGACCGATTGCACGCCTATATGGAGGTCTTAATTGATTGTCTATAGATATAGAACCTCGGTTATATATGCAGCCGAAAATACTTTAAGTTAAGCCAGGGCCTTATTAAATCTTAATTAGCTAAACGCCGTCTCCGCATTTAAATTAGGACAGTTAGAACCTTTGACTAGGCTGACTTTCTACCTTAATTAAACGACCAAACGATTAGTTGCAGCACGTCGTCGCCGACCAATTAGACAGTCTTCGGCCAGTAGTTAAAGCACACACGCAGACACGGACGCAGACACAGACGTAGAATATACAATACAGAGCTACTAATACACAGCCAGATACACAGCTAAATGCAGAGCTAGATGCAGAGTCTTGATATTAAACAACCAGCTAAACGACTAAATTAAGCCAGAGTCTCTGCTATTTTAATCAACTGCCCTACTGCCGCCGCCGCCATTCCGTCCGACTACTTTATCCCTACTATCTTGACCGACTGCTCTGTCTTTACTATTCTAGATCTGTACCGTTGCTAGATCTAATTACTGCTGGATCTACTGGATCTATTATACAGTTCCGCCCAACTGTTCCGACTAACCTGTTCCGTTCTACTATTTCTACTAACTGCTACTCCAACTGACCGCCGCCGACCGATTGTTCTACTGCTACTGCTACTGCTACTGCTACTGCTACTACTGTTCCAACCAGCTATTCTACTGCTGCTATTTAGCCGTTCTGTTCCGTTGTTCCAATTATTCTACCGCTACTGCCTTAACTAACTACTACTAACCGTTCCGCTTCTACTAAGTGTTCTGCTATTAAAAGTTCTGCTATTAGATGTCCTGCTGCTTACTAACTGTTACCGAGTTCTTCTACCGAGTGTTCTACCGCTGACTGTTCTGTTTTATTTTACTGCGCTAAATGTCTACTTTTACTACTGCTTCTACCACCGTTACTATTACTGCTATTACTGCCGCTATTATTATTTCTGGTTTACTGTTCTAGTTACTAGTAGGAAGATTGGATCTTAGCTATAGATAACGGAAGGATATTATAGAATAGTTTTGCAAGGCTGTAAAGACGGCTGCAGAATTACGCTTTTGACTAGTACCGCTAGTAGGTATAGTACACAGGCGATTAGGGCGGCTAGTGCGTGCATTTATGCTTTCAACCAGTGACGCTGGTGGGTATGGTGCATAGGCAACTAGTACGGCTAATAGGTGTATTTATTTTAGTATAAGTCTAATAGGTATCTTACTAGGAGAAAGGTTTCCTGCGTTCTATTTTGTGCTTTCCTTTTTCTATTCTGCTTTTGCTATACTTTTGTTTGGCTATTCTTCTATAGGATAGAACGTTAGGGGACAACGTTCTTAGTAGGGGAGGTATGTGGTGGTGTAGATTGGACGTCGCCTACTGTCTTGGCATTTTCCTGTATTTATTAAGCTTCGGCTTTCCTCCTTTCCTCCTTATCTTACATACAATCACGAACCTACCGGAATATATTCTTTTCTTTCTTTATTACCGACAGAGAGATAGACAGACAGACTGACTAACTGACTGACTGATAGATAGATAGTACCGTGACTTTCCTATCTGAGAGACACCGTACCCTACCACACTAGAACAAGGTGTTATATTTTAGTTAGGCGGTCCATAATAACAAGGATATATTCGTATGCCTTACCATGGCGTTGGTATACCGGCAGCGTTGTGATATAGTTAATTAAAATATCGGTCTATAGGCGAGCAGGTAGTTCTAGTGGCCTTAGGAAACCGGGCGGGGCAGAACAGGGGGTCTTAGTGCGAAAGTATAGGGCATAGTCTTTAACGAAGGTAGCCGTAAACTGGGAGATTCCTGGCCACCAGTATATTCGGTTTAAGAGGTCAAGAGTCTTAACCCAGCTAGGGTAACCAGCGGGGCCGCTGCTATAAAAGCAATGGATAACTTCTAGGCGGAGGTCTAAGGCATTGGGGACGAAGAGGCGTTGGCGGAAGTAGATCTGTCTGTTAACAATACTGCATTCTAACTTATTGCAATAGAGTAATTTCCTAATCTTCTTTGGCTAACGGCGAGCTTTCTAATCACATAGGGCCGCTACTATATCTCTTACGAGTTTGTTCTCCTAGTATCCTAACCGGATTAGCTTATCTAGTAACTTTTCGGCTATTTTGGGGTCTAGAGCGGCTATAAACTCCACGTTATTAGAGTTGCGGGACTTATATAGTAATTCTTCTAAGATTGTAGGGTCAACTTTCTAGGGCGGTATAATAACTTGGGCTCGGTGGCGGAGGCGTTTATTATTAGCGTCCTTGGGTTTCGTTCCTAGTAGTCAGCTTAGGGCGTTAGGGAGCGTAGCTTTACTGCCAGGTCTGTATATAATTACAAAGTTAAACTATAAAAGGAACTCTACCTACCGGACTTGGCGTTGGTTTAGCTGCTTAGTAGTTATAAATATCTGTAGGTTCTTATAGTTAGTAATAATTTTAAACGGCTCCTTAGTCCCTTATAGCTTAGGACGCCATTCCTCTAAAGCCTTAATAATAGCTAAGAGTTCTTTATTGTAGATCTTGTAGTTACACTCTGGCGCAGAGTGCTTTGCGGAGAAGAATGCGACTGGTCTTAATTTACCGTCATTGTTATACTGGGAAAGGACTCCGCCAGAAGCCTAATTTAATGCGTCTGTCTCTACCACTGTTTTCTTCGTGTAGTCGTAGTATGCTAGTACTGGTGCTGAAGTAAAGGCTCTCTTAAGGGCCTTAAACGACTTAGCTTGTTCTAGTCCCCATAGCCATCCAATATCCTTTCTTAGGAGTTTTGTCATGGGTGTAGTAATAGTAGAATAACTTTGGATAAACCTATAGTAAAAGTTTACAAATCCAAGAAACTGCTATAATTCTTTAACTAAGGTTAGGTTCTCCTATGCTTGTAAGGCTTAGACCTTTTTAGGGTCTATACTTATTCCTTCTATTAAGATAATTAAGCCAAGGTACTTTATCTTTGTTGTATAGAACTCTGACTTGCCAATATTAATTTAGAGGCTGGCAGCTCTAAGGCAGCAAATTACCTCTTTAACGTGCCTGGTATGCTTAGCTCGAGTTTTAGAAAATACAAAGATATTGTTAAGGTATGCTGTATAATAGTCGTCCAGTGCGTTATAAAGAATGTGGTTAATATAGTTCTGGAATATAGCTAGGGCATTATAAAGGCTAAATAGGGTTACTAGCATCTCGTAGAGCCCAAAGCGGGTAATAAATACTGTAAGCTATTTATAGCCCTTAGTAATACAGATCCTGTTAAACGCGGCAATAATATTAAGCCTAGTATAGAATTTGGCGCCGTATAGGGCATTAAGTGTCTTACGGATAAGCGGGAGCAGGTATTAGTTCTTAACGGTGACGTTATTAAGTCCTCTATAGTTGTGGCAGATCCTCACCCCTCCTCCTAGCTTAGCAGCGAGTAGGAGCGGGGCTATGGCGGGGGACGTTAATTCTTAGATAAAGCCTTTATTAAGCATCTTATTAATCCATTTCTTAACGCATTAGAGCTCGGTAGGGGAGAGTGGGCGGTTCTTATAGTATGGGGGCTGCTTTCCTGGTATGATTTTAATTTTATGGTCCTATAGGCGATATAGTAGGAGCTTATTGACATTCTTTGGGAGAAACCCCTTAATATGGTGCCTGTGTTCCCTTAGGAGGCGTTATACAATATCGTCCCTAGTTAAAGCGGGCTTGCCTTTTATAAACTTCTCAACATCTATATCCATAACTTTGTGGCGGAGGAACTCAGTATTTATGGTCTAGAGGTTTTCCTTAAGGAAATGGTAAAAATAATTAGGGAAGACCTTGCAGGCTTCTTCTATTATATAGTTACTATTAACTAAGCGGCGAAAGGATTTCTCTGTTAGGTCCGGTATTTTAACCAGTCTAGTAGGGAGTTTATCTATTAATTGTTTCCGTTCTTCTTGTTCTACCAATTCTACTAACTCTGCTATATAGATCCTTATTACTTGTACGCCTTTTTATTTACAAAACTGGGCGAAATTCACGGCGCGTACGTTTATAATATCGTTCAGATTAGGGCGTATTTGGTCTTCTCCCAACGTCGCGGCAGGGCTGGCTTGTCTTGGTCGGCTCTTAAGAGCGGTTCTTAGGCGGCGGCCTTACACAAGGCGTGCGGGGAGTAGGTACAAGGTTGGGCGTTATAGTGGCGCGGTTTCTATTATCTAGGTCTTAGTGGTTCTATAGCTAGTCCTTACTATAACATAGGCTGTAGTGTGTGTATATGGCATATAGCTTAGTTCTGGGTGTTAGGCTAGGCGGCTAGGGTTTAAAGGGTGTCTAGGTTAGCGTTAGATTCTTAGTGGTAGTGGCGCAAAGCGGACCTTCTTCCTTAGTCTCAGCAAGGCTGGCTAGCCCGTTATTTTAGTCTTAAGTGCTAAAGTAGTCCAGTTTTCTGCTATCTCATTGCTTTACAGCTGCTCAGGTTCCCCTTTATTAGGAATATCTTCTACTATTAAGGCTTTATATGTGGTCCTAGGCACTAGGCTTGGTAGTGCCAAGTATCTATATGGGGCGTCCCTGCTACTGTCGGCTGTCCCCTATGGGAGATAGTTCCTAGAGTAGTAGTTTAAGTCAAAGCGGATCTTAAGCTCCTTAAAGCTGGGGCGGGGCTTATACTTCTAAAGCCAAGGCATGCCTAAGATAATTAGGGTAGTAGGTAAGAGTTTAGTAACAAAAAAGAGCATAGCTTCAGTATAGAGGCCAATTAACATTTAGGTAGTGAAGTAGTCCGTAATAAGCGAAGTTAGGATACTGTCTATAAGGCGTAGTGGCCTAGGTGCCAATAGTTTCTTAGTTATAACATTATATTTTCTTATAATAGACTCTGCGTTGGCAAATACCATTATAGTACTACCGGAGTCTACTAGGCTTACTGTATTAATAAAAACTTGGGGGTGTGGGTTGCGTAATAAGGAGAGTTAAGTTTAAATAAGGATTAATTTCTTATTACTATTTACTAATCTAAGATTAAGTGGCAGCTTACTAATAGAAAGGACTAATTAGTTTAGTAACAGGGACCTAATCTTCTCATCTTTCTCCTTATATGGTTTGGACCCTTGGACGCGACTTAGTCCAAGGGTCTGCCTTTTAATAACTAGGGTACAGGGCTGTCTTAGCAGGGCGATCCAGTATCTGTCTAGCTGGCAGTGTTAGTCTTAGTTAGGGTATAAGAAGACGGCACCTTACTAATAATATAGCCGTGTTCGTATTCGCTAGCGCGGAGTTGCTAATTCTGGGTGTTATTAACGGGTTGGGCTTCTATATAGGGCATTATTTAGAGTAACTGAGCCGCAGGGTTAAAGGGGGGGAGTCGTCTACCGCGGCTATAATGGACTCCGCGGTTGCTACGTCCGCGGTTATTAGTTTGCGTCATTTAACGGGCTAGCATTAGGACTGGGTTTGCTATTATAGCAGGGTTATAAGCGTCCTTCTAGTGGCTAGGCAGGCCACAGGCAAGGCATAGTCTATTATTAAAGCGACGCTTGCGCTCCGTATCTAAGATTCTATTAAGGTCCATGGGTTCTCTAGTTGCTGCTAAGGTTGGGGTCGGCGTAGGGGCAGGGGCTTAAGCAGGTAGGCAGTAGTTAGTATTCTTAAGGTTGGCTTAGTGTATATAGTTTGCGAGGTTTTTAGCAAATATATCTATCTGCTTACTCTAATCTATATAGTTACTGTTGTTAATTTTGTGGTTAAGTCTAAGTACTAGCTCTTCCTTCTTTAGAGAGATAAACTTCTGGAGTAGGTCTACCTTCTATTCGTCTGTCTTCCTGGCGCGGACTATTAACTTATTAAGCTCTCCCTTCTAGGACCAGTAATTATGCTTGCCCTAGGGGAAATGGTTAAGCTTATTTTTTGCAACCTAGGTTGTGTTAATAACCTTATAATAGGCAGCAAGCTCTTTAAGCATATTTTCCTTAGCAGGCCATTTCTATATAGATATATTGTTTGGGTTCTCGTGCATAAGCTCTAGGCCCTGCTTAATAAACTTATAGGCCTTGCCTTCTAGCATATCTGAGATATAAAGGATCTGAGATTAGACTGTATTAAAGTAGTCCTAGTTACGGTTAAAGACTCCTTTAATCTTAATATGCTAGGTCTTAAAGTTAGCTTATTGCTCTAATAGGGTGCCTTTTCCGCTGAATATTGGTGGGTCTTTAGACTTCCGTTTTTTCTGCTAGGTTGCTGCCGTTATTATAGGGGTTAATTGTTTTAGAACGGCGATAGTCTCTACCTAGGAGTTGATAGTTCCTATCTAGGAAGTAATAAGGGTATTAAGGCTTTCGTTGGCTTTCTTATTAGCGGTATTTGTGTTATACATAAACTATAGTCCCGCTTTAATGTTGCTGAGGAACTCATTGGTATAGTTAACAAGGGTATAGTAAGCTTTATCAGCCTTAAAGGTCTTAGGGTACAGTGGGGAGCGGCGGATTGTCTATATAATATTAGGGTGTGTCTATGTAAAGAAGTCTATAAAAACTTCGCGGGGGTTCTAGGTTTCGGCCATTTCAGCGTTATTAATGTCGCCTATTTAGGTGGTCTTTGGCGCTGAGAAAAAACTGAGGATCGTTCTAGGACTGTGCTGGATTATGGCGTATAGACGCGTTGGCTGTGCGCGCAGGTCGCAATTGTTCTGGGGCGGAGATGACTGGGATACGGGGAATTAGTGATCGTGACGGGGCGCAATTGATGATAGCACAAACTGTCACAGTGCTGCAATGAAGTAGACTGAATAACTACGTTGTGCTATAAAGAAGAGAAGAAGGTAAAAGGGGGTATTGTATACAAATAGTAGGGCCAGCCGCCAAGGCGCTAGTGGTGGGCCAGCTAACAGTAGGAACAGTATGCGTCAGGTCAGTGCCGTGACATCTATCTAACTATATCTCCTCTAGGATATTAGTGGGACATTAGTAAAACCTTTATCTGTCTTATCTAATATATACCTTTTAGGAGCGCCCGTTATAATTTGGCGGCATTTGGCAGCTAAATGCGCATTTTGCGCATTGCAACGTATAGCGTATAGTATTGACTAAGGAGCGGCATACTGCCGCATTTAATAGTAACCAACAACGCGGTGTAGCTAATTGCGCATTTATAGACACCTAGGTAAGTAGTGCCTTTATTCCATTAAGCTCTTTTTATACTTAATGCGCAATTAATATATAATGCCCTTTTTGCGCATTCTATATATCTTACTTACTTTAAATAATAGATAAGCATTACTCTTCCTGCGCACTTAATAGTAGCTAGCCAAATAAATAATATTATTTTAGATAATTTAATATAATGATAGTTCTCTTCTACCTACCTATCTACTAACCTACTTGCCTACCTATCTACTAACCTACTTGCCTACCTACCTACCTGCCTGCCTGCCTACCTACCTGCCTGCCTGCCTACCTATCTATCTATCTATTTGCCTACCTACCTACCTACCTACCTACCTATCTACCTACTTGCCTATATTAGTATCTAATTTAATTTAGGAGAGAGGTTGGCCCAATTAAAGGTTCTAATTTAGTAACGGGCCGATATTAAAGCTCTAGTTCAATTCGATCGATCAATTAATTAAATCGTTTATAGTATTCGCTGGCTAGTTGTTTGAACGGTCGTCGTCTAGTTTTGGTAACGGTCGTCTAGTTCTGGCGATGGTTGTCTAGTTCTAGTAACGGTTGTCTGGTTCTAGCGACGGTTATCTAGTTCTGGCGGCGGTTCTCTGCTAGCTGCCGTTCTAATGCCTCCCTAGGTAGGGAGGATATAAGGAAGGAAGGAAAGGTAAAAATTAAAGTGGCTATATAGGGGGTATACTTGGCAGAGGTATGTGTAGAGGCGATTGGGAATATAGCGGGGACCCGACGCAGAGCCTTCGTACACAGAGTTTCGCGCAGGGCCTTATGCAGAGCCTCTGTACGTAGAGCTTCGTACAGAGCCTCGTGCAGAGCCTCGTGCAGAGCCTCTATATGTAGAGCTTTGTGTACAGCCTCGTGTAGAGCCTCGCGTAGTATCACAGTATGTGCCGACTGTCAAGGTACGAGGTACGAGATAACTGTATATAATTAATAAACGATGTCGTGTGAAGAGCTATGTATAGGAGGTAAGGTAAGATATATGTACGCGTACGCATAGGGTTAGTGCTCAGGGGTTAGGTCTGTGCTCGTGTCATAACAACTCCAAGTCACAACAACGCGTTAGGTTAGTGCCGTGATATGTAGAGCCTTGTGCAAAGCTTCGTATAGAGCTTCGTGCAGAGCTTCGTGCAGAGCTTCGTACAGAGCTTCGTGTAGAGCTTCGTGCAGAGCTTCGTGCAGAGCTTTATATAGAGCTTTGTGTAGAGCTTTATGCAGAGCTTTAGGGGTAGTAATTTTAATATTTATTAATAAAGTATATATAAAATATAAAAATATTAAAAATATTAAAATTATAAAATTATACTTTTATGCATGCTTACTAATATTTAAATTTATTAAAATTATAAAATTATACTTTTATATATGCTTACTAATATTAATAATATTTAAAATATATACTTTTATACTTTTATATATGCTTACTAATATTAATAAAATATAAAAATTATACTTTTATATATGCTTAGTAATTATATAGTTAGCACTTAGTAGCTAAATGCTAAGACTTAGTTATAAATACCGCATTTAGCAGCTAAATGCTAGTACTTAGTAATAAATGCTAGAAAATGCTAAAATGGCTAAAAAGTAAAATTAAATGCTGGTAAATTTTTTCCTAATAAATCCTAGTTTAAACACGTTTGTTTTAGGGGCACATTATTTATATTTAAATTCCTTTACAATAGAATATATATATCAGTAAAAAGGCTATTTAATTTAGAAGGAATCACAGCTACTAATTTCCAAGACCTTTTTATTTATAATTATTAGTCCATCTCTAGTTATGCCTAGTCGAGCTTCTATAGATCCCATTCTGGTTTACGCTATAGATCTTGTTCTGGCGCCTAATTCTAGATCTTACTTCTCTTTTAAGACCCTATCTAGTCCTTAGTAGAATTTGCCCGCTATTAGAACTTCTTAGCGCTCGCTATACTAACCTTTATATCTATATACCATCCTGTAGCAAAAACGCGTCAACCCTATAACAGTGATGTAAATGGGTTGGTTCTATTTTAGATTGGTTTGGTTTTTTAATATTTAAATCTTGAACCGGTTCGGAGCTTTGATTGGTCAAATTTAGGTCGGTTTTTAAGCTAGACGCGGACTAGTTTAAACAGTAAAACTAGATCTAGAGGTAAGCTCAGACCCTTAGAACTTGGCCACCCCTAAACTTGGCCACGTTTCCTATATAAAACGCCAATTTTCCACCTTTATAAAAATAGCATTAGTAATATATTATTATTAATATAGAGTTCTAAACTTAAAGCTTTTATAGTCTTAAGTAAATTTAAAAAAAAATATAAAAATTTCTTTATGCGTCTAAAATATAAAATAGTTTATTTTATGTAATAATTTACCCCCCTAAAAAAACATACTATATTATTTTAATAAATTATTTTAATAATATTTTTTAAAAATATATAGCTATGCGATACCAGATTTTAATTTATATAGCATTTATATATATAAGCTTTTAAGATATAGCGTTTTTGAAAATCTCCTATATAAGAAAACTAAAAATTTATATAGGAGCTTTTTAAAATAACTATATTTTAAAAGCTTATATATATAAATGCTATATAAATTAAAATCTAATATCGCATAGCTATATATTTTTAAACAACTGCACGCTAGGTCATACGAATGGAAACAACAGGCGATAAGCCAGGGGGACGCAGGTGCCTTCCCAGCGTTTCCTACCTTTAACACTGGGAGGCTAGGCCAGCCATCCCAAGCATCAGCGGGCCAGAAGCGACGCCGCGCGATATCACCAGACCGACCAGGGACTTAAGGGTCACAGGGGACACAAGGAAGAGGACGCCCTATAGGAAGACCCTTATAGACAGCTACAGCAAGCTCAAGACTAGGACAATCAAGAATTAGACTTAACGCGGCAAATATAACATTCGCAGCCGACCCACAAAGGGCATATAGCTGACCAGTAAGATTAGGGGAAGAACCGGAGTTAATAACAGATTTAGACTTAGAAGCGCTAGTAGGAACACAAAACACGGGAATAGAAAGCTCTACACAAAATAAGTAGCAACTAGGGTGCAGACACAAGAGATAGAAGTTCTGAATATCCTAAAGAAAGTAAAAACAGAAGAAGTAAGGAACGAAGGAGAAACAAAGGACCCCCGCCAGGGGTCCGCCACCTATCCATTATATAGTACAACTGCGGTAATACAAACCACCGCCTCGTAAGGCCCCTACTAGACAGTCTAGACCCAGAGAAATACTATATCCTTGCTATATAAGAGCCGTATTACAATACCTACACACAATCAACATACTGCCCCCAAGGATTCCAGCTCCTATACGAACCAAAAGCAGCCATATACGTGTGTTTTATAATCAGTAAGGCTATCAGCCTGTCCTTATAGTCATAGCAGGCAGTTAACCCAGATATTGCAGTTATAACAATCTAGACATATAGGGGACCGGTACAAATTATCAATATATATAACCCGAGAGTCAAAGGGGTCCCACAAACAGAGAACATTATATCGGCAATAAGCTTACTAGAAATCGAAGGCACAGAGTCTATCCTATTAGGAGACATAAACCTCCACCACCCGCAGTAGGGGGGGATCCATATTACTGCTAAACGATAGGCAGAGTACCTACTAAAAGCTATAGATATCTAGGGCCTTAAGCTAGCCACCCCCCCAGGAGCAATTACATGGCAACAAGGCACTGCCAGAAGTACAATTAACCTCACATTTATGGACAAAGGCCTATACCAGAGACTCAAAAGGTGCAACCCCAAAGAAGAATAGGCACTTACCCTAGACCATATCCCTATCCAAATACAGCTAGATCTGGATATCAAGGCACAACTAAATAGTAAAAGATACGCAATAAGGAAGCTTAAGACAGACAGTTTCCTTAATATAGTTAAATAACAACTTTAAGACCTAGAAGAAATCCACCCAGTACCAAACAAGCAAGGCTTATTGGCCACCCCTAAGGAAATTAACTAAAGACTAGAAAGGATCTAGGCAGCAATTAAAAACAGGCTAAAAGAGCACTACCCAGTCTCAAAACCAGGCCCCTACGCGCGATACGCATGGTCCGCACAATACATGGTTCTTATTGCCAGCCAATAACAAGCAAGAAGGAAATACACAAGCAGCTATAACCCTAAAGACGAGAGACAATACAAAGACACAAGAAACCAGTTAAAGAATACCCTAAAAAAAGAAGTAAGGAATAACTAGAGACGGTTTATAAATAAGTATACTTCTAACCTAAGCCTCCCCCATAATAAGGGCCTTTAGACTATGGCGAAATAGGTAAAGAAAAAGGTAGGGCGCCTAGCAGAAGATCCATACCTACCACCCCTACAAAAAGTAGGGGAAGTATAGGCCACTAACAACAACAATAAGAAGGCAGAGATTCTTATAAAAAGGTTCTTCCCTTAACCAGCTCTAGCAGACCTTAGTAATATTACAGGTAAAACACCAGTAACTTACCTATGGGTTAACAGCGACATAACAATAGAGAAAATGGCCAGAAACATTAGCCGCCTTTTAAACAACACAGCACTAGGACCAGATTGAATTCTAAATAAGGCCTTAAAGACCTATAGACCACTTATAGCACCCTAGCTTACAGATATAGCCAGAGTATACTTTACTATAGGCTACTACCTACAACTTAGAAGATCCATAACGACAGTTATCCTATAAAAAGAAGGCAAAGCAGATTACTTAACCCCAAGAAGCTACTGCCCTATTGCCTTAGAAAACACCCTTAGTAAGATCTTAAAAAGGGTAATAGCAAAGCGCATAGTAGACATAGCTAAGAAACACGCCCTACTACTATAAAGTTAAATAGGGGCAAGAAAGAACCGCTTAATACTATTAGCACTTACGCTACTTACTACCACCATTAAATCTACATGGGCGATATAAAGGGACTTTATAGTATTAATACTTAGCTTAAATATTAGTGGTGCCTACAATAATATACCCTACAAGCGCCTCCTATACATCTTTAGGGCAAAGGGCTTCCCAGAATAGATTATACAATTTATTTAAGGGTTTACAGGCTAGAAAGAAATATTACTAGTCTTTAGCGGATACCAGAGCCCCCCCATCGCAGTTATAATAGAAATACTATAAGGATCACCCCTCTTACCTATACTCTTCCTTTTCTTTATAAGCAACCTGCTTAACTTCTTTAAGGAAGGGGCGACTTAGGAGATAGGCTTTATCAACAACACAAACCTAATTATATACGGGCCAACAGCCGTAGAGAATTACAGAACACTAGAGAAAGCCTATAACACCTATATAGAATAGGCAAGGTAATATAGAGTCCAATTCTTACCAAAGAAATACCAGCTAATCTATTTTATAAGAAAATATAACTAATCTGCAGATCTCTAGCATTTAGTTTATATCTAAGGCTTTAGGGGTCAACCAGTTCAGGGCCTAAGGGTATTAGAAGTATAGGTAGACAGCAAGCTCTAGTAGAGCGCATATATGGCGTAAGCGGCCTATAAGGGCTAAGTATAGTACATTGTATTATCTAGGATCGTTAATTCTATATAGGGACTATGCTTCTAAAGGTCACGCCTACTATATATAGCAGTTGTCCGGCTAACCATAACATATAGGTCCAGTGTTTAGGCCATTAGAGAAACTAAGAAAGGCCCCCCTAAATTACTCCTTAAACCACTCTAAAAGGTCCAAACAGCCTGCCTCTAGAGTATAACAGGAGAGTATAAGCGAACGGCCACAGCACTGCTTAAGAAGGAAGCCAATATTCCCCCCCTATAACTACATATTGAAGCCGCTGCAATGTAAAGGGTGTAAAATAAACGTAACTCTAATATTATAAAGTATATTAAGACACGCCTAAATAAACTATAGAGGGATTCTAGGGCCCCCTATAGGAGAACAAACCAACAACCCTAAAGTAGGGAAGATATATTAGAGAAACAGGTAAAGAAAGCAGAAAAAGAATAGTGCTACTTTAGGGCCTAGGCCCATATAAAGGAGGAAGGGAGACGTGCAAGAAGTCAGCAAAGACAATAGTAAGAAAGAGAAAGGAGCTAAAGTAAAGCATAAAAGAATACCAGGAAACCATCTACCGCAATATAATACTAGTTGGACCAACGCTGGAGAGGCGCATAGGAGTTAAAGGTACAGAGGCTATCTTAGGCAAGAGAAACCCAAGCCATAGCATAGTTAACGCTATAGGGGGTAAACACTTAAGGGCTCCAAGAAGGCCTAACAAAGGTAGAAAATATAATGGCAATACTCTTAAGAACAGAAATAATAGGACTAAAAGACTAGCTCTACTAGGTAGGTGTCCTAGTAGGTAGCCCAAGATATAAATATAGTTAGCCAAAACAGACACCAAAACATATAATACTATTATGCCCCTTACACACTAACTAAGAAGCAATGCTCTTAGTAGCTAGTATAGAGAACTATAATACACTGCTCTTAATATAAAAAGGTCTTAAGGCGGTTACCTAGTGGCTTATTAACCAAAGTGTACTAGACCAGTTCCGGGTTGCAAAGGAAATGGTAATAGAAGGTAAGGGGGCGAGTATTAGGCGCCCCCTAATAACTCTATAGTAGTAGAGTTAAGTTTGCGATACTAGCGCGTCCGTAGGCTTACTACAGCAGTAGTGGTTCCCAAGGAGGTTAAAAAGTAAGGTAGTAGAGTACTATAGGTAACTTATAGGCGCCTTATAGGCGAGTCCCAAAAGGCGGGGAGATGGATTATGGGGTTTTCTTATTTTCTTAAATAGAGTTTTCTCCCCATATGTAAATAAGGAGTAGTCTGCGTGGGCCCAATAGGGATCCGAATCGGACATTAAGCAATGAATTATTATTATATATTTTTAAAAAATATTATTAAAATAATTTATTAAAATAATATAGTATGTTTTTTTAAGGGGGGGGTAAATTACTACCTTAAATAATTAGACGGCGACTTAGCTGCCATTTTTAGTAGTTTATAACGCCGTTTTCTAAGGCCAATTTGCCTAAAAACCCCTAAAACCTATAGCTGGTTGTTACGGCGCTGGTGGAAAACGGTAGATCTTAGTAGACGTGGATTATAGTAGACACAAGTCACGTGACTTAAGGACCGCATAAAATATCAAGCGGCGCTGCTATTCTTCTCCTTCCTTTCTCTAGCTTTAGATCCTCGTTTATAGACTACCAATTGTATAGGCTTACGCGTCCCTCTTGCCGTACTCGTGCCTTAATTAACTAAGTCGCTAACATTATCTAAAGCTCGTCTACTATTTCTTCCTAAGAAGGAACTTAAAAATATCTATAAGGCTATAAATAGGATAAGGACATAGAATAGAACCCTAAGGATATTACTAGGACTATAAGGACAGGACAAACCCCTAAGAACTAAAAGAACACAAATAGAACGCGAAACCTAAGAATAGGACACGCATAGACCAGAACCCCTAGAAAATAAACAAACACTAGAAATTACCTAATATCCCTACTACTATGCTAAGAAATACAGCAGCTAGTAAAGCCGCTGCGGGAACCGCAAATACCTCTAATAGTGAAATAGTCGCCGTCTTAACCCTTTAGAAAGAACTTGTAGCAGCTAATGCTGAAATTAAGCGGCTTTAAGAGCTGCTTAAAACTAGAGATACCCCTATACCTAGTAAAGAGTTATTAGACACCTAAAGACTTACTATAGTCCTTAAGACCCTAGCCTAATACACAGTATTAATATTATTGCGGTCCGCGAAGGTTATAGACTCCCTGTTGTTTACGGATGGAACTAACCCTATATTTAATAATTAGAAGCTTTAACTGCAAGACAAGCTTAAAGTTAATGCGGACTACTTCCCTAATACTTAAGCTAAAATAGCCTATGTCTTTAGCCGTACCAGTAGAGACGTATAGACGCATCTATATCCGTAATACGCCTAGGACTTAGCAGACCCCTTCCTCTCTAAAGAAGAGATAATTAACTACCTGTCTTCTATTTATAAGGACCCCTTTAAGATATAGAACGCCCGCCTTAATTATAAAGCCCTTAATATAAAAACGATAGAGACCTTTTTGGCCTTCTAGACCCGCTTTCTGCACCTAGCTAGCTAAGCCTAAATTCCCTATAAAGACCTAATGCTAGACCTCTTTAATAAGCTTACCCTAGACCTACAGCGCGCCGTACTACCAGTTTTTACTACTATATAGACGCTAAAGGTACTTATAGACTACTACCTAGCTATTAATTAAGGCCTCCGCTAAATTAAGGCACGAGCTAAGCGGTATAAAGCTAGAAACTCTTTAAACTAGACTATAAGCGCTACAAGAACGGCCTATAATGCCCCGGCACAATTGGCAACTCCTATAGCACTAGCTATATAGCCCGCCGTTAATTTAGCGGCTAGCCGCGCAGCTAGCCCTACTGCGGGTCTGGCGTATACTTGGCCTATATATAGCAACCCCCGTAAATAGGCCCTTAGTAATTAAGGAGCTTGCTTCTTATATAGCTAGAAGGACCACTTTGCCAAGGACTACCTAATAAAGGCAAAAACGGATAAGGTTCTGTTAATACAGGAAGATAGTACGGAGTTAGAAAAAGAGGAACCCTAGAGGAAGACTCCTCTCTAGGGTTAAAAGGGATTAATATGTTACATATTAATCTGGGTTAGCTAGTTAGTAGAAGAAGCTACACTATCCCTTATACTTTATTTCGTAATAGATATTAAGTTTTAACCTCTACTTTAGCTAACTTTAGAGCGAATGCCTTTACCTTAATAGACACTTAGTGCGCCGTAAAGCTGGCCGAATTTTTAAATGCGCCCCTTAAGGAACCGCCTAAACTAGTTCCTATTTATAGGTACAACGGAAGAATAGGGCCACCTATTATAATTATCTTATAGATCTACCTCCGTGTTAACGGATAAAGGCATTATAACGTCCCCTTTCTTATTACGGACCTGGGAAGCTATAATATAATCTTAGAAAGAAAATAGCTAGCCTATTTAGGCTTATAGCTCAACGTATAAAATAGACAGCTTCTCTAGCCTAAATCCCTACCCCTAACCCCTTCCTTTATAAAAGAAATTAGTATTATAATGGAAAACCTTATACGGCCCTAGATTAATACTATTTACTAAGCTAATGCTATGCGTAGAGACTAGGCCTTTAAGAAGGACGTACAGCTTAATCCGCAACGGATTCGTATACTACGCCGCCCCTAGACTACCTATATTACGTCCCCCGCACCAGAGACCTAGGAAATTAGTAGTAACCTAGCTAAGTCCCCCACGGAGAACTTAGGCCCTATACAGCTATAAAGGAAGGCCAGGAATATCGGACGCTATACTAAATTAATAGACTGGAAGGATAACTTACGGAAAATGGAACGTGAACTAAGGAAGACTATAAACCCTATACTGCAAAATACGGCCTAATAAAAGTCTGTAAAGAAACCTATGGACCTTCCCCTAGTTAATATCTGCTGTATTAGCGCCGTAGGATTCTATCGGAACTTAGTCTAACCTAATACTGCTGCCTTTACCACCAGCTTATATAAAATTAATTAAATAATTAAGGAAAAGGAAAGCGAGCTTAGTGGATAGGAAAGTAAGCTTATGGATAAGGAGCTAGTAGAACAGAAACTGCCCTATTAATACTAGAAATTCAAAGATATATTCTCTAAGGCAGTATCTAATATGCTCCTACCTTACTAACTATACAACTACAAGATTAAGATTAAGCCAAACAAGGAAGACACCCTTAGTTATAGCCCCCTTCGTTAGCAGTTTACTGCCGAATTATAGGCTATAAAGTAGTACCTTATTAATAACCTAAATAAGGGCTTTATTGAACCTAGTTAAGCCCCTTTTAACTCGCCTATTCTTTTTGCTAAAAAGCTAAATGGAGGACTTTGTTTCTGCATTAACTACTATAAACTAAATAATATAACCCGCAAGGACTGCTACCTACTGCCCTTACTTAATAAGACCTTAACCTAAATAAGTAGAGCTAAGATCTTTACTAAGCTTAATATCCGTTAGGCCTTTTACCGGATTAGGATAGACCCTAGATTAGAAGATTTTACTATATTTTAGACCTGTTACGGAATATATAAATATAAAGTACTTCCTTTTAGACTAACTAATGGACCGGCTATATACCAGCGATATATAAATAATATACTCTTTAACTATCTTAATAACTTCTATACGGCCTACCTAGATAATATTATAATCTACTCTAAGAATAAGTTAGAATATAAGGAGCATGTCCATAAAGTCCTATAACAGCTCCGTAAGGCTGGCCTCTAGGCCAATATTAGGAAATTAGAATTTAGTGTTAAGCGTATAAAATACCTAGGTTTTATTATTAGTATAGATAGAATTAAGGCCAACCTAGAAAAAATAGCTGTAATTAACTAGTGGATACCTCTATGGACTATAAAGGGGGTATAATTATTTTTAGGTTTCTGTAACTTCTACTAATACTTTATTAAGAACTATAGCAGAATTTCCCGGCCTCTTAACTACCTTACTAGAAAAGACCAGCCATTCTACTTTAACGCTATATATTTGCAGGCCTTTAATAAGCTTAAAAAACAGCTGGTATTGGCTCCCCTACTTGCCTACTTTAACCCAGAACAGCCCTTAATGCTAGAAACTAATGCCTTAGACAGCGCAATAGCTAGTGTTTTCTCCTAGAAGTAACTAGACAGAGAATGGCACCCTATTGCATACTATTTAAAGACTATAATAGATGCTAAGCTAAACTACCATATCTATAATAAAGAAATGCTGGCTATTATCTCTAGCTTTTAGCACTAGTATATATAGCTAGAGGGGACCCCTAAGCCTATTAAGGTAGTTTCAGATTATAAGGCCCTAGAATACTTTATAATAACCAAGGCCCTTACAGCCTGGCAGGCACGCTAGGCGGATATCCTATCTTAGTTTAACTTCTTAATTATGTATAGACTAGGCGCTATAAACCGTGCGGATGCTCTTATAAGGCGTAAACAGGACCTAGGTAACCAGACGGCTATAAAAATCTTATTATGGACCTAGATACTACTATAACTAGAGCACCTTAACCCCTAGATATAGGTAGAACTAAGTATAGACTCCTTAGGCGCCAAGATATATCCTATTAACCCTTTAGGATTTAACTTTATTAATGAATTGCTGCAGACAAACCGTATAGCCTCTTCTCTATAGGAGTACCGTAAAAAGGCAAAGAACGTTACCAGCCCCTAGTCCCTTAAAAATGGATTACTTAAGCATTAGGAATAGCTAGTAGTAGTAAAGGAACAGAACTTATAGACTCAGCTTATTACCAAAGTATATGCCCAGGTCTCTACAGCCCACTCTAGAAAGAATAAAACTTGTAAAATTATTGGTAACCGATATTACTGGCCCGAAATGGTTATAGATATTAACCGCTATATATAGAACTGCAATAACTGCTATAGGTCTATAATTCCGCGAGATAAGACTCTAGAACTATTAAAGCCACTCCCAATACTAGAACGCCCCTAGCAGTATATCTTTATAGACTTCTATAAGCTGCCTATAGATTATAATGGATATAATATAGTAATAATCCTAGTTAACTGTTTTAGCAAGCGCCCATTTTTAATCCCCTATTATAAGGATATTAATGCTAAGGAGGTAGCCTAACTATATATCCATTATATCTACCAAATTTACGGACCACTAGATACTATTATATCTAACCACAGGCCGCAGTTTATATTAGCCTTCTAAAATAAGTTTACTTAGATCCTTGGCATTAAGCTAAAGCTTTTTATAGCATACTACCCCCAAATAGATAGTTAGATAGAGATTGTAAATTAATACCTAGACCAGAGACTCCGGCCCTTTGTTAATTACTTTTAGGATAACTAGGGCGAACTACTACCCCTAATAAACTACGCCCAGGTAACCCTACCCTATAACTCCACAGGGTTTGCACCTATTTAGCTAGAAATAGGATATTTACCCTATACTAGCTTTAACTAGAATAGACTAGAAGGCCCATAGACTATACGCGAAAGACTATTTTATAAGAAACCCCAGTAATACGCCAAACGCCTAGAAGAAGCCTAGATGGTAGCCTATAAGAACCTAGGAAAGGCCTAGAAATTAATAAAACAGTAGGCAAATAAGCATAGGCGCGAGCCTGACTTTACCGTGGATAATAGGGTCTGGGTTATAACAAAGAACTAAAAGACAGAACGGCCTAGCTATAAGCTAGATTATAAGATAGCAGGACTGTATAAAATCCTTAATAAAGAAGGCAACTTGTATAAGGTTAAGCTCCCAGACTTAATTAAGGTTTACCCTATTTTTTTGCTGGATAAGCTATAAAAAACTATAAATAACCCACTACCTAGACAAAAGAATAAGCCTCCCCTGCTAATTTAAGTTAATGGCGATAATAAATGGGAAGTTAATAAAATACTAGCCTATAAACTAGTATAAGGAACGCTACAATACTATATCTAATGGAAAGGCTATAATCTAGACCCAACCTGGTGCCTCGCCTAGAACTTTATAGGCTGCCCCTAAAGGCTTAAAGAATTCTATAACTAATACCCTAATAAACCCGGACCCCTAAAGTACCTTAACGAGTAGATAGAGTGCTAATATAGCGAAGATAATAGGCTACCTACTAAGCATAAAGATAAGAATACCCCATGGATATAATACGGATATATAAAGCCTAAGGGCAGGCTTTTTTGGAGGGGGGGGGGGGGTAATGTTACAGCGCTGGTGGAAAACGGTGGATCTTGGCAGATGTGGATTATAGTAGACGTAAGTTATATAACTTAAGGATCGCATAAAATATTAAGCGGCGCTGCTATTCTTCTCCTTCCTTTCTCTAGCTTTGGATCCTTGTTTATAGACTACCAATTGTATAGGCTTACGCGTCCCTCTTGCCATGCTCGTGTCTTGATTGACTGAGTCGCTAATACTGGTGGCCTAAGTGCTAAGGTTATCTAGATTATCTATATTGGCCTAGCCTAGGTATAAATAATATTAGCAACAGAGCAAGGTACCCTTGGCCTTTTTTAACGCCTAAACATGCCTAAACACGCCTAGGTACGCTGTATACTTATATGCCTTTAGACTCTAGCAAACTGTCTTCGCTCCTATTACTATTAGGCGCCAAAATAAGCCCCTTTAAATTTAGCTGGCTAGTATACTTAAGATAGCTTTACCCTTATTAACTATAAGTAGCTACCTATTTTCTTTTCTCCTATTAGATCTGCCTATTCTACTTACTATCTACCTTACTTATTTTTAAGCATTTATTAATAGTAGTATTATACTAACCCCCCTTTCTTTAATATATTTACTACCTACACCTACTGCCCCTATAAAGAGCAGGGGAATTACAGGCTACTAACAATAATGATAAGAAGGTAAAGATCCTTATAGAAAGGGTTTTCCCCTAACCGGCTTTAGCTGACCTTAGTAATATTATGGGTAAAATACCGGTAACTTGCCTATAGGTTAACAGCGATATAATAACAGAGGAAATGGCCAAAACTATTAGCCGCCTTTTAAATAATATAGTACTAGGACTAGATGGGATCCTAAATAAGGCTTTAAAGACCTGTAGACCACTTTTAGCACCTTGGCTTATAGATATAGCTAGAGTATACTTCGCTATAGGCTACTACCTGCGACTTGGCAGAGCCATAATAATAGTTGTTTTTTAAAAAGAAGGTAAAGTAGATTACTTAACCCCAGGAAGCTACTGCCCTATTGCCTTAGAAAATACCCTTAGTAAGATCCTAGAAAGGGTAATAGCGGACCATATAGTAGATATGGCTAAGGAACACGCCCTACTACCATAAAGCCATATAGGGGCAAGAAAGAACCGCTTAACACTATTAGCACTTACGCTACTCGCTACCACTATTAAGTCTGCATAGGCGATGCGAAGGGACTTTATAGTGTTAATACTTAGCCTAGATATTAGCGGTGCCTATAATAACGTACCTTACAAGCGCCTCCTATATATCCTTAGGGCAAAGGGCTTCTTAGAATAGATTATATAGTTTATCTAAGGGTTTATAGGCCAGAAAGAAATATTACTGGTCTTTAGCGGATACTAGAGCCCCCCTATTATAGTTATAACAGGAATACTATAAGGATTACCCCTCTTGCCTATACTTTTCCTTTTCTTTATAAGCAACCTACTTAACTCCTTTAAGGAAGGGGCGACCCAGGGGATAGGCTTTGTTAATAATATAAACCTAATTATATACAGGCTAATAGCCGCAGAGAATTGCAGAACACTAGAGAAAGCCTATAATATCTATATAGAATAGGTAAGACAATATAGAGTCTAATTCTTACTAGAGAAATACCAGCTAATCTATTTTATAAGAAAACGCAACCAATCTATAGATCTCTAGCATATAATCCATATCTAAGGCTTTGGAGGTCAACCAGTTTAGGGTCTAAAGGTATTAGGAGTATGGGTAGACAGCAAGCTCTAGTGGAGCGCATATACGGCATAAGCGGCCTATAAGGGCCAAGCATAGTATATTGCATTATCTAAGATTGTTAATTCTATATGGGGTCCATACTTCTAGAGGTCACGCCTACTATTTACAGCAGTTGTCCGGCTAACTATAACGTATAGATCCAGTATCTGGGCTATTAAAGAAACTAAGAAAGGCCCCCCTCTAAATTACTCCTTAAACCACTCTAAAAGGTCCAAATAGCCTACCTCTAGAGTATAATAGGCGGGTACAAGCAAACAGCTACAGTACTGCTTAAGAAGGAAGCCAATATTCCCCCCCTATAACTATATATTAAAGCCGCTGCAATATAAAGGGCACAAAATAAACGTAACTCTAATGTTATAAAGTATATTAAGACACGCCTAAATAAACTATGGAGGGACCCTAGGGTGCCCTATAGGAGAATAAACCAATAACCCTAAAGTAGGGAAGATATATTAAAGAAATAGGTAAAGAAAGTAGAAGAAGAATGGTGCCGTGTTAGGGCCTAGGCCTATATAAAGGAGGAAGGGAGATACGCAAGAGGCTAGCAAAGATAATAGTAAGAAAGAGAAAGGAGCTAAAGTAGAGCATAAAAGAACGCTAGGAAACCATCTACCGTAATATAACACTGGTTAGACCAACACTAGAAAGGCGTATAGGAGTTAAAGGTATAGAGGCTAACTTAGACAAGAGGAACCCAAGCCGTAACATGGTTAACACTATGGGGGGTAAATACTTAAGGGCTCCGAGAAGGCCTAATAAAGGCAGAAAATATAATAGTAACACTACTAAGAACAGGAATAATAGGACTAAAAGATTGGCTCTACTAGGTAGGTGTCCTAGTAGGTAGCCTAAGATGTGAATGTAGCTGGCCAAGGTAGACACTAAAACACATAATACTATTATGCCCCTTATATACCAACTAAAAAGCAATACTCTTAGTGGCTAGCACAGAGAACTATAATATACTACTCTTAATATAAAAAGGTCTTAAGGCGGTTACCTAGTGGCTTATTAGCTAAAGTGTGCTAGACCAGTTTTAGGTTGTAAAGGAAATGGTAATAGAAGGTAAAGGGGCGGGCAATAGGCGCCCCCTAATAACTCTACAGTAGTAGGGTAAAGTTTGTGATACTAGCGCGTCCGTAGGCTTGTTACGGCAATAGTGGTTCCCAAGGAGGTCAAAAAGTAAGGTAGTAGAGCACTATAGGCGACTTGTAGGCGCTAAGTAGGCGAGTCCTAAAATGCGGGGAGATGGATTATAGGGTTTTCTTAAGCAGAGTTTTCTCCCTATATGTAAATAAGGAGTAGTCCGCGTGGGCCCAATAGGGATCCAAATTGGACGTTAAGCAATAAATAATATTATTATTTCTAAGTTCTTAGTAGATATTAGTAGAAATCTTATATTAGTGGAATTCGGTGGAATTCTTAGGCTAGTAAAATTTAGTGGAATTCTTAGGTTAGTGGAATTAGGTGGACTTTTTAGGTGTAAGGTGGATATTAGTAGAAATTTTAAACTAGTAGATCCTGGTGGATTTTTTAGATTTTAGTTTAGGGTCTAAGTAGTAAGTTATAAGGCACTTCTACTTATAACAGGAGGTAGTAAATAGAAGCTTAAGGTTGTTTTAATTAATAGTTACCTTATATAGCTTTATCCAGGGCTGTTTAAAGATTACTAGGTAACCTAGGGTAGTTATAAAGAGCTTAATTAATTCTTTATGGTTTAGGTATTAGAGTTTTAGGGCCGCTATATAAATAATATAGCCTAAGATAGTGCGTTTGCCATTAAATCCAAATACGTTAATATGCCGGTTAAGGGGTATTAGAGTAAACCTATTATCTTATATAAAGATCTTATTAATAAATCCTATACTACTAGCTCCTGTATTAATTAGGACTTAGGTGTTAGCCTATTAACCCTTCGACTAAAAATGTTAGTTAACGGTTATACTATAATCCTAAAAGTTAGGGTTTACTATATCTAATATATTTAATAAGATCCTATAATATAGCTATCCTAGAGAGCGACTTAACTTTAGGATATGCCTTTTAGTAGTAAGCGGGAAGGGATTCCTTTAGAACATTAGTTATAACTTTGTCCTTATAAGTAGTGCTTACTAGATATAGGGCTAAAATTAGGTAAAGATTAGGGATAGTAACTAGAGGATTAATGCGGTAAGCAGTTGTTAGTGTTAGCCGTTTATAAGTTATGTTAGGACATAGGGATAGAGTAGTATCTTAAGATATAATCCTTGCTTCCGCATTTAAAGCAAAGGCTTAGCTTAATGCGTTATTCTTATTTAGGGGATCCTAGTAGAGCGTATCCTAGGGTCCCTATATTAATATCTATAGCATTAGGGTGCTTAGGCTAAGATAATAACTTAGTAGATGTTTACAGAGCTATTATATTATATTAAAGAGTGGACTTTAGTATTAGGCATAGTATATTATTATACCGTTTATTATTAATATTTATATAGGCGTTAAGGGCTCCTAGTAGGTCTATACCTATTAGGGAGGTTTTTAGTTTAGGGCTTAGGGACTTAATAAGGCTATTAACCAGTATAGAGTTATTCCAGCCTATTTCCTTTATATAATAGTTAAACTTAGAGAAGTATACTAGAAAGATTTTTATTTCTTAAGTTATATAGTTTATCTTCCTCTAAGTGGTAGCTTAGCAGTTTAGGTTAAAGGGGTTTAATAAGGTTAGCTATATCTTCTTTTAATTGACTTAGGGCATAGCAGAGTTAGTTAGCTTTAGTTAGGTAGTAGTTAGTATTACTAGTTAGCTTATTTTTAAGCTAGCCTAGGAATAATTAAAGTTCTTATTATTTACTAGTAAATATTAAAGGGTCTAGTAGTTGTTTAGATTATTATAGTGTAGTAGTTAGTTTGGGGTGGATAGCTACTATAGGTTTAGGACTCTTATCTCGCGTATTTATCTCTAGGGAAGGCATTTGGTCTTAGGGTCCTAGTATAAGCATCTTAAGGGTATAGACTTCTTCTTAGAGGTCCTTAATTATTTATAGGTGTTATACTTCTTATTTAGCTTATTATTAAGTTAAAGTAGCTTAGTTCTGTATAAGGGCGTCTATAAAGGACTTCTATATCTCTACTAATGCCCGCGAAGCCCTACTGCACGCGTCTACGTCGCCGCGGGTGGAAACATTATCTAGAATCCTATTCCTATTGATGGCCAAGTGCAGAGGCGATGGTAGAGAGCCGTCGCAGCGCGTGCAGCGCTGTTGTTCGACTCTATAGTGATGGGCCCGCGACGCGTATAAAGCATCGCCCTTAATAACACTAGGAGCCTCACTGCCTCTACTTAGAGCTCTTGTTCTACTATCTAGGGAGGCCTAGCAAGGGAAACTGGGATATAAAAACCGCCTAATATACGACTACCTGGCTTACAGCTAGGCCTGAAACTAGCCTTATCTAGCTAGTTAATGTGAACGCGTCCTAGGCGTATAACAGGACACCCTTAGGCTTGCACTAGCTCTGAGATTGCGAAGTATATATAATAAGGGCGTAGGGATCCTCCTTTTATAAGAACTTGTTAAGGTTAACGTGTCGTAGATACTTTATACGAAACTTATTAAGGCCCTGCCTAGAGAACTTATTAAGGCCCCTTTATAAGGGCCTATTTAGTATCCGGTATACTTAGGTAACTTAGAAGAGGGTCTTAATAGGCATAGTGCGCGCGACCTAGTATAGTAATAGCGACGTAATAGTGACGCGACGGTGACCAGACGGCTTAATAAGGTGGAAATATGGGCAAAGCTCTAGGCAGCGGAAATATAGGCCAGCTTTAATAGCCCCGTAGCGTTTAACTTATAGTTGACTTATAATTAACCTATAGTCGACTTATAGGCGACTTATAGGAGGGTCTTAATAGGCGTAGTACACGTAACCTAATGCGTATATGTATAAGGCGACTTATAGAAGGGTTTTAATAGGCATGGTGCTCGCAACCTAATGCATATATATAGGGGAGGCTATAGGGGAAACACAGGCCAGTTAGATAAGGACTTAACAGTTAGAGATATAGGCTAGCTTATAAAAGGGGGGGACATAAGCTTAGTTAGTAGGAGAGGGGAGAGTAGGTTGTTTAGTATAGGACCTAGTGCTTCTATAGCCCCTCTCCTATAAGACACGGTTGGCCTGTTATAAAGAGACTCTTATAGGCAATATAAAATGGGAACTGGCAGCAGTATAGGGTGTTACGCCCCTATATTACTACTAGCCTCCCGCGGGGCGTAGTGCGTAGTAGCTACTGCTAGCTCTAAGGACCTTACCCCTTAGCTAGGCCTTAACCCTTAGTGCACCTGGTAGGTAGGTAGGATTACGTCCTAGCCAGAGAGACTACTATATAGCTTAAGAGAACGGATACGCGTGTTGGTATACTAATATATGGAACCGTTCGCCTCTAGGGCGGTATACTGGTGAGGTATACTTAAGGAGTAAATAGGAGTTACTTAGGTAGGGGAGGCTTTTAGTCTGGGCCTTAACTATAGAAGGTACCCAAGGCTTCTATATTATAGGATGCAGCTATAACGCCCTTATAGGATTACGTCAGTAGGTATATAAAAAGGGAGTTACGACCCCTAAAAGCGGCAGCTTATACCTATACTAGCAGAAATAATAAAGAAAGGCGTAAAACTAGAGGCCATAGAAGGCTCCTAAGCTGTATAAAAGCATACTAACTCTAGAAGGAGATTCTTATATAGACTGCTAGGGGGCGGTCTAGTACTTGGGTTAACCCCATTATAAGATATCCAAAAGAATAGTAAAACCCCCTATTAATTAGTAGTGGCAGCTAACTGCTTATAGAAAGCCCCCTAGGCCTTTAGGCCTAGGTAACTGGGACTAAATACTAGAAAACTGGGGTAGAGGCCTAGATAAGCAGGTATGTTAAACTCTACTATATAACTACCTGCCTATTAATGGCCAAGTGCAGAGGCGATGGTAGAGAGCTATCGCAGCGCATATAGCGCTGTCGTTTGACTCTGTGGTAATGGGCCCGCGACGCGTATAAAGCATCGCCCTTAATAACACCAGGAGCCTTACTGCCTCTGCTTAGAGCTCTTATTCTACCATCTAGGGAGGCCTAGCAAGGGAAACTAGGATATAAAAACTGCCCGATATATAACTACCTGGCTCGCAGCTAGGCCTGAAACTGGCCTTATCTAGCCAGTTAACGTGGACGCGTCCTAGGCGTATAATAGGACACCCTTGGGCTTGCACTAGCTCTAAGATCGCGAAGTGTGTGTAATAAGGGCGTAGGGATCCTCCTTTTATAAGAACTTGTTAAGGTTAACGCGTTATAAATACTTTGTATAAAACTTATTAAGGCCCTAAGGCCACCGCAAAGAACTTATTAAGGCCCTACCTAGAGAACTTATTAAGGCCCCTCTATAAGGGCCTATCTGGTATCCGGTACACTTAGGTAACTTAGAAGAGGGTCTTAATAGGCGTGATACGCGCGACCTAGTACAGTGATAGTAATGTAATGGCGACGCGACGGCGACCAGACGGCTTAATAAGGTGGAAACATGGGTAAAGCTCTAGGCAGCGGAAATATAGGCCAGCTTTGATAGCCTTATAGCGTTCGACTTATAGTCGACTTACAGTTAACCTATAGTCGACTTATAGGCGACTTATAGGAGGGTCTTAATAGGTGTAGTACACGTAACCTAATGCGTATATATATAAGGCGACTTATAGGAGGGTCTTAATAGGCGTGGTGCTTATAACCTGATATATATATATAGGGGAGGCTATAGGGGAAATATAGGCCAGTTAAACAAGGACTTAATAGTTAGAGATATAGGCCAGCTTATAAAAGGGGGGGACACAAGCTTAGTTAGTAGGAGAGGGGAGAGTAGGTTGTTTGGTATAGGACCTAGTGTCTCTATAGCCCCTCTCTTACAAGACACGGTCGGCCTATTATAAAGAGACTTTTATAGGCAACGCGAAATAGGAACTAGCAGCAGTATAGGGTATTACGCCCCTATATTACTACTAGCCTCCTACAGGGCGTAGTGTGTAGTAGCTACTGCTGGCTTTAAGGACCTTACCCCTTAGCTAGGCCCTGACCCTTAGTGCACCTAGTAGGTAGGTAGGATTATGTCCTAGCCAGAGAGACTACTATATAGCTTAAGAGAACGGATGCGTGTGTTGGTATACTAATAGACGGAACTGTTCGCCTCTAGGGCAGTACGCTAGTGAGGTATGTTTAAGGAGTAAATAGGAGTTATTTAGGCAGGGGAGGCTTTTGGTCCGGGCCTTAACTATAGAAGGTACCCAAGGCTTCCATATTATAGGATGCAGCTACGACGCCCTTATAGGATTACGCCAGTAGGTATATAAGAAAGGAGTTATAACCCCTAGAAGCGGCAACTTATGCCCATACTAGTGGAAATAATAAAGAAAGGCGTAAAACTAGAGGCCATAGAAGGCTTCTAAGCCGTGCAAAAGTATACCAACTCTAGAAGGAGATTCTTATATAGACCGCTAGGGGGCGGTTTAGTACTTAGGTTAACCCCATTATAAAATATCTAAAAGAATGGTGAAACCCCCCATTAATTAATAGTGGCAGCTAACTGCTTATAGAAAGCCCCCTAGGCCTTTAGGCCTAGGTAACTGGGACTAAATACTAGAAAACTGGGGTAGAGGCCTAGATAAGTAGGTATGTTAAACTCTACTATATAACTACCTACCACGACGCCCTTGTAGGATTACGCCAGTAGGCATATAAGAAGGGAGTTACGACCCCTAGAAGCGGCAGCTTATACCTATACCGGCGGAAACAATAAAGAAAGGCGTAAAACTAGAGGCTATAGAAGGCTCCTAAGCTGTGCAAAAGCATACTAACTCTAGAAGGAGATTCTTATATAGACCGCTAGGGGGCGGTTTAGTACTTAGGTTAACCCCATTATAAAATATCCAAAAGAATGGTAAAACCCCCCATTAATTAGTAGTAGTAGCTAACTGCTTATAGAAAGCCCCCTAGGCCTTTAGGCCTAGGTAACTGGGACTAAATACTAGAAAACTAGGGTAGAGGCCTGGATAAGCAGGTATATTAAACTCTACTATATAACTACCTGCCCTAACTGGCTCTAGTAAACCTTAGTGATATTACTAGCAAAATACCGGTAACTTGCCTAAGGGCTGACAGCGATATAACAACTGAAGAAATGGCTAAAACTATCAGCCGCCTCTTAAACAATATAGTATTAGGACTAGATGGGATCCTAAACAAAGCCTTAAAGACCTATAGTCCACTTATAGCACTTTGGCTTGCAGATGTAGCTAGAGTATACTTTGTAATAGGCTACTACCTATAACTTAGAAGATCTATAACAACGGTTGTCTTATAAAAAGAAGGTAAAGTAGACTATTTAATCCCAGGAAGCTACCGCCCTATTGCCTTAGAAAACACCCTAAGCAAGATCTTAGAAAAGGTTATAGCGGACCATATAGTAGACACGGCAGAGAAACACGCCCTACTACCACAAAGCTAAATAGGGGTAAGAAAGAATTGCTTAACACTATCAGCACTTACACTACTCGCTGCTACTATTAAAACTGCATGGGCTATGCGTAAGGACTTTATAGTATCAATACTTAGCCTAGATATTAGTGGCGCCTATAATAATATACCCCATAAGCGCCTCCTATACATCTTTAGGGCAAAGGGCTTCCTAGAATAGATTATATAATTTATTTAAGGGTTTATAGGCCAGAAAGAGATATTACTGGTCTTTAGCGGATACCAGAGCCCCCCCATTGCAGTTATAATAGGTATACCATAAGGATCACCTTTTTCGCCTATACTCTTCTTTTTCTTTATAAGCAACTTACTTAATACCTTTAAGAAAGGGGCGACCTAGGGAATAGGCTTCGTCAATAACACAAACCTAATTATATACGGGCCAATAGCCGCAGAGAACTATAGAACACTAGAGAAAGCCTATAATACCTATATAGAATAGGCAAGATGATATAGAGTCTAATTCTTACCAGAGAAATACCAGCTAATCTATTTTATAAGAAAATGTAACTAATCTGCAGATCTCTAGCATACAATCTATATTTAAGGCTTTAGGGGTTAACCAGTTTAGGGCCTAAGGGTATTAGGAGTATAGGTAAACAGCAAGCTCTAATAGAGTATATATGCGGTATAAGCGGCCTATAAGGGCTAAGTATAGTACATTGCATTATCCAGGATTGTTAATTCTATATAGGGTCCATACTTCCAGAGATTACGCCTACTATACACAGCAGTTGTCCGGCCAACTATAACATATAGATCCAGTATTTGGGCCATTAGAGAAACCAAGAAGGGCCCCCCTAAATCACTCCTTAAACTACTCTAAAAGGTCTAAACAGCCTGCCTCTGGAGTATAACAGGCGGGTATAAGCGAACGGCCACAGTACTGCTTAAGAAGGAAGCCAATATTCCCCCCCTATAACTATATATTGAAGCCGCTGCAATGCAAAGGGCGTAAAGTGAACGCAACTCTGATGTTATAAAGTATATTAAGACACGCCTAAATAAACTATAGAGGGACCCTAGGGCGCCTTATAGGAGAACAAACCAATAACCCTAAAGTAGGGAAGAGATATTGGAGAAACAGGTAAAGAAAGCAGAAGAAGAATAGTGCTATATTAGGGCCTAGGCCCATATAGAGAAGAAAGGGAGACGCGTAAAAGGCCAGTAAAGATAATAGTAAGAAAGAGAAAGGAGCCAAAGTAGAGCATAAAAGAATACTAGAAAACTATCTTCCATAATACAATACTGGTTGGACCAACGCTGGAAAGGCGTATAGGAGTTAAAGGTACAGAGGCTAACTTAGGCAGGAGAAACCTAAGCTATGGCATAGTTAACGCTATAGGGGGTAAACACTTAAGAGCTCCAAGAAGGCCTAACAAAGGCAGAAAATATAATAGCAACACTCTTAAGAACAGGGATAATAGGACTAAAAGATTGGCTCTACTAGGTAGGTGTCCTAGTAGGCAGCCCAAGATACAAATATAGCTGGCTAAGATAGACACCAAAACACGTAATACTATTATGCCCCCTATACACCAACTAAGAAGCTATGCTCTTAGTAGCTAGTATAGAGAACTATAACACACTACTCTTAATATAAAAAGGTCTTAAGGCGGTTACCCAGTAGCTTATTAGCTAAAATGTGCTAGACCAGTTTTAGGTTGCAAAGGAAATAGTAATAGAAGGCAAAGGGGCGAGTAATAGGCGCCCCCTAATAACTCTACAGTAGTAGAGCAAAGTTTGCGATACTAGCGCGTCCGTAGGCTTGTTACGGCAGCAGTGGTTCCCAAGGAGGTCAAAAAGTAAGGTAGTAGAGCACTATAGGTAACTTATAGGCGCCTTGTAGGCGAGTCCTAAAAGGCGGGGAGACGGATTATGGGGTTTTCTCAAAAGAGTTTTCTCCCTATATGTATATAAGGAGTAGTCCGCGTAGGCCCAATAGAGATCCGAATCGGACATTAAGCAATGAATAATAATATATCTCTACTAATTGTTTTTAGAGTATGGATATAATGCTAGCAGCTATTATAGGGGCTTTAGGGTTATTCTGCATTTTGGAGGGTGGTATATAAGGTTAATACAATATAGTATTACAGAGTAAGTATAAGCGGTAATAATATATAACGAAGTAGATATTATTAAGCTATATATATAAATTGCGTAATAAAGTTAAGACGTTATATAAGGAAAGAAGGTAAGAAAATAGGAAGAAAGGGTATATATTGTTAATTTAGTTGCTTAGTTAATATATATATAGAGCAGAGTAGGATTTAAGTAGCAGTCCTAGCAGAACTTAGTAGGATTTAGTAGACTTAGCAGAATATAGTAGAATGCGGCAGATTGCTGTTAGATTGCCATAGATTGCTAGCAAATTGCCATTAGATTACCGTCTCGCGGTTAGTCTCTTCTTACTGCGTTAGTGGAAATAGGTAGATGTGTATAAGGTATTATAGAGGTGTTCCGTAACAGATATAGTAATGTTAGTTAAAAAGCTTGTTGTTATTTATTAACAATAGGCGAAGGGCTTAAGGCCCTTTACTACGCTAGTGCTATAGTACTATATGGCGACCGCGTAACCTACTCCCAATACTGGCAACTCTTCTTTTATAGTTGCCATCTATATATAAATAATACAATTAAGCCTAATAAATATTAATCCTTCTTACCTACTATTGCCATTATAATATAAGTCTCGCTATTCCAAAATCTGCCTTCTAATATATATGTGACGGCTTAAATAAATGGCTCTAAGCTAAACCTTAAACGACTGCGATAATATAAGAATACTAAGCTAAGGAGAAGAAGGAGAAGGTTGTTAAAAACTAATAAGATATAAAGGGGTTGCCAAGGCGCTAGTAGTAAGCAAGCTAATAGCGATTTTCCATCCTAGGGATGGAAAATCCTAATTACTTAGCTCTATAAGCGGTGCCGGCAGAATATAGCAGAATTTGGCAGATTGTCTAGAAAACGGTAAATTGCCCTAGAAACGGCAAATTGCCTAAGAAATAGCAAACTGCCTAGGAAACGGCAATGTAGCCAGTAACGCGCTCCAATACTATTATAACGTAATACTCTCTTACTAGGAAATCCTTAAATTGCTATATCTCCTACTCCCTCTTAACTTAACCTTTAACTTATACACATAGAGTATTTGTGTTAACGAATGTCTTAAGTGCCTTGTTTAGGTTTGCCTTTATTATTTAAAGGTTATACTTTTATAAGTAGTAAATAAAGAATTAGGATAAGGACAAGTTAAAGTTAGATAAGACTCTCTAACTAAGCGTGTATATAGATATATATAGTTTTAAGAGAGTTCTATTTAGCCCCTAAGGGAGCCCTATTTCTAGGCCCCCTTAAAAACTAATTTAAGGCCCTAATAACTCTTTAAATATAATCCGTTTCCGTCCCTCTTTATAAATAGATACTAGTCTAGTTTAGAACCTTGTATATACTACAAGTTCTTATTTAATACTAAAATTAATAAAAAAAACCTACTGTGCTGAAGCTACTTAGACTAATTAATATCTTAAGTCCTGCCTTATCCCTTTATAACCCTATAGTTAAAGGTAATTGTCGGGAATGAGGCAAGCTGCCGTCACGCCAGGCATGTTGCCGTTACGTGCTGACGTGGCCCTAGCGTGGTGAGGAACCTTAAGTTTCTCACCCCTTTCCTCATTCCTATCAAAAAAAAGAAGAACAACCATCATACTATCTACGAACCGTAGCTACGTGATATCCCCTTGTGTAACCAACACTGATCAGTGGTTAACTTCACTGTTATACCACAGAACAGCTAGGTATCACTAAGAAGAGACAAGCCACTATACCAGTGCTACTCGTGCTAGAGGAAGCTGTCTTTTAAGGTCAGAACTGGTCCTAAACCTTAAATAGAACTCTTCCACAAATCTAAGGATTTAAAAGGCTAGAACTGGTTCTGAGCCTTTCTAAGATTACAGATTCTTGCGTCTATTACGCAGAATAACACGCTTTACGAGTCTTCGCGATTTAAGGCCAGAACTGGTCCTAAGCCCTACAATCGCAAATTCTTGTCACGAACGCGTACTAAACCATAAACGCGTACCAAATAACAAATATATATTACGAACGCGTACCAAACGACAATCCCTACACTAATAACACTTCCCTCCCTCCGAAAATATGGCTACGCCTACTTTAAATAACTGGAAAGACTCCTTACCACTAGGGGTAGCTGAGCATGCGAAACTTATTAATAAAGATTGGGATGAATTCGCCTTTAATATAACAACTTGTACCATAAAATAAGTTAACAGCTTTCTCCTACACTATATTATATTCTACCGAAATAGATGCTACGCCGATTTATAACTATGGGAGTATTTTAGGGAGGATTTTATAGGATGGACTGCTGATACCTAGGCACTTAGTAATATTAATATTGTTTAAAATTTTCGAGACTTCCTCTATAGGAATGGGGTATACGTTGCTAAGAACGGTAACCCAATTACTAGTAATATTCAGGCCGTTATTACTAGTACAGAAGAACCAATATGGACAGAAGCTGAGATTATACGTTAACTACGGAAACCTAAAAACAACCCATATTCTTTGGAAGGCAACTTTAATTTATATTAAAACCCCTAGAACGCTAACCCCCTACCTAGAGCTGCTCTCCTACCTAGAGGTGCCCTCCTACTTAAAGTTGCTCCGCCTCTACCTTCTCTACTCTAGCTAACCGGTGAGCCTTTACTACAAGAAGTCACAAATCTAATAAAGGTATATTCGGACAAAGAGAAGAAGTTTGGAGGAGAACTATATAACATACTCAGAGTAAAACTATAGGTCTTTTATAACTGTTGCAATAAGGTCGGAATTTAACGCTATTAGTACTATTACGCTTTCTCTATTATGTTAAAGGGATGGGTAGTAACATTCTATTACGACTATATTACGGGTAAAAACTATAGCTTTAATATAATGCTTCAGCTTACTAGAGCCTACTTTAAGACTAACAAGAATTGCTAACTTTATATATCCAAATGGCGAGAGACTATGTTCTAGAGAGTTATTGCTTTTAACCTAATAAAGACTTATTTAGAGTGCCTTTAACTACTCTTTAATAAACTCTAGAAAATCCAACGTGGCCTTACTAAAACCTACTAAAATGAGAACAGCCTAAGGGACCAGGTTATCTTAGCATGCTATAGCGTTCCTAAGTGTAACTTAGCGCTATACAAATCTATAGATACGTTTAAAGGAGTATATGCTGAGCTACGCTCTGCTGTAGGTACTATAATGTAAACATAAGAATCTCAACAGCTCTATACCGAAAACCCTACCCAAACAAGTATTCCCAACCAACATAATCACAACTGGACTGATTAAACATATGGTGGCCGTAGTAGGGAATACGGAAGAGGGTATAATTAACGTCAACCATAAGGCAACCGTAAAGGTCCTTATAGAGGTTTATTTCAAAGTGATCGCCAGAAGAAGTGCTATATTTATAAGAAGCCAAAGTGCTAGTTAACTAGACACTCCCTTAATAAGTAAAAAGAGGTATATAACAAGTTCCATCAGAGTGCAAGAAACGTTGGAAATTGTAAGGTCACTATAGCCTACTTTTAAAGCTTCCTGGTTTAATACGAAGGCGTAAAAGACCTTAAGGGTAAGGTTAATAAGGTTGAACAGCTCCTTATAGATATGGAAATTGAGGACTACTCTCCTAACCAATACTTTACTAAGTATGGTAAGGTAAATGGCATATAAACTGTTACTGTTCTTAATAACCAATCTATGCTCCATTTTATCACAAAGTTAGATATCTTTAACGAGCTAAAGGAGAGCTTTGCGTTTTCCTTTAACGACAAATACTCGGCGAACGTCTTCTATGGTATTATGCCGGATACTAGAGCCGTAGGAGTATCTACAGCAGGAGAACCTTAAGTTTAAGCCCTTTAGTAGCTTAATAGCTCTGTTCAGATTAACCAATCAACGGCAGGCCAATATACGATTCGCTTTAGTAAAGGTACTACGATCTCTCTTGGCATAATTAGGGTCCAAACCCCCTTAGGATATATTACTTTCTATATTATTCCTACAAACACTCCGTTTCTATTTTGTATTAAAGATATAGATAAGTTAGGCGTTAGGCTTAACAACCTTAAGAATATACTTATTTAGGGAGACAATCGGGTACCTATTATACGCAAGTAGGGTTACCCCTAGTTACTCCTTTATTAACTAGAAAAGAGTGTTGCTTAGAGCCACTTAACTAAATCAGAATTACGCCAACTGCACCGTTGTTTTGGCCACCTATCTATTTATTAATTGCTTAGGGTTCTTCAGCAAGCAGGCTATAAAGTCAAGGTTAAGGCAATTAAGCATCTTATAAAGTACTACTATTACTGCCAAATAAACCAGAAGTCCCCTAGCCGATTTAAGTTTACCCTTAAAGATGACTACAACTTTAACTTCTGTATTATTGTTGACGTTATATATCTTAGTAGTAAGCTAGTACTCTAAGTTATTAACTTCTTAACCTCCTTCCAAGCCGCATAATTCTTAAAGGATATGTCAGCTAGGAACGCATAGGATACCCTTTAGTTATATTAGATTAATGTCTACCTAGGACCCCCTAATCAAATTGTCTATAACGTAGGAAAGAACTTCTTATCTGCAGAGTTTTAATAATAGATAAAGGTAATAGCAATTAAGGTTAAGGAAGTCCCTATTAAGACATATAATAGTGTCGGAAAAGTGGAGTGATATTACGCGCTATTACGCCGCGTATATAAGATTATCTCTTTAAAACTAGAGGATGCTAGCAAAGAACTTACCTTGCAAATGGCTATTAAAGCTATTAACGATTCTGCTAGCCCGGATGGACTTGTACCTATATTACTAGTCTTCGGCGCCTACCCTTAAATAACTGACAATTCTCTACTATCTCCCTCCATTGTGTAACGAGCTAAGGCTATTTGCAAGGCAATAAAGGAGGTATAACGTCTCTACGCTATACGCTAAGTCAATAACGCACTAGGAATAAGAAATGGCCTAAATACCTTAACTATACTTAATCTACCACTCCAGTCTAAGGTACGCGTATGGCGTAAAAAGGGAGGATGGTTAGGCCTACATTAATTTATTGCAATTAATGGCTAGACTTACACTATTTAGATACCTTACAGACCCACTTAATTCCGTTTAACTGTTATTAAGCCTTACTACAAAGATAACAGTTCCGAGCCTTTATAGGATACCCTAGAAGATGCCCTAAAGGAGAACCACAATTAACGTGCTCTAGAAGGCGACTATAATCCCAATATAATATTAGTAGATGCGCCACAACCATAACGCGGTAGAGGTTGCCTAAAGGGATTACAAAATCACTAACATCTTATTAATTTTAAAGAGCAATTTATTACCGCCATTAAAAATGGAGTCGAGTTATTAATAGCCTTTATAACAGCTAAGGAGAAGGATAACTTTAAACTCACAAAACAGCTCTAAAAGGAAGGTTGTATTATAACTCTAGGAGCTCCTTTCCAAGCATCTGATAAGTAGGAGATTAAGGGTCTTATCATAAGAGGAGTCTTTAAATTTAAGAAGTATGACCCTACCAAGTTTAATAGAGTTTGCATCTTTAAGTTAAGAATGGTTAATAAAATTAAGGGCAAAGCTATTAACGCCCTATTTAAGAAATCAAGGCTTATTATCCAAGGCTACAACAACAATAGTAAGGAGGTAATTCTTACATAGTTTTCTATAATTTAATGAGCTAGTTAGCGAGTTATTATTACACTAGCTCCCTCCTTGATAAAGAATAGAATGGCGGTTTATTTATAAGATATTACTTAAGCCTATACCTAATTAGAGACGCACCTTTAGCGCTTAATATTGGCATACCTTCTAGAGCAAATTCGCCACCAGTATCCTAAAGATACGATTATAGTTGTGCTTAAGCCATTATATGGGATCGCAGAGGCAGGAACTCACTAATAGGCTACCTACAGCAAGCACTATAAAGAGAAGCTTTTAATAACTACTTCTATATTTAATCCCTGCTTCCTTATCACAACTATGGGAACTCTATTTAGAATTATCGGCATGTAAACTAATAATATAATTATCTTAGGAGATAACTAATTCTTAGCTCTTAAAGAAGATAAGCTAGTAAAGGCAAATCTTATGGCAAAGCCAAAGGAAAAGCTTAGTTTAATAACACTATTACTCTTTAATAGATGCATCCTCTCCCTAAACAAGGATTCTATTGCTCTGCGCTAGAAGGGTTAAGGTAAGAAGATTAACGTTATTAACGCTAATTCTCTAAAGCAAGGATACGTGGAGCAACGCGCTTGCGGAGCTTATATTGCTTCTATCTATTAACCTAAGGCTTTATTTAATCTCTCTGTTACCGCCTAATACTAGGAACTAACTAAGGACGACGTTCTTGCCCTAAATAAATGCCTTTCCTGGCAAATAAACCATCTTGACTGGGGCCTATACTACGTGCCTATTAATCTTCCCACCACTAAGCTCTTTGTATTTGTTAATGGATCGTTCGTAAATAATAAAGATTTTAGCTCCTAGCTAGGATATAAGATTATTATTACAAACAAGTTTACTGGAGAGAATAACTTTATAATCTATAGCAACCTTATCTATTAGAGCTTAACTAAGAGCAAGCGTGTCACCCGAAGTGTTTTAGCGTTAGAGATATATAGAATGGTTAGCAGAGTTAATATAGCAATTGCAATTAGAACTACCCTAAAGATAATTATAGATTAACTCAAACTTTCTATTATCTCTATAATTGTATGCACCGATTTATACTCCCTCTATAAGTGCTTAGTTAAGCTTGGTACTATAAAGGAGAAGCGCCTTATAATTAATATTATAGCACTTCGTTAATCCTATAAACGGTAAAAACTCTTTAAGATTTAATAGATTAACGGTTAAGATAACCTAGTAGACGTAATAATAAAGGCAAACCTAAACAAGGCTCTAGAAACGTTTGTTAATATAAACACTCTATATATATAAGTTAAAGGTTAGGTTAAAAGGAAGTAGGAGTATAATATTCTATAAACCCTGACTTAAACCAGCCAATCAGGATTTTCCATCCCTGGGATAGAAAATCGCTATTGGCTTACTTACTACTAGCGCCTTAGCAGCCTACCCGTCTTTGCGTTATCTGCCAACTGCCGTATTGTCGCATATTGTTGCATATTGTTTGGTATTGCCGTATATTATTTGGTATTGTCGTATCTTGTTTGGTATTGTCGCATATTGTTTGGTATTGTCGCATATTGTTTAGTATTATCGCATATTGTTTGGTATTATTGTACACTATCTGGTATTATCGCATCCTATCTGTTTGTCTATATATAGATGGCAACCACAAAAAGAAGAGTTGCTAGTGTTGGGAATAAGGCAAGCTGCCGTCACGCCAGGCATGTTGCCGTCACGTGCTGACGTGGCCCTAGCGTGGTGAGGAACCTTAAGTTCCTCACCCCTTTCCTTATTCCTATCAAAAAAAAGAAGAACAACTATCATACTATCTACAAACCGTAGCTACGTGATATCCCCTTGTGTAACCAACAGTAATAAACTATTTAATTATAAGAGGCTAATTAATACTAAATATTAATATATATATAGAATTTAAGTTCCTAAGAGCTTAAGTACCCTAATTTTTATTTAGAATATAGGGCATTTTGCTTTATAGGGATAGGGGTTAGAAAAGAGAACTAGTTCTATTATAGTGAATTACTAATAGATGTCTAATTGGCTCTTTTCCTAAGCTAGTCTAGTTTTTACTTAGCCCTTTTATATGGCTACTTATATTAATAGCTAAGGGTATATAGATATACTCTCTTTGGAGAGTCTATGATCTATAAAGGTAGATAATTTCAATTTATACTTAATAGGAGGCCTTAATATCTGCTTAGTAGATATATTTATTAGTATTAACATGGGCGTCTAAGGGTCAATTAGTATTATATTTATACTAGGGATAGGCGGCTTAATTGCAGACTCTTATAAGGTTCTCTATAGTTAATCTAAGCTTATATATAATAAGGGCTGGGAGAAGAGAGTAGTAGAAAAGGGGGTTTGATTTTAGGGATGTGTGATTTTTAATAGTGGTTATTTTTAGTAGTCTCTAAGAGGGTCTAATTTAGAATGTTTTTAACCTTATAATAAAATTAGGTGCTCTATTTTTAGTCTTTTAGAAGCCTTAGGCTCTTAGGATTAATTCTCTAAGGAGCCTTTAAGTCTAAGTAGCTAAGTTTAGTAATGGTCTCCTAGTAGTCCTAGTCCTAGGATTAAGCTTTAAAAAGACTTTAAGTTTTAGAAATAGTCTTCTAGAAACCTAAGGCTCCTAGGAGAACTAGTTTTTTAGGAGCCTTAGGTTCCTAGGGAATATATTTTTAGGAGTTCTATAGTATTCTATAATGGAATAATTATTTCCCCTAGAATTGTATCCCTTCTAGAATCGGCCCTCTTAAGATTGGCCCTCTTTAGATTAGCCTGCCTGGGCTAAGAGCCCTCCTAAGATTAAATCTCTTAAATATTAAGCCCTTTTAAAAGCTCTACTTAGATAGGAGCAGCCTATAAAAATTATGCGGCTAAAGAAATATGCTACCTATAGAAAGTATATGGCTATAGCGCCTAGGAGCAACTTATAGCCTAGGAGTATTACCCTAAGAGTAATTTATTTCTAGTGGCCTTTCCTATTATATAGCCCTATTATTTTTAGTAAATATCTAATAGTATTTAAGCTCTTGGCTAGGGCATCTAGAGGGGAAATATTCTCTTAGAATGCTTACTAACTAAACCTATAGTAGATTAGCCTGCTTGGCGCTATACCCTATTATTTATAGTAGATAAAATAGTATTCTAGTATATATTTGGATTTAAGGTCGCTTATATATATTTATAGCCCGCGAAGCCCTACTGCACGCGTCCACGTCGCCGCGGGTGGAAACATTATCTGGAATCCTATTCCTATTGATGGCCAAGTGCAGAGGCGATGGTAGAGAGCCGTCACAGCGCGTGCAGCGCTATCGTTCGACTCTGTGGTGATGGGCCCGCGATGCGTATAAAGTATCGCCCTTAACAATACTAGGAGCCTTACTGCCTCCGCTTAGGGCTCTTGTTCTACCATCTAGGGAGGCCTAGCAAGGGAAACTAGGATATGAAAACCGCCCAATATATAACTACCTGGCTCGCAGCTAGGCCCAAAACTGGCCTTATCTAGCCAGTTAATGTGGACGCGTCCTAGGCGTATAACAGAATACCCTTGGGCTTATACTAGCTCTAAGATCGCGAAGTATATATAATAAGGGCGTAGGGATCCTCCTTTTATAAGAACTTGTTAAGGTTAACACGTTGCAGATACTTTATACAAAACTTATTAAGGCCCTAAGGCCACCATAAAGAACTTATTAAGGCCCTACCTAGAGAACTTATTAAGGCCCCTCTATAAGGGCCTATCTGGTATCTGGTACACTTAGGTAACTCAGAAGAGGGTCTTAATAGGCGTAGTACGCACGACCTAGTACAGCAATAGCGACGTAACGGCGACGTGACAGCGACCAGACGGCTTAATGAGGTGGAAACACGGGCAAAGCTCTAGGCAGTGGAAATACAGGCCAGCTTTAACGGCCCTATGGCGTTTAACTTACAGTCGACTTACAGTTAACCTATAGTCGACTTATAGGCGACTTATAAGAGGGTTTTAATAGGCGTAGTACACGCAACCTAATGCGTATATGTATAAGGCGACTTATAGGAGGGTCTTAATAGGCGTAGTGCTCGCAACCTAATGTATATATATGGGGGAGGCTATAGGGGAAACATAGGCCAGTTAGATAAGAACTTGACAGTTAGAGACACAGGCTAGCTTATAAAAGGGGGGGACATAAGCTTAGTTAGTAGGAGAGGGGAGAGTAGGTTGTCTAGTATAGGACCTAGTGTCTCTACGGCCCCTCTCCTACAAGACACGGTCGGCCTGTTATAAGGAGACTCTTACAGGCAACACAAAACGGGAACTGGTAGCAGTATAGGGTGTTGCGCCCCTATATTACTACTAGCCTCCCGCGGGGCGTAGTGTATAGTAGCTACTGCTAGCTTTAAGGACCTTACCCCTTAGCTAGGCCCTAACCCTTGGTATACCTAGTAGGTAGGTAGGATTACGTCCTGGCCGGAGAGACTACTATATGGTTTAAGAGAACGGATGCGCGTATTAGTATACTAATAGACGGAACCGTTCGCCTCTAGGGAGGTACGCCAGTAAGGTATACTTAAGGAGCAAACAGGAGTTACTTAGGTAGGGGAGGCTTTTGGTCTAGGCCTTAACTATAGAAGGTACCTAAGGCTTCTATATTATAGGATGCAGCCACAACGCCCTTATAGGATTACGTCAGTAGGCATGTAAGAAGGGAGTTACGACCCCTAGAAGCGGCAGCTTATGCCTATGCCGGCGGAAACAATGAAGAAAGGCGTAAAACTAGAGGCTATAGAAGGCTCCTAAGCCGTGCAAAAGCATACCAACTCTAAGAGGAGATTCTTATATAGACCGCTAGGGGGCGGTCTAGTACTTAGGTTAACCCCATTATAAGATATCTAAAAGAATGGTGAAACCCCCCGTTAATTAGTAGTGGTAGCCAACTGCTTATAGAAAGCCCCCTAGGCCTTTAGGCCTAGGTAACTAGGACTAAATACTAGAAAACTGGGGTAGAGGCCTGGATAAGCAGGCATGTTAAACTCTACTATATAACTACCTGCTAGCGAACCTTAGGCGCCCCTCTAGCAAACCCTTAATTAAATCCTTTAACGGCTAAACAAAATTAAAGATAAACAAAACTCCCCCCCATAGGCAAACTGTACCTGGGCCGCCGTAGCTGCGCTTCTATAGCACAGGGAACCTACCCCCCTAAAGACAACAACCGGGTATACAATCATAATACAACCAAATACAGAAAAGGCAGAGGAACTTAGGGGACAATTAGAAACAGAAGTTCTTATAAAGATTTACAAGGAGGTCTACGACGCCGTCACAGTCCAACACCTTAGGAGTGGAGACATTAGAGTCACCTTAAAGGACTAATAGGTAAAGGAACGGGCCGTAAGGGTAGGGGACAGGCTAGGAGAGCGTATTAGCATAAAAGTGCTTTATGAAGATTACCTAGTTAAAGTCCTGTTGGTTCCTATAAGCCTTAGGGTAGAAAGGGGACGCCAGGCGGACAATATAGTAACTATATAGGAGATAGTAAAACAAATGGAACACCTTATACTAGGACTCGTAATTACCCAGATCTAATGGCTTTAATAGGAAAATATAAACCAAGTATATAATAAGAATAATAAGAGGACATAAGGGGCGCTAGAGACTTACTAGGGAGACAATAAACGAACACATAGCTCCCTTATTGTTAGCGTATATACACTAGGAATGCAAAAACTCCTTATCTAAAAAGGAATAATTATAAATGGCCTTATATACAATACAAGGCTCTACAACCACAGACTACGCCTGGAACAATATTATTGCTGTGTATAATGGGGACACACCCAATCCATATACGCAGCATAGGTGTGCTGCGGCCACTATGCAGGCCCCTATAATATAAGACAATATACAAATCAAGACTAAACAAAATGTGTAAACTGTCACTAAAGCATACATAAGGTGTGGGAGAGAGAAAACTGCATTAAATATAGGAGACGGAAGGAAAGGGCTTAATAGCTACAGGAATAACTGCACGCTAGGTTATATAAATGGAAACAATAGGCAATAAGCTAGGGGGACGCAGGTGTCTTCCTAGCGTTTCCTACCTTTAATACTGGGGGGCTAAGCCAGCCATCCTAAGCCTTAATAGGCCAAAAGCGACGCCGCGTGATATTACTAGACCAAATAGGGACACAAGGGATATATAGGACACAAGGGAGAGAACGCCCAGTAGGAAGACCCCTATGGACGGCCATAGCAAGTTTAAGGCCGGGATAATTAAGAATTAGATTTAATGTGGTAAATATAATACACGCAACTAGCTTATAAGGGGTATATAGCCAACCAGTAAGAATAGGGGAAGAACCGGAGGCAATAACAAACTCAGATTTAGAAAGGCTAGTAGGAACATAAGACACAGAAATAGAAAGCTCTATACAAAATAAGTAGTAGCTAGGGAGCAAATATAGGAGATGGAAGTTCTGAATATTTTAGAGAAAGTGGAAATAGAAGAAGTAAGGAGCGAAGGAGAGGCGAAGGACCCCCACTAGGGGTCCGCCACTTGACCATTATACAGTATAACTGCGGCAATATAAACCACCGTCTAGCAAGGCCCCTACTAGACAGTCTAGACCCAGAGAAACACTATATTCTTGCTATATAAGAGCCGTATTACAATACCTATATATAATTAACATACTGCCCCTAAGGATTCCAGCTCCTATATAAACCAAAAGCAGCTATACGCGTATGCTTTATAATTAGCAAAAATATCAGCCTTACCTTATAGTTATGGCAGGCAGTTAACCCAAATATTGCAGTTATAACCATCCAGATATATAGGGGACTAGTATAAATTATTAATGTCTATAACCCTAGGGTTGAAGGGGTAGCATAGACAGAGAACATTATATCTATAATAAGCTTACTAGAAACTAAACATATAGAGTCCATCCTACTAGGAAACATAAACCTCTACTACCTATAGTAGGGGGGCATCCATGTTGCTGCTAATTAATAGGCAGAGTGCCTACTAAGAGCTATAGACAACGGGGGCCTTAAGCTAGCTACCCCCCTAGGTGTAATTACATGGCAATAGGGCACTGCCAAAAGTACAATTAACCTTACAATTATGGACGAAAACCTATACCAGAGACTTAAAAGGTGCTCCCTTAAAGAAGAATAGGCACTTACCTTAGACTATATCCCTATCCAGATACAACTAGATCTGGACATCAAGGCGCAACTAAATGGCAAAAGATACGCAATAAGGAAGCTTAATATAGATAGCTTCCTTAATACAATTAAATAACAACTCTAAGACCTAGAAGAAATCCACCCAATACCAAATAAGTAAGGCTTATTGGCTACCCCTAAGGAAATTAATCAAAGACTAAAAAGGATCCAGGCAGCAATTAAAAGCGGGCTAAAAGAGCACTGCCTAGTTTCAAAACTGGGCCCCTATACGCGATACGCATGGTCCGCATAGTACGCGGCCCTTATAGCCGGCCAACGACGAGCAAGGAGGAAATATATAAGCAGCCACAATTCTAAGGACAAGAGACGATATAAAGACACAAGAAACTAGCTAAAGAATACCCTAAGAAAAGAAGCAAGGAATAACTAGAGATGGTTTATAAATAAACACACTACTAACCTAAGTCTCCCCTATAACAAGGGCCTTCGGACCATAGCAAAATAGGTAAAGAAAAAGGCGGGACGCCTAGTAGAAGATCTATATCTACTACCCCTACAAAGAGCAGGTAAACTATAGGCTATAAGCAACAATAATAAGAAGGCAAAGATCCTTATAGAAAGATTTTTCCCTTAACCGGCTCCAGCAGACCTTAGCAATATTACTAGTAAAACACCAGTAACTTGCCTAAGGGTTAACAGTAACATAACAACTAAAGAAATAGCTAGAACTATTAGCCGCCTCTTAAATAATATAGCACTAGGACTAGATGGGATCCTAAATAAAGCCCTAAAGACCTATAGACCACTTATAGCACCTTAGCTTATAGACGTAGCCAGAGTATACTTTACAATAGGCTACTACCCGCGACTCGGAAGATCTATAACAACGGTTATCTTATAAAAAGAAAGCAAAGTAGACTACTTAATCCCAGAAAGCTACCGCCCTATTGCCTTAGAAAACACCCTAAGCAAGATCTTAGAAAAGGTTATAGCGGACCATATAGCAGACACGGCAGAGGAACACGCCCTACTACCACAAAGCCAAATAGGGGCAAGAAAGAATCGCTTAACGCTATTAGCACTTATACTACTCGCTACTACTATTAAAACTGCATAGGCTATGCGAAAGGACTTTATAGTATTAATGCTTAGCCTAGATATTAGCGGCGCCTATAATAATATACCCTATAAGCGTCTCCTATACATCCTTAGGGCAAAGGGCTTCCTAGAATAGATCATTTAATTTATTTAAGGATTTACGGGCCGGAAAGAAATATTACTGGTCTTTAGCGGATACCGGAGCCCCCCTATTACAGTCACAACAGGAATACCACAAGGATTACCTCTGTCGCCTATACTTTTTCTCTTCTTTGTAAGCAACCTGCTTAACACCTTTAAGGAAGGGGCAACCTAGGGGATAGGCTTTATTAATAACACAAACCTAATTATATATAGGCCAATAGCCGCAGAGAACTATAGGACACTAGAGAAAGCCTATAACACCTATATAGAATAGGTAAGACGACATAGAGTCTAATTCTCACTAGAGAAATACCAGCTAATCTATTTTATAAGAAAACGTAACCAATCTGCAAATCTTTAGCATATAATCTATATCCAAGGCTTTAGGGGTCAACCGGTTTAAGGCCTAAGGGTATTAGGAGTGTGGGTAGACAGTAAGCTCCGGTAGAGCGCATATACGGCGCAAGCGGCCCATAAGGGCCAAGCATAGTATATCGCCATGTCCAGGATTATCAATTCTATATAGGGTCCATGCTTCCAGAGGTTGCGCCTACTATATACAGCAGTTGTCCGGCTAACCATAACGTATAGATCTAGCATTTGGGCCACTAGAGAAACCAAGAAAGGCCCCCCTAAATTACTCCTTAAACCACTCCAAAAGGTCCAAATAGCCTGCCTTAGGAGTATAATAGGCGGGTATAAGCGAACGGCCACAGCACTACTTAAGAAGGAAGCTAATATTCCCCCCCTATAACTATATATTAAAGCCAATACAATATAAAGGGTGTAAAAGGAACGCAACTCTAACGTTATAAAGTATATTAAGACACGCCTAAACAAACTATAGAGGGACCCTAGGGTGCCCTATAGGAGAAGGAGCCAATAACCCTAAAGTAGGGAAGATATATTAGGAAAACAGGTAGAGAAAGTAGAAGAAGAATAGTGCGGCGCTAGGGCCTAGGCCTATATAGAGGAGGAAGGGAGACGCGCAAGAGGCCAGCAAAGACAATAGTAAGGGAGAGAAAGGAGCTAAAGTAGAGCATAAAAGAGTACTGGAAAACCATCTACCGCAATATAATACTAGTTAGACCAACGCTAGAGAGACGAATAGGAGTTAAAGGTATAGAGGCAGACTTAGGCAAGGGGAACCTAAGCCATAGCATGGGTAACGCTATAGGGGGTAAATACCTAAGGGCTCTAAAAGGGCCTAACAAAGGCAGAAAATACAATAGCAACACTCTTAAGGATAGGAATAATAGGACTAAAAGATTGGCTTTACTGGGTAGGTGTCCTAGTAAGTAGCTTAAGGTACAAATATAGCTAGCTAAGATAGACACCAAAACACGTAATACTGTTATGCCCCTTACGCACCGGCCAAGAAGCAATGCTCTTAGCAGCTAGCACAGAAAACTATAATACACTACTCTTAACATAGAAAGGCCTTAAGGCGGCTACCCGGTGGCTTATTAGCTAAAATGTGCTAGACCAGTTCCAGGTTGCAAAGGAAATAGCAATAGAAGGCAAAGGGGCGAGTAATAGGCGCCCCCTAATAACTCTACAGGAGTAGAGTACAGTGTGTAATACTAGCGCGTCCGTAGGTTTGTTACGGCAGCAGTGGTTC
>Ga0307507_10001310_pt1 | contig 55666 bp, 23 predicted proteins | sample 7_EM_MG_FD_207223 | JGI IMG/M metagenome (GOLD analysis project Ga0307507, IMG submission 207223) | Populus trichocarpa ectomycorrhiza microbial communities from riparian zone in the Pacific Northwest, United States - 7_EM | ecosystem: Host-associated > Plants > Roots > Unclassified | place... | reverse complement strand
TCAGATTTAGATAGAATTTATATTATTCCTTTAAATCTTTCCCAAAGCCTCTTCGCGCCCTTATATTACGTTGCGTTAAAAATAACTACTATTAAAATGGCAAACGACCTTAAATCCTACGCGTTAATTATAAGCATTATAACCCTAGTTAGGGAATAGTTAACTATAATGCAAGAAGCCTTTATAGATGCTTTAGCTTAGTAGCGGGCTGCACTAAAAGCCTAGTATCAGCGATTAATAGAAACACTCTATAAAGAACTCCGCAATATTAATACACTTATAATAGAGACCCTAATAGTAACACCTATAAACAAAATTAAGATAACTGTATATAAACCCAGCCTATTAAATGCGAACCCTAAACTAATAATAGTAGCTTAACCTGTACCTGTAACAAACCCAGTACCTATTATAAAATTAGAAAAGCTTCCTAACCCTCTAATATTTAATAGAAATTAAAATAACCTATATCCCTTTATAACTAAGCTCTGCCTTAAACTTTTAATAAACTATAACTAATACCCTACCAAAGCTAGCAAGATTAGCTATGGGATGTCTTAATTAAGTAAAGACGCTGTATAAACTATGGACCCATTCTTCCGTAATGGCACCTTTGTTAATTTTGAAATCTTTATCTCTTTATTAGAACAAACGTATAATAATACCAGCCGCGAATATACTACTGTTACTAAACTTAAAAACCTATAATAACGGAATTAAGACTTTACTAGCTTCTTTTCAGAATTTTTAGGCCTTATTGGCGAACTAGATTAGAATAAAGCCGCTAAAGTTACTGCTCTTTAATGAGCTATTTTGGATGAAATTAGAGTATAGTTAGTAGGTAAGGAACTGCTAAAGGACCTACCTAAATTTGCTATAATGTGTTAATAAATTAATAAGGACCTTTAATATAATAAATAAACTCATTCTCTAAAGCCAACTACGCCTTATATTTAAGACTTTATGAAACCGATATATATCCTAAAGCGCGACCCTTCTCTAAAACCTACGCACGACCTTATAGACCTCGACGCCACTTAATCCTATATACCCTTAGGAACCGATAAACGAAGAACTCGAGCCACAAATAGAGAATGCTTTAGATGTGGCAGAAAAGGATATATTTAAAGGAATTACCGAACTTACCCTTTTAAAAAAGTCTGCTGTAGTTCCTTCTAGTCTTTAAATCGCACCCACTCCTTAAATCGCACTCGTTCTTTAAGCCGTACTTACTTCTTAACTTGTACTTATTCTATAAATTATACCTAGTTGTTATAAAGCATCTTATGCTTGGCTAACTTGGAAAACAAATTATCCTAGGGCTAAGTCGCGCCTTAGGATAAGAAGTGGAAGAGTATAAGTGTCTAGGCTCTTCTAGCGCTAATATATAACACAACTCCCTTGATATACTTGGCGAAATTTAAATACTTAAAAAATAGAAGGAGGTATAAATCCTTATAGATAGCGGAGCTACTAGTATAGGCTTTATTAATATAAACTACGCGAAAACCTAATACCTAAATTTAAAGAAACTTAATAAGCCCTAAGGCCTATAAGGCTTTAACGGCAAACCCTTAATATATAGCAAATTAACGCACTACGCTCTTGTGAAAATATAAATGGGTAAATACCTTAAATATGTTTCCCTATTTGTAACACCCCTAAAGCAATATAAGATGATACTTGGATATGGATAGCTAAAACGGCATAACCCTTTAATTAGCTGGGTTAAAGAAATACTAAAATTCCGTATAACCTATTACCGAAGTTATTATTTAAAACACCACCTACCCTATAAATATGTATAAGACTATTCAAATTTAATATAATATAAATTGCCCTTACTATAAACCTTAAATTAATATGACAAAACTATGACTGCTAATTGCAGTAAAGAATGCGAAGATAATATATTAAAACCCCTTAAAATTTATATAATATAAGCCGCACCTTTTATTTCGTTAGTAAGAAAACAAGACTACGAAATCTTTACTATAACAATAAAAGATATTAAGAAGGCGCTAGAATTAAAGCAGTATATTAACCCTTAACCTCTTATACCCAAGGAGTACCATAATCTAATTAATAAGTTTAAAAAATAATTTACAGACCAGCTGCCCCTATATTAGAATAAATATAATTTTAAGATAGAACTTAAACCTAGTATAACACCAAAGTTTAGTCCGCTATATAGTATATCACAAGAAGAACTGCTTGTAATATAATAATACCTTAATAAGTATCTAGAAAAAGGATTTATTCGCCCTAATTAATCTCTATTCGCCTTATCTATATTATTTATTAAAAAGCTAGGAGGAGGCTTAAGATTCTGTGTTGATTACTAAGCCCTAAACGTAATTACGATTTAAAACTAATATCCAATCCCCTTAATTTAAGAGATGCTTAACCACCTAATAAAGGCATAATATTTTACGAAGCTTGATATAGTTGCTGCCTTTAATTAAATTTGTATCTAAGAAGGAGATAAGAAGTACACAGCCTTTTATATATAATAAGGACTCTTTGAATACCTAGTAATATTATTTAGTGTAAAGAACGGTCCTAGTATGTTTTAGCAATACATTAACAATACGCTCCGTGAATTCCTTAATGTATTTATTATTATATATATTAATAATATCCTAATTTACTTATCTTTGCTTTCTAAGCATTGAAAACACGTCTAAATGGTCCTTAAACGTTTGTGAGATGCGGGTTTATAATGCGATATTAAGAAATGCAAGTTTTATATATCTAAAGTTATATACCTAGGCCTAATTATATCCTATAACGGAATTAAAATGGACCCTAAAAAGGTCACTATAATTATGAACTAGGGAAGCCCTAGTAATGTATAAGACATTTAAGGATTTCTAGGATTTACAAATTTCTACCACCAATTTATTAACTAGTTCTTAAAAATTGCCCAACCATTAGTAAACCTAATAAGAAAGAATATAAAATTTAAATAGACTGCTAGATATAAATAAGCTTTTAATAACTTAAAATAACGCTTTATAACCACTCTAATTCTTGCCCACTTTAACCCTAACCTTAAATATATTGTCAAAACAGACTCGTCTGATTATGCCCTAGGGGGAGAGTTATTGTAATATAATAAGAACGGTAAGCTATATTCAGTAGCCTTTCTCTTTTAAAAGCTCGCCCCTGCCAAATCAAACTATAAGATATATAATAAGGAACTACTTGTAATTGTTAGATACTTTAAACAATAGCGTCCAGAACTTAAAGGATTATTATTTCTAATATGTGTGTTAACGGACTATAAAAACCTGCAGTACTTTATAACTATAAAGCAGTTAACGCAGCGCCAAATTTATTAGGCTAAATACCTCTTACGATTCAACTTTAAGATTATATACTAACTAGGCAAACTTAATTAGAAGCCTGATGCATTAATATAATAATTATAAGATTTACCTGTAAACGCCTTAGATAAACGGATTACAAATTAATTATAGATCTTATTGCCCCCTAAATACTTTAAGAAACTACGTCCTATATTCCTAGATATAGAACTTAATAGAAATAAATTAGAAATCGATAAATAGGAAATAGAAATTGATAAGCTAATAGAATACAAATATAAGAATAACGCATAGATAGTAGATATGATAAAAGCGATTTAAATAAGAAAATGATAGCATAAAGATATTATACTCGCTAAATGCGAAATTCGTAACGATTAACTATACTATTAATAGAAGATAGTAGTTCCGAATTCTAAACCCTTATAATTTAAGATACTTGAATTCGTATATGATTCCCCTATAGCAGGATATCCTGGCCGTGTAAAGACTTATAAGATTATTTAATAAGCATACTACTGGCCTACAATGCACGACTATATACGAAAATACGTTTAAGCCTATAGAACGTGCGTGCGTGGGAAGACCTCTTACGTAAAGAAGTAAGGAGTACTTTAACCGTTGCCAATTCCAATATAAAGATAGCGAGATATCTTAATTAACTTCATAGTTAACTTGCCTAATAGCAACGGGTTTATAAATGTTATGGTAGTCGTTAACTATCTTATAAAAATGCGATATATAATTCCTATGGACTTAATTAATATAATATTAGTAGCCGAATGTTTCGTTAAGCATGTCTTTAAGCTACACGGACTTCCTAATTTGATAATATCCGACCATAGAAGCTAGTTCGTTTTAGACTTCTAGCAAGCTTTATATAAACAATTAAGCATTTAAACACAACTCTTAACTATATTTTATTTAGAGATAGATGGTTAAACTAAAATTATAAACACAATTATGGAACAATACCTATGAATATACTGCTCCTACCTACAAGATAACTGGGAAAAATGGCTGCCTTTAGCTAAGTTTACTGTAAATAATACAATAAATGTATTAATAGGCATAACGCCATTCTATGCAACCTATGGATAAGACCCCTAACTTAAATTTAAACCATAACCCAAAATTAATATAACAGGACCCATAATTAAACGGATTTAGTTAATTGACGCGTATAACTTCACTAATTAAATAAAGTAGTTAACGGAACTATTATAAAGTAAATTAATGTACGCTTAAATAGTATAGGAATAGCATATAAACAAAGGACAAGCCCCCGCATGGGACTTTAAGGAAGGTAATATGGTTTACCTAAATATATAAAACCTAAAGACTTAACGGCCCTTAAAGAAACTTAATTGGAAGTTTATAGGCCTATACTAAATTAAGAAGAAATTGAGCCTATATACTTATAAGCTTGAACTGCCAACTAAGATAAAAATACATCTAATGTTTTATATAAGCTTACTATAACCCTTAAAAGATAAACCTATAACTTATAAAGTGCTGCCGCTACCTCCTGTAATTGTTAACAACAGTAACGGTTCTTACTTTATTAACTTAATTAACAATATGCGATAAAAAATATAATCTAAACGATTTAAACTTCTTATTAAGTAGAAAGGATATAAAACACGAACCTGGAAGCTCTATAAGTAAGTTAAAACCGATGCGCCTTCCCTAGTAAAAGAATTCCATAAGGACCATTCTTCGCGGCCTACTCTAGCTGGATGGACACAATATAAAGGTAAACAACTACCACCTAACACAAATATATAAAATACGATAGTAGGAAACTCAAAATTAAAAAGAGCTTAAAGAATACCATAACGCTTATAACACGGTTATATAACGTGCAAGATATTAAGGAACTTTAACTAGCGGTTAAAGTTGTCTAATTAGTTAGATTTGCCTTGCCAAGACCTACTATAAAGATATTAGTTTAGCTTACCGCCTTTACCAAACTAATAGCAATTTTCCATTTTGGGGATGGAAAATCCTAATTGGTCCATTTAACGATTAGAACTGGTAAAACTCTACACTACCACCCAATATAAAATACAATATAATAAAATTATATTATTTTGGACCTTCGGCCAAAGGGGGGGTACTATAACGGGACTAGCCTAGTTATAGTAAAAATGTCTCGGTAAAACACTTAATAGATAGAACTTAAAGCTTTAACCAAATTCTGCTAAATTCTACTAGCTTAATTAACTTCTGCCAAGTTCTGCTAGATTAATTAAATACTACCAAAGTCCGTCCGCGTGTGTATGTGCGCACGCATCAACTAAGACCCCTAAACTATTTAATTGCAAGATTCTCTCGTTATTCCTTTCTCTTTTTTACGCAACGTCTTGTTCCTAGCAAGAGCTATATACCCTCAGATTTAGATAGAATTTATATTATTCCTTCAAATCTTTCCCAAAGCCTCTTCGCGCCCTTACAGTTAAATTTACTACTTTGGCCATATAATAAACCTCTACGCGTAGGCTTTTTTTATTAGAACAGACGCTAATAAAATCTATAAAGAAATAGTAGCTATATACCGCGATTAGAATTATAGTAAGGTTTAAGAGCTCTGGAAGAAGCAGGGACCGGTTAGTTTACTTTAAAATCTTATCTAGTACATTTATATAACCCCCTAGCGTCGTGGTTTCTTTAAGAGGATTTAAATAGAAGGTCCTTTATTGGAATTTAACAGCCTAGAGGTATATAATAAAGCTATAGTGTTAAGATTTACTACCTAGCGGAACGTTAGGCGAGTCTCTAATTGGCTATAGTATTAGATTTTATATCTGCCGCCCTTAACAGTTATAATCTGAGCCTTACGGTCGTAATATTTAAACTTATAATACTACCTATAAAAGTAATATTAACAATTTACTAGCTTATCCAAAATAACTAAACGTAATAGAACTTACTCTTCTTAGCTATTTTATAATTTTTAAACTATAGAGAACGAATTACTATATTCTATAAGACTTATAAACCCAGTAATAAAGCTAAAACGCTTACTAGAGACGACCTCCTCTAACTAAAGCACTGGCTTTAGCTTAAACACCTTTATAACTACCTTAAGACATTCTACGAGGCTATAATTATAGTAGAGGGCAATTAAACAAGTTTTACTAACCACTTTTAAATACTAGATTGGCTTCTTAAGAAGCTCTTATTAACTAAGCAGAAGTTTCTTAAGCTTTTTACTTAATTACTACAAAAATAGAAGAAGGCTGACGCTTAAGCTTATTAATACTTGGCAGACTATTTAGAAGCAGTATAGGAGAAGGGAAATAAGTACTATAATAAGGCTAATAATATAGTAGCGTACTACATAGTAATCGTTCTTAATCCAATGCTTAAGATGCAGTGGTTTAAGTGTTACGGATAGCTTAAGTACAATGTTATAACTACTTAGAGAAGAGTCAGAGGAAGCTAGTTAGTTAATATAGGCACGGTCCAGAATAGAGCCGGTGGAACTATGTGACGAGGAATAGTAACTAAGGTTACGTAGTTGATCTGTAATCTATAGGATTAGGGGAACGTGGGATCTATAAGTAGATTAATGGATTAATGGATTAACGGATTAATAGAGCAAAGGGATTTCTTAGGAGTATAGTTATATATTTAAAGGACTATAGTCCCTACCTAGATAGTTCTCTCTTTATAGTAAATCTTAGAATACAATTGGAGTTAATCTATTGGGCAATTACTCTACCAGTTATTATTATATTGTTAACACTATTCTTACCTATATACCTAGCCTAATAATAGGACCTACTATAGTTCCTGCTACAAGGTTCCGTTACACATTTACTACTAAGGTTATAGTATTAAATAAGATCGAATAATATGCCACCTAAAGTACCAGTCACAATGACGTTGACGGCAGCCACGACCTTAGGGTTAGGAGATACTAGTATAGCAGATATAGATTCTCAAGTGGTTACGCAAGGTTAGTTATAGGAAATAGTTAATTGCTTATAGGATAATAGTAGGCTACTTAAAGAACGCATTAATGGAATTGGAGCAGCAAAGGTTAAGTTACCTTTAATTAAATAATTCTTAGGAGAGAAGTTAAAGCTTAAAGGGTTTCTTACGCAGATGTATTTTAAGGTTATATAGGAAGGAGTGAAGTTAGCAACACCTATAGACTAGGTAGCATACGTAGGACTATTTTTATTAAGAAGAGCTCTAGAGTGGTTTAAGCCTTACCTTATAGAGATATAAGTAAATAGTGTAACAACTACTAACCTGGATGTATGGTATGTGTTTACAAGTTAGAATAGATTTATAAAACGGTTAACGCAAATGTTTAGAGACCCCAAGGCAACTATAATAGCGGAATGGAAACTTTAGAACTTAGTATAATACACTTTAGCAATTAAGTATACAACGCAGTTTTAAACACTAGCCATGTAGGTTAAGTGGAATGATAGGGCGCTTATAGTATAGTATAAGCAAGGACTTAAGGCTAAAGTCCAAGACGTAATTATTCTAATAGAAGATGCGGATACTTTAAGAGAGTTAATAAACCAGTTAATAAAGATCGATAATAGGATCTATTAAAGGGAATAAGCTAAGAAAGGGTAAGATAGAGTTCCATAGTTGTATAAGACGCAGAGTATACAACAATAGACACAGAGTTAAAAATTATAGAATAGCATAGAGCTAATGGACCTAAGTGGTACTAAAGAAACCTAAAGGTAGGAAAAGAAACTATAGAAACCTAGAGGTTAAGGATCTAGTAATTAAAGGACCTAGGAGTAGAGGCTAAACCAGGGATCTTAATAGCAGAAGACATTTAGGCGGACTCCATAATAAGAAAAATGGTTTAAAGATAGGGCTTATATAAATTACGGAAAACAAGGTCATTTCGCTAGAGACTATAGAGGTGGTTAAAGTAATTATATAGTAAAGGGAACTAGGCTAGCAGACGGCACGTATATATAGAGGGACAATAGTACACTATAAGGAATAAAAGAGTGTTTAATTAACAGTTTCGCGTTTTATTATAACAACGCATGCTAAATTTATAAGGATGCTAAGTATGGCGTAAGCTATTAGCTATAGGAGCTAGTATTATCTAAGTTTAGAGAAACTAATAAACCAGCTTATAGATCGGATATTAAAGACGATAAATTTAATATAAGCGAAGTATTTACCAATAATAAGGCAACTAAGGTAGCTTACTAGGAGCATACAGACCTTAAAGAAGTCAAAATAGAAGTAGAGACTAAGACCATCACTAAATAAGGTTTAGTAACGGATGTTATAACACTATTAAATACAATTTCCATTGCTTTATAAGATAAAAGGAGCAATATTTAAAGGAAACTAAGTAAGTAGATAACTGCTAGTGCTAGCTTATTACTTAATAAAGGTAAAAGGCCACAGGTCCAAGATTTTTAAGGAGAGATAAGAAAGGCTCTAGACTCGCTAAATATAATAAGGATAGCTCTAGAACCCACAATAGACAAAAACCGATAGGAAAGAGCAGTAACTTAGTTTAGTAACAAACAAATAAGTATAGGACGCAAGTTTAAGAACTACAAGTTTGGAGAACGAATAAGAACGTTAGCAATCCTAGGTAAACATAGTGTTTAGCCTAAAGATTAAACAGTTAATACCCGGATTAAGAAGTAAGATAACTACAAAGATCTAGCTATAAGACACAGAAAATAAGAAACTATAGATAAGTTCAGAACAAGAATTATTACATAGCAAGAGCAAAAGCTAGACAAGAGGTTAGCTATATTAGGTTATATAAGGGACAGAGCACCCATATAAAGAGTTACTAATAGGCTAAGTGCAGGGACACCTAGGGCAAAATGGTTAGATAAACTGGAATAAGAAAAGGATCTAGATATTCTAATTAGGTTCGAAGAAAGACATACTAAAGGATGTTATAATATAGCGATAACAAGGTACTTTCTAATAGATAAACCATACACACTAAACCAGTTATATGGAAAGTGGTATAGGCAACGACATAATAATAAATAGGAAGATTTTTATATATAGCTAGACGAAAAAGTTGTCTAAGACTAACCTATTATGGAGAAACGCATAAGTCATATTAAAGGGGCATTAATTATGATATTAAGGAACCTAGAAGAAGGATTTAGGGACTAGAGAAGTGAATAACAAATCTTAATACCCGTAATAGAGATACCAGTAGTTAGGTTAACTAGGTATAGATTTAAACTTAAGGATAAAGATAAACTAAGAATTAACCTAAAACATGCAGCATATTATACACTATTATGGATAGCTTGTGTGGATAATACGTGTAACATATATAGAGCACTAAAAGATAAGAACCGGAAGTACCTAGTAAGGATATATTGGGCACTAGAGGAAAAGCGGTTTAGGGATATTAAGTATATATATAGATGGCACCTAGTAGAAGTATAAGGTTAAGGAGACTTAACACTTTAACTAGGAAGATTTCTTATGGAAGAATGCCTAGATGGATAATAGTGGTAGGAGTGCCTAGAAAACACTTATCTATAGCACATAGAGAAAAAGAAATAAACTAAGTATTGGCTAAAGTTAGATTAAGTATAAGTAGGATCTAGCAGCCAAGAGTTGGGAAAAGGGGAGGCGTATAGAACTAGAGGGAACTAGTATTAGAGCCTTAGACCCTTAAAGGAATTTAAGAATAACACCTAAATTTATAAGTTAAATAGCAAGATTAGTAGTTCGAAGCGTTAATAGACAGTAAAGTAATAAGAAACCACATATCACCAAAAGCAGTAGAAAGGATAGGGTTACTATATAGACAGAAGGAACACCTATATCCACTTATAACAATTTTAGGAGATCAGATAGCCTATAGAGGAGGTATTATTAATCTTAAAACAGGACCTATTTAGTTAACTATTAAAGGGAGACTAGTAAGAATGTCTTTTAATATTCTACTGTTAGGACAGGATAAGGCGATACTAGGAATGCCTTAGTTATAGGAGTACAATCCAAAAATTAATTAGGTTATAGGTTAGGTTAATAGTAAGGATACTTAACAGCGTAAAAAGTGACAGTAAACCAAGTTGGTATAGTACCAAGTTGGAGCGATATATAAAGAGACTAAGCGAGGCTTAAGTTATATACCAAAGAGATACTACAAGTATAGTAAGAAGTTATAGTTACCAGAAAGTGAGAAGCTATTAGAGCATACAGTATAGAACTATAAGATAGAGTTAGAAGAAGGAATAAGTCTAAAGTTCTTTCTAATCTATAAGCTTACTGAAATAGAGTTAGTAGCGCTTAAGGAGTTTATCTAGGAGAACTTACACAAGGGATATATTAGACCATTATAGTTATTAATAGGATATCCAGTACTATTCATCCTAAAGAAAAACGGAAAACTTAGGATGTGTATAGACTATAGATAGTTAAATAGCATTACTAGGAAGGATAAGTATCCTTTACCCTTAATTAGCGAAATCCAAGACAGAATAGGTAACGTAAAAATCTTTATAAAGATAGATCTAAGATGGATATACTACCAGATTAGGATCAAGGCAGGCAATAAATAGAAGGCAGCCTTTAGATTAAAGGAAGGACTATATAAGCCATTAGTTATACAATTTAGGCTTATAAACGCACTAGTAACATTCTAGAAGCGAATTAATAGTATATTAGGAGAACACCTTAATGAATTTATTATAGTATATCTTAACAATATTATTATCTACTTAATAAGTGAGGAAGAACATGGAGAACACGTTAAATAGGTCTTAAAGAGACTATAGGAAGAACAGATGCTAGTAGTAATTAAGAAATGCGAGTTCTTTATAAGGAAAACCAATTTTATAGGATTTATTATTAAACTAGGAAAAATTAGTATGGACCTAAAGAAAATCGAAGCTATAGTAAATTAGCAAGAACTAGAGAATATTACGCAATTAAGGTTATTTCTAGGGTTTTGTAACTACTATAGGAGGTTTATAGCATAATGGTTAAAAAGTATTAAGCCATTTACAAGGTTAACAAAGAAGGAGGAACTATAGGTTTAGGGTAGTAAATAGAAGAAGCTATTCTAGGAACTTAAAGAGTTGTTTACCTAAGAGCCAGTCCTCAAGATCTATTAACTAAAGTTAGAAACAGTTGTTAAGACAAACATATTAGACTTTGCACTAGGAGTATGCTTACTATAGAAGCACCAAGACGTATAGCATCTAGTAGCATACTATAGTTGGAAAATAACACTACTAGAGTTAAACTATAATATCTATAACAAGGAGTTATTAGGTATAGTTATAGCACTTAAGGAATAAAGAGCATTCTTATAAGGTATAGAGAAACCATTTATGGTTAAGACAGACTATAAGAACCTTACAGGATTTCTAACGACGAAGGAACTTAACCAAAGATAAGTTAGATAGGCGGAAATGCTTATAGAATACTATTTTAAGATTTAGTATACTAAGGGTACAGATAATGCATGAGCAGATACTCTAAGTAAAAAAGCTAAACTATAAAATAATAAAAAGCTATTAGGAGCTTTATTGCGAAAAGATTAAGATGGATTAATTAGGTATAATTACCCAAAAATTACAGCAACTAAGGAAAGTTAGATCTATAAATTACTAGAGAGTAATTAAACATAGAAGATCTAAAAAGCATAGGCAGAGGATCTAGACTTAGAGTAATATAAAAATTAAGAAGCAATATATATGCCTAAGTCTATTATAGAAGAATTTATTAAGGAATTCCACAAGGGAATAACACAAGGACATAACGGAGCTATAGGCTTAGTATTAAGACTTTAAGAGGAGTATATTATTTAAGGAATCTAGGGACTAGCAAGATAAGTTATAAAGAAATATCTAAATTACTAAAGAAATAAACCAACAAGGCATAAGCCGTATAGAGGGCTATAACCTATTAAAGTACCAGGAAGACCATAGGAGGTTATATTATAGGACTTTATTATTAAGTTACCAAAGTTAAGAGATCCTATTATGGGACAAGATCATGACGCGATTTTAGTAATAGTGGACAAGCTAATAAAGTGGGGATACTTTATAGCGTGCATAGAAGAGATATTAGTAGAGGATATCGCTAGAATCTATATAAAAGAAGTATTCGCAAGATATAGAGCACTAAATAAGATTATATCAGATAGAGATCCAAGATTTATAGTAGTATTTTAGGAAGTATTTCTAGTAGAATAGGGAGTTCGCGTAGTAACCTCTATAGCGTATTATCCGCAAACGGACGGATAAACGGAAAGATTAAACTAGACACTAGAACAGTATCTAAGGCATTATATTAATCACGCATAGAATAATTGGGTATTATTATTACCAGTTATATAGTTTACATATAATGCAACACTATAAGAAGGAATGGGGATATTACCATTTAAGGCGAATTATGGGTATGAGCTAAGAATGTCATTATCGCCACACTAAGCAAAGAAAACAAGTAGTACAGCTAAATAAAGAATAGAGATATTAATAAATCTTTATATAAACCTTATAGAAACAGCCAAACTAGTACAATAAAGGATAAAAAGGTACTATAATGCTAAGAGATCTAAGGGACCAGATCTTAAGGAGGGAGATAAAGTGTGGCTACTATATAAAAATTTTAAGAGTTGACAACTAAGTAAGAAGTTAGACCACGTTAGACTAGGACCTTTTAAAATTACGTAAAGAATTTTATTAGTCACGTATAAGTTAAACCTACTAGCTAAAATAAAGATCTACTCTATATAACATATTGTGATACTAGAACTAGCATATGGAGATATTAAGCCACTAGTTTATAAGGCAGACACATATAGAGGATAAGAGGAAGATAAATAGCAAGTTTTAAAGATTATTAGTTATAAGGATGTGGATAACAAAACGTGGTATAAAGTAAAGTGGATAGGCTATAGTAAGACTACTTAGAAACCACTAAGCAACCTAAAGAACGCTATGGGAAAGGTATAGAAGTATTAAAAGAGAGTAGGTTAGGCAATATTAACAAAAAAGGATTGTAAAAAAATAAGTTACCTAAGGGGGACCCAAGAGGAGCACCTGCTAAGCTATTTAGAGTTGTTTTCTTTGCTAGTAAATATAAGTCCACCTTAGCCTCCTCCGCTTCTAGCTTATGGAGACCCTACTTAACTAGGCGAAACTCCTTAGAACAAACCTTCTTATACACCTTCTTAAGATAGGTTAGCTAAGTAAAGGTAGTCTATTAAAGTTTAAACACGCGAGCAGATGCTTCTGACGTATGGCGTTAAGCCTCTAGCAATAGGGCTGATTCCTTAGCAGAATAATAAAGTTTATTATAGGCGGCCATAAGCGAGCTCTTAAGCCTTTTGGCCTTAGATTAAACATAAGACCTTATAATAAGTTACTTAGGGAACGCAAAGACTGTTAAAAGTCATAGGACGCGTATATTTAGCGTTAAACACAGAGCAAACGTCACAGAGTGATTAAACGTTTAACTTAATGCACTTAGCACAAGAGGATGGTTGGTAACTAAAGGGAGCCGTAATTACAACGCACACCAACTTCTTATTGGCGCAATGGGAATAGGAAGGCATGGCCTTACCTAAAGAAAGAATCTTAAGTACTACACAATTGCGATAATTGGTAGAAGAAGAAGAAGATGCTTTAGGTATAATAAGTAAGGATATTAACTAGACTAATTAAACAGATATTATACCTCTAGTAGATGACTTAGAGATGTTAGGAATCTTTAAGGACGAAGATAAAGAGGAGGGGGATAGTGTTATAGACAGCTTAAGTACAATATTACAACTACTTAGAGAAGAGTTGGAGGAAGCTAGTTAGTTAATATAGGCACAGTCTAGGATAGAGCCGGTGGAACTATATAACAAGGAATAGTAATTAAGGTCACGTAGTTAATCTGTAATCTATAGGATTAGGGGAACGTAGGATCTATAAGTAGATTAACGGATTAATGGATTAACGGATTAATAGAGCGAAGGGATTTCTTAGGAGTATAGTTGTGTATTTAAAGGACCATAGTCCCTACCCAGATAGTTCTCTCTTTGTAGTAAATCTTAGAATACAATTGGAGTTAATCTATTGGGCAACCACTCCACTAGTTATTATTACGTTGTTGACACTATTCTTACCTATATATCTAGCCTAATAATAGGACCCACTGTAGTTCCTACTACAAGGTTCCGTTACATTAAGGACTATTAGAGACTACATCCTATTAAGAAGGATTGGATTAATAGTATTAAATAGAAGATTAAGAAGCTCTAGCTTAATTATAAAGGCCAGTATTTATCTATCCAATTGTCCTTACCAAATTTAGTACCGGTTTAGTAACCTTAGCAAGCAAAGATCTATACCTCTACTCGAAATTATAAGCGCCTAAAAACGGTTTATTAAAATAATAAGGCGGCTACGCCTCCTCTAATTAATTACTTTAATAAGTATCTATATATAAATAAGCTTAAGCTTAAGCTTAAAGAGCATGAACACTTTAACCTTATATAGTACTAGCAGGACCACTATATAAGCCAGCCTAATCTTACTCGATTTGCTCTTAATATCCTTACAGTGCCTCTTATAAGTAACAAATATAAATAACTGTTTAGTAGCTATAAGATCCTCCTTAATGTTACAGACGCTTTAAGTACGATGTTACGACTACTTGGAGAAGAGTCGCAGGAAGCTAGTTAGTTGATATAGGCACGGTTTAGGATGGATCCGGTGGAACCATGTAACAAGGAATGGTAAGCAAGTTACATAATATTATACGCAGTGTACGGAGTATACGCAGTGTATGTTTATATATAACACGTATAACACATACCTTACGTATAAGAGAGGATTTCTTAGGAGTATGGTTATGTATTTAAAGGACCTTAGTCCCTACTATAGATAGTTCTCTCCTTGTAGTGAATCTCAGAATACAATTAGAGTTAATCTATTAGGCAACCACTCCACTAGTTATTATTATGTTGTTGTTTTGTTCTTACCTATATACCTAGCCTAATAATAGGACCCACTATAGTTTCTGCTACAAGGTTCCGTTACACATTTACTACTAAGGTTACGGTATTAAATAAAGTTAAACAATATGCCACCCAGAGCACCAGTTATAATGGCGTTGGTAATAGCTACAACCTTAGGGCCAGGTGATACTAGTATAGATAATAGGGATTCTCAAGTGGTTACGCAAGGTTAGTTATAGGAAATAGTTAATTACTTATAAGATAATAATAGGATACTTAAAGAACGCATTAATAGAATTAGAGTAGCGAAAGTTAAGTTACCTTTAATTAAACAATTCTTAGGGGAGAAGTCGAAGCTCAAGGGATTTCTTACGCAGATACACTTTAAGGTAGTACAGGAAGAAGCGAAGTTAGTAATATTATTAGATTAAATAGCCTATGCAGGATTGTTCCTAATAGGGAGGGCACTTAAGTGGTTTAAGCTATATTTTACGGAAATATAGGCCAATAGCATAACAACTACTAACCAGGACGTACGGTATATATTTACCAGTTAGAACGGGTTCGCGGAACAACTAACGCAGATATTTAGAGACCCAGAGGCCACAACCACAGCAGAACAAAAGCTTTAGAACTTAGTATAACGCACTTTAGCAATTAAGTATACAATACAGTTTTAAACACTAGCCACGCAGGTTAAGTGGAATAATAGGGCGCTTATAGCACAGTATAAATAGGGACTTAAGGCTAAAGTCCAGGACACAATTATCCTAATAGAAGATGCGGATACTCTAAGAGAGTTAATAGATCAGTTAATAAAGATCAATAATAGGATCTATTAAAGGGAACAAGCTAAGAGAGGGCAAGACAGAGTTCTATAGTTATATAAGGCGCAGAGTACGCAACGACAGATATAGAGTTAAAAACCATAGAATGGCGCAGAGCTAATAGACCTAAGCAGTACTAAAGAAACCTAAAGGTGGGAAAAGAAACCATAGAAACCTAGAGGTTAAGGATTAAGTAATTAAAGGACCTAGGAATAGAGGCCAAACCAGGGATCTTAGTAGTAGAAGACGTTTAGGCGGACTCCACAGCAAGAAAAATGGTTTAAAGATAGAGCTTATATAAATTATAGAAAACAAGGTTATTTCGCTAGAGACTATAGAGGTGGTTAGAGTAACTATATAGTAAAGGGAACTAGGCCAACAGACAGTATATACGTATAAAGGGACAACGGTGCACTACAAGGAACAAAAGAATATTTAATTAACAGTTTTGCGTATTGTTACAATAACGCATGCCAAATTTATAAGGACGCTAAGTACGGCACAAGCTATTGGCTATAGGAGCTATTATTATCTAAGTTTAAAGGAACCAACGAACTAGCTTATAGATCGGATATTAAAGACAATAAATTTAATAAAGGCGAAGCATTTACTAATAATAAGGCAATAAAGGCAGCTTACTAGGAGCATATAAACCTTAAAGAAGTTAAAACAGAAGCAGAGACTAAGACCATCACAGAATAAGGTTTAGTAACGGGTATGGCGACACTATTAGATACAATTTCCATCGCTTTACAAGATAATAGGAGCAACGTTTAGAAGAAACTAAGCAAGTAGACAACTACTAGTGCTAGCTTATTACTTAATAAAGGTAAAAGGCCACAGGCTTAAGATTCTCAAGAAGAGATAAAAGAAGCTTAAAATTCTTAAGATAAGATAAGATACACCTAAGGACCCACAACGGACAAAAACCGATGGGAAAGGGTAGTAACTTAGTTTAGTAATAAACAAATAAGTATAGAACGCAAGTTTAAGAACTACAAGTTTAGGGAATAAATAAGAACGTTAGTAATTCTAGGTAAATGTAATGTTTAGCCTAAAGATTAAATAGTTAATACCAGGATTAAAAAGTAAGACGACTATAAAGATCCGGCTACAAGACGCAGAAAATAAGAAACTATAGATAAGTTTAGGATAAGAATTATCGTATAGCAAGAGCAAAAGCTAGACAAAAGGTTAGCTATGCTAGGTTGTATAAGGGATAGAGCACCTATACAAAGAGTTACTAATAGGCTAAGTGCAGGAACACCTAGGGCAAAATAGTTAGATAAACTAGAATAAAAAGAGGATCTAGACATTTTAACTAGGTTCAAAGAAAGACATACTAAAGGATGTTATAATATAGTAATAACAAGGTACTTTCTAATGGATAGACCATACACACTAAACTAGTTATACGGAAAGTGGTATAGGCAACGACATAATAATAAATAGGAAGACTTTTATATATAGCTAGACAAAAAAGTTGTCTAAAACTAACCTATTACGGAGAAACGCATAAGTTATATTAAAGGAGCGTTAATTATAATATTAAGGAACCTAGAAGAAGGATCTAGGGACTAGAGAAGCGAGCAACAAATCTTAGTACCCATAGTAGAAATACTAGTAGTTAGGTTAACTAGGTATAGATTTAAACTTAAGGATAAAGATAAACTAAGAGTTAACCTAAAACATATAGCGCATTATATACTATTATAGATAGCTTGTGTGGATAATATATACAACATACATAGAGTACTAAAAGATAAGAACCGGAAGTACCTAGTAAGGATATATTAGGTACTAGAGGAAAAGCGGTTTAGAAATGCTAAGTATATACATAGTTAGCACCCAGTAGAAGTATAAGGTTAAGGGGACTTAATACTTTAACCAGGAAGATTTCTTACGGAAGAATGCCTAGACGGACGATAGTGGTAGGAGTGCCTAGAGAACACTTGTCTATGGCATATAAAGGAAAAGAAATAAACTAAGTATTGGCTAAAGTTAGACTAAGTACAGATAGGATCTAGCAGCTAACAGTTAGGAAAAGGGGAGGCGTATAGGACTAGAGGGAACTAGTATTAGAGCCTTAGACCCTTAAAGGAATTTAAGGATAATACCTAAATTTATAAATCAAATGGCAAGATTAGCAGTTTAAAGTATTAGTAGACAGTAAAGTAACTAGGAACCACGTATTACCAAAGATAGTGGAAAGGATAGGGTTACTATATAGATAAAAGGAACACCTATATCCACTTATAATAATTTTAGGAGATCAGATAGCCTATAGAGGAGGTATTATTAATCTTAAAACAGGACCTATTTAGTTAACTATTAAAGGGAGACTAGTTAGAATGTCTTTTAATATCCTACCATTAGGACAGGACAAGGCGATACTAGGAATACCTTGGTTATAAGAGTACAATCCAAAGATCAATTGGGTTATAGGTTAGGTTAATATTAAGAATACTTAACAGCGCAAAGTACGATAGTAAACCAAGTTGGTATAGTACCAAGTTGGAGTGATATACGAAGAGACTAAGCGAGGCTTAAGTTATGTACCAAAGAGATACCATAAGTATAGTAAAAAGTTATGGTTACTAGAAAGTGAAAAGCTGTTAGAGTATATAGCTTGGGACTATAAGATAGAATTAGAAAAGGGAATAAGTCTAAAGTTCTTTCCAATTTATAAGCTTACTGAAATAGAGTTAGTAGCGCTTAAGGAGTTTATTTAGGAGAACTTACGTAAGGGATACATCAGACTATTATAGTTATTAGTAGAATATCCAGTACTATTTATCCTAAAGAAAAACGGAAAACTTAGGATGTGTATAGACTATAGATAGTTAAACAGCATTACTAGGAAGGATAGGTATCTTTTACCCTTAATTAGCAAAATCTAAGATAGGATAGGTAACGCAAAGATCTTTATAAAGATAGATTTAAGGTGGGCATACTATTAGATTAGGATTAAGAAAGGCGATAAATAGAAGGCAGCCTTTAGGTCAAAGGAAGGACTATATAAACCATTAGTTATGCAATTCGGGCTTATAAACGCACTAGCAACGTTCCAAAAGTGAATTAATAGTGTGTTAGGAGAACACCTAGATGAATTTATTATAGTATACCTTAACGACATTATCATCTACTTAGAGAGTAAGGAAGAATACGAAGAACACGTTAAATGGGTCTTAAAGAGACTATAAGAAGAATAGATGCCAGTAGTAATTAAGAAATGCGAGTTCTTTACCTAGAAAACTGATTTCGTTGGATTTATTATTAAACTAGGCCAATTTAGCATAGATCTAAAGAAGATTAAGGCTATAGTAAATTAGTAAGAACTAGAAAACGTTACGCAATTAAAATCGTTCCTAGGGTTTTGCAATTACTATAGAAGGTTTATAGCGTAATAGTCACAGGATATTGAGCCATTTACACAGTTAATAAAGAAAGAGGAACTATGGGCATAGGAAAAGGAATAATAAGAACTGTTTAAGAGAATTAAAGAGTTGTTTACCTAAGAGCCAGTTCTTAAGATCTATCAACCAGGTCTAGAGACGGTTATAGAAACAGATGTATTAGACTTTACACTAGGGGCATACTTTATATAGAAATATTAAGATAGATGGCACCCAGTGGCATACTATAGTTGGAAAATGACACTACTAGAGTTAAACTATAACATTTACAACAAGGAGTTGTTAGGTATAGTTATAGCACTTAAGGAATAGAGAGCATTCTTATAAGGTATAGAGAAACCATTTGTGGTTAAAACAGACTATAAAAACCTTATAGGATTCCTAATAATAAAGGAACTTAACCAAAGATAGGTTAGATAGGCGGAAATGCTTATAGAATACTATTTCGAAATTTAGTATACTAAAGGTATAGATAATACACGAGCAGACGCTTTAAGTAGAAAGGCTAAACTATAAAGTAATAAAAAGCTATCAGGAGCTTTATTATAAAAGAATTAAGACGGATTAATTAGGTATAATTATCCAAAGATCACAGTAACTAAGGAAAGTTAGATCTATAAGTTACTAGAGAGTAATTAGATATAAAAGATTTAAGAAGCGTAGGCAGAGGATCTAGACTTAGAGCAATATAAAAATATAGAGGTAACGTATATACCTAAATCTATTATAGAAGAATTTGTTAAGGAATTCTATAAGGGAATAATATAAGGATATAACAGAGCTATAGGCTTAGTGTTAAGGCTTTAAGAGGAGTATATTATTTAAGGAATCTGGGGACTAGCAAAATAAGTTATAAAGGAATATCTAGATTGCTAAAAAAATAAACCAACAAGATATAAGCTATATAGAGGGCTATAACCTATTAAAACACCAGGAAGACCATAGGAGGTTATATTATAGGACTTTATTATTAAGTTACTAAAGTTAAGAGATCCTATTATAGGACAAGATTATAACATGATTTTAGTAATAGTGGATAAGCTAACAAAGTAGGGATACTTTATAGTATGCACTAAAGAGATATTAGTAGAAGATGTCGCTAGAATCTATATAAAGGAAGTATTCGCAAGATATGGAGTACTAGACAAGATCGTATTAGACAGAGATCTAAGATTTATAGTAGTATTTTAGGAAGTGTTTTTAGCAGAATAAGGAGTTCGCGCAGTAATATCTATAGCGTATTATCCGCAGATAGATGGACAAACGGAAAGACTAAACTAGACACTAGAGTAGTATCTAAGGCATTATATTAATCACGCATAAAATAATTGGGTATTATTATTACCAGTTATATAATTTATATACAATGCAACACCACAAGAAGGAATAGGGATATTACTATTTAAGGCAAATTACGGATACGAGCTAAGAACATCGTTATCACTACATTAAGCAAAAAAGACGAGTAGCACAGCTAAATAAAGAAGAGAGATATTAATAAATCTTTATGCAGACCTTAAAGAAACAGCTAAACTAGTATAAAAATAAATAAAAAGGTACTATAATACTAAGAGATCTAAGGGACCAGATCTTAAGGAGGGGAATAAAGTATAGCTACTACACAAAAATTTTAAGAGTCGACGACTAAGTAAGAAATTAGACTATATTAGACTAGGACCTTTTAAAGTTAAGCAAAGAATTTTATTAGTTACGTATAAGTTAAACCTACTAGCCAAAATAAAAATCTACCCTATATAATATATCGCAATGCTAGAGCCAGTATACGGAAATGTTAAGCCACTAGTCTACGAAGTAGATATATATAGAGAACAAAAGAAAGATAAATGGCAAGTTTTAAAGATCATTAGTTATAAGGATGTAGATAATAAAACATAGTATAAAGTAAAGTAAATAGGCTATAGTAAGACTACCTAGGAACCACTAAGCAACCTAAGGAACGCTATAGGAAAGGTACAGGAGTATCGGAAGAAAGTAGGTTAGGTAATATTAACAAAGAAGAATCGCCAAAGAATAAGTTACCTAAGGGGGACCCAAGAGAAGCAATTGCTGAGCTACTTGGAGTTGTTTCCCTTATAGGAGAAAAGCTAGTCCTTTTATTACCTAGCTTAGATAAACCCTATTAAACCAGTTTCCACTCCTTAGAACAAACCTTCTTGCGAACCTTCTTAAGACGGGTTAACCGAGCGAACGCAACCTACTAAGACTTAAAGAAGCGACATTAAGCCTTAAGGGCCCAAGCGGTCTCTTCAGCAGAATGGTGGAGTTTAGCGCGCGCGGCAGCCAACTTAAACTCAAGCTTTATAGCAGTAGATTAAACATGAGACCCTATAATAGGTTACTTAGGGAACTAGAAGACTGTTAAGAGTTATAGAACATATATACTTAGCGTTAGAAACAGAGCGAACATTATAGGACAATTAAATATTTGCTTTGGTGCACTCTAAGCAAAATAAGGGTTATTAAGACGAGGGACTTACTATTACAACACATACTAACCCCGCTTTTGCATAATAAGAATATAGAGACAACATTATCTCACTAAGCAACAGTATAGCAGCCACAGTGCGAGCATAATGTTGCGCTTGTAAAGAAGAAGAAGCTTTAGGTATAATAAGCAAGGATATTAACCAGACTAATTAAACGGACATTATACCTCTAGTGGACGACTTAGAGATGTTAGGAATCTTTAAGGATAAAAATAAAGAGAAGGGAGATAGTATTATAGATACTTTAAGTACGATATTATAACTACTTGGAGAAGAGTTGCAGGAAGCTAGTTAATACAGGCACAGTCTAGGATAGATCTGGTAGAACCATGTAATGAGGAATAGTAAGCAAGTCACATAATATTATACGCAGTGTACGGAGTATACGCAGTATACGTCCACATATAACACGTATAACACATACCTTACGTATAAGAGAGGATTTCTTAGGAGTATAGTTGTGTATTTAAAGGACCTCAGTCCCTACCGTAGATAGTTCTCTCCTTATAGTAAATCTTAGAATACAATTGGAGTTAATCTGTTGGGCAACCACTCCACCAGTTGTTATTATGTTGTTGTTTTGTTCTTACCTATATACCCAGCCCAATAACAGGACCTACCGTAGTTCCTGCTACAAGGTTCCGTTACACTTAAGGCTTAACGCTCTTAGCTATAGATGGATATAATTAAGGCAAATAAGGGTCTTTGGTATAGATATGGACCTCCACTAAAGGATATATTTAATAATAAGGATATTGGCGAAGCAGAGGGAAAGCCGCGGCCACTAAAGCTCTCACCTAAAGAGGAGGCTAAGGCTCGGCTTGCTGCTGCGGTTGCTGCGGAGGCTGCTGCTTAGGTGGATGACGAGGATAAGGAGGCTTTGGCCGAAGAACTCGCTGAGGAGGCTGCTTTAGAGGGCGACGATAAGGCTGATGATAAGTAGGGCCTTTCTACTGCTGATATAATGTAATATAGGTAATTTTTGGTAAGTTCGGCTACCCCATTAACAACCTAGAAGCATGCCAAGACTTACTATTTATAGTATATACTGCTTATGTAACTGCATTGGATTTATCCTGGAGCTCTAGGAGCCAAACCCTATCTTCTATAGAGTGGAGTGGATTCAAATCAAAATCCAGTCCAGTCCAGTCCAATGAGATCACTGGCTGCGCTATCCATGAACAAATGGAAAATCCATATCTTGTCTTCTTTTTGACATATTTTATAATGTGCCCGTAGGTATCGACGCATTCTTTTTAAACTTGGCAAAATCATTTTCTTCGATCCTTCGCCGTCGGAGTCATTGGTGACTTTTACAGCTTAATTATGCTCTATTTAGATCCCAGAGCAAATCTAGAAAATGCTCGAGCCATTTAGAGGTTCTTGGAAACGCCAAGTAACTAGTAATTGAGCGGTACTCACAGGTCAAGGATACCCCACTTTTTTTTATTTAACAAGCGGTTCAAATATTAGCGTGTGAAGCATATTTGAACGTCGAGTCTCTGAGATTTCTCTATAAAAACCTACTATGCGGTTAGACCTCGTCCACATACTCTTTTGCTCCGTAGATATAATTCGTGATTTAGACCTGGAATATGATGAGTATAAGATATCATCTAGCCTTGAAAACTTCGGTATTCGGTCGAGCGGCTTCGGATAAGTTATGCACAACCGAGATGGCATTGAAATTAAGAAGTTTAGTCACAGAATTGACGGCGCTACGATCAAGGAGCCGGCTTACACTCAAGATCAAACAAGTCCGTAGCAGTACGTAACGTGATCTGCACACCTAGGCGGCTACAATATAAATTAATTCTTGGCGGCATGGGACGTGTATTCGCCAAGCGTTTTGGAGAACACGTTCTTTATGGTACATGCCAAAGACCTGAAAATGTCCTCGAATTAAATTTCAATGGTTAGTAGAGCCACAGTGTCTTGGCTGGTAAAGAAACTTCCTATTCACGGATCGATTTATTCGCTCATTTTCATTGATTAAGGCTCTTACATCAATACGACGCTGACATAACCCAAAAAGTGAGGAGATCTCTTTCGTGATTCATAAAAGCATCTATTGTTTTTGAGATCATGGCAGACCATATTATCCCTTAACACGTCAGCGTCCATCTAGAATCTGGTCTGTGTGCGGAACACCAAAACCAGCCTCATATTCCTGAGCACGACGATTCGATTCAGTTGATTTAATTGGATAGTCCTTATCGATAACACATGGACGCAAACTGACGTGTTAAGGGATAAGCCTTGTTTTGCGTCAGGGTCAAGCTGGATATTTGCTATAAAGCCAGGCACAGTAATAGAATACTGTCCAAAATCCACGACCTTCAAAGAAACGTGACAGTATTACTTAACGAGTATGCTTTTTAGGACTCTAACTATTTTCGGCGCTTATTCTAACTGTTCAAATCATGGGATATGGCGGCAATTTCGGCACCTTACGGAAAGCCGGCTTGGCAGTAATCTAAACAGCAGAACTACATAACCGAAGCACCATAGTGATCCTGTATTAGAGCATATATTAAGCCGCGCGCATTGAACATCAACATGGTTGGTGCAGTTGCATGCTCCCTAGCTACGACAGACAGTGATCTATTTGGACTGGCGTGGCGTGGATCTGAGGTCAAATCCACTCCAGTGCTCCAGTCCGGATCCACAGCACCATATCTAAATAGGAACAATAGTTATCTATATAACGTAATCCACCCCCAAGCTGGCCATACCCCCAAGCTGGCCACCTCAAAACTCACCAAATTTACACTTTAATATCTCAACAACCACTTAATAATAAATTCTAATAATTTAGATTTGGACTTTTATATACACCCTACAGCCTTTATTAAAGTTGCATAGGAATTAATTAAGTGGTTTTTAAGATATTATAATTTATTATAATTTAGGGGGCAAAATAAAGCTAAATTACTATATCTTAAAAACCACTAAACTAATTACTATGTAACTTTAATAGAAGCTGCAAAGTATATATAAAAGTTTAAATCTAAATTATTAGAATTTATTATTAAGTGGTTGTTGAGATATTAAAGTATGAATTTTCTAATTTTTGGTGAGTTTTGAGGTGGCCAGCTTGGGGGTATGGCCAGCTTGGGGGTGGATTACGTTAGGCTAGCCCGCTATTTTGGATCTAATTGGCGCGAGTGTTCGCGCTGGTCCAAATAGATCACTGACGACAGACGATTCAACATATTCCCTTGCTTTAATGAGGGCTAAACTTCTTTAAAGGCGAAAGTTTTGATCTCGGTAGATTGTACCTTGGATTTTCATGGTAACGTCGTATATGTCTTGCGCCTTTGGGATTCCTGTAATCCACAACATATTCGATAGGTTCGCCGTGATGGTAACAACGCGTGGGGTAGGCGGCGAAGGCTGGCTCCCATTCGCCTCCGGAGAAGAGTTAATATTACCCATGTCAAACAAGATAAGGACCGGCAATCAAGAGTCCGGTAACATGAAAAAGATGATACCTGATATTGTCGTTATGACTTGAAGTACGATTCCACTGCTGCCTTGTTTAATCTGGTGATGAAACAGGTCTTCAGCCTCAGCCGATCGGCCGCATACCTAAGTACGAGGTTTGAGGATTGTTATGGTTCTTAACAACAAATGAAGCTACCAGAGTCGATAAATGCGATTTTATTAACCATTTCTTAACTCAAAGGTGACACCCGTAACCCTCCAAAAAATTGAATGGCGCTAGAGTGATTTCGCCTTCACTTCAATTTTCTTGATATTAGATATTTAATTTAAGAGTAGCGCAATCATTTGCCCGTGACTCTTCTGGAAGATTGACACGGGTAATCTCCACATCCTTCAGGCTATCGTTGTTTGATTGTCGTCCTCATCTTCATTCTCGTCTCCGAATATCGCATCCTTGCCCTTTCCTCGATAAGTATTATTGCCCAGCTTCACCCGCCCTGAACCCAAAAACCACCTCTTCGTGACCTTGTGATATTGAACCCCAAATATCCTCTGAGCATCCGCTTTATACGTTTCGGACTGCGTGGTGGCCAAGCCGCGCTGAGTCCTGGTGCTGGCTGGAGGTTGCACAGAGCCGGGAAGGTTCTGACCGCTGTTGGTGCGTATGATGCTGTTACGATTATGCCCTACTGTGAGCTGAGCATCTGTGAGTACCAGTGCTGCTACGGCCATGTACATGATGCCCCCGTTGCGACGCAATGACTCGATCAGCTCAGTCCGTATCTGATTGTACTTCATCATTTGGTCGAACATATCGTAGAAGTTTTGTGCCTTGTGAACTATGGCATGTTGTGCGTGCATTTTGAAGTTTACCCCATTTTCTACCGGCCTGACCTTAATTATGTCAGACAGCTATGCTTGAGCTTGCCATGCGCTAGAGTCATTCGCTTGGCTTTCAAAGTCTGATAAGGAAAGTTCGACAACTGGGGAAGTTAAGGCACCTAGTATAGCCGCAAGTTTTGTTCGATCTTTAGGAACAAACGAAGCCACAGGGTCATACGGATTCTGAACAAAGGCTCCAACGATTGGCCAGGTCTTCTGAATATCCAGAGGCGGTCGAAGCAAAGGAAAGGCTCGGCTCTCAGAAGGCATCTTTGCGTGACGCAAGGGGAGCACCAAACATGTGCAGCCAGTGTTGGGAGATGTAGGTAATCATGCCATGGAGAAGGTTGATCAGCTTGGAATAAACTGGAGCCTCAGCTCCTCTTATTATGAGGATTCGTATTGGTTGGCCCTCTCTGCCAGGAGGAAACTGCTGCAAGTGCCCGTGACTTTCCCGCTTCCGGCAGGACTCTCCTAGTTAAGAGCCTTTCAAGAATGCCGGAAATATAGGAAAACGGGGCTCCTCCAGGAATAATTGGGTGAGCGACCTAAGTATTATCAGTCATCTACTATTGTATAAAAATGAAATAAATGATGTACTGACGGTAGTCTTTCCGAACAACTTTATACACCGTCTTATAGAGCACGCGAAGCAGGCCTGAGCCACCAACAATGAGAGGGAGTATTTGCCCCGTATTCCCTAACGTATTGACACCTTGGATGTGATTCCATTTGATGATGAGCTCTATAGTTAAAATGAAAAGCGCAAGGTCTAGAGAAAAACTGGTATGTGTCAAAACTGTTTCGTGCTGTCCAGAGTGGCCCGTCGCTACACTCGTGTTTGAGGCAGTTCGTTCCTCGTGGAAAGCCAAAATCTTGCCCGCAGCAGAAATTGCCCCATGTACACGCCAGAGGCGGGCAACACCAAGAGAGCTCTCCAGAATCAAGAAGCTGCTAACGATTCCTGAGAGGGTAAATATAACCTTTAAGAAGGCGCGATACCAATGATAAAGATCGACCGGCGCAAAGAAAAAAGCTGTTCGGCTACATGGTGGATGAGCCATATTATCCATACCAATGTAAACGAACCAGATCCCGTAATAAATAGATGCTGCTGCAATAAGAACCCGGACTATTTGGCCGATGCGTGAGGCTTTGTAATCCGCGAAAGTCGTAGGAACTCGTTCGCCCAAAGCCTGGTCGTCATCGCTGGCATTTCCAAGTCCGCGGCCAGAACATACGCCGCCTGTGCAGAGTAGTAAGACTATGAAAGCTTCTACGGCGTAGGTAGTCCCGCTATTCTGGGACGAGCCCCGTCCTAGGGTAATGTACATAAGACCAGCGAAAGTCGACAATTGAAAGCAGTTATTCACGCCGCGCATCATGGCAGCTTCTTCCGGAACAAAGTTGTTGGAGATAGATGTTGTAACCCACTGAAAATACACGCCAAGTCTTATTCCCAGCCCATACATGTTATCGTCGCCTTTGAATCCGCATGGAGTCTCGATCAAGGGCTCTGAAGGAGAACAGGCGCCGAGGCTGATCATAAGAAATAAGGTAAAGAAAAATGCCAACAGCAGGGTGGGGGTGATTGTAGTCATGGTTAGGGTTCTAGCGTCTGAAGTTAAATCCAGGAGTATTGAGATGGAGATAGTAGAAACGCGAAGAATCATTTACCTTCAGCCTTTCCAAGTTGCGCGTTCGAACACGTGATACCAGCCACAGCCAGGCTCCTAGGTACTACCTCCACTAGTATCTTCTATTATATGTTACTTTGCCACTAACAAATCTGTAATGAGACTAAGTACACAGCTCTGAAGACAGGGCGCTTCCACATGTATCCCCGAAAACTCCAAGACTAATAATAAGCGAGATTTTCTCTTTTGGGTCGACCAGCATGACCATTCTTCGACAGGTCATAGCGAACCACATGAGCTGTGACCGACGCGTCTGAAACTTTTAGCACGCGCAGTTTTCTCACTTCATCCTTCCCCTCTTTTAAATTCCCAAGCCTTTCTCGTAGAACCTTTCCTAAACAATTATCCTAGCCGCCGGCCTTGCAAAACTCTTCATCAGCCAACAGTAGCAATGTCGAAAGCAAAAATTGCCATGATAGCAGTTGCCAGCGCTGCCACCGGAGCAGCAGCAACAGCGACGTTCTACTCCATCAGGAAAGACACACCCATCTCTCCCGCAGCGACAACGACAACGATCACCAAGGTGTCTACACCAACCCGTACCGGCCCTCCAGCGCCTGTCGCCATATTTCCAGCTGTTCCTACAAGAGCTTCCCCAACCCTAGTTGACCCGAATGGCCTCTTTCAATACGGTTTCCCCGGCCCTGTAGCTGACCTCCGCCCAGCAACCTCACTAACATCGTCCTACGACCGCCGTACTCGCAACCCTGCCTGGGTCGCCGAACACATAACTCCCGCCTCCCTCGCAACTCACAATGCGGATCGCGAGCACAGCGCCTTCGTCGAAGATCTTTCGATCCCCGAGAAATTCCGCGCGAAGCTGAAGGACTACTTCCGCAGCGGATACGACCGTGGGCATCAGGTCCCCGCAGCCGACGCAAAATGGAGCCAGGAGGCCATGGACGACACATTTCTGCTCAGTAATATGTGCCCGCAGGTAGGGAACGGATTCAATCGGGACTACTGGGCGCATTTCGAGGATTTCTGCCGCCGCCTGACCGGGAAATATCCTAGTGTGCGGATCGTGACAGGCCCATTGTACTTACCGCGTAGGGAACCGGATGGGAAGTGGAGGGTCAGTTATGAGGTCATCGGAAATCCGCCAAATGTGGCTGTGCCGACCCACTTCTACAAGGTTATATTTGCGGAGGATGGGAGCGTGGGTGGAAAAGTGGCATTGGGGGCTTTTGTGCTGCCTAATACACAGATAGCGAACGACAAGCCCTTGGCAGATTTTGAGGTCCCAGTCGAGGCGGTGGAGAGGGCTTCAGGGCTCGAGTTTGCGACAAAGCTCCCAGAGGTCAGGAGGAAGAGGCTGTGCCAGGAGATAAGCTGCTCGATCCTGGTTAGAGAGTACAAAGACCGCCAAAAAGCTTTCTTACCATCGGATAAGAGTCGCAATCCACCGCCTAGCAGATAAGTTTAGCGTTCAAACATTCCTCTTGGCACATTCTATTTTTTTTTTGGGCTGGGCCGGTACTTCAACAGCGTATGCATAGGGTGGAGTAATTGCTGTGCTCTGCGCTGTATTTCAGAAGTTCTCATGAAAGCTGTACAATACATTCGGCATTTCGTTTTTTGGGAGAGTCTGGACGTTTTGCGAACTGTTCCGCGCTATAGTACAAGTTTTTTTTGTCAAATGTAGACCGGTAATCTGCGCCATCCATCTCTACCATACCCTTAGTGGTACAACTGTAACAATATACATAGCCGCCTAGAGATCTCCAAGTGGTAGCCTCTATACCGCCTGACATGTCCTATATATATCCTATACACCGCAATGCAGTTGTAAATTCATCAACCACTTACTCTAGCGTCTTGCCTAACCCTAAAATGTTCCGCCTAGGCCTCCTGTGCTAGCTTCTTTCTGTATTCGTGCCACATACTGTCTCGAGACGACGTTCCACGCTGTCATGTATTTCTCCATGCACGCTGTGAAGCATGATTCCTCGCCCTTTGAGAGAGTGTTGCCGGGCTTGGGAACACAGCGCTCAAAGCAATGCTCATTTAGTTTCTGCAAAGAAAGAATCCATCAGTTGCTGCTTTGACAAGGGGAGGAACACGAATTAAATTTTGAGATGACTATGGTTTGAACCGAGAAGCCAGAAAGCACGGCGATGCAAGAACAGTCATTCAGGAGACCATTTACCTCTACCAACATCCGCGCATTTTGCACTGCCGCTTCCTGCTGAATTTGGCGCATGACGACAGTTTTTGGGTCGCTGGAGGCAAAGGCGGAGAGGTTGGACCCGCCGAGGGAGTCCATTTTGAGAGATATTTAGGGCGATAGTTAAAATGATTGGTATTCGAATTGGAATAATCTCAAAGGGCTAGATGATGAGATATCAACCCTGACGGCTGTAATTGAAGCTTGGGGTTGATGTTTAAGAATTGACGATGACCTCCGGCGGAACATCTTCGCTTCGCCTGCCGGCGTTTCCCTCTTGGAAAGGACAGCTTGACACGAGCCGCGAGCGCTTCATCACAACCGTCTCTCCCTCACAGCCGCCCAACATTTTCCTTTTCTTTTCCTATATACGAATTACCTTCTCTCGAATTGTAGGAGTAAATATTTCCCCTGCAAATTTTCTCCTCTCTCTTTAACTTTCATTTCACGGGGAGGTATTGTAGTGCATGATGCTGCTCCCGCGGCTATGGACCTGCCTATGTCTGCTAGCAGGGAGCTTGACGGGGACTTGGGGTCTGGGATTGTCTGAGCACCCCGATGTCAAGGCCATATCAGTATGATCTTCCCTATGCAAAGGACTAAGTGGAAGCTGACTTTGGGAATATAGCTACGGACACATAGTTTGGAGCCCGTGAGTTATCCCAGAATTCCACAACTGCCTTTAGAGCCTATATTATCAAGGTTGAATTTGTAATCCTAACTCCAAGTTCTAGCCCTACCTCGATTCGGAGATGCAAAGTCGTTGGTTCGATTTTGGTGGAGACACAATTGTTCGAACAGATAAATACATTCGTCTAGTGTCAGACAAGCCTTCAAGATCAGGATGGCTGTTCTCGCGAGTGCCACTGACGGCGACGAATTGGGAGGTACGCACAAAGCTCATGCATGTTGCGCTTGTGGTATTGTTAAAATGTTAAGAATCTATGCTCACACGACTACAGATCATCGTGGAATTCAAGATCCACGGGCAAGGAAACCTTTATGGCGACGGCATGGCAATGTGGCTCACCAAACAGCGAGCGCAACCGGGACCAGTCTTTGGATCTACAGACAACTTTGAGGGTTTAGGCATAATCTTTGACACGTACAAAAATAATAGGCCCGGTGTGGTGTTTCCGTATGTGATGGCAGTGAGCGGAGATGGTAACACAGTCTACGACAAGGATAACGATGGAAAGGCGAATGAATTGGCTGGATGCTCTGTACGCTTTCCCACGTCGCCTCTCACTCTACAAGGCCTCTATCCTTAGTCCAATATCGAATCACTGACCGCTCCTAGGCCCGTGGCATTCGCAACCAAAATATTCCCACCAAAGCCCGTCTTACTTATTTCCAAGAGCAGTCTCTTAAACTCGACTTACAATACAAATCAGAAGACGAATGGACGGAGTGTTTCGAGATTCCAAATTTCAAAGTACCACCAGTCGCCTACCTTGGGTTCTCAGCTGAAACAGGCGAGCTCTCGGACCACCACGATATCATTTACGTCGGTACCAAGAATCTATACCAACACAACACAGGGTCGAACAGTGGTACTGCTGGACCGCCAACCTCAGGGAAGGGCGGAACAAAATTTGATAAGTATAGCGCTGGGAAGAAAAAGGGGAGCTGGAGCTGGTTCTTTTTAAAGTTTGTGTTGTTTGGGCTGGCACTTACGGGGACATACGTGGGTTTCACCGTGTATCGGACGAAGAAGCGGGGATCAAGGTTCTAGGCAACGCGAAAGGAAGGACATGGATCTGGGTGGGGCTTAACGTGTTGCGTTCTGTACGAGTTTGGAAAAATGGGAGTTCTCAAGCGTTTCATTAGTGGTATATATTCCTCTTCATTCAGACCCTTATTATGTTCCTTACCAATGCCATCACCATTTAAAGCATGGGACAAAAGGAGTAGCACAGAGATGATCTTTTCATTCCAATTGATAACCCAATCAAAGTCACACGGGGTCCTCAGATTAGCTCTCACGTTCTCACCGACAACCACGCGCACCTCACCAACCATTTCCCCTCGCGGAGTCCAGAATCGGTGAGCTGCTGGGCTGCCTGTCCAAATTTGGCTTTTGACACATGGATATCATCACCGGACCAAACCACCGCCTCCTCCGTCCCACCTTGCCCTCCCCGCTCTAAAACGGCCAAGGGTAACCCACCACCAACCCACACGCCGAGCTGGCGACTCGCGCTCCGATTGAAAACTACTATGTAATGTCTCAGCAGCGACACGCGCGCCTCCCTGAGGATGACGGGGCGCTTCGAGGAGAAAGGTGTCGTCACAGCGCGCTCGGCGGGGGGTAGATTGGAGGGTTGGATGGGCGGATCGGGACGGGCCTGAGAACCGCGGCGGGCTTTCAGTGGCTACGAACGCGCAGAGCGGAGGCCGCCCGTACTGCAGCGCGGGGCTGCGGGTACTCCCCGTCTGATTTCTGTTCGGTGTCGCGCATCGTGGGGACCTAAGCCTAATAGCGAAGGGGGGCACTTGCGTAGCTCGGTGAGATTTTCATCACTGGGATACTAGGGGGAGTTAGTTTGGAGAGGTTGCGGGGATTGAGGTGGGGGACTGTACTCGCTGTTCGTGCGTGAGGGAAGAATGGATAGGCACGAGGTGAGGTTGAAGTACAGTAGACGCGATTTGCGGGGTGGGCGTTGTGGGTCGCCGAAACTGTGACGGGGTTCTTGGCAATGTGGAATTTTTGAACATCACAAAGCTTTAATTCGGCTGTAACCGTATTCAGACCCCTGCGCCGATAATGAATGAATGTGACTTTCAAAAGCAATAGCTCTCATTAGCTAGTATCTTCTTTTGTTACCCGAAGTGGCTCTGATTCAGCATGTCATCCTGGATATCCAGAGCCACGGCATCACATAATACACAGCTGGTCACCACGGCTGTAATTTCCGGTGTGGTTGTTGCAGGTGCCATTCTAGGTTTCCAAAAAGTGAGAAGGCAATATATGGTTGAGGACTTGAAGGCTTCTATTCCATCTATAAGTCAAGAGCACGTGGCAACTAGGGTAATTATCTGCTATTTCTTTCACGGATCACAGAAGCTATATTGGCGACTAGTAATTGAAACTTGGTTTGACTGCATGGCTAACTTTCGAAATGAAGCTGACAAAATACGGTGCGGCTGCAGATATATTTGCACCCACTAAGGAAGATGAGCGAAGTGTGGCCCTTGCCGTGAGAGCTAGGCAGGGCGATTACGATAATGGTATAGCATTTACTTTTCAACCTATTTTACCCTACTCCTATAGATTCTAACGACATTCCATAGATCTCATACTCGAGCAACTTGCCCGAAATCGAGTCTTCCTCACTGATGAAGGCCTTGCCAAACTCCGTTCCTCTTTCATTATCGTGGTTGGTTGTGGGGGCGTGGGATCTCATGCCACCGCAGCCCTCGCTCGCTCAGGGATCTCAAAGATCCGCCTCATCGACTTTGACCAGGTTACTCTATCTTCCCTGAACCGGCACGCAGTTGCCACTCTTGCAGACGTGGGTACGCCGAAGGTGCATTGCATTCGCAGGCGGCTTGAACAAATTACGCCTTGGACGCACTTCGACTGCAGGAATGAGCTCTTCAGTGAGGCTAGCGCAGAACGCCAATTATCTGCTTTAGATGGACACGAGCCTGACTACGTCATTGATGCCATCGACAATATTGACAGCAAAGTAGCATTATTAAACTATTGCCACAAGCGCAGGATCCGGGTGATCTCTTCAATGGGAGCAGGATGCAAATCCGACCCTACTAGGATCCTCATAGGGGATATTTCAACGAGCACAGACGATCCGCTATCAAAATCTACAAGGCGACGACTAAGGGCCCTAGGAGTCAAAGATGGCATCCCAGTAGTCTTTTCGACCGAAAAAACTGGGCCCGGAAAAGCGCAGCTACTTCCTTTACCGGAAGACGAGTTCGCCAAAGGCAGCGTTGGTGAATTAGGAGTTCTTCCGGATTTTCGGGTTAGGATATTGCCCGTGATAGGGACCATGCCTGCGATATTTGGACTTGCTGTCGCAAACCATGTTATTCTGGATATTACAGGATATCCGCACGAGTACCTACCGTCAAAGGCACGGGACAAGATGTACGGTGGTATTCTAGGCACTTTACAAGGTTTCGAAGAGCGGCTGGCGCGAGTGAGGGGCGAAGACATCCAGGGACTACGCATTCCCATTACGCAGGACGACGTAGGTTATCTAATCGAAGAGGTCTATCATGGCCGCAGCGTCATTAGTGATCTCTCCACTAGGCTGTGCTTAACTAGATGGAGAGCACCTGAAGAGGGCTTTGTGGATAAGAGGACGCCTAGCCAGAAGAACTCCTTATTGCAAATGAAAGATTTAGTTTGTATGACCAAGGAGGAAGCAGCCAAGCATGAAAAGGAAGTCTTGAACGGAAAGAGGGTGCCGGAAGATGTGTATGATGCCAAAACCATAGAAGCGGTGAGAGAGAGAATGGAGGAGGAGGAGAGGTACAAGCGGTTCAGGTAATATATATATGTACTCTTCTCTGCATAAGAAATAGTGACATGTACAAGTACAATACTCTCGCTCGACCCGTATGTTCTCGGACCTCGCAAATGCAATTCCCAATCACTAGAAGATAAACTCTACCATTGCCTTTTCTACAAAGTAAACCAACGCTCAGATCATTTCCTGCAATTGAGCCTACCAGCAGAATGCGAACTTGTTTCATTCTACTTCTTTAATAATTGTAGTCTAGCCTAGCCTGGCTAGCTATAAACCTACGGGGCCACCGTGTCCAAGAGGGTACGGGCCAGTGTTGGGTGTGGGGGAACTAGGGTTCATGATATATAAAGATTTTCGGTGACTGTTTCGTCTAGCAAATAGGCAGTCCCATCCTGTCCCATTACTAAATTCAAACCCTAAGTTCATCGGAATAATATGTTATGATATCTCGCCACAAAATTGCCTTGTAGAGCCGTAAGGAATTATATTAGCTATAAGAAGGGTATAGATCCTGGAAGAAAGCTCTTCTTAGGACAATGTCTCGCGTAATATCAGCCGCTATGTATGTTTTGCGAATGGTTAACTGTCACCAATGCCCATGTAAGGGAGCAGTTTCTCGAAGCTGCTGTGTGGCATTTGATCGGCACAAAAACCAAAGGCTTCATGTCAGGTATCTGGAGGCCCAAGCCAAAGGGATGGGAGGAAATTGCGAATAGGTAGAAGGCGCTGTAAAATCCTATTAGCGTTTTGAGTGGGTTGGAATAGTTCCAAAGTCTTAGTATTTCTCCCGGTGAATCCGTGGCGCGGCAACATATTGTGAGGCCTACCAAATTTATTTTCTACAATAATAATTAGCCAAGATCAATGCAGAAATAAAGGTTGTCTCAGTAAGCGACTCAATCGGCAACTAAGATACTATCTCTTATAGACTATTGCTATATACACCCTACGGTCCCTACCTTCCCCCCTAGAGCCTCGAAGGCGTGAGGGGGATTTATCCGTAACCGTAATACCGAAAGGCGAGCGGGATATTATGTGCTCTAGGTATCTTTTATACTTAGGCCCTAGTTGCCAGGCCCTCTCTAGGGGGGACTAGTCCGTAGAGAGGAGACCGTAAAACCGTATAGTCGTTATCTAGGCTGCTAGGCAGTATAGTGCGATTAACGGCGAGTGACCGTATACTCCGCGGGCGATTGGCCTAGGGGCTAGGAAGGGGGTATATTTGTTCGTTCGCTCGTTCGCTCGTTCGTCGATGAAAGGTTGTTAATACTTTCTATTGAGGGTTGGGGGACGTTGTTGGAATCCATGTTGTATCTATAAGGTGTTGGAATATGAGCGGTGCATAGTGTAATGTAAGTTGATTGTATTGTGCATAGAGGATGCGGGGCATCCTCTATACTAGTATGGTTACATAATCATCACGTGACTGCGGTAATAATCTTGGATTTCCAACACCCTCCCTCAAGGGCAGTATCGCAGCCGCCTTGATCGCCTATACCCTCCCTTAAGGGTAGCATCGCAGCCGGCTTGTATTCTTTGACCTTTATACCATAAGCCGTAATAGTATAAGCCTATAGCTTCTTATAGATTGTCCTTTGTAGCCTCATTAAAAACCCCAAAACCTTATAGGAAAACTCAGGTAAAAAGAGTGCTACTCTAGTTAATCTTTGTAAGGCCGTGTGGTAGTGGCTCGTCAAGAGCTTCGTTTGATGAGGTAGTGTAGTGGTCGTTGAGAGCTTCGTTCGGTGAGGTAGATAGTGGCTCGTTGAGAGTATTGTTCTGAGGTAGGTAGTGGCTCGTTGAGAGCATCGTTCTGTGAGGTAGGTAGTGGCTCGTTGAGGGCTTCGTTCGATGAGGTAGGTAGTGTCTCGTGCAGAGCTTCGTGCAGAGCTTCGTGTAAAGCTTCGTGTAGAGCTTCGTGTAAAGCTTCGTGTAGAGCTTCGTGTAGAGCTTCGTGTAAAGCTTCGTGTAGAGCTTCGTGCAGAGCTTCGTGCAGAGCTTCGTGCAGAGCTTCGTGCAGAGCTTCGTGCAGAGCTTCGTGCAGAGCTTCGTGCAGAGCTTCGTGTAAAGCTTCATGCAGAGCTTCGTGTAGAGCTTCGTTCGGTGAGGTATTTTGTGAGGATATTCGCCTCTCGTCGCCATCCTGATTTGGCTCTGAGGCTTTATCCGTTCTTCCCTCCCTAAGTCTTAGAGGCAGAATCGTCGTGCCTGGGTAGGTAGATGGATGAGGATCGTCGTGTAGTGGTTCGTGTGGTGGTTTGTGAGGTACTACAGGGCAACAAGGATTTAGACACGTTGTCACCGTCGCCGCCGCCGCCCGTACGCTTTATAAGTATTTGGAAGGCAACTATTAGTGGTAGAAAAGAGACTCTACCTGCTACGAAGTCAGCTATATATAATACCAATAATCTATACCTATTCTAGCTAGAGGAGTAGAGAAAGCAGATCTTACTAAATCTATTACCGCAAAAGTTTAAGGTTAGCTAGCTTAAAGCTGTCGCATTATATAAGAAGGCATAGTAAGTTAACTACTACCCCTAAAAGATTCGCTCTTGCGATAACCTTAAGTAAGCTATTAATATAATTAAAGAGTGGCACTGGCGCTAGCCATTAAGTGTAAGGGCGCGAAGAGGCTTCGGGGAAGATTCGAAGGAATAATATAAATTCTATCTAAATCTAAGGGTATATAGCTTTTCAAGAGAACAAGACGTTGCGTAAAGAAGAGAAGGGAATAACCAGAGAATCTTATAATTAAATAGTCAGGGGTCTTGGTCGATGCGTGCGCACGTGCGCACGTGGACGGACTTTGGTAGAATTCAATTAATCTGGCAGAACTTGGCAGAAGTTGATCAAGCTAGCAGAATTCGGCAGAATTCGGTTAAAGCGTCAAGTTTATTTTATTAAGTGTTTTACTAAGACATTCCTACTATAACTAGGCTAGTCCTGTTACAGTACCCCCCCTTTAGCCAAAGGTTCAAAATAATTTAATTTAGTTAAGAATTTATAATTTTTTTTATCACGTGTTATATTTTTGCGTTAGGTGGTGGTCTTGGCAAGATAAATCTAACCAATTAGATAACTTTAACCGCCAGTTAAAGTTCTTTAATATCTTGCGTGTTACGTAATTATGTTATAAACGTTATAACTTATTTTAAGTTCTTTTTAAATTCAAGTTTCGTGTATTTATATTAGGTAGCAGTTATTTGCCTTTATATTATATCTATCTAGCCAGAGCAGGCCGTAAAGGATAGTTCTTATAGAATTCTTTTATTAGGAAAGGCGCGTTGGCCTTAATCTAATTATAGGTTTTCTAGGTTTGTATTTTATATTCTTCCTATTTAATAAGAAGTTTAAATTATTTAAATTATAGTTTCCATTATATATCATTAATTAAGTTAATAAAGTAAGAACCATTACCATTATTAATAATTATGGGAGGTGGCGGTGGTACTTTATAAGTTATAGGATTATCTTTTAAAGGTTGTAATAAGCTTATGTAAAACATCGGGTGTATTTTTATCTTAGTTGGCAGTTTAAGCTTATAGGTGTATAGGCTTAGTTTCTTTTTAAGTTTCTTTAAGGGCTATTAAGTCCGTATATTTTATGTATTTAGGTAAACCATGTTACCTTCCTTAAAGTCCTATATAGGAGCTTGTCCTTTGTTTGCATGCCATTCCTATACTATTTAAGCGTATGTTAATTTACTTTATAATAGTTCCGTTAACTGCTTTATTTAATTAGCGAAGTTATATGCGTTAATTAACTGGATCCGTTTAATCATGGGTCCTATTATATTAATTTTGGGTTATAGTTTAAATCTAAGTTAAGGGTTTTATCTGTAGGTTATGTAAAATGGCGTCACGCCTATTAATACGTTTATTGTATTATTCGCAGTAAACTTAGCTAAAGGCAGCCATTTTTCCTAGTCGTCTTGCAGGTAGGAGTAGTATATTTATAGGTATTATTCCATAATCGCGTTTATAATTTCGGTTTAACTATCTATCTCTAGATAAAACACAGTTAAGAGTTATATTTAAATGCTTAATTATTTATATAGAGCTTGCTAGAAGTCTAAAATAAACTAGCTTCTATAGTTGGATATTATTAAGTTAGGAAGTCCGTGTAGCTTAAAGATATACTTAATAAAATATTTGGCTACTAATATTGCATTAATTGAGTCTATGGGAATCATATATTGTATTTTTATAAGGCGGTTAATAACTACTATAATATTTATAAACCCATTACTGCTAGGCAAGTTAACTATAAAGTTAATTAAGATGTCGCGCCATCTTTATATTGGAATTGGTAGTGGTTAAAGTACTCCTTACTTCTTTATATAAGAGGTCTTTCTATGTACGCACATCCTGTATACTTAAACGTATTTTTGTATATAGTCGTGCATTATAGGCTAGTAGTATACTTGTTAAACAATCTTATAGGTCTTTGCACGGCTAGGATGCCCTACTATAGGGGAGTTATATATAAAATTAAGTATCTTAAATTGTAAAGGTTTGGAATTCGGAACTACTATCTTCTATTAATAGTACAATCGATTATTTCAAATTTCGCATTTAGCGAGTGTAATATCCTTATACTATTATTTTCCTGTTTAAATTACTTTTATTATATCTATTATCCATACGTCGTTTTTATATTTGTATTCTATTAGCTTATTAATTTCTATTTCCTATTTATTAACTTCTAATTTATTTCTATTAAGTTCCGCATCTAGGAATATAGGATATAGCTTTTTAAAACGTTTAGGGGGCAGTAAGATCCGTAATTAATTTATAATCTATTTGTCTAAAGCGTTTGTAGGTAGGTCCTATAATTATTATATTAATACGTTAGGCTTCTAATTAAGTTTGCCTAGTTAGTATGTAATCTTAAAGTTAAATTATAAGAGGTATTTGGCCTAACAAATTTAGCGCTATATTAATTGTTTTATAGTTATAAAGTACTGCAGGTTCTTATAGTCTATTAATACACGTATTAGGAACAACAATCCTTTAAGCTTAGGACGCCATTATTTAAAGCATCTAACAATTGTAAGTAGTTCCTTATTATATATCTTATAGTTTAATTTAGCAGGGGCGAGTTTCTAAGAGAGAAAGGCTACTAGATATAGCTTGCCGTTCTTATTATATTACAATAACACTCCTTTTAGTGCATAATCAGACAAATCTGTTTTAATAATGCATTTAAGGTTAGGGTTAAAGTGGGTAAGAATTAAAGCAGTTATAAAACAATACTTTAGACTATTAAAAGCTTATTCGTATTTAATAGTCTATTTAAATTTTATATTCTTTCTTATTAGGTTTACTAATGGCTAGGCAATTTCTAAGAAGTAGTTAATAAATTAACAATAAAAGTTTACAAATTCTAGAAATCCTTAAACGTCTTATATATTACTAGGGCTTCCTTAGTTTATAATCGCGGCGACTTTTTTAGGGTCTATTTTAATTCTATTGCGGGATATAATTAAGCCTAAGTATATAACCTTAGACGCGTAGAACTTGTATTTCTTAATATCGCATTATAAGCCCGTATCTTGTAGGCGTTTAAGAACCATTCTAATATATTTCCAATATTCAGAAAGCAAGGACAAGTAGATTAAGATATTATTAATATATACAGTAATAAATACATTAAGGAATTTACGAAGTATATTATTAATATATTGCTAAAACGTACTAGGACCGTTTTTTACGCCAAACAGCATTATTAGGTATTTAAAGAGTCCCCATTATATACAAAAAGCTGTGTACTTCTTATCTCCTTTACATATATGGATTTTATTAAAGGTAGCGACTATATTAAGCTTTGTAAAGTATCGTGCCTTTACTAAATAGTTAAGCGTTTCTTAAATTAGGGGAATTGGATATTGGTTTTAAATCATAATTATATTTAGAGCTTAATAATTAATATAAAATCTTAAGCCTCCTCCTAGCTTTTTAATGAATAGTATGGGTAAGGTAAATGGAGATTAACTAGGGCAAATAAATCCTTTTTCTAGATACTTGTTAAGGTATTATTATATTATAAGCAGTTCTTCTTATAATATACCATATAGTGGACCAAACTTTGGTGTTATACTAGGCTCAAGTTCTATCTTAAAATCGTGCTTATCTTGGTGTGGGGCTAGTTAGTCTACAAATCGTTTTTTAAACTCGTTAATTAGATTATAGTACTCTTTAGGTATAAGAGGTTAAGGATTAATATACTATTTTAGTTCTAGTGCTTTCTTAATATCTTCTATAGTTATAGCAAAGATTTTGTAATCTTGTCTTTTTGCTAATAAGATAAAGGGTGCGGCCTGTATTATATAAATTTTAAGAGGGTTTAATATAATATCTTTACATTCTTTACTGCAATTGGCAGTTGTAGCTTTATTATATTAGTTTAAGGTTTGTAGTAAAGGTAATTTATATCGTTTTAAATTCGAATAGTTATGTATATATTTATAGGGCAAATGGGTTTTTAAGCAATAACTTTGGTAGTAGGTTATATAGAACTTTAGTGTTTCTTTAACCCAGCTAATTAAAGGTTATATTATTTTAGCTATCTATATCCAAGTATTATCTTATATTACTTTAGAGGTGTTACAAATAGGGAAACGTATTTAAGGTATTTGCCCATCCGCATTTTTACAAAAGCGTAGTATGTTAATTTGCTATATATTAAGGGTTTACCGTTAAAGCCTTATAGGCCTTAGGGCTTATTAAGTTTCTTTAAATTTAGGCGTTAGGTTTTTGTGTAGTTTATATTAATAAAGCCTATACTAGTAGCTCCGCTGTCTATAAGGATTTATACCTCCTTCTATTTTCTAAGTGTTTAAATTTCGCTAAGTACATTAAGGGAGTTGTGTTGTGTATTAGCGCTAGAAGAGCCTAGATACTTATACTCTTCCACTTCTTATCTTAAGGCGTGACTTGGCCCTAGAATAATTTGTTTTCCAAGTTAGCTAAGGGTAAGATGCTTTATAATAACTAGGTATAATTTATGAAATAAATATAAGTTAAGGAGTAAGTATGGCTTAAAGAATAAGTGCGATTTAAGGAGTAGGTGCGATTTAAAGACCAAGAGGAACTATGGCGGACTTTTTTAAAAGGGTAAGTTTGGCAATTCCTTTAGATATATCCTTTTCTATTATATCCAAAGCATTCTCTATTTGCGGCTTAAGTTCTTTGTTCGTTGGTTCCTAAGGGTGCGTAGGATTAAGTGGCGTCAAGGTCTATAGGGTCGTGCGTAGGTTTCGGAGAAAGGTCGCGCTTTGGGGTATATATTGGTTTTATAAAGCTTTAAACACAAGGTATAGTTGGCTTTAGAGAACAAGTCTATTTATTATATTAAAGGTCCTCATTAATTCGTTAACATATTATAGCAAATTTAGGTAGGTCCTTTAGCAGTTCCCTACCTACTAACTATACTCTAATTTTATCCAAAATAGCTTATTAAAGAGCAGCAACTCTAGCGGCTTTATTCCAATCTAGTTTGCTAATAAGGCCTAAAAATTCCAAAAAGAAGCTTGTAAAGTCTCGGTTCCGTTATTATAGGTTTTTAAGTTTAGTAACAGCGGTATATTTGCAGCTAGCGTTATTATATATTCGTTCTAGCAGAGAGATAAAGGTTTTAAAATTAATAAAGGTGCCGTTACGGAAGAATGGGTCTATGGTTTATATAGCATTTTTACTTAAATAAGACATTCCATAGCTAACCTTACTAGCTTTAGTAGGGTATTGGTTATAGTTTATTAAAAGTTTAAGATGGAGCTTGGTTATAAAGGGATATAGGTTATTTTAATTTCTATTAAATATTAAAGGGTTAGGAAGCTTTTCTAATTTTATAGTAGGTACTGGGTTCGTTATAAGTATAGGTTAAGCTACTGTTACTAGTTTAGGGTTTGTATTTAACGGGCCAGGTTCAGATACAGTTATATTAATTTTATTTATAGGCGGTGTCGGGGTCTCTAATATAAATGCTTAGATATTACGGAGTTCTTTATAGAGTGCTTCTATTAATCGCTAATGCTAGGCTTCTAGTACAGCCCGCTACTAAGCTAAGGCATCTATAAAGGACTGTTGTATTATAGTCAACTGTTCCCTGACTAGGGATATAATACTTATAGTTATTAAAGAGGATTTAGGTTTGTTTACTATTTTAATAGTAGTTATTTTTTAACGTAACGTAATATAAGGGCGCGAAGAGGCTTTGGGGAAGATTTAAAGGAATAATATAAATTCTATTTAAATCTAAAGGTATATAGCTTTTTAAGAGAACAAGACGTTGCATAAAGAAGAGAAGGGAATAACCAGAGAATCTTATAATTAAATAGTTAGGGGTCTTGGTTGATGCGTGCGCACGTACGCACGCGGACGGACTTTGGTAGAATTCAATTAATCTAGCAAAACTTGGCAGAAGTTGATCAAGCTGGCAGAATTTGGCAGAATTTAGTTAAAGCGTTAAGTTTATCTTGTTGAGTGTTTTACTGAGACATTCCTACTGTAACTAGGCTAGTCCCGTTACATTAAGATCTTTAGCCTTAAACTTTACCTTATATTTAGTTAAGGAAAAGGAGCTAGAGACTTAAGCTCCTACTACTACTTAAAGTCAGCAATTAGGTAAGAGGCCTATAGGTAGAAAAATAAGTATATTGTGACGGTGCTGGGGCACCGTCCCCTGCAGCTGGCTTGGCGTAATATCCGGAGTTCGCCTATACCGTATATATTACCCCCTAGAGCCTCCTTTCCTCTTCTTCTTCTCCTTAGCTTAGTATTCTTATATAGTAGCAATCTATAAGCTTTAGTTTAGAAGCATTTGTATAAGCCCGTTATATTATACTAAGCTTACCCAAACCCCGGGGACTTCGTCTGCAATGATGCATTAACGTGTTATACTCAGACCTCCCTTTTCCCTTGCCTGGGAAGGCCTAGATAATATCCCACCCCCATTCCATAGGTTCTCGCGGAGAACTCGCGTTAAATACCCCTAGCTGCGCATTGTTGACGCGTTAAGTCGCTATTATTAATACTAGGAGTCGGTATTTAAGCAGCTAGAAGGTCTCCTGTGGTTACAATTAAATGCTAACTTTGATAGCTAGGACACGTGCCTGGGAAGGCTTTAGAATATCTTACCCCTCTAACCTTTTTAACTGATATAGAGTTGTATAAGCTGCAGAGATGACCCTAGTTAAGACTTAGCCTAGGGCTGTAAGGAACGAAGTTAATTAAAACTTAGCTATAATGCTGCAATAAATAATATTAATAGATACCTAGACTACACTATAATAACCACCCTAATTGATACTAAGCTATATAAGGAGAGACGAAATCAATTAGGAAGGACTTACTGGCACTATACTGCCACCCTAAACCCCTAAACTTGATTACTGACTGTGCTGATACGCCTACAGTCTAATTAACTGAATGATTATGCTAATACACCTGCAATCTAAATGTGATTTAAATGCGGCCTAAATATAATTTGAAAGTAAACCTAATAACCTATTATACTAATATGCCTATAACACAACTCTCTAACCTGTTTATAAACGCCTTATAGACACCTGTTAAGTTCTTATTAATAACCACCATATCTAATCGGCCCGAACATTACTGTTAACCTAGATAGTCTTTTAATCTTACGGCCGAATATATCTATAAGCATTACAGTCCTATGTATAGGGGTACTAGGAACCTAGGGGAGAATTTAAGCAATTTATGGCACTCTTGATTAGGAGAACAGATTAGGAGAATTATTTTAATTTATAGCACTCTCCAACAGCCTTACAGATAAGCCTATTTCTATAACCTCTTACAAACTATTAATGTGTCCCTCTTAATAGCCTTTTATATAATCTTCTATAAACAAGATAGCCTACTATTACAAAAGTATGTCTTGCTAGTTGTTAATAAGAATTGAAATCTTAATATGTATATCCTTAATACGTACGCTCTTAATACTATTTATTAACTACCTTTAAACTACCTACCACTTAACAGCAGTCCTCTTTAAATGATAATATGCGAATCTGCTCTCTAATAGTATTTTATTAAATTAAAAGCTATATAATAGCTTACCCTTATACAACTATACTTAAATATTAAAGCGCACTCTTTCTTTAATACCTTTAACCCTTTAATAAGAATTAAAGTATTAACACGCATCTCTTAATACCTCTTTTAATACCTTTCTAACAACAATTTAATATACTAAGTCACAACGGCATCCTATAAGTCTTTAATTAATACCCTCCTTGATTAAATATAAGTATTTAAATATGGCTGCTAACCCTATAGTGTACCTTTAAATCTCCTAATAATACTTAAATATATCTACCGTTTTATAGCAACCTGTTTTAAGAATTATAAGAATATTGACAGACTATATACTAATACCCTAATCAATTCCTGTTAAATTATTGAATATACTACAATTAATAGTATACTTTAACTAATTGATACCTTAATAAGAATTAACCTATTAGCGTGTCTCCCTTAATACCCTACTTATATAATAACTGGTTAAATGTGCTATAATTAATAGTATACCTTTAACTAATTAATTAACATCTTAAACTACCTACTAATTAATAGTAGACCTTAAGAAACTAATAGATGGATTATGCCATTACGCCTATAATCTAAATGCGATTTAAACGCGACCTAAATGTGATTTAAATGTAAACATAACTAACCATTATACTAATATACCTGCGACATAAACTACGACTTTAATAATAATCGTATAAGTTTGTTAATAATTAACTGCCTCTCTTACTAATTTAATTATCTTCTTCTCTACCTATAGTAATCCTTTTTAACTAACACTAAGCTATATATACTAAGGAACGACCAATAGTTAATACTAAGTTATACAAGCTTTACCCTAGGTATTTATATACTTTGACAATGAGGTTAATACTAAGCTATATAAGCTTTAATAATAAAATTAATTTAGATAAACTGGATACTGATTATACCGTTATGCTTATAATTTAAATGTGATTTAAACGCAATTTGAATATAAACTGATTAACTAATTGTGCTGTATGCCTGCAATTAATCGACTAATAATAGCACCGATATGCCTGCTATCTACTATTTAACGCTAGCACTACACTGCTACTTAACCTCTACTACTTTGCCTGCAGTTAAACTAACACCTTGCTGCCTTACTGCAGCTAACCAACTCTTGTTGCCCTTCTTGTAGCAAATCCTAATTTAACTATTACTGCTCTGCCTATAGCACTACTACTAACTTCTACTACTTTGCTTGCAGTAATAACCGTATATAAGGTAGAGCTTCGCTCCCTAAAATATAACCCTAATACTAGCACTGTACTGCTACTAAACTAGATAATAATAGCGCTAATATACCTGCTATCTTAACCTAATAATAACTGTGCTACTATACCTATAGTTTAACTAACAGACTAATTATGCCAATACGCTAGCGATCTACTAGCTAACTAATAGATTAAGCTCCAAATGTTTAACCTACTATTATTACCTAATGCTTGCACCGTACTACTATTATAATAGACCTCTACTGTCCTGCCTGTAGCCAATTAACCCTTACTACTTTATTAGCAGCTAACTACCCTTACTGCTCTACCCACAGCTAGTTAACTACTTACTGTCCTACCTGCAGCTAACTAACTCCTACTGCCCCGCTTATAGTAACAACCGTATATAAGGTAGAGCTTTGCCCTTATATAACCCTACCGCTTACACTGTACTGCTACCCTAAATAGATAATAGCTGTGCTAATACGCCTATAGCCTAATTAACTAAATAATCGCGCCGATATGCCTATAATTAATTGACTAATAATAGCGCCGATACGCCTGCTATCTACTATTTAACGCTAGTACCATACTACTACCTGACCTCTGCGATGTACCTCTTGCAATTAAACTAATATCTTGCTGCCTTACTGCAGCACTATAATTAACTCCTACTACTCTGCCTGGGGTACCACACTTAACCTCTACTACTTTGCCTATAGCTAAACAAACAGACCCTTACTGCTCTGCCTATAGCACTATAACTAACTTCTACTGCCCTGCTTATAGTAACAACTATATATAAGGAGAGCTTTGCTCCTTAGAATATAACCCCACTGCTAGCACCATACTGCTACCTAAATTAATAAGCTCTGCGCCAATATGCCTATGGAACTACAACCTATTAATAAGACTTTGCGCCAACATGCCTATAAATATAATACCGCTGCTAGCACTGTACTGCTACCTAAACTAATAAGTATTGCGCTAATACGCCTATAACCTAAATATAATTCAAATGCGACCTAATAGTGATTTAAATGCAAACCCGACTAACCAATTATGCCAATACACCTGCGATCCGCTAATAAGATTCTATGCTAATCTGCCTACGGAATACAACCTGCTATTAGCACTGTACTGCTACTAAATAGATAAGGGCTTGTGCCAATATATATGCAAGCTATAACTTCCTAACCCTCCCACCCTTATTAAAACCTTTTTACTTACCTTTTTATAAGAGGGGGAGTAGGGGGGCTCTTTTTTTATGGCTTAGGGCGCGCTATAATAAAAGAGGGAATAGAGAGCTAGGAAGTATTGGAGTTCTAAAGGAGGAATAACTAATAGAGGGCTCCTAGCGATATACCTCTTGTAGTAGCAGGAGCTACAGGATAGCTGCCTGCCCTATGTTAACTAGGTATAGTAATATACCTCTTGTAGCTGTAGGACTGCTATAAGTCCTATATTAACCAGCATCGTAATTAAGCGCTAGATGCTAGATTTTTTCTTCTTTTTTCTTTTCTCTTCTTTCTCTTCTATAAGGGGATAAAGCCTAAGGGCAGGCTTTTTTGGAAAGGGGGGGGGTGATATAACGGTGCTGGGGCACCGTCCCCTGCAGCTAGCTTGGCGCAATATCTAGAGTTTGCCTGTACCGTGTATATTACCCCCTAGAGCCTCCTTTCCTCTTCTTCTTCTCCTTAGCTTAGTATTCTTATATAGTAGCAATTTACAAGCTTTGGTTCAGAAGCATTTGTATAAGCCCGTTATATATATAGGCTTAACTTACTGCTCTACTTAGCGTACCTACTGCTAAGGAAGCCTCTAGTAATTAAATACCCGCAATTGCTAATTGGTAACTTTATATAAATGCTTACTATTATAATAAGGGTAAGACTTATTAGTAAAATAAGAAGTTACCCAACTTGCCTAATTTAGAAATCAATTATTATTCTATTAGTTTAGATAACTTCCTATAGTAGAATAGAGAGCTACTTAGTGGCGCGTCTATAGTTAAGCAGCTATTATAGAATATTATTATTAACTTAGTAAACTAAAAGGAGAGGAGCTAGGGGAGTTATAAGAAGCAGGTAGTAGGAAAGAAAGATTTTATACTATTAACAAATAATCTTTTTAAGGCCTTTATAGCGTCTTACTCTAGGCCAGCTAATTACCCACCTCCTTAGCCTTATTACCCCTACACTCTGCTATATATAGGCGTTAAGCCGCCCTAGAACTCTAGCCCTATTTAGTTAAAAATATATCTAATTAAACTACTTAGCCAGTTTTTTAAGTGGCTAGTATATAAGCTAGGCTTTTATAGTAAGCAGTAGAGGGTAATATTAAAGCTAATTAAAGACAAGTTAGTGAAGGAAGGATAAGATATTAATATGCTAGATTTAAAGAAGCCTAATAAAGGCATAACGTTAGATATATAGAAGCGCTATAACTTTAAGGCTAGTATGCTAGCTTAAATTAGGAGTAAGATCTTGGCCTTTAAGCAATCTAGATAGTAGCTATTTATTAATCTATAATATATCCTGCCTCTTAGAAATATTGCTCTATATATGTCCTATATACTTAACTAATAGTAAAATATAGGAAGGCGTTAAAGCTCTTAAACTTCTTAACTAGCTACTAGTTCCTTCTAATCTAAACCTTAATATTATTAAATATTGCCTTAATTAGATTATAATCTAGCAAATATAGCGGCAGAAATCTTAGCTTAATACTATACTACTTATAAAGCTTATAGAGTTGTGCTAACTTATAGATTAACGCGGTATTAAGAATAAGGACTAAGCGTGGCCCTAGGTATAGTAAATAATAAGGGAGTACTTACTCCTCTATAAAGGATTTAAATATTATAGAGGTAATAGAGCCTTAGAAGATAATATAGCTTAAATATCTATCTACTAATAGTGCTAGTAGAAGACTCTACCTCTTTAATCTCTTAAGTAGGCGTACTACTCCATAGTTAGTCCCTTTAGGTAACTAGCTATACTTCCTATTACCAGTCTTCTTATTTGCTACTAACTTATTAGGAAATATTAACTAATCTACCGTCTAGCTTTTTTAAATACCAATCCAGGTATTATAGAGGGTAGTGCTCCTCTTAGCCGCCTAAGCCTTAACTGCCTTCTATAACTAGTAAACTCTCTTAAGAGCGCGGTATATACTTATAAGAGAGAGTAGGGCATCAAATTTGTTAAATAGAAAGGTTTGCATCTTATCCAGATACGCGGTTAGCTAGTTTTTAAGAAACTTAAGAAGCTTCTATATAATAAGTTAGCAGAAGACTTAACACTATAATATTATATATTACCATTTCTTAGTAAGGTAATAGAGATCTATATCGGCCAAGAGTAATGGTAGATAGTACGTACGGTTCGCCTTAAATGTTAAGGTTTAACTGTAGCTTATAAATTGTCTTCTTAGACACCTTTACTACCTCTACAATAGCTGCTATACTTTTATTGGCTTTAACATAAAGCCTAATTCTATAGACAACTTTATCTGGAAGGTGGCGGCCCATAATTACAACAATTGTGGTAGTAAAATTGAAATCATACTCCCTCCGCAAAATTTTGGTAAGGTGCGATGCGATTTTTTCTGCTTGGCGAATTTTTACCGATATTTCATATTGTGGTTTGCAAAAGTGTTGCGAAAATCAAATTAAGCGAGCCACGCACACACAACATCGACTTTTGGTGAGTTTACCATATAAATCGTATGCCTGCCACGCCTGATACACTTATACTTGCCTTTTATGCCGAAACAAATCCCTTAATGGCAGCTTCATCAAATTCTGGTAGCTTTTCTATTTAATTGATCTATTAAGTGTATTACAGCAGCTATAAAGTTACACCTTTCAAATATATATCGAATCCAGCTTAATCTTAACCTCTATAGGGAGGCATACCCCCCCCCTAATCTTAAGATTGGGCGGCCGAGAGCTATAGATAAGGCATATAAGAAAGTTCGTGATATATAATGTCATAGTGTTAAGTGTGCTAATATTTTATATAGGCCCTTATTGCTTATCTAGAGGACCGCCCAACTGCCTTCCTTAATAAAATGGCCTGGTTTCTATGGGACGATTATAATATTATAGCATCCTTCTTATCAATTTGGCGAACTCTCCAACGTAATAGGTGGAGTAGAAAGGTAGTATAAAGAAGAGCGCAGGAGCGCTCTAAGGACCTACATACTGCATAGAAAGGACGCCAATGTATATAGGACGTTAATCGCCTTATATTTATTAACGAATTAGGCGCCAATAAAAGGACTAGGTATAGGAAGTTCAGCTAGAGCCCCGTAAATGTTCCTATAATTAATACTACATCAATTAAGCGGTTAGAACGTTGGAGTATTCTTCCTACCTATATAGTTAATGGCTACCTCCCTGGGACTCTTATCTGGCAGGGCTTAATAACTGCTAAAATATTTAACGCCTAGATTAAATCTATAGTTCTACTACATTATATTCCTAGCCATACAATCTTAGTATTAGATAACGCTTTAATATATAAAAGCTAGGTAAGGAAATGATCGCGTATATAGTAGAGCTATATATTCTAACTAGTAGATATAGGAATTTATAAACCTCTATGCGGCCACCTAAATCTATATTAAATATCTTCCTCCCTATTACCCAGAGTTTAACCTAATTAAGCTTTCTTTTTATAATCTAAAGGCATGGATTTAATTAAACTCTAATATAATTAAGGACTATTAAAGCTTTGGCATATTCCTGCAGTTTGGTATACAGTGTATAGGGTTATATCGCTTAGTAGAAGGACACTTTCAGCGGGCTAGCTACCTAGTAGAGAACTAGTTAGGGACGCAATCTTTTATAATTTAGTACTGGGTATATAGAAATCAATAACTTACTATCCCTTTTATATTACTTAAAATGTCTTAAGTTCACACCTTAGTCGCAGTAGGAGACCTACTACGAGGCCTAACTTCTCCTTCTATACCTGCTCGCTTATCCCTATACGCAAGGCCTCTAAGTTATAGAAGTTCTTAATAAGTATATCAAGAATAGATTCTAGTTTAGTTTAAAGCTTTAGTATTATCTAGCTAGGCCATTTTCTTACCCAGTTAAAGAATTCGCGAAGCCTTTCCTCAGAATCGGAGTCACTAGTAATGGAACTAGTTGGCGGCGCTAGCGGTAGTAGGGTACCTACTAAAGCCAGAGCTACTAGAGGTGGTTAAGGTGGTTGCTAAGGTATTTAAAATAAGTTCTGTTGTCCTCTAGTATTAGTATAGTAGTTAGGGGGGGGTCCTATAGGGGGGGGGGCATATTGGCCTTAGGTAGGATGATAGCCATAATTAACTCCTAATTAAAAATATCCTTCTAGGCCGTGCGCCCGCCACCCCCCCCCCTCTCCCTACCCCCCCCGTAGCTCTATTCTTGACTAAAAGACGGACGGTAATAGTAGCAGGAGGTTTTTCCTCAGTAGCTTTACTATCCTTAATTTAATTGCCCCACGCCCTTATTACAAGGTGATTAACTGGGTGGTAAAAATAAGGAAGCTCTAAGTTCCTATTTACCTAGTAGGTCCCCCCACTATTAGTATATATTTTTACGGTATAAGGCCACTAGAAGGCTACTAAAGGAGCTAGATTACCTAAAAGGACCTCTACTAAGATACTTTTAGGTAAGGCAAGACATTGGGCAATAGTTGCACTTATATTACCCTTTTTTTTAGGTATATTAGATGCACCTAGGTTAAGAATATTTAACAAATACGCGCTTATCTGCGTACTGGCCAGTAAGGTAATACTAAAAGTATAAGGAGAGGTGTATTCTGGAGTAGGTGGAGGCGTCTTAGTTAATATAACTACTACTTCTATACGTAGTCCTTTCTTCTTATTTATATGCCAGGTTTTTATAATATCATCAAGCTTGTAGACATGTACTTTGGTGTAGATATCTTATAGAACAATATCGCGAGCTATTATATAATTATAGGAAGCAGCCGCCCTAATAGAGTACTTATCCTTAAAGGATCTGCTTAGATGATTGGCTTTAACTTTATTAACCCAGCAGTCAATTTTGGTAAGAAGCTCTCCACCTATAATATGCTGCGCGGAAGTTAAAGCAAAATCTACCTTTACTACGCAAGCTTTCCAAATTGCTATGTAGTATATCCATACTATATTGGGCTCTAAGGGAGTTGGCGAGCTTAAATCTACGCTGATAACTTAATTGGGTGTATTTTTACGTCTTAGTAGAGGCCTTAAAGGCTTAACAGCTTTAGGCTTCTTTTTAGATATTAACTTTAGATTTAAACTATTCTGGCTTAAACACCTAGCAGGCTTTTAAGTACGTCGATTTGACTTAGAGACTTTAGTGGCCTTAGTAGATTAAGCAACTCTAGCAGCTATAAGAGCTTCTATAGCTCCTCTAGTTAGATAAACTATACGCCCACTAGCTATTTAAAAGCCTTCCTCTTCCTTTAGAGGCTTATAAGGCTCCCGCTTAATAGTTAGATTAACTAGCTCTGCATTCTTATCCTTATTGTCTTCCTTATCTAAGTTCTTATCCAACTCCTACAACTCTAACTTTACTTCTTTCTCCGCTACCTTCTCCTCCTCCTCCTCCTCTTCTTCTTCCTTAACGTCCTTGGGCTGCGGAGGCGGGCAGCGCGCTAGAACTATATATAGGCCCATATAAACAGGTTGAGTAATAGTATTCCGCTTAATTGGTTAAGAACCTTATATAGATTAACTGGCGGCTTGTTTCCGGAGGCTCTTATAGGCTACCATAGCGCCTATAACACTTAAAAATTAACCTAGATAGATAATATAATATAAATATAAAACCTCACTATTTTGGAAGTAAAACTAATACGTGTAGGCGTGGCAGGCATACGATTTGTATGGTAAACTCACCAAAAGTCGATGTTGTGTGTGCGTGGCTCGCTTAATTTGATTTTCGCAACACTTTTGCAAACCACAATAATCAACTGTACTGTGCGTCCAGTACCGTGCGTTTGGTATTATGCGTTTGGTACTATGTGTCTGGTACCATATATCTGGTATATCTGCTGCCACTAGCAGTGCCTTAGTTTTAGTAAGGTCTTTATCTCTCTACCACGTGGTAGCTTTGCCTTTGTTTGGCGTGTTTGCCTTTGTTTGGCAGTAAAGCGCGCGGGTGTCTCCCTTGTGTTTACGTTTTTGTAGACTTAGTATATTCCTTAGCCGGTGTAGGCCGTTCTAATAAGCTTCTTTTGGTCCGCTACTAATACAGTTATCATAAGGCTTTGTTTTTAAAACTCTATCGCAATGATAGTAAGGTTGTCCATTAAATGCGAGGTATCCTTTTAAGCCTCTGGTGCCGCTATTTATCACAGGCTGTGTTAGGCTCGTCCTTGGTAGGATCCTCTTGTCACATTCAGCGTAGAGTCTATCGTTAGCAGCTACGTAGCCGCTCGTTGTCTACTGCTACTGGCAGTGCCTTTATTCGGCAGTAAAGCGCGCGGGCGTCCCATTTGTATTTACGCTTTTATAGTAGTGGCTAAGTAGCCGTCTAACTATCTCGTGTGTTGAGTATAGTTATATAGAGGTTTCCTTTAGTAGCTATACTAAGAACAGCAGGAATTTAGCCTAGGTAATTAGTCTAAGCTAAATTTTGACACTAGAAGGTACTCTTTGTAGTTATAGAGCTGTAGGCTTAAGTATGTCGTCAGCAGCTATATAGCTGCTTGTTAGTAGTAGTAGAAGGAAGGCTTGGTAAGATTGTCTCTACCAGTTATATTATTCCTTTGGTCGTATTTTGCTAAAGTTAATTAGCTATTGCGATAACACAAATTAATTAACTTCTTTATGTATGCTGTGCAAACTTAGGCTTATAACCTGTTGGAATATAAGCGGTGCATAATGTAATGTAAGTTAATTATATTGTGCATAGAGGATGCGGGGCATCCTCTATACTAGTATAGTTACATAATTATCACGTAACTGCGGTAATAATCCTTGATTTCCAATATAAGGATTATATAGGTGCTAAATAGGAGCATAGTAGCTGCTGCTTTACGAAGGGGTACCAATAGTAGTAGTTTTTGAGATCTTACTATCCTATATAAAACCTTTTCACTACCGCCTATAACGGTCTTAATAACCACCAGGTCCTACCTGTACGCTATATAATATCTCTGCGTTGGCTCTGCTAAGTCTGAACTTTAAAGACCGCAGGTTCGTAGCTGTTACTATGTATAGGTGTAGAGTCCGATTTTGACAGCTGGTATATAATATATAGTAGCTAATAGAAATAGGAGTTTTTTGGTTAGAAGAAAGCAATATAGTAATAAATAACCTATTATATAAGTAGCTACTTAAAAGTATTAAATTTGCGACCCTAAATAAAAGACCCCTTAGTAGGATAATCCTTAGTTATTAGCTGCATTAGAATAGATTCGCTATAGTTCCTTAATACGCTGGTAGCTTTATCTATATTATAATCCTTTATTAGGTAAGTGTTATGGAGTAAGTATAAGTGACGATAATATATAGCGAAGTAGATATTATTAAGCTACGTATATAGACTATGTAATGAAATTAAGACGTTGTATAAGGAAAGAAGGTAAGAAAATGGGAAGAAAGGGTATTATTAGCGACTTAGTTAATTGAGGCACGAGCATAGCAAGAGAGACGCGTAAGCCTGTACAATTGGTGGTCTATAAACGAGGATCTAAAGCTAAAGAAAGGAAATAAGAAGAACGGAAGCACCGCTTGAAGTTATATACAATCTTCTAGTCATATAATGGCAACTTACCGCAACTTGCCATTATGTAATAGTAGTTTACGGCAATCTAACGGCAATTTGCCAGTGCTATAATATTACCCCTATAGGGCATTCTTATCTTTATACTCTACTGGTAATTTGTTGTCTTTGCTATGCTAGCACTCCATCTACTTATCTAAGTACTTTAGCGGTCTAGGTTTGTTAAGATAACGGCTATAAAACTCTTGTAACTTATAGGGGCTACCTATAAAATTCTATACAGGGTACTAGGTAGGGTCTAGATTATATCCTTTCTAACTTATACGGTACTTTAGTGTTCCTTATATAAGTTTATAGGCTAGTATTTCTTTAATTTTCTATTTATTATTGCTATTAACTTAAATTGGTAAGGCGGTTTATTCTTTTATCTAGGTAATAGGTTGTTTATAGCTTTCTATAGCTTATCTACATCGGGAAAATATTCGCAGGATAAGATTTAAGTAGACTTTGATTTTCGCGTTTCGCGTAATTAATATGCAATTTAACCAACTCGACACGCAATTGACCAACTTAACACGCAATTAACCAACTTAACACGCAATTTAACCAACTTAACATGCAATTAACCAACTTAACACGTAATTTAACTAACTTAACACGCAATTAACTAACTTAACACGCAATTTAACTAACTTAACATGCAATTAACTAACTTAACACGCAATTTAACTAACTTAACATGCAATTAACTAACTTAATACGTAATTTAACTAACTTGATATGCAATTAACTAACTTAATAACTTTAAAAGCTAACTATATATTTCTTAATACGCAATTAACCTACTTAGCAACTTTAAAAGGTAACTATATATTTCTTAACATGCAATTAAGGTAAAGTTATATGCTATATATTTAACTATTATAT
>Ga0307507_10001309_pt1 | contig 55692 bp, 13 predicted proteins | sample 7_EM_MG_FD_207223 | JGI IMG/M metagenome (GOLD analysis project Ga0307507, IMG submission 207223) | Populus trichocarpa ectomycorrhiza microbial communities from riparian zone in the Pacific Northwest, United States - 7_EM | ecosystem: Host-associated > Plants > Roots > Unclassified | place... | reverse complement strand
TTCGTAGACCCTACACCTCGTTCCGAACCTCAGACGACAGCAGGCTCATCGTCAGGGGGTGAGAGACGTTCTGGCCGTGAAAAGCGGCCTACGGCAAAGAAGAAAGATATGCCAAATCAGGATCTACAACGACGAGCCTTTGCGGTTCAAGTCAGTGACGGTGATGATATCATCAATCCAGATACGACACCATTGGCTCACGCTTTCTATACTGCTGCTACGAAGACGTACGGACATCGAGATATCAGACATCTGATAAACTGACAATTGAATTATAAAGCTCACCACCAGCTCGTCTATCACGACTACCTAATCCGGTAATCCAGCTCTGCCGCTCTGCGCCAGACCTGAGGGGGTGTGTTGGCCACGGAGGTAGCCTTGCTACAGAGGTGCGACGGGTGCTGTTCGACATCGGTATCAGTATGGTTTCAACCTGTATCATCACTCTCTAGGGACCCCTGTAGGGGGTCAATTCTCTTATGTATATTAGGGCTCTTAGAGCCACCTTGAATAAAACAGATCACTCGTACAATTCTGTGTCTCTACCTACCAGCCAGCTTATGTCATTTGATTGATACCTACCTGGCTGAAACCCTAAAGTTGTTCAACTTTCAAAGTAACGTTTGGCGGGGTGCACAAACGCTAAATTCGCCACATATGGCTGGAGCTTAATTGCCGCCACATCGCTCGGCGCTATCCAACAGCAAAAACAACGCTTTCATCCAACATCTCAGTTACGCTCTCGCCATCTCCACAAGGGTGTGGCCGGAGCGGGTCGGCCGCCCTCCCTGCTAGCGCGGGCAAACGTGCGGAGGCTACGGATATCGCTAACAAGAGTTCTTGCACGATTCTGGGTGGTTATGGGCTGATTTAGACTAGATATTCATGAAATATCGGGTCGTCTCTCTAATCGATGAACTTTTGGTGGTATTTTAAGCCGTTGTGGTTGAGTAATTCAACCGCGAATATAGGGAAAATTATAAAAAGCGTTGCACCGCTTAACAAGGTATTGGAAGTGCCTTAGACATGATTCGGTGGTGCACCACGTCTGAGCTTGCTGAGGTAATGCAGAGCTGAGAGAAGTAACCGTCCACTACACTACAGCCTCAGCTCTCAGCCGCCACGAAACTCCGATACAAATCTACAGAGCTCGTTCACTCTGCATAGGAGCTTCATGGTCAAGAGAATAACGTAGCCAGTCAGTCCACCTTAGTGCTAATCAGTCCGCTCGGCCGTCGAGGAGAAGTCTCGAAGCTCCCACGCTCGGCGGACAATTAAATCGCTTTTAAATAATACTTTGAACGCTGCGGAATACTTATTAGTAGTAATCTTGTCTTTCTTAACGATCTTTGAAGTAAAACGGACGGCTAATCGGCTCATTATCTATCTAGAGCATCTCCGTCCACCTACTCGGGCAACCATGGGCATCTGGCGCAAACCTCTCCATCAAGCTGCAAGGGATGGCGACGTCGATGAAATAAATCGCTTACTAGAAGCGGGTGAGGATGTAAACGAAAAAGATGAGCAGGGAGATACTCCTCTACATTGGTCTGTGTTCAAAAAGTCTAAACCGGCAATTAAATTATTGGTGTTTAACGGTGCAAATACACTTATCCGTGACAGAAAAGGGGAGTCGCCATTGACGAAGGCGAAGAGATGGTGGGGTGACGACCTTCAAGATTATCTTAATCGGACGCAGAAAGATTACGTCGAACTACAAGATCTTCTCAGACAACAAATATTGATTGGAGATTTCCAAAATTTTTTAGACGTATTACAAAATTCTAGGCAGATCAACGGCTGTCTACCAGAAGGACATACCTTCCTACACGAAGCCGTAAGGACCGGCTCGTATGATTTTGTTAGAGGATTACTGTCAAGAGGTGCAACAGCCTCTATTAAAGACCCAAAAGGACGCACAGCCCTCCACGACGCAGCACGAGCAGGCTCAGCCGAAGCTATTAGTGAGCTTCTTAAGCATAAGACGGATATCCAGGCAAAGGACTACGAGGGACGCACCGCCCTCCACGACGCAGCACGAGCAGGTTCAGCTAAAGCTATTGCTGAGCTTCTTATAGGACATGCGGATATCAAGGCAAAGGATGACGAGGGACGCACTGCCCTCTATGACGCAGCACAAGGAGATTCGGCTGAAGCTATTTCTGGGCTTCCTATAGGACATGCAGATATTAAGGCAAGGGATAATGAGGGACGTACCGCCCTCCATGACGCAGCACGAGCAGGTTCAGCCGAAGCTATTGTTGAGCTTCTTACAGGACATGCAGATATCAAGGCGAAAGATAACGAGGGACGTACCGCCCTCCATAACGCAGCACAAGCAGGTTCAGCCGAAGCTATTGCTGAATTTCTTAAGCGAAAGGCAGATATCCAGGCAAGGGATAATGAAGGACGTACCGCCCTCCATGACGCAGCACGAGCAGGTTCAGCCGAAGCTATTGCTGAGCTTCTTATAGGACATGCAGATATCGAGGCAAAAGATAACGAGGGACGTACCGCCCTCCATATCGCAGCACAAGCAGGTTCAGCCGAAGCTATTGCTGAATTTCTTAAGCGAAAGGCGGATATCCAGGCTAGGGATAACGAGGGACGCACCGCCCTCCATGATGCAGCACGAGCAGGTTCAGCCAAAGCTATTGCTGAGCTTCTTATAGGACATGCAGATATCGAGGCAAAAGATAACAAAGGACGCACCGCCATCTATAACGCAGTACAAGCAGATTCAGCCAAAGCTATTGCTGAGCTTCTTATAGGACATGCGGATATCGAGGCAAAAGATAACAAGGGACGCACCATCCTCCATAGCGCAGCACAAGCAGATTCAGCCGAAGCTATTGCTGAGCTTCTTAGAGGACATGCAGATATCGAGGCAAAAGATAACGAAGGACGCACCGCCCTCCACGACGCAGCACGAACAGGTTCAGCCAAAGCTATTGCTGAGCTTCTTAGAGGACATGCAGATATCGAGGCAAAAGATAACGAAGGACGCACCGCCCTCCACGGCGCAGTACGAGCAGATTCAGCCAAAGCTATTACTGAGCTTCTTAGAGGACATGCAGATATCGAGGCAAAAGATAACGAAGGACGCACCGCCCTCCACGGCGCAGCACGAGCAGGTTCAGCTAAAGCTATTGCTGAGCTTCTTAGAGGACATGCAGATATCGAGGCAAAAGATAACGAAGGACGTACCGCCCTCCATGACGCAGCACAAGCAGATTCAGCCGGAGCTATTGCTGAGCTTCTTAGAGGATATGCAGATATTGAGGCAAAAGATAACAAAGGACGCACCGCCCTCCACGACGCAGCACGAATACGCTCGGCTGAAGCTATTTATAAGCTCTTAAGGCGAAATACAAATATCCAGGCAAAGGACTACAAGGGACGCTTCGCCCTCTACGACACATCACAAGCAGGTTCAACTGGAGCTATTGATGAGCTTCTTAGGTACAAGGTGGATATCCGGGCAAGGGATAACGAAGGACGTACTGCCCTCCACGACGCAGCACAAGCATATTCAGCCGAAGTTATTGCTGGGCTTCTTATAGGACATATAGATATCGAGGCAAAAGATAACGAAGGACACACCGCCCTCCATGACGCAGCACGAGCAGGTTCAACTAAAGCTATTGATGAGTTTCTTAAGCAAAAGGCGGATATCCAGGCAAGGGATAACGAGAGTGGCACTGTTCTCCACGACGCAGCACAAGCAGGCTCAGCCGAAGCTACTTTGGTGCATCTAGACACTATCTCAGCTATAAGCAAACTCGCGTATACGCTTGCCAATGAAGGAAAGCTTGAAGAAGCAGCCGCAATGCGGAAGGCATACGAGGTAATGGTGAAGTTACCAGGTAAGAAGGGTGTCACTCGGGACTTTAGCAACGGTGAACACAAGCCCCTGCCGTTATTTTTCGGTAAAGGGAAAGACAACCAGGTGGTAAATCTTCAGCACGCCTACATCCTCCTTACACAGCCTTTATATACTGTCTGTCGATACATGTTGTCCCTTATTCAACGTCGGGAACCTCCTCTCATGAGTGGTATGACGCGAATCCGATGGAAATGTGTAGGTGAAATTGTAAAAAATTTTATGTGATACTAATACTTGTACAGGTTTGTCAGCGTCATCTATACGGCGATGTAAACGAAATTGTCCCTAGAGCTGCGGAAGAAATTCAAACTGAGTTGTGTTCTATCTATCAACGGGTGACTGAGACAGAATTAGTAGCACCGGTAATTTCTTATGATTGTCCTATTAACCCGGCTGTCATCCCTATCGAATATCCACACCCGTCACTAGAAGCTGGCGTAGATGCTCTAGTGCGCAGGAAAGTTAAAGCTACACAAAGTGAATCCCCAACCACGGTTAAGTCTCTGCTTAGCCATCCGGGTATCTTTTCTAATCCTACCGCATCTTTCTCAAACGTCGCGGCAGGCGGAGCGAGTGATCGACAAGAGGGGAAAGGCAAACAGTCTACTCGCACATCCGCTAGCGCTTCCGGGTTCAACGCTCTGCGCACGGCTCAGGAACAACAGCCTCGAAACACTGAGGCGCTGGAGATGACGCAGATGGAAGAAAAGGAGGATCACAGGCCGATCGACCCTTGTTTAGGCATTGACCTTGTTCGGAGGTATATATATTCATGCTTTAGATGTTCGCGCTACGGGGTAAAGGCAGTACCCCTCGAAATAAATGGCATTAAGTTTGATGCCGATCTTTTCATTACCCTCAGGAAACTTTACTTCGCTGAGCGATCGTATTTTAGGCGATTTTTCGAGTTGCGAGAAGTAAAAAGGATACAATACGTCCAAGTGAGTAGGTCTAATCATGAGCCGAAATGTGCATATGCACTAATTAAACCAATGTAGTTTGACCTGACAGCTGTGAACCTTGCTAGCATTCGCCGGAAGGACGTCTGGCCAACAGTGAAAGATAAGGACTACAAGAATTGGGAATACCTCCCTTTTCCACCACCATCAATACCGCTGGTCCCTGCGGAGCATCTCATGCACCTCTGGCAGAACCCACACCATGTTGACTGGGAAGTATACAGAGCGTGGCAGAATCAGACTGGTCCTCTGCGACGATGGTTGGACTGGTTTCGTCATTCTACCGCTCGTATAAGAGAACCACCGGTGCCCGTAGCTGGTCCTGACCTAGATAGGCCGATACCGCCAAGTAGAAAGAAATTCATCTTTCTAAGGACGCCTAAAAGAGTCGGCGACCCGCTTGACCACGATTATGGCGATGATAACCCTGAGGGGTGGGGTATGTTTTTTGAGGAGGGTTTCCAAATTCATCGCCTGCTTTTTGCTATTCTGATCTTTTACTTCCTCGCGAGTCTTGGGTTTACCACTAGTGTCATCGTTAAATTCGGCCCAATCACACCCTCTACTTGGTCCGGTTTGATCGCTTTCTGGTCTTGGATTGCCAGCTTTTTAGCGTTAACAGTTACAGTCTGGTTTAAATGGGCAGAGTCATGAGTATTTCCGTGATGTGTTACAGGACAAGTCGAGCAAACGCTCAAGGCTGCTGAAAAAATGGCCAAGATATGAGCTTGCAGGAGTTTAAGGCGGCATCGGAAGAAGTGTAGTGACATAAAACATAGTACTAGTGCCTTTTAAGCTTAGAGCCAGGCCGAACAAGACTTCATCCATTATCCAGGTACGTAGGAATGGTATTTCCGGCACACAATTAGCTTAGGAGCAACCCGCAATTTTGCCACCGCTAGCAGGGAGGGCGGCCGACCCGCTCCGGCTACACCCTTGTGACAGTTTGCCACTGCAGCAGGTGTCATGAGGATATGTTGTTGACTGGTTGTTCTTTCGGAATTGAGGTCAAATGTAAAGCCAAGCCTTGTGGGGTATCGTTCAGTGCCCCCTGCTGCTTGGGCCACCGGCAGATTATTTTGCCAATTCGCCGTAGAAATCCCGACTTGGCACCAACCCTCGCGGAGAGCCGCCATGCGTTTATATTATTTCTCTCTTTAACTTCTTAGTTCCTAAAGCGTTCCCCCTCTATACTTGAAACTTTCCTAAACAGTAGACTTATAATATTTATGAATCATTACCGCTTATTATATGGCCATTAGTTATGTCACACTCCTCTAAATGCATTAACTGTTGCGCTTTATCACTATAATAGATGTACTGTAATTAGCAATAATTAAAACAAAGCCCATAGGATATGGGTTAGATGCGTTCTATAAATCTGCCTAGTTGCTCTCCTAGGAGCTTACCGCTTTTAGTCCCACTATGGCACTAGATTAAGTAGATTATAAAGGTAAGATAGCTAGATTAAATATAATACTCTACTAATAGATATAGTCCTTTAAGATCACGCCCTTAATCTTATATTAGCACTATAAATCCTTTCCGCCTTTTATCTACTACTATCTAGTAGCGGCGGAAAGAACCTCTTTAGTAATATCTCCTAACTTAACCTAGCCATTAACACTAGGGATCTTAATATACAACGGGTTATACCTCTCCTCTATACAGTCCTTAATAATAAGCATAATAGCGTTATCTAGGACTAGGTCTATAATATTATTATAGAGTTAGCGCTCACAACTATTACTAGACTATTAATACCTCCCCTATCCAGCCCTCTATGTACCACATTATTTTAATAAACGCCTTAGTTGTTTAACACTGGGAGTTTCGCAGATATATCTAATCTAAGAAGGAATATAGATCCTATACTTAGGAGTAAAGTAGAGGATAATCTTATAATTAATTATTCGGACATTCTTAACACTTTTTTTAGAAAGATCTCACAACTTTATAAGGTTATAGCGGCGGTGTTAGAGAGCTATAAGGATGCGGAACTATTTTAAAAGGGCGTTGGTTAGGCAGAATGGCTAAAAGGATATAAGAAAATGGCGGAACTATAATTCCTTTACTATTATATTAATCAATTTCTTCTACTTATAGATAAACATGGCTTCCGTCCCTTAAAGCGTTGCTATTATATTACTACTCTAAACAAGCCTATTTTTAGGTTAATTAGTAAGCAAAAGCTAGATATTAGTCTAGCATATAATACAAATAATAAGCTGGAAGAGGGAAACCGGTATAGCTATAATTGGTCCTATATACTTATACTTAGCGAGTTAAAGAGCTATCTTCATGTAAGAGTATATATATTAGGTCCCGCCGCGCTTGCGACAAGTTCGCAAGCACTCTCAGTCTTTTTGGCCGTATGGCGACGTGGAGGCGGGCCACGTTACACTTCAGGAGGATAATTACAGCGGCACTTAGCTTAATATTATAAGATATAGTTAAGAGATATTTAGCGTATAAGATACGCAATAGTTTATTCTGGGCTTTACCCTATATAGTTCTATTATATATTTATAGGAATTTAACAGGCTTAGAGTGGTTAGGTCTACGCCATTTAATATTAATAAGAAGGGCGAGATGTTTGTTATAGTAGTTTTAGGATATTTATAGATAACGGAAAAAGAGCTAGGTTTTAATCCTACTATAGTAAAGGGTAGCGGAAGCTATATATATATTTAACGGAATAGCTAGATAGAGTAGATCTAGCTAAAGGAGCTTATAAGGCAACAGCGCTTAGTTGCTGGTTAAGCAATAAGGTATTAAAGGGGCTCCTTTTAAGACGGAGCGGGCTATAAATTTGTAATTAAGGACTTATAGGAATATAAAGAACGGCCTAAAAAAGGCCTCTTGCTTAAGGAGGCAATAAAAGCCAATATAAAGAATATAGCGCAGTATTACTACTATAAGACGGTGCTTACTAATAATAAGGTGGATAATATTTTAATAAATATATAGAGGGGACTAAGCAATATAGTTAGCTAAAATCTACTTTAATAGTAACGGGCAGCACATTCTAAAGTTATTATAAATTTAAGAATATCTAGTCCCTCTAGAGCTAGAAGAGGTAGGAGTAGAAGTAGCAGTTAAACTATGCCGCGGAAAAGGTTATTAAGTAGTATTTAGGTATCCATGCCCCCTCCCCCCCCCTAAATAGTTATACTTAAACTCGCCAGTTAAGCAGGATATACACTAATAAAGAAATCATATTTATCGTTAACTTATTATACAAGATTTTGGGAAGAGCGTTTACAAATTAAGTTCTCTACGCGGTATATTAGTGGAATTGCTTAGTAGTATAAAAGGTAATTGCCTAATAAAGCTTTCCGGGCTATAGCTAATTTCTTAGGGCATAAGTCACTACTAGATGCGAGTATCCTCTACTAAGATATCTCTATTAAGAATGTTATGCTAAATATAGCAGAGGACAACAGATTTTTAATTAATCTCAACCTTGCCATTAAAACTAACCGTAAAAATACATCTAGAGCTTTAAGTAAAACTAGGACTAAGGTATTTATAGTAATTAGCGCGCTTTATAATAAAGACCATAGTTTTATACATAACCTAGAATTGTTCTTTTGGGTATTATTTTAGGCTTATATTTATTGCACTAGTCCAGGTAGGCACCATTATATATTAAAGTTTTAGTTATAGAATTTTAAAAGCACTAAAACCCTTATAAAGATTAAGAAAGGCTCTATAGATAAAGAGGATAAGTTTATAAAGGAAGTAGATAAGAATATTATAACTTACTACGCACCATTAATCCCTTGCATAAAAGAGCTACGGAAAGTAGTTTTCCTAGAGGGAAAGTAATGGCTAAGGGAGGATTGACAGCTCTATTCTTATATAAAGTCTATTCTCTAGCAGGCGAGTAATAAGTTAGATACCCTAGAGTAATAGCATTTAATTAGATTAAGTCGCTCATTTCCACCCTATTATTATAGTGAACTATTGGTTATACGGAATAGCTATATAATATAAATTCACTTCTTGCTTCCAAGTTATTACCTACTAATTTTTGGTCGTGGCTAGCCATAGGCCCGTTTTAGTTCCCATAGTAGGACCTATTCCGGGTACCTGGTCTAAACTACTTGTAATCTTATCTAGCTGTAGCTGGAGGCTGTGCTTGTAGCGTCTTGGCGTCTGCTGACCCGGTGGCAACAACCGTTACAACTTTATCTTATAGGGTTTTGGGAAATTTAACGCCTCTTATATTATAAACCGCTACTTATAAAAGCTCACTATTAGTGCTATCTAATACGTGTATTTTATATCTGATGCTTTACTAGATATATAAGGTGGCCACCAGAGACTGCTTATATGCTCTTAAAAGTATATATAAAATATTATAAAAATACTAAAACTAGAAACAAGAAATATATAAGGCTAGATCTAGAAATATTAAAGAAGTTCCCACATAAAGACCCTTATAAACTTTGCAACGACCTAAAGCCCACTTAAATATACTTAAAGAAGTTCCCATGTGAACAGCCCTATAAGCGTGGCCATAAGTCCAAGCCCCCTCGCGTAACCTAACTACCCCTTACCACCACACTAGAATGGATAAACAACCGCTGTATATAATAAGTAGAGAAATAATTTAAACAAAGAGAAAACACCGTAGAATAACGCATTTATATTCTTAAGGTATAAACCCATAAGTACTGTGGTCTTAAACACAGCTAATAGTCGCTAAGGTAGTATGCGTTCTAGGTCCGCAAGAAAATAAAAAAACCCTAAGTTATTGGCATAGATTTGCCTTTTATTGTCGCTTTTAAGGTAGTAAATAAGTTGATCTAAAGGAAGGCCTAGATCCTCGCAAATGCTTTACAGCTTGCTATAAGTCAAGCGGGTAGAAACTCTAGTAGAAATGGCGAAATATTATTTTGTTTCGCGATAGGCTAAGCAAAAAAAGGCTAAGGTGGGTGTACAAGGTAAAAGTTTAATCCTTTTACTACCTTTTATTAAAACTCTTCTTTATATTTATATCCTATATTTATAAACTTAAGACTATAGAGTTAAGGACACCGTATTTAATCGTCGCCTATATTTGGTTAATATTGTTGGCCTTATTATTAACCAATATCTCTTTATTGCTATCTGCCCCTATTTCTTAATCTTTAGTGCTAAAGCTACTTCCCCTGCTACATAATATCTCTACGTCCCATTCTTAATCCTTATTACTAAAGTCACTTTCCGTACCAGTTAATGCCTCTAAGTTACTATTACTATCCCTAAAGTCAGTTTCTCTATCTATAAATTCCTACTTACTAACTAATAATTTAGGAACGCTACACTTATAAGTACTTGGAGATTATATAATATTACTTAAGGAGAAGTTGTAATTAATGCTGTTGAGGATATAGAATATAATAATAACTTCTTTAGCAGTGTTTAATATAATATAATATCCTTTATAAAAGGGGTATGCTTAAGAATAGTAGAATGTATAAATAAGGGTATAAGTCTGTGTGCCTCTAAGTGCTAGCTACTCAGCGTTTTAAATATAAGCCCTCCCTTAGCGCAAAGCAGATTAATAGGAGTTGTTATGCCGCCTATATAAGGTGGAACGCTTATAAAGGGCTTAGCTAGAATGCCAATTAAACTAACCTATAATGTACTAACAGCTCCTTTGCCAAAGATAGGGAGTAAATATATAAGATTAACTAGCTAAGATAAGTCTACTGCTTAAGCAGTATCCTACTCTATAAAGGGTGGGCGTTAGGAGTAGATTATATAATACTATTCCTGCTAGGTAAGGCGTTATTAGGGGTCACTATTGGCTTCCAATTTTAGTTTATAGCTTTATATAAACGCCTCTAAACCCTGCTAAGACATACAGCGTCCATTAGGGATTATTGGCTATTTATATTTAGTAACAGCTTAGCTAATAGCTACTCCTAACAGTGCCTTACTTATAGATTACTCTAGGCACCTATAGTCTTAGGCACAGACAATGCATAAGCTAAGAAGTGATTATAGCTATTAAATATTATACCGTAGACTCTATATAAAGTAGCAAAGGGCGGCTAGTGTGCTTTACTATTCTCTTCTACCTTTTATCCTAACTCCGCCCTAGGAGAGAAATAAAATATAAACGTTATACTCCTGGTCCTTATATGCTATTAAATCAGCTTACTTTTAAATCTAACCTCTAAAGATCCCTTACTGTCCTTATAAGAATATTAGATACTATATATATTACCTTAACTAAGCTTAGATATGTTGCTAATATAGCCTATAAGCCCTTAACCAGTGCTTATAAAGACACTATTATATCCTACCGCCCTAAAGATATTATACCTAATCTTCAACCTACTAGAAACCTTAAATTATTTTAAAATTGCATTAACGCTAAAGATATAGCACCTAATAATAGGGAGGAGAAACAATTGTAGCTTTCTAGTTATATATAGGAATAGATACCTTATATACCTACCTAAATACCTAATAAGGTCAGTTCTTACAAAAAGGACAATAATATAAAGGACTATATATAAGAGGTTATAGTCTAGGTAGGTATATAAGTAATATACCTTAATTACCTTAGGGGTTTAGAAGGCTACAATAAAACTAAAATAGGCTTACCTAAGTAAATAGAGGACTATAGTGAGGCCAAGATAGACTCGCCTTAACTAAAAGAGAACTATGTTAAAGGCTTATCCTAGTAGATAAATACAGTCGTAGGTTCTAAATATATTTTGTAAGTACCTCTAGGTATATTTATAAGACACCTATATATTATTTAGCAATACTAATAATTAAGTAGAAAATAGCTTAATCCTTATATTTTTATCTAAAGTATTAACAATTTCTAATGCCAAGATCTTAAATAGATAAGTAAAATATCTTATATCCTAGTTACCCACTTATTATATAATAAAGCACTTAACATATCTCCAAATCCTTAGTTATAGAGGAATTATATCTATATACGGTCTTATTATAGTAATATACTAGTATCCTACTTAGGTTTTAGCGGTAGCTATACCACAAAAGAAACTTTTATTATACTATACTAAGAATCCTTATTATCTTTACTATTATACTAAGATACATAAACCACTTAAAAATATTATAATTAAGATAGCTAAGCAAAGAGATCAACTAGGAGAGGCGTTAGAGGGTCAATTAAAAGAGATATTAAGGAGAATAATACGCAAGAGAAAGGCGGATTATACTAAAGATAGAGATCCTAAGAAGCCTAAGCAATGAAAAATTTCTTACAAGGATTTTCGCAATCACGTTTATCTCTTTTAGCGTTTATTAAGAATTAAGACGTTAATTAGGATTTCCTTAGCTTAGTATTTTGTTTTTATCTAGTTACTTCTATATTAAGAATCTCTTGTTATTATCTATTAGCGACTTAGTCAATTGAGGCACAAGCACGGCGAGGAGGGACGCGCAAGCCTATATAATTGGATTGTCTATAAACGAGGATCCAAAGCTAAAGAAAGGAAATAAGAAGAACGGAAACACCGCTTAAAGTTATATACAATCTTCTAGTCATGTAATGGCAACTTGCCGCAACTTGCCATTACGTAATAGCAGTTTACGGCAATCTAACGGCAATTTGCCAGTGCCGTAATATTACCCCCCCTCTAAAAAAGCCTTCGCTTAGGCTTTATATATCTATATTACCCCTATAGGGTATTCTTATCCTTATGTTCTATAGGCAACCTATTATCCTTACTATACTAGTATCCTATCTATTTATTTAAGTACTTTAGTGGTCTAGGTTTGTTAGGGTAATAGCTATAGAACTCTTATAACTTATAGGGACTGCCTATAAAATTCTATATAGGGTACCAAGTAGGGTCTAGATTATATCCTTTCCAACTTACACGGTACTTTAGTATTCCCCTTATAAGTTTATAAGCTAGTATTTCTTTAATTTCCTATTTATTGTTGCTATTAACTTAAATTAGTAGGGGTAGTTTATTCTTTTATCTAGGTAATAGATTGTTTATAGCTTTCTATAGCTTATTTAGCTAGAATTTAGGGTGGACCTTAATTAAATCTGGGAGCTTTAATTTATATAAGTTGCCTTTTTTCTTAAGAACCTTATATAGTCCTACTATCTAATAGTCTAGCTTATAGCTAGGCCGCTATATCCTTTAGTTCTTTATTATAACCTAGACCTTATTACCTATAGTAAAGTTAGGCTTATGTTTATACTTATTTGCCTACTGTTCTATTAATTTCTGGGCCTTTTTTAAATTTATATAGGCTACTTTCTAGGCTTCTTTTAAGCGTTTAGTGTACTACTAGGCTTCCTTATAGAATAGTTTCTTGCGTATAGTCTGGGGTCCTTTTAGTCTTTCCCAGTTAAAGCTTATATAGGGTAAGTACCCTATTTCTAGCTAGATAGGTGCAAATCCTATAGAGTTATAGGGTAGGGTAGCCTAGGTATAGTCTATTAGCGGTAGCAGTTTGGCCTAATTTTTTTTAAAAATAGGTAATAAAGGGTTGGAGTCTCTGGTCTAAATATAAGTTTATAATTTCTATCTGGCTATTTATCTAGGGGTAGTATACTATAGAAAGCTTTAGCCTAATGCTTAGGATTTAGGTAAACTTATTCTAAAAAGCTAATATAAATTATAGCCTATAATTGGACATAATAGTATCTAGTAGTCCGTAAATTTAGTAGACGTAGTGGATATATAGTTAGGCCCCCTCTTTAGCATTAATATTCTTATAATAAGGGATTAAGAATAGGCGCTTACTAAAGCGGTTAACTATAACTATAGCCATATTATATCCGCTATGGTCTATAGGTAGCTTATAAAAATCTATAAAGATATGCTACTAGGGCGCTCTAGTATTGGGAGTAGTTTTAATAGTTCTAGGGTCTTGTCTTATGGGATTATAGATCTATAGCAGCTGTCGCAGTTCTGTATATAATGGTTAATATCTATAACTATTCTAGGCTAGTAATAGCGGTTGCTAATAATCCTATAGGTCTTATTTTTTCTAAGGTAGGCTGTAGAGACCTAGGTATATACTTTAGCAATAAGCCAAGTCTATAAGTTCTGTTTCTCTATTACTACTAGCTATTTCTAATACTTAAGTAATCCATTTTTAATGGACTATGGGCTAGTAACGTCCTTTACCTTTTTATGGTACTCCTATAAAGAAGGGGCCGTATAATTTACTTGCAGTAGCTTATTAATAAGGTTAAGTTCTATGGAGTTAATAGGATATATCTTAGCGTCTAAAGGGTCTATATTTAGTTCTGCCTATATATAGGGGTTAAGGTGCTCTGGTTATAGTAGTATTTGGGTCTATAATAAGATCTTTATAGCTATTTAGTTATCTAGGTCTTATTTGCGCCTTATAAGGGTATTTATACAGTTAGTTACGCCTAGCCTATATATAATTAGGAAGTGGAACTAAGATAGGATATCCGCCTAGTATGCCTGCCAGGCTATAAGGGCCTTTATTATTATAAAGTATTCTAAGGCCTTATAATCTAAAACCACCTTAATAGGCTTAGGGGTCCCTTTTAGCTGTGCACGCTAGTGCTAAAAGCTAGAGATAATAGCCAGCAATTCTTTGTCATAGATGTGGTAGTTTAGCTTAATATCTATTATAGTCTTTAAATAGTACATAATAGGGTGCCATTCTCCATCCGGTTACTTTTAGGAAAAGATACTAGCTATTGCGCTGTTTAAGGCATTAGTTTCTAGTATTAAGGGCTATTTTAGGTTAAAGTAGGCAAGTAGGGGGGCCAATATTAGCCGTTTTTTAAGATTATTAAAGGCCTGCATATATATAGCGTTAAAGTAAAAAGGCTGGTCTTTCCTAGTAAGATAGTTAAGGGGCTAGGCAATTCTACTATAGTTCTTAATAAAGTGTTAGTAGAAGTTATAGAAACCTAAAAATAATTATACCCCCTTTATAGTCTATAGGGGTATCCACTAGTTAATTACAGCTATTTTTTCTAAGTCTGCCTTAATTCTGTTTATACTAATAATAAACCCTAGGTACTTAGTGCGCTTAATACTAAATTCTAACTTTCTAATATTGGCCTAGAGACCAGCTTTACGGAGCTGTTATAGGACTTTATAGACATGCTCCTTATATTCTAGCTTATTCTTTAAGTAAATTATAATATTATCTAGGTAGGCTGTATAGAAGTCATTAAGGTAGTTAAAGAGTACATTATTTATATACCGTTAGTATATAGCTAATCCATTAGTTAGTCTAAAAGGTAATACTTTATATTTATATAATCTATAGCAGGTCTAAAATATAGTAAGATCTTTAGATCTAGGGTCCATTCTAATTTAGTAAAAGGCCTAGTGGAGATTAAGCTTTATAAAAATCTTAGCCTTACTTATATAGGCTAGTGTTTCTTTAAGTAAGGGCAGCAGATATTGGTCTTTGCGGGTTATATAGTTTAGTTTATAGTAGTTAATATAGAAATAGAGTCCACTATTTAGCTTTTTAGTAAAAAGAATGGGTAAGGTAAAGGGGACTTAGCTAGGCTTAATAAAGCCCTTATTAAGGTTATTAATAATATACTGCTTAGTGGCCTATAGCTTGTTGGTAAATTACTAGCAGAGGGGGCTATAACTAAGGGTGTTTTCTTTATTAGGCTTAATCTTAATCTTATAGCTATATAGTTAGTAAGGAGGGAGTATATTAGATACTGCCTTAAAGAATATATCCTTAAATTCCTAGTATTAGCGAAGTAGTTTCTATTTTACTAGCTCCTTATCTATAAGCTTACTTTCCCTACTAAGCTGATTATAGGCTAGGGCTTCCTTATCTTTAATTATCCAGTTAATTTTATATAAGCTAGTTATAAAGGTAATAGTATTAGGCTGTTTTAAGTTCTAGTAGAACCCTATAGCACTAATATAGCAGATATTAACTAGTAGGAGGTTTATAGGTTTCTTTACAGACGTTCTATAGACTATATTTTATAGTAGAGGGTTTATAACCCTCTTTAGCTCCTATTCTATTTTCTGTAAGTTATTCTTTTCGTTTATATATTTAGTACAGCATTTAATATTCCTTGCTATTCTTTATAGCTATATAGGGCCTAAGCTAGCTAGCTTATTACTAACTTCCTAGGTTTTTAGTGCCAGTAGTGCGATATTAATAGTCTAGAGGTGGTGTAGTATATAGACCTGTTATAAATTAAGCTGTATATCTTTTTTAAAGGCCTGGTTTTTACATATGGCATTAGCCTAGTAAATAGTGTCTATCTATAGCCGTATAAGATTTTCCATTATAATGCTGATTTCCTTTATAAAAAAAGGCGTTGGGGGTAGGGTTTTAGGCTAGATAAGCTATCTACTCTATATATTAAGCTATAAACCTAGATAGGCTAGCTATTTTCTTCCTAAGATTATATTGTGGCTTCCTAGGTCTATAATAAGAAAGGGGATATTATACTGCCTTTGTCCGTCTATATAGAGGTAAATCTATAAGATAGTTATAATGGGTGGTCTTATCTATCTATTATACCCGCAAATAGGAATTGGTTTAGGTAGTTCCTTAAGGGGTGCATTTAAAAAGTTAGCCAGCTTTATAGTATACTATATGTCTATTAAGGCAAAGGCATTTACTCTAAAGTTAGCTAAAGCAGAGGTTAAAACTTAATATCTATTATGGAATAAAGTATAAGGGATAGTGCAGCTTTTTTTACTAACTAGTTAACCCAGATTAATATATAATATGTTAATTCCTTTTAACCCTAAAAAGGAGTCTTGCTCTAGGGTTCCACTTTTTCTAACTTTATACTATTTTTTTTAAATTAACAGGACCTTGCTTATCTTTACTACTATTAGGTAGTTTTTTATAAAGTGGTTTTTCTAGCCATATAAAAAGTAGGCTCCTTAATTGCTAAGGGCCTATTTACAGGGGTTACTATATATAGGTTAAGTATTCGCCAGACCCACAGTAGGACTAGCTATATAGCTAGCTGCTAGGTTTATAGTAGGTGGTATAGTTAGTGCTATAGGGGTTACAGATCTTACTAGGGCGCTATGGCCCGTTCTTATAGTACTTATATTTTAGTTAGTAGAGCTTCTAGTTTTATACTGCTTAGCACATGCCTTAATTTAGTAAAGGCCTTAATTAATAGCTAGGTAGTAGTCTGTAAGTACTTTTAGCGTCTATATAGTAGTAAAAACTAGTAGTATAGCGCGCTATAGGTTTAGGGTAAGCTTGTTAAAGAGATCTAGCATTAGGTCTTTATAAGGAATATAGGCTTAGCCGGCTAGGTATAGAAAGTGGGTTTAAAAGGCTAAAAAGGTTTCCGTTGTTTTTATATTAAGGGCTTTATAATTAAGGCGGGCGTTTTATATCTTAAAGGGGTCCTTATAAATAAAAGACAGGTAGTTAATTATCTCTTCTTTAGAAAGGAAGGGGTCTGCCAAGTCCTAGGCGTATTGTAGGCATAGATGCATCTATATATCCCTACTAGTACGGCTAAAGACGTAGGCCATTTTGGCTTAAGTAGTAGGGAAGTAGTCCGCATTAACTTTAAGCTTATTTTGCAGTTAAAGCTTCTAATTATTAAATGTAGGATTAGTTCCGTCTGTAAGTAATAGGGGGTCTATAACCTTTACGGACCGCAATAATACTAATACTGTATATTAGGCTAGGGCCTTAAGAACTATAGCAAGTCTTTAGGTGTTTAATAACTCCTTAAAGGGTACAGGGGTATCTCTAGTTTTAAGCAGCTCTTAAAGTTGTTTAATTTCAGCATTAGCTGCTATAAGTTCTTCCTAGGGGGTTAAGATGGCGACTGTTTTACTATTAGAGGTATTTATAGGTTCTATAGCGGCTTTGCCAGCTCCTATATTTCTTAACATAGTAGTAGGGGTATTAGGTAATTTCTGGTATTTGTTTATTTCCTAGGGGGTTCTAGTCTATACATGTCCTATTCTTAGGTTTTGCGTTCTATTTATGTTCTTTTAGTTCTTAGGGTTTATCCTATCCTTGTGGTCCTAGTAATGTCCTTAGGGTCCTGTTCTATGTCCTTATAGATATATTTAAGTTCCTTTTTAGGAAGAAAGAGTGGTAATAAGCTTTGGATAATATTAGTGACTTAGTTAATTAAGGTATAAGCACGGCGAGGAGGGACACGTAAGCCTATATAATTGGATTATCTATAAACGAGGATCTAAAGCTAAAGAAAGGAAATAAGAAGAACGGAAATACTGCTTAAAGTTATATACAATCTTCTAGTTACGTAATGGCAACTTGCCGCAACTTGCCATTACGTAATGGCAGTTTACGGCAATCTAATGGCAATTTGCCAGTGCTGTGATATTATCCACACGTAAATAAACAAATTCTTATATATTGCATTAAAGTTAGAGACTCGCTTATAGCAAGCAAGCTTAATAAGTCCTCTACTTTTATATACTTAGCAGTAATCCTATAACTTACTTAGTTTTCTATAAAGAATTAAATTTAGGGCGTTAAAGACTCCAATCTAGATATCTTAGAATTAACCTTTATTAACCTATTCTCTTTAACTTGGTTAAAATATACTAAAGTCTTCTTAACTAGAGCAGGATAGAACTTTTCCTTTAAAACAGTTAGTATATTCTATATAGTAATAGAGAGAAAAGGGCCTACTAGGTCTTATAATTTTAGAGGCCATAAAGGTTAACTTATAAACATATAAATATAAAACCAACCATTGCGCTATATTAGGATATAGCAATCTGCGTTAAAGTTTCGCTTTAATCTATTGGCCTTTTCTAAGAAGGTCTCCTTTTACTTTTAAAAATTCTTATTTATAGCTCGCCTTGACTTTAATAGTAATCTTTACTTTAGACGTATAACTATAATAAATAATTAATGTCTTGGTAGCTCTTTAGCGTTTTTATAGGGTAATTAGGGTATAGGTTAACTTTAAATTTTATATTAATAAGATGGGAATGTTAAGAATAAATGCAGGATATATCCCTTAATATTGGCCCAAGTTATAACTCTAAAAACCAAATCTTGTTCTAAAAACTAGGTCTAATCCTAAAGACTATATTCCAATTCTAGAGACTATATCCTGATTCTATTTTTAGGAAATGGGCCAGTTAACTAGTTAGGAATATATATTAAGCCAAATATACTAAATATAACCAAAAAGGTATAGTATTAAGCTAAGTGACTTAAAAGAGTAAAGCACCGGCCTATTTTTATTCTGGCTTAAATTATTAATTCTAAAAACTAAATCCAATTCTAAAGCTAAGATCCTAATTTGGGTTTTAGGAGATAGGCTAATTAACTACTATAAAAAAGGGCGCGATTCCAAGAACTAAAGCCTAATTTTAGAAACTAAACCGCTATAAAAAGGGGTTAATTGTATCTATATTTAGTATATTAGGTTTAGCTCGTTTTAAAACCAGTTATATAATTAATTGTAGGCGCTTACACACTAGCATACCTTACCTGGCGCCCTTTTAGCCTCACTCTATTAGAGCCTTACTCCATTAGAGCCTTACTTTATATAAACCTTATAGGTCGCAGAATAAACTAAAGCCAATAACCATGACTAATAAATATGGCCTATAACTTTCTAATAATACCAGAATCCTATATATATACTATATTTTTAGCCTATATAACTAAAGACTATAAACGAAGTTCCTATACTTTAGGTTATTATAGCTTAGCATTTAACTATGCCCCGCGAAGCCTTAGTCTAAGCTATATTAAATTGGCTTAACTTTTTCGCGCCCAATCTTCAATCCTATATTTTTTTTATACCTTGCTTTCTTCCTTATACTTTTCTCTCTATAGTAGTTATTTCTTTATTATAAGACGTATCTAACGTGTTCTTAACCTCCCTACACTTATCTACCATTATACTGTCCTTATATGCCAGCCTCTTTAATCTCCCCTCCTTGCCTACCTACCCACTTACTATGTCGACCCTCCTAATATAGCTCTTGGCGTGTTTACTCGCAATAGAAAATTTCTTTAGATTAGAGATAATTAAAATAAAACCTATTAGGAAAGAACTAAATAACTTTTATAATTTATTTAACTTAACTTATTAGAATCTAGGCATCTATAGCTCTCTAGACTTATTACGCTAGATAGGCAATAAAAGTAATTATTAATTTATCCATTATAAGTCCTCTCTAATATATATAGGGCTTAAAAATCTTGTAGTTAACCTTATTCTAGTATTATAAAAACTTCCTACTACTCAACTACTGCTATCTAGCGCTAGCTATAGCAATCTTCTTTATAACCTTGTATGACTTAGCTCCTTAGTTAATTCTAACAACTTTAAAATCGCGAATCAAATAAGGACGTTTAAAGTAATACTATCGCCACTATAACAGAGTCCACACCTCTCTAACCGCTACCATTCTATACTTAAAACCCACATTTACGTAATATAAGTAGCTTCGCCAACTTGTCCAAACACAGAAAATACGTAGATAACGTTCTAAAGGAGGAGCTAGGCCCTTTTTACGTTGGGATTCCTAGCTTATATAAAGCATTCTTTAGGGGAGTAAAAGGCCTTAAGGCAGTAAGCGCTACCGTTTTCAAGAAATGCAAGAAAGGGGATAATCCATTATATACTAAGAAGGGCGGCTAGCGTAACTAGCCCAAAGGCGCAAAAGAAAGTAAAGTCCTAAAGTAGTTCAATAAGTTAATTAAATCATTTCTGAACTTTGTAAACAAGTATAGGTTCGCTCTAAAGACACAATAAAAACTAGTCTAGTACACTTAATAGCCCTTATAAGGATATACGGCCGACTAAAAGCTAGATATTGGTTTTATAGATAATCTAATAGCTGGCGAAAGTTCCTAATGCTATTGGTCGCATATACTTATACCAAGAAAGCTAAAGAGTAATCTAAATACTAATATAGCCTTAAAGGCATGGTTTGATTTAGGGAAATATATAAAAGAAGTCTTCACCGCTTAAGATACTCGTCGCTTTATCCTAAGCTTTACCCTCTATAGATCTATTATATAGCTATAGGAGTATAACTAGGTAGGAGGCATCGTATTATTACTATTTAATATTAATAAAGATAGACTGCAATTTACCTTAGCAATATTAGGATTTCTCTAGATAAATAAGGAGCAGCTTAGGTTCGACCCTACTATTCTAATATTAGACGGCAAATAATATATTAAAGTTATGCGCAATAATCAGACCGAGCGTTTTATCCTTAATAAACTTATAAAGTGGGCACCCTGTATCGCTAGTTAAGCAACTACTTACTAAAAAGTATACTATAAGGGGGACACTAAGACACCTTTTGTTATTAAAGACTTGTAGCAGTCCCTGGAGCGCAAAAAAGAAAGCAAACTACTATATAAAGTAATAGAGAAAGGAGTAGTCAATATAGCTAGGTACTATTACTATAAAACTATTTATATAGGTAGACAAGATAATAACATCTTTAATATCTATAAGGGGCTAGATATTATAAGGGCGATAAACTATAAGCTAGAAGGCTTAATAATACCTCTAAAACTAACTAGAGTGCAAGGTAGTATAAAGATAGGCTAAAAGAGATCTTCTAGCTGCATTAATGCCCCATTACTATCTAGTAAGTATATATATTCAAGCTCTCTAATTAAGGGCCCTATTATATAGAATTAAGTATATTAACGCGTTATTACTTATAACTATAGGAAGGCTCTTTATAAGGTAAGCTCTTAGGCTGTAATACTTGCTACGCTAAAGGGTGGCATTAAAGGATATAAGTCTTTATATATATAGACTAGCATCCTCTAATATAACATTTTAATAGGTAACCTCTTAATAAATAAGGAAGACAATAATCCTTCTTAGCAATTATTCTTAATTGACCTTAATCTTGCAATTAAAGAGTAGTAAAAAGGGCCTTTAGGAGCGTAGGGCAAGACTAGCACAAGAGCGTTTATAGCAATTAGAGTACTTCTTGGCAAGAAACACTCCTTTAGACATAATCTAAAGTCGTTCTTCTAGGTACTTTTCTGGATATATATTTATTACAAGGGTCTAAATAAAAAGGGCAAGCCTATTTAAAGGTTTAAGAAGTGGAATTATATAGACGTTAAAGAGCTAGTAGAGTTAAAGAAGGGATACATAGCCTATAAAGGAGATTTTATTAAAACAGTAGAGGACTACTTTATACCATACTACCGGTTATTAAAATCCTAGGTTAATAGACTCCAAAAAGTAGTATTTTTAAAAAGTAGAAGGTAGGAGAAGGATAATCTAGAGCTATATTCTAGGATAAAGAAGATACTCTAGTAAGTATAGAACAATCTAGAGGTATTATAGTATATAAAATAGCACTCTATTGTTCTACACTCTTCCACTATATAAGTTAAAGTTTTATAGAGATTTGGCTAAGGCTAATAAAATAGCGTAGAAATCGCCTGGGCTAAATAATCTAATCTTCTACTAGATTGCAATCACTCCCTAACCTATTAGAAGCTGCCCTATTTCGCCTAAATAGAGGTTAATCTATATAATACTATATTAAACTAGGAAACTGTAAACGGGAAACCGAAATATAGGGATCCCTATAGTATAAAAGCGGCGAATAAGCTAAGCGCTGGGATTTCTAAGCTTATTATATATTAGAATCTCTACACTAGCTAGTCTACCCTAATTTAAAATTAGGTGGCATTGTTGGAGAGAGCAAATAGGATAGAGAAACTATTTTCCCAATCCCTCCTTTAGTTTCGCGAATCTTAAAACCGTGATTTAGGAAATAGGATCTAGATTTACAGATTACAGAATTGTAAATTAGGAAATAGAAAACCAATTTTAGAGACATAACCTTAATTTTAATAGCGCCAGCTAGGGGAGTGAGCGAAAGAAAGGCCCCTATTAAGCTAGATACCCGCAATAATATATAAAACAGGATAGGACAATATCTAAGTAATTTCTTCCACTAAACAATTTGCTATGCTCTTTAAACTCCTTATTAAAGCTATTATTATTGCTCTTCTTATTAATATATTTGTCATTTTATAGCTTAAAAGACTAAGAAAATATATATATTATTGTCTATTTCCGCAGATATTCTCTAGGACCTTTCTATTATATAGAATAAAGTACTTCTCTAGAGACAGCCTATCTTCTATAGAACCGTCCAAAACACAACCTTCTTAATTAAGCACGAGAGCTAGTCTATAACTTTTGTTACTAGCTCTATAGGGGCTATAACACTCCTAACTATTAGCTATTAAATAAGGGACACCTACCTACTTATAACAATAATCTAGAAGATAGTTCTTTAACGCCCCTAAATAAGGAGGACTGCCTAGACCTTATATTTAAGGATAAGGATAAGCGCTTCTATCTTCCTAAGTATAAGGGTTAAGGTTAAATCTTTTAGGGATATTAATAGTAAGTAGGTAATACGCGTAAACCTTTTATACTTTACTAATGCAATAACAGTTAGCTTTAAGTAATATTAGTAATAGTCTATAAATGTTTTATTACTCTTATACTTTAATTAAAGTGTTTTTAGTTATAGGATTACACTATTAGATATTTTTATATCTATAGGATACTTTAATAGAACTATTAAGAGATGCCTTTATAGACTTGCCTATATATCTCTTTAAGCATATTCTACCTAAAGATAGTTAGGGTTTATACTAATAGTAAATTCCATAGAAAAAGCATAGGATGATTTATTTTTAGATATACCTTAATAAGGGTATAATAAAGGTTCTCTCTACCTTAATAATTAAGAGTTAAACAGTAAAATATAGTCCCTTAATACTAGAAGTTACTATTAACAAAATAAGGTATGTTATTAAGCTCAAAGTAGAAAATAGAAGCATAGATTAAATCTTTTACTAAGGTTACTTATATACTGGACGTAATGGAATTATGTACCAATTGTTTAAAATCCTTAAGTAAAGATAAATTATTAATATTCGGCTCTAGACTGTTAAAAAATATCTTAAGATAATAGTATTAACTACGCACTTTTATTAGTACGCTATTATAGAACTTTTTCCATTCTCTTTCTCCATTTAAATTAGCCGTAAATACCTATACTAGGCGCGAAATATATCAATCTATAACTAGGGATTATACTCCTACCTTATATTTATAAGCAGAAGAAGTGCCAGTCCCTAAAGAGGGCATAAAATCCAGTTAGCCCTTATCCAGCTAGAGAAATTAGTATTTCTAAAAAGCGACAAAATAAGGATTATTAAACTCAAGGCCACCATCTTGGTAAGTGCCTAGGTTGTTAAGTACTTTAGGCTTAAAATACTATAGAGCCATAGATATGCAGGAAGCACTTTCCTAGCGCAGTTAGTAGAAAACTTAGGTTAGGGAGGTAGGCTTTAGAGATTTACACTTTACTAATTAATATATTATACTCTAGTCGCTAAGCCTAAACAAGTTAGTATCCTTAAGCCAACATTAGTAAAATTGGATAAATAAATACCTCTAACCTATATACTGTACTCCCAAGATCTTTATCCTCTATTATAGTTTAATATTAAACAAGGTATAATTAGTTACGCAGTTATTATTATTACTATAACCTTTATATTATTCTTTAGTGGATTAAACATTTTAGGAGAAATACCCAAACTCTATTAAAACGCGCTCTTAATAGCAGATAAATTATACTAATAGTCTCTAACAAGAGCGCTAATAAGTCTTTAAAAAAATTTATTAGGGAAAGGCGTCCTTCTTAATCTTATAGAAAAGTCTTTCTAGCAAGCTCCTTAAATTAATAAAGAGACTCTTAGAGATTGTATGGCATAAAGTATATATTAATACTAATTAGGCCGCCTTAAAAGTATATTAGGAAATAAATTATCTAGCTAGTAACTATATACTAACTAAGGTCCCATAAATATAGTTAAAATAATCCTAGAATAAGAAACCAAAATGCTAAACTTATTACTTAATATAATTGAGGAAAGTAAGAGGTATAACGCTATAAATACCACCTCTATCTATGCAAAGAACATGAGTGCCAGCTATAGGTGGAATAAATTAGAAGCTAGATGTTTTCTAGGGTACCCTATAAAGTAAGCAAGAAGAAATAATAAATGTATACTTCTCTAACTTCTGTTTTTAGCTAAAGGTCTTAATATACATATTATAGATTACATAGCCACAGTTAAAAACCTTCTTAGGTATCCTTATTAGACAGCAAAAGCAAGATTTATAGCTTTTAAACAGCGTAAATTATGGCTAGAAGAACTTAAGTCATTAATAATATATAAGTAAGGCACTCTCTATAGTGGGCTATAATACCATTTTTATAAATAAGGCTTCTATTTTCTCTTAAATAGCTAAAACGAATTTTTGTTACACTGTAAGGGATATTATTGCGGTTACCTTGAGTTGCCCTTAAGACAACCTCCAGACGCCCCTTAAATGGTCGCTGGTTACGTGCCGGAGGCATATACCTATAGTATATAGTCTTTACAATCCTAGAGGCCTTACCTCCTTAAGGATTTATCTCTTTTACCAATCTATCCTATTCTACAATTGTGTTCTTATAGCCCCCTATCTATAAAGTCCCCTTATATTTAAATCCTTCCTACTCTATTTTAGAAGGGTAGCTAGTTTTAAAGACCAGATTATTTATTTATATCTACTATCCTCCCTTAAAATCTTATAACGACCTAAATAAAAACTCTACGGACACCTTATAGAAAGCCGTCGCATTAAGGCAGAAAGGTCCCTTTAATAGTAAGAGATTGCGATAATATAAACCTCTAGGTAAGACGGCTAAACAAGCCCCAATACCTAGATGCGCTAGGAGCTTAAAGACTTTTATATACCTACGGTTACCAGCAACGCTAAGGAAAACGTAAATACTCTCTATAATAGTTATAATACTACTAAAAAGCAACTGGAACCCCTCTGGCCCTACTTAGGCTAATTAGAAAACTAAGCGCCAGAGGTAACTTTAAGATCTTCCCTTAAGCTAGAAATACTAGAGGAGTATACTAACGCGTTTAACTAGGGACCCAACCAGAACCCTCCTAGAAGACCACTAGCCTATAATTAGTATAGTAGTAGTGTATAAACTGCTTGTAAGCCAAGTGGGCCTACCCCTTTAGGTAATTTAACCTAAATACTAACTTAAAACCTAAGGCTTATTAGGAAATCTATACTAGCCACTAGTATTAATACTACCTCTATAGCCGGAGCTTCCCTAGGCCTAAGTTTAGAAAGTTAAGAGCCCCATACTAATATCCTCTAAAATGGATATTGGGAAGCTATTATAAGGCTCTTAAAAGCTATATAGGAGGATATAGTAGGACTAGCCTAGTTATAGTAGGAATGTCTTAGTAAAACACTTAACAGATAACTGTGTAAAACTATTTATAACTGTCTATAACTGTCTATAACTATCTATAACTATCCACAATTATCTGCTATAATCCACAGGTTTTTACCAAATTCTACTAACTTAATTAAATTTTACTAAATTCCACTAATATAATAGAACTTGGTTAAAACTTATTAAAATCCGCGTGGGCTTATACCTATATGTCTGCTACTAAGACCCCAAATATTTAGTTATAAGTTTTCTATATTCCTTTCTCTTCTTTATATAATGTCTTATACTCTATAAAAGCTATATACCTATAGATTTAGATAGAATTTATATTATTCCTTTAAATCTTCCCCAAAGCCTCTTCGCGCCCTTATATTATATTATATTAAAATAACTACTATTAAAATAGTAAACAAATCTAAACCCCTTTTAATAACTATAAGTATTATAACCCTAGTTAGGGAATAGTTAACTATAATATAATAGTTTTTTATAGACGCCTTAGCTTAATAGCGGGCTATACTAAAACCCTAGCACTAGTAATTAATAAAAGCACTCCGCAAAGAACTCCGCAATATTAAGGTATTTATATTATAGACCCTAATAGCAACACCTATAAATAAGATTAAAATAATAGTACCTAAACCTAACCCGTTAAATGCGAATACTAAACTAGTAATAGTAGCTTAACCTATACCTATAGCAAACCCAGTACCTATTATAAAATCTAAAAAGCCCCCTAATCCTTTAATGTTTAATAAAAACCAAAATAACCTATATTCCTTTATAACTAAGCTCTGTTTTAAACTCTTAATAATCTATAATTAATACCCTACTAAGGCTAGTAAGGTTAGCTATAGAATATTTTATTTAAATAAGGATGCTGCATAAACCATAGATCCATTTTTCTATAATAGCACTTTTATTAATTTTAAAACCTTTATCTCTCTGCTAGAATAAATATATAATAACGCCAGCTGTAAATATATAGCTATTACTAAACTTAAAAACTTATAATAATGGAACTGAGACTTTACTAGCCTCTTTTTAGAATTTTTAGGCCTTATTAGCAAACTAGATTGGAATAAAGCCGTTAGAGTTACTACCCTTTAATAAGCTATTTTAGAAAAAATTAGAGCCTAGTTAGTAGGTAGGGAACTACTAAAAAACCTATCCAAATTTGCTATAATATATTAATAAATTAATAAAGACCTTTAATATAACAAATGGACTTATTCTTTGGGGCAGAGTGGGCCAAAATTAAGCGAATAAGGCCGATAAATTATCCGAATTTTATTTATTTTATTCAATTTATCTGATAAGAACTCAATAACACGGAAAAAGGTCACTCCACTACTTAATTAAACAAGAAACACAATTAGAAGTAGAAAAGGAGAAAATCAAATATCATAACACCTCGTTTCTACCTATTCTGCCATTTTCTGCCATTTTCTGCCGTCCCTACTATTAAAGTTGCCTGCTGGCAACTTCAAGCCGCAAGGACTATTAAAGTTCTTTCTTTAAGATTCCACTTCTATACCAGCTCTTTATATATGCAATTTTCTAAACTATCTCTACCCTAAGCTGCATTCTCTCCCATAATATTGTATAACGTTCTCCTGAAAAGACCCTCTCTAGCTTATTACTTATTGCTAGAATTAAGAGAATTTCTATTATAAGCGCCGAAAGCCGCAGCTAGCGCTTTTGGTATGACTCTTAAGACCACCACTGGATTGGAGTAACTTTAATATCATATGGTACTTTAGCGCAGTAGTCCTCGTACTTATCCTAGCTGGCCGGTCAAGTAGTCTTTTTATCTATTTCTTTTTTAATTCTGTTAAACTTATCAAGCTCTTTTTCCTAAAAAGCTAAGTCTACTTTATATAACGGAATACTAACAGTTAACGGGGCCCTCTCTCGGTATAATTCCTAAAGTGCTTTTATAGCTAAAAACGCTGCTTTCTGCCATTTCTTCTTCCAAACTGACGTAATATATCTTATATAACGACTTGGGTAAAGAATAAGTGCAGCAGCGTAAAGAGGTGTACTATTAGTTTTTAGATAGTATTAATTAAACTTTGCCTAGCAATTATTAATCCGGCTAATAAGGCTTTCGTCCAACCTATATTGTGCCTATTATATAATATTAGCTAGATCTTTTAAAAGAGAGCCTAAATTAATATACACGAGCGTTCTCTATATGCTTTATTAGTATATCTATTATCTAGAGCATACAATCAATTCTTACCTCGTCTCCTTAAGTCGCTAAAGTCGCCCGCTTAAACGGCTAAAGAAAATTCTTCATTGTACAAAGCATCTTCCAGTCCTAAGGGGTAAGATGATCCTGCTTAAGGCTGTCGAAGTTGGCCTTAACATATTCGTTAATATTTGTCTCCTTCTTAAGTGCTACATTTAGCATCCAAAACCAGCTATCTCGTACGATTATTAAGTGGAATTCGTCTTCCTGTAAGATCTATAAACTGCTTTATACGATTTGCTGAGGAACGTATATATATAACGATATTATAAAGCTTTCCAAGTGGCCCCATTACTTAAAACAATTCATTCTTCTTCTCTTCCTCCTTTTTACTAAGCTTATTCCCCTTTTCCTCTCCTACTTTATATAACTTAATTTGCTTAATATTAATAAAGCTTTTAAAGAGAAAGGCTTAAACAGCAAGATTGATAATATAGCCTTGGCAACGGATTCTCTGTCGAGTAGGATTCCAGTTAATGTTCTCGTTCTTAAGAAGGTAGTTGCTTATCGTACAACAGAGAGTATTATTTATACTAGAATTATTAGCAATAATAGCTCCTATCTTTTATACAATCCCGTACTCTTGTAGTATAGGAAGAAGGGTATTCTATTACTCCTCTCTATAATAGCTGGCTACTGGACAAAGAGCAAGAAGAGCCTTTGTTAGCTTCTCCTAGCTATTAATAAAATAAGCGCAGACTGTAAGAAGAAGGTGGTTATTTGGAAAGGTCCAAATATTAATAGATAGATAAATGCTTATTAGAGCGGACTGAAGTTTGATTTGTATAATATCCTTTTATAACTGGTATAAATTGTTAATTAATCTTGCAACTTGTAAATGAGCTATAGTAACAAAGCCCTTTAATTCTCAGTTAAGACTTTAGAAAACAACGTGTAGCTCTAGCCACTCTACTGCCCGGAAGGGGAGGTTTTATATAACGATTGAGTTAATTAGAGCCTGGTTAAGAACTTCTTAATTTATTTAATTCTTAAGGAAATTGGTGTTAAAGTCGCATGTAGCATTTTAAGATGCTGCTTGTTCGTAAAGTTTATTTAATATTACGCTTGCCGTTTTAATTGTTAAGCTTGTCTTCGGTATATTAATAATTTAATAACTCTTTTTAAGGTAATTCCGAACATTGCTACTTGCTGGTCTAGAGTATAAGCAATAGGCACAGTAGTAGAGTTTAGAACCGCTACTACTGTACCATACTTCGTCCTCTTCTTCGCGTAGATAACGGAAGTTAATAGAAGGTAGGGGTTGAATTTTCTTAGGCTTGCATAAAAGAGAAGCGCTAACTGAGTTAATAGTGCTTAAGATAATAGAGGACTCTGGCTCTAAGGCCATAGTTTGCATAATATAATGGTTGGGGGCAAGAAAATTGCATACGGGCCTCTTGGTAGGGTAATGCTAAGAGATTATCCAATAAATAAAATAAATAAGATACGCACGGATACAAATCCGTATTCAATCTTATCTGATAAGATTTTATTATGGACTACTCTGCTTTAAAGTTAACTATACCTTATATTTAAAACTCTATAAAACTAGTATATACCCTAAAGCGCGATCCGTTTTTAAAACCTAAAAGCCCTATATACAACCCTATGGACCTTAATACCACTTAATCCTATATACCCTTAGGAACTAATAAATAAAGAACTTAAGCTATAAATAGAGAATGCTTTAGATGCGGTAAAAAAGGATATTTTTTTTGTCCATTGTATTATACTACGTACAATACTGCGCATGCAGCCTCTAGGCTATGGCGCTATAGTCCTATATACATGAATCCTTTCTAGGCAGCTTAATATGTACTAGTAACTATGTCCTAGTAGTTTATAAATCTCCAATAGAGATTTATAGCTCTCTAGTAGAAACTAGATTGCGGCAACTATTAGGTAGTAAGAAAACAGTAGAAAACGATAGAAAATAGTAAAAACCACACGAAATCCTAACGCCTATCCCTGTCCTATTTGTAATTTATTTCTGTTCTTTTGCTCTCTATTATTTATCTACTAGGACCTTCTAGAGATCCTGCTGTTATTAGCCACTTTCTAGTAGCTATTCCTATTCTATTTAGAAATAGAAAGAGCACCTCTTTCCCCTTCTTTATACAAAATAGCTTCTCTAAAGATAGAGTAGAGCCTAATTGCCTTTGCATTTCCTTTCTCTCTTTTCTGTATAGGCTACAATCTAGTAGTAGATGCTTAGGAGTTTGTAAGGCACTACATTCTCTAAAGCATCTACCTTCCTTGTCCTTCCCTATTTGCTTAGAGAAGGATTTAAAATACCCTTTTCCTAGCTTTAGCTGAAAGAAGGCTGATTGTATTCTTTTAGGATATTTATCCTTAGGGGCTTTAAAAGAAAAGGGGTATTTTCCCTTACAGATTCTAGTGTAGTGTTTTCCTTTGCTTTTATTTTGTTGCCAATTGTTTTTCCACTGTTTTAGTATCATTTCTCTTGCTAGTCTCCCTAAATAGGCTAAAGAGGTATAAGAAGATTGCATTTTTCTTCTAGAGAGGCCATTTTTAGCCAGTTTATCTGCTATTTCATTTCCATAGATTCCTAGGTGGCTAGGTACCCAATGGAAGTTAATAGAGATATTTTTGCTAGCTAGATAGGAACAGCTTTACGTAATTTTAAAGACTAGTTCTTGCCCTCCAGTAAGAGAATTAAGTTATATTCTTTTAATAGCCGCTTGGCTATCTATAAAGATATAGACCTGTTTCTCTTCTAGTCTTTGTTATTTTAGGTGTTCTAACGCCCTATAAACTACATAAAGCTCTGCGTCTATAATTTCCATATAGGGCCCTAAATTCCAATTTGTTGCATATTTAATCTTATTTCTCTCTCCTATTTTGCATACGGCTGCTGCACTAGATTTTCCATCTTTAGAGCCATCTGTATAGTATCAGGTAGTTATATATACTAGTAGTACTAATAATATAGTAGAGTTTACCATGTCTGCTTATCTAGGCCTCTACCTTAGTTTTCCAGTGCTTTATCCCAACCATAAGCAGTTAGCTGCCACCACCAATTATATAGGGATTCTCACCAGTTCTTATGGATATCTTATAATAGGGTTAGCCCAAGTACTAGTCCGCCCCCTAGCAGTCTATATAAGAGTTTCCTCCTAGAGTTGGTACGCTTTTATACGGCTTAGGAGCCTTCTATAGCCTCTAGTTTTACGCCTCTCTTTATTATTTCCGCTGGCGCGGGCATAAGCTGCCATTTGCAGGGGTCGCAACTCCTATTTTACGCGCCTACTAACGTAGTCCTATAAGGGCGTCGTGGCTGCATCCTGTAATATAATTAGGTACACCTTCTACGGTTAAGGTCTAGCCAAAGCCTCTTCCGCCTAAGTAACTCCTGTTTGCTCCATAAGCACGTCTTACCGGTATACCGTCCTAGCGAAGCGAAACGGTTCTGTCTGTTGATGTACCAACACGCGCATCCGTTCTCTCGAGCCGCGTAGTAGTCTCTCCAGCCAGGACGTGATCCTGCCTGCCTACTAGGTGCACTAGGGGTCAGAGCCTAGCTAAGGGGTAAGGTCCCTAGAGCTAGCAGTGGCTACTACGCACTACGCCCCGCGGGAGGCTAGTAGTGGTATAGGGGCGCTATACCCTATACTTCTGCCAGTTCCCGTTTCGCGTTGCCTGTAAGAGTCTCCTTATAATAGGCCGACCGTGTCTTGTAGGAGGGGGCCGCAGAGTAGGTCCCATGCCAGGCAACCTACTCCCCCCTCTCCTACTAACTAAGCTTGTGTCCCCACTTTCTATAAGCTGGCCTGTGTCTCTAACTGTTAAGACCTTGTCTAACTGGCCTGTGTTTCCTCCAAGACCTCCCCCATATATATGCATACTAGGTTGCGTGCACTAAGCCTATTAAGACCCTCCTATAAGTCGCCTTGTATGCATGCGTTAGGTTGCGTACGCCATGCCTATTAAGACCCTCCTGTAAGTCACCTGCAGGTTAACCGTAGGTCGAACGCCATGGGGCCGTTAAAGCTGGCCTGTGTTTCCGCTGCCTAGAGCTTTGCCCGTGTTTCCACCTCGTTGAGCCGTCTGGTTGCTGTCGCGTCGCTGTCACGTCACTGTCACGTCCAGGTCGCGCGCACCACGCCTATTAAGACCCTCTTCTGAGTCTCCTGGGTGTACCGGATAGGCTCTCATAGAGGGGCCTTAACGAGTTCTCTAGGTATAGCCTTAACAAGTTCTTCGCGGTGGCCTTGGGGGCCTTAACAAGTTTTGTACAAGGTATCTACGACGCGTTAACCTTAACAAGTTCTTATAAGAAGAGGTTCTCTACGCCCTCGCCGCGTTCCCATTGCGATCTCAGAGCTAGTACAAGCCTAAGGGTGTCCTGTCGTACGTCTAGGGCGCGTCCGCATCCGCTGGCTTGATAAGGCCAGTTTCGGCCCTAGCTACGAGCTAGGTAGTCGTACGTCGGGTGGTTTTCGTATCCTAGTTTCCCTTGATGGCCCACCTAGATGGTAGAGCAGGAGCCCCAGACGGGGGCAGTAGGACTCCTGGTGTTGTTGAGGGCGATGCGTACGCGTCGCAGGCTCAACACCACAGAACCGCGACGACAGCGCGCTGCACGCGCTGCGACGGCTCCCTACCATCGCCTCTGCACTTGGCCATCATAAAGAAACGATTTCCTGATGATGTTTCCACCCGCGGCGACGTGGACGCGTGCAGTAGGGCTTCGCGGGCTAAAAAAGGATATATTTAAAAGCATTACTAAACTTACCCCTTTAAAAAGGTCCGCCGTAGTTCCTTTTATTCCTTAAATTATACCTATTTCTTAAGTTATACTTATTCCTTAAATTATACCCGCTCTATAAATTATATTTAGTTGCTGTAAAGCATCTTGCTTTTAGTTAACTTGGAAAACAAATTATCCTAAGGCTAAGTTACGCCTTAGGATAAAAAGTGGAAGAGTATAAGTGTCTAGGCTCTTCTAGCGCTAATATATAGTATAACTCCCTTAATATACTTAGCGAAATTTAAATACTTAAAAAATAGAAAAAAGTATAAATCCTAATAGACAGTGGAGCTATTAGTATAGGCTTTATTAATACAAACTATGTAAAAGCTTAACGCCTAAATTTAAAGAAACTTAATAAGCCTTAAGGCCTATAAGGCTTTAATAACAAACCCTTAATATATAGCGAAATAACATACTACGCCTTGGTAAAAATGCGGATAGGCGAATACCTTAAATACGTCTCCCTATTTATAACACCCTTAAAGTAATATAAAGTTATATTTAGATATAGATGGCTAAAATAATATAACTCTTTAATTAGCTGGGTTAAAGAAACACTAAAGTTCCATATAACTTATTACTAAAGCTATTGCTTAAAAAACCATTTGCCCTATAAATATGCATATAACTATTTAAATTTAACATAATATAAATTACCCTTGCTATAAACCTTAAGCCAATATAATAAATCTATAACTACTAATTATGGTAAAGAATACAAAGATATTATGTTAAAATCTCTTGAAATCTATATAATATAGGCCGCGCCTTTTATCTTATTAGCAAAAAAAATAAGATTATAAAATCTTTACTATAACTATAGAAGATATTAAGAAAGCACTAAAACCAAAATAATATCCTAATTCTTAACCTCTTATACCTAAAGAGTACTATAATCTAATTAATAAGTTTAAAAAACAATTTATAGACTAACTAGCCCTATACTAAGAGAAATATAATTTTAAGATAAAACTTAAGCCTAGTATAACACTAAAGTTTAATCTACTATATAGTATATTATAAGAAGAACTGCTTATAATACAATAATACTTTAATAAGCATCTAAAAAAAGGATTTATTTGCCCTAGTTAATCTCTATTTACCTTATCTATACTATTTATTAAAAAGCTAGAAAGAGGCTTAAAATTCTATATTAATTATTAAGCTCTAAATACAATTATAATTTAAAACTAATATCCAATTTCTTTAATTTAAAAGATGCTTAACTATTTAGTAAAGGTATAGTACTTTATAAAGCTTAATATAGTTACCGCCTTTAATAAAATCTATATATATAAAGGAGATAAAAAGTATATAGCTTTTTATATATAATAGGGACTCTTTAAATACCTAGTAATACCATTTAGCGTAAAGAACAGTCCTAGTACGTTTTAGTAATATATTAATAATACACTTTATAAATTCCTTAATATATTTATTATCGTATATATTAATAATATCTTAATTTATTTGTCTTTGCTTTCTAAATATTAAAAATATATTAAAATAGTCCTTAAACGGTTATAAGACACAGGCTTATAATGCAATATTAAGAAATATAAATTCTATATATCTAAGGTTATATACTTAGGCTTAATTATATCCTATAATAGAATTAAAATAGACCCTAAAAAAGTTACTATAATTATTATTATTCATTGCTTAACGTCCGATTCGGATCCCTATTGGGCCCACGCGGACTACTCCTTATATACATATAGGGAGAAAACTCTATTTAAGAAAACCCCGTGATCCATCTCCCCGCCTTTTAGGACTCGCCTACAGAGCGCCTGTAAGGCGCCTGCGAGTTACCTATAGTACTCTACTACCTTACTTTTTGACCTCCTTGGAAACCACTGCTGCCGTAACAAGCCTACAGACGCGCTAGTATCGCAAACTTTACTCTACTACTGTAGAGTCATTAGGGGGCGCCCATTACTCGCCCCCCCACCCTCTATTACCATTTCCTTTACAACCCAGAACTGGTTTAGTACATTTTGGCTAATAAGCCACTAGGTAACCGCCTTAAGGCCTTTTTATATTAAGAGCAGTGTATTATAGTTCTCTATGCCAGCTACTAAGAGCATTGCTTCTCGGTTAGTGTATAAGGGGCATAACAGTATTACGTATTTTAGTGTCTGTCTTAGCCAGCCATATTCGCATCTTAGGCTACCTACTAGGACACCCACCTAGTAGAGCCAGTCTTTTAGTCCTATTATTCCTATTCTTAAGAATGTTGCCATTGTATTTTCTACCTTTATTAGGCCTTTTTGGAGCCCTAAAGTGTTTACTCCCCATAGCGTTAACCATGCTACGGCTTGGGTTCCTCTTGCCTTAGTTAGCCTTTATACCTTTAACTCCTATACACCTCTCTAGCGTTGGCCCAGCCAGTATTATATTGCGGTAGATGGTTTCCCAGCATTCTTTTATGCTCTACTTTAGCTCCTTTCTTTCTCTTACTGCTGTCTTTACTGGCCTCTTACGCGTCTCCCTTCCTCCTCTATATAGGCCTGGGCCCTAAAGCAGCACTATTTTTCTTCTGCTTTCTTTACCTGTTTCTCTAATATATCTTCCCTACTTTAGGGTTATTAGCTTGTTCTCCTATAGGGCGCCCTAGGGTCCCTCCATAGTTTATTTAGGCATATCTTAATATACTTTATAATATTAGAGTTGCGTTTATTTTACGCCCTTTATATTGCAGCGGCTTTAATATATAGTTATAGGGGGGGAATATTGGCTTCCTTCTTAAGCAGTGCTGTGGCCGTTCGCTTATATCCGCCTATTATACTCCGGAGGCAGGCTATTTAGACCTTTTAAAGTGGTTTAAGGAGCGATTTAGGAGGGCCTTTCTTAGATTCTCTAATGGCCTAAATACTGGACTAATATGTCATGGTTAGCCGGACAACTGCTATATATAGTAGGCGTAACCTCTAGAAGCATAGACCCTATATAGAATTAACAATCCTAGATAATGCGATATACTGTACTTAGCCCTTATAGGCCGCTTGCGCCGTATATACGCTCTACTAGAGCTTACTATCTACCCATACTCCTAATACCCTTAGGCCCTAAACTGGTTAACCCCTAAAGCCTTAGATGCGAATTATGTACTAGAGATCTGCAGATTAGTTGCGTTTTCTTATAAAGTAGATTAGCTAGTATTTCTCTAGTAAGAATTAAACTCTATATTATCTTGCCTATTCTATATAGGTGTTATAAGCTTTCTCTAGTATTCTACAGTTCTCTGCGGCTATTGGCCCATATATAATTAGGTTTGTGTTATTAATAAAGCCTATCCCCTGGGTCGCCCCTTTCTCAAAGGAGTTAAGCAGGTTACTTATAAAGAAAAGGAAGAGTATAGGCAAGAGGGGTAATCTTTATAGTATTCCTATTATAACTGCAATAGGGGGGCTCTAGTATCCGCTAAAGACTAGTAATATTTCTTTTTAACCTATAAACCCTTAAACAAATTATATAATCTATTCTGGGAAGCCTTTTGCCCTAAGGATATATAGGAGACGCTCGTGGGGTATATTATTATAGGCGCCACTAATATCTAGGCTGAGCATTAATACTACAAAGTCCCTTCGCATCGCCTATACGGATTTAATGGTGGTAGCGAGTAGCGTAAGAGCTAATAGTATTAAGCGGTTCTTTCTTGCCCCTATTTAGCTTTATAGTAGTAGGGCGTATTCCTTAGCCGTATCTGCTATATGGTCCGCTATTACCTTTTCTAAGCAGGTAGTTATATATTAGCTAGTAATATAGTAGAGTTTAATATACCTACTTATTTAGGCCTTTACCCCAGTTTTCTAGTACTTTGGTCCCAATCTATAAGCAGTTAGCTGCTACCACTAATTATAGGGAGTTTTACTAGTTCTTTTAGATATCTTATAACGGTATTACCTAAGTACTAGTCTACCCCCTAGTAGTCTATATAAGAGTTTCCTTCTAAAGTTAGTACGCTTTTACACAGCTTAGGAGCCTTTTATAGCCTCTAGTTTTACGCCTTTCTTTATTATTTCCGCCAGTATAGGCATAAGCTACCATTTCCAGGGGTCACAACTTGTAAGGGATATTATTGCGGACACCTTGGGTTGCCTTCAGGACAACCTCCGGACGCCCCTCGGATAGTCGCCGGTTACGTGCCGGAGGCACGTACCTGTAGTATATAGTCTCCACAATCCCAGAGGCCTTACCTCCTTAAGGATTCGTCTCTCTTACCAATCTATCCTGTTCTACAATTGTGTCCTTATAGCCCCCTGTTTATAAAGTCCCCTTATATTCGAATCCTTCCTACTCTATCTAGAAGGGTAGCTGGCTTTAAGGACCAGATTGTTTGTTTATATCTTTTATTTATATCTACCATTCTTCCTTAAAATCTCGCGACGACCTAAATGGAAACTCTATAAATACCTTATGGACAGCCGTTGCGCTAAGGCAGGAAGGTCCCTCCAATAGCAAGAGATTACAACAATATAAACCTCTGGGCAAGATGGCCGAATAAGCCCCAACACCTAGATACACTAAGAGCTCGAAGACTCTTATACACCTACAGTTACTGGCAACGCTGAGGAAAATATAAACACCCTCTATAACGGTTGCAACACTGCTAGAAAGTAGCCGGAACCCCTCTAGCCCCACTTAGGCTAATTAGAAGATTAAGCGCTAGACGTAACCCTAAAATCTTCCCCTAAACTAGAAATGCCAGAGGAATATACTAACGCGCCTAATTAGGGACCTAACTGGAACCCTCCCAGAAGACCACCGGCCCACAATTAGCATAGTGGTGGTGTATAGACTGCTTATAAGCCAAGCGGGCCTACCCCTTTGGGCAATCCAACCTAACCACTAACTTAAGACTTAAGCCTTGCAGGGAAACCCGCATTAGCTACTAGTACTAATACTACCTCTATAGCCAGAGCTTCCCTAGGCCTAAGGTCGGAAAGTTAAGAGCCCTATACTAATTTTCTTTAAGGAGGATATTAGGAAGCTGCCGCAAGGCTCTTAGAAGCTATGCGGGAAGGAGCTACTAATAAATATATTAAAAACCTCTAGGGGCAGGTCTAGATCTAATAAAGCTTAATCTAAGCTAGATAAAATCTTTTATAACCTAGCCAAGGCTAAGGGCCTTCTAGGGGATACCTAGTACCTACCTAAGGAGGTGTGGAAGACTTAGAGAGGTATCTACACAGCGAATAAAAAAAGGATATAGACTAACTAGCCAAGGCCTTTAGTAGTCTAGAACTCCGCCAGAGACCTAACGCCTAATAGTTAAACAATTAGGTTTGTGAAATAGATAACTTCTTTAAGATGCTAATAATACAAGATAATACTAAAGAGCGTACCTATTGAATTATTAGTAAGATTAAAGATTAATTCCTAAACTAGATCGCACTAAATTAGCTTAATAAAGAGCAAATTACTATATAGCCGCAGCTGCAAACCTTCCTAAAGAAGTGGACTTAAGATCTGTATATCGTACAATATAATTACGCAGAACTATTCTGGAATGGGATATAGTTTGACCGCTATAATTTCTACTAGTTTATAAACTTTATAGAAACTCGTGCTTAACTAATAGATTTAGAGCCCTTTAAAAATAAAAACGGTAGCATCTACAAGAAGGAGAAAATTGGATTTATTTAGGCTAGAATTAAGCTAGTAATTTATAATAAAATAAAGCATGTAGGAGCCCTATTACGGATTACCATATATGCGGATTTTAAATAAGCGGTTCTAAACGCTAAGGATATAGTAAGGAACTAGACCTCTTTTAGTAAGAAGCTAGGGGGTAACTAGAAACGCGGGCACTCTAGTAGTAATATAGGGTAGACCTAAACTTTAAAGAAGCCGTTCTTAAAGAGAAATCCAGAAGGGTTAAAGTTAGGGACCTTAAGTAATGGGAAAGACTCCTAGGGCCAACCTAACACCCATCTAGCACCCTTATAGGAACACTCTAAAAAGTTAAGAGAAAACTTCTCTGGAGGCAAACCTAATTAGAAAAATAAGTAGGGTAATAACCGCACTAATAATCCAAAAAAAGAAAAGCCCTAGTTATAGACCTCTCCCAGCTGCAACTAGGGCAAGATATAGAAGGAGAGACTCTCCGTATTACTATTAAGCTAGAAATAGTACTCCCTATGGGCGAGGTATGTTAGTTCTAAGCACTATATAACAGCGGCACCAAAATTAATCTTATATAATATGATTTGGTAAAAGAGTATAAGCTTATCCCGTTACTAAAGTAGTAGAAACCTATTGTAGGGTTCCTAGATAAGTATTAGATTAAACTATATAGTGCCTATAAGCTTATAGTGTTAGTGGCCGATATGTATAACCACACTAAGGTGGTTAGCCTATAACCCTTTTAGGTGGCTAACTTTGTAGGCTATAACCTTATTCTTAAATATCCTTAGCTTGTGGAAGCAGATCCTAAGATACACTTTAAGATAGGAGCCTTTAAATAGTGGAACAATAAAGAATTAGAAGGGCGTATTTTACTAATAAGCTTAAAAGATATCCTAGAAGATATAGCTCTAGGAGAAATAGTATACGCCCTATATCTAAAGGAGTATTGGATCTAACCCCTATTCTATAGCAAGATAAGTATAAAGCCTAGCATAGGCGATAACCCTTCTGTAATAGATACCCTACGGGGAACTGCTAGATAGGTCGCAGAGACACTATAGGGAGGCGGCAATCTTAAAGATCCTATGAGATACTTCTACCACCATAGGTTACTCTGGCTTAAGCAATACGCGGAGAGTATGCTATAATACCTTAAACGCTATGTTAAAGAGTTCCCTACCCTCTACTAGCTACCGCATAAAACTGTTTAACGTATAGTGGTAACTATATATAAATAGCCACTACAGCGCGCAACGCTACCTGCGAGTGTTCTAAGGGACCTCCAGGACCTACCTAACAATAACGCGGAAGACGAACGCGACCCCAATTTGTTGAATATCCTAGCAGGCCTAAGGGACTTACTAAGGGTATTTTCGGGCAGGCGAGCAAAAGTCCTTTAGTGAAACTTGGAATACGATTATATAATTAATCTAGAAGAAGGCAAATAACCACTAAACCTTCCTATCTATAACCTCTCTCGCAAAGAGCTTAAGATCTTATGGGAGTACCTTAACAGCTTACTAGAAAAGGGATAGATATAGCCTAGTAAGTTACTGGTAGGCGCGCCGATTCTCTTTATCCCAAAACTAGATGGGACTATAAGGCTATATATAGACTATTGCGGTCTTAATAAGATTATAATTAAGAACCGTTACCTACTACCACTAGTTAGTAAAATGCTGGACTAACTATCTAGGGCAAAGATCTTCACGAAGCTGGACCTATAAGACGCCTATTATAGGCTCCGTATTAAAGAAGGGGATAAGTGGAAGACCGCTTTTAAAACCTAATACGGCCACTTTAAGTATATGGTAATGCCTTTTGGGCTAGCTAATGCGCCTATGACATTTTAATCGTATATTTATAGAGCCTTAGGGGGACTAGTTAACTATATATATATTATCTACTTAGATAATATTCTAATCTACTTAAAAGATAAGGATTAGCATAAGCAATATATCTATAAAGTACTGGAACGCTTAGATAATTAGGGCCTCTATACTAAGGCGTTAAAGTGTGTCTTTAATACTAAGCAGGTCGAGTTTCTGGGTTATATTATAACGCCTATAGGTGTAGTTATGGACCTAGTATAAGTGTAGACAATTTAAGAGTGGCCGAAGCTAGAGAGTTACTGGGATGTTTAAGTGTTTTTAGGCTTTGCCAATTTCTATAGGCGCTTTATCTATAACTACTTAGATATCGCCTGATACCTATTTAACTACATTACTAAAGCTTCCTAAAACCCGGCCCAAGAAGTAAAAAGCTTAAAGGTGGGAAGAAAGAAAACTAAGAAGGGACTAACTAAATAGTATAAACTATGGACATAGCCTAGAAAGGTCTAGGGAGCCTTTTAAGAACTACGCGTAAAGTTTATAGAAGCTCCACTATTACAGCATTTTAACCTAGATTAGCCACTGATAATGGTTACTAATGTATCAAATTTTGCCCTTATTGGTATCCTACTATAATCTAATAGGCATCTAGACGCTACCCAGCTCCACTAAAGACCGGTAGTATTCTATAGTAGAAAATTCCAGGGACCTAAAGTTAGGTATTATACCCATGATAAGGAACTGCTTGCTATAGTTAACTACTTTAAATAGTGGCGATACTACCTCGAGCACGCGAGCCATACCACTTGTGTACTCTTAGATTATCATAATCTACGCTACTTTATGACTATAAAGGAGCTTATACCTTAATAAGTTAGATGGGCAAAGGAGCTTACGCGATTTAACTTTAAGATTAAATATAAGCTAGGGGAAAATAACCCTGCTAATAGACCGTTATAACGGCCAGACTATGCCAAAGGCTTTAAAACGGGAGAAGGAAAATAGATAATAGATATTTTACTCCCTACATTGTAGAACAAGCTCTGGGTGTGGGATACTTGAGTACCTATAGCTCCACGTACTAAGTCTTAGGCGGTGTAAACCCTATTGGTCTCTATTAACGTTCCAGCTAGTACCTGGTCCGTTGCCGATAAGGGTCCAAAAATACCTAGATAGGATATCCCTAATATAAGTTTAGAACCTAGTAATACACCACCCTTAATTACTGAGCTATCCCCTTAAACTAAAAGTAAAGCTATAGAGTAATCAGAACCCAGAGCCCTGTAATAACTAAAGAACTTTAACTTTGTAGCGGCCTTCCTAACGCACGCGTACTGAGAAGTTATAAGATCTATAGTACTATCTAGTCTTATACTTAGAGCAGTATAAGGCGAAATAGCTTTTACCTGGGAACTATCTAAAAGGTTAACGGATCTTATCTGTGAGGTGCAACGGAGGGACGCCTCCTATGCTATCTTTAATGCGGAAGTAGACCGGAAACGTGATGGAAAGGAAGCTAAAAGGCGCTAAAATTAGGAACTGGACCCAATGGGCCTACTGTGTAGAAATGGCAAGGTTTGGGTGCTATAAGAAGTAAATCTATAATAGAAGATCCTTATAAGGAATTATAATGATTTTCTAGGCGGCCACTATGGTTAAGTCAAAATAGTGGAATTACTTTAATGCAAATATTACTAGCTAAAGCTTAAGTAGGAAGCAAAGGAGTATATTAGCTACTGTAAGAAGTGTCAAGTATATAAAATCCAAAGGTATAAGCTATGGGGTTTACTTAAATTAGTTCCCCCTACTAGTGAGCTATAGTAACATTACGCTATAGACTTTATTACGGATCTCCTGCCCTTAAAAGATGGGTAAGGATGAATATATAATTCGGTTCTAGTACTTATTAATAGGTTTTTAAAGTACGTCTAATACCTTTTTATTAACAAGATAATTAACGCATAAGCGCTTGTAAACCTAATTAAGGAGAAATGCTTTCTTAAAGTAGATTAACTATACTCTATTATTACTAATAGGGGCAGCGTCTTTATAAGCCAGTACTGGTTAGATCTATGCTTTTATTTAAAAATAGACCACTGTTATAGTACAGCTTTCCACCTATAGATAGATAGGCAAACAGAACGCCAGAACTAGGAACTAGAGTTATATTTATAAATGTATTTAAACTACCAGTAAGATAATTAGCGCGAGCTACTTCTATACGCGGAGTACGCTTATAACTCAAAATAATATGTATTGTATTAGTTTGCACTAATCTAGATTACCTATAGCGTCTAACTATTGGGATTTGATAGTATACCTGATAATTACTAGCTAAGGCCGTATAATCAATTATAGGATCCTATTGGGAAGTCTAAGGACATCTATAGGAGAGTACAAGGATACCTTAAGAAATAGAAGGAGTAATAGAAGTATATAAAGCAGAGCCTATAAAATGCGCAAGAGCAGTAGAGACTTTAGTACAACCGCAAACACCAGAACAAGTATTTTGGCGTAGGCGATAAGGTTCTATTATGTTTAACAAATATTAAGACCTATTGACCATTAAAGAAGCTTAATGTAAAATACCTAGGTCCCTTTTAAATTAAGGAACAAATTGGTAAGCTAGCCTACTATCTCTAGCTACCCCTATTTATGGCCTATATATATTTAGTATTTTACGTAAATCTACTAGAGCTATGGCATAGACTACTACTAGAAAAGAACTTCCGTCTAGGCCCAATTAAACACCCTAAAGTGGTAGGCGAGTGGTACGAGGTTGAAGCTATACTACGCTATAAGTCTATTAAGAACAAGCTTTAATATAAAGTTAAATGGCTAGGCTAGGCTGCTAAGGACTTTATATAGGAACCAGAGGATTACCTTAATTATTATAAAGATATTCTAAAAGAATATTAGGACCAAGGTCCATAATTTACAAATTATAGAAAGCGCTCTAATATTACGGTGTCATCGCAACCTATAAAGAAAGCTTGTGGTAGGCTAAGAGAGGCCCTAAAGAGTAAATAGGTTAAATTGGATATAAAATAGACAAGCTCCAGAAACTATAAGGATTAATTAGGGCTACGGCTTAAGGTAGGACAGGTCCTTAGCCTTTTCACATATATAGTATAGAATTAATAGGGTATTTTGCTAGAATTGCATTTCTATTTATTAGTCTATATTAGGGATAGTGTTCCTATGCCTTCCTAAATGCTTTACGAGGCCTTCCCGATTGCTACTATATATAAGAATTAATCCTAAATGCCTAAATTAAAAGCCACTATGCCTTATCCCTAGGTGCAGGATTAGTATCTATTGGCCTACTAAGTAATGGCTAACGGGAATGAGATCCAGATCTAGATCCCTTAGTAGGAGTATAGGCAGGTATAAAAACAGGGGCAGGCTGATAAGGTATAAATAGAGCAGAGATCCTTAAACGCTTAACACTAATATTAGGCCCAAACTAGTACTAACGAAGTTCTTAAGGCGTAAGCTTATAGTTAATAAAGACACGCTTAAGCCTAAAATAAATAGAGACATTGGCTGGCTGGTAAAGACCAGAACTACTAAGACCTTACTACAGCAATTATTAGTTACCTATCCGCTAGGTACCTAAAGGGTAACCTACCTAATACTATATTATATTATGCTCTTTCGAAACTTAATGTGTATGCGCAAACTCCTTATAGTAAATGGCGACCTTTTTCTTATTACCCCTATTCCTTACCCTATCCTTAGTATACCAATCTTGCTCCCTTATTAGGCGTTGCTGGCTGGCTTGCTGGGAATTATAGGCGGTGTAGATGGCTGTGGTATAGTCTTAAATTCGACCCAGATGTTTAGTGTTAGTGCTAGAATAAGAGAGAGCCCGGGCAATATAGTAGTCAAGAATATTAAAGGATCGTCGCTACTTAGGCCTAGGCTATATTAAAGCCTAAAGTTAGCAATGGAAACCTATTAAGAATAGGAAAGCTTACCTTAACACAACTACCGCTCTTAGTACGCATGCATTGATTATAAGGACTAAAGGTGTTGGACCTTATATAGTGGGTCTTATTATAAGCATCCAGAATCTTCTTATTAGACTTCTAGTCTTTTAAGAACGTGCATGCAAAGTTATTTAGGTAGGACTAGCACCAGTTACGGGTTAGCGAAGGTTGGGGTTCCATATGCAGCGGTAGGGCTAGAATACGCTGTGGAATTAGATTAGAAGAGCAGTTAGCAGAAGAATAAAGAGGCATATTAAATTAATAATAGAAAAAAAGAAAATCTTAATAATATATCGAAGATACGTCCAAATTCGGACGAAGGGCGATAATAGGAAGTAAGGTGTTAAAGAAAAGGAGCAGCTTAATAAGCAAGGTGTCTCTATACTTCACCTCCTAATACCCTTCTGGTGAATAGCTGTAACCTTGCCAATATAACTCCGTTACAATAGCGTAATTTAGAGGGAAGGAAACACGCGTATAAGCCATTTAGTCATTACTTCCTTATAAAAACTGATTACGCGGCTGGGGAAGGTAATTAAGACGTTAATTACAGACGTATATAGGTAAAATTATACCTAAACGATACTATGGTATTAAAGAATAACGTTATAAACGTTTTTAATAAATTATATAATAGCTAGAAGTGCTATTGCGAAGTATCCCTTCTATTTACTAGGCAGTAGAGCTACGCCAAATATATAGCACAGAACCAACGAGAAAGGATTATAGATTAATATCTTAAAGGTTAAAGACAACGGCAAGCCAAAGCTCTATATATTAAATCCTATACCAAAAGGTCCTACAGAACCATATTAGGAACACCAAATTGCCTATAACACTCGCGATTAATTGCAGACCGGCATAAAGGCTTAGAAGTAAAGTTGCATAAAAATCCTTAGGTTAGCCTAGGTAGTTACCAGCACGTTTCTAGTAGGCTTCTAAGGGGTCTCCTAGCAATCCTCGCGTCTTTTCTCCAGTTATGTTTTTTCCTTATTAAGGTTTTCAGGAGTTCAAAGCAGGGGTTAGATAGATAGATAATATACAGTGGCTTACCAATATCTCTCCAAACCCCTTCCGGGACGAGCCCTCATAATCTCCCTACTGCAAGGTAATGGCGATCGGGGGCCAACCGCAAGAAGGGGGGGGGCAATGTAAGGGATATTATTGCGGACACCTTGGGTTGCCTTTAGGACAACCTCCGGACGCCCCTTAGATGGTCGCCGGTCACGTGCCGGAGGCATATGCCCGTAGTATATAGTCTCCACGATCCTAGAGGCCTTACCTCCTTAAGGATTCGTCTCTCTTACCAATCTATCCTGTTCCACAATCGTGTCCTTATAGCCCCCTGTCTACAAAGTCCCCTTACATAACTCCCATCTTCGCGCCTACTAACGTAATCCTATAGGGGCGTCGTAGCTGCATCCTATAATATAGTTAGGTACACCTTCTACAAACAAGGCCAAGCTACTGCCTCTCCCGCCTAAGTAACTTCTATTTGCTCCTTAAGTATATCTCACCAGCAAGCCGCCCTAGAGGCAAACGGTTCCGTCTATTAATATACTAACACGCGCATCCGTTCTCTTAAGCTATGTAGTAATCTCTCCGGCTATGGTATAATCCTACCTACCTACTAGGTGTACCAAAGGTCAGAGCCCAGTTAAGGGGTAAGGTCCTTAGAGCCAGCAGTAGCTACTATATACTACGCCCTACGGGAAGCTAGTAGCAATATAGGGGCGTAATATCCTATATACTACTAGTTCCCATTTCGCGTTACCTATAAAAGTCTCCTTATAATAGGCCGACCGTATCTTGCAGGAGAGGGGCCGTAGAGATACTAGGTCCTATACTAGACAACCTACTTCCCCCTCTCCTACTAACCAAGCTTATATCCCCCAATTTTATAAGCTAGCCTGTGTCTCTAACTGTCAAGACCTCGTCCAACTAGCCTGTGTTTCCCCTATAGCCTCCCCTATATATATACATTAGGTTGCGTACACCACGCCTATTAAGACCCTCCTGTAAGTCGCCTTATACATATACGCATTAGGTTGCGTGCACCACGCCTATTAAAACCCTCCTATAAGTCACCTATAAGTCGACTATAGGTCAACTATAAGTCGACTAAGTCGTACGCCATAGGGCCGTCAAAGCTAGCCTATGTTTCCGCTGCCTAGAGCTTTGCCTATGTTTCCACCTCATTAAGCCGTCTAGTCGCCGTCGCGTCGCCAATACGTCGCTGTCGCGTCGCTGTTATCCAGGCCGCGCGCACCACGCCTATTAAGACCCTCTTCTAAGTCACCTGGGTGTACCGGATACCAGATAGGCCCTCATAGAGGGGCCTTAACAAGTTCTCTAGGCAGGGCCTTAACAAGTTCTTCGCGGTGGCCTTGGGGCCTTAATAAGTTTCGTACAAAGTATCTGCGACGCGTTAACCTTAACAAGTTCTTATAAAAAGAGGTTCCCTACGCCCTCGCCGTATCCTCTTGGTCTCAGAGCTAGTGCAAGCCTAAGGGTGTCCTGTCGTACGCCTAGGGCGCGTCCACGTCGACTGGCTGAATAAGGCCAGTTTTGGGCCTGGCTGCGAGCCAGGTAGTCGTACGTCGGGCGGTAAGTTACTATAATTATAAACTAGGAAAGACCTAGTAATATATAAGATATTTAAAGATTCTTAGGATTTATAAATTTTTATTAATAATTTATTAACTACTTCTTAGAAATTATTTAGCTGTTAGTAAACCTAATAAGAAAGAATATAAAATTTAAATAGACCGCTAGATGCGAATAAGCTTTTAATAATTTAAAATATTACTTTATAACTACTTTAATTCTTACTTACTTTAACCCTAACCTTAAATATACTATTAAAACTAACTTATCTAATTATACGCTAGGGGGAGTGTTATTATAATATAATAAGAATAGCGAACTATATCTAGTAGCCTTTCTCTCATAAAAACTCGCCCCTACTAAATTAAACTATAAAATATATAATAAGGAACTGCTTGTAATTATTAGATGCTTTAAATAATAGCATCCTAAGCTAAAAGGATTTTTATTTTTAATATGCGTATTAATGGACTATAAGAACCTATAATACTTTATTGTTGGTATGCATTAACAACGTGCAGAATATATATATCGTAATGATATGTACTATGCGGTGTTGTTGGTGGATTCTTGTCGTTCTATTTACACGTCTTGATGATATATATACGCGTCTCGCGTAGATCACGTGCTCTATGTATATAATACATGAAACGAATATCTACCAACACTGGAGCAACTCTAAAGGAAACCAAATCGTACCATTCCCGTTATTTGTAGCGTATACGCAATAACTGGCTCTTCCGTCCATAATATACAGTAGCTTCTCCTTCGATCCTATCCCTGTTATATAACGCCTGTAATAGCTCGCACAAGGTAAGAAAACGGGAAGAAAAGGTATATATCGTTAACTTAGTTGCTTGGTTAATATATGCACGGAGTAGAATAGGATTTAGGTAATGGTCCTGGCAGAACTTGGCAGGATTTAGTGGACTTGGCAGAATATGGCAGAATGCCGTAGATTGCCGTTAGATTGCCGCTCGTGGTCAGTCTCCAATTGCTAAGTTGGTAGAAACAGGTGGACGTGTATAAGGTATCGCGGGGGTATCCCGTAACAATTGCTATCTAATGAAGATACTAAGCTGAGGAGAAGAAGAAGAATTGTTAGGGGTAGCAGGTAGACATATTACGAGGGCCGCTAAGGCGCTAGTGGTAAGCGAGCTAATAGCAATTTTCTATCCCGGGGATAGAAAATCCTAATTAGCTGGTTAAATTTAGGGTCCGTAGAATATGGCAGATAGCGTGCCCTAGCACTATTATAACGCTAAGCCAAATCTAAGTTCATTTATTTAACCTACTCCATAGTCTACAGTTCTAAGTAATTGGTATTAATTAACTTCTTAAGGGCCGTAGATGCCTTGCTCTTAGTTATCAAGTTAGTAGGGTTACTATTACCATTAATCCGCTTAACTTTTATAATCTCTCTGCGCTTATATAACTGACGAAGACATATAATATCTATTATAAGACGTTTCTCTTGTGTAGTGCCTAGCTTGATAAGACATTTATAGAGTAATTTTAAGTTAGTGCAAAGTATAAGTAGAAGTTCGATCTATAGGAGTTGTTCAACAGTTAACTTAATTGCGGCGCCAATGTTAAATCTATAGGCCATTGCGTAGAGTTCTAAGGCTAGTACGCTTCTGGTAACTCTCTTACACTTAATTAACAACCAGTGGATAATATTAGCCTTATATAACACGTCCTCCAATACTAGTATATATCCTATTTGTAACAAGAGGTCCTTATTATTAGCAAATAAGGCGTTAGTAAAAGCAAGTAGGCATAATATATTAATATCCAATTTAACAAACGTAAGGCCTCTTATTAGGTTGTCGATCTGTAATTATAGTTATTTGTTAAGTTTGGTAACATCTTCCTTCTTAGGGTTAATCACCTAGGCGGTAAAAGAGAGATTAAAGAAAGCTTCTGGTTAACATATAGAGGCAATATATACACCTCTTGCGCGTTACACAACATATTATTCCTTTATAGTTAGTGTATTACGAACAATGCCTCTTAAGCTTATAGTTGTAGCTATTTTACCTAGGTGGACCGTATTTAGGTTCTTGCACTAGTGTTCTTAGGTTATTATAATATTGCCTTCCTAAGAGAGTTAGATGATGCATCTATTAAATTTAAGTAATTGCTCAACCGTAAGTTGCTCGCGCTCTTTTGCGAGAAATTAAGCCTTTTCTAAATATTATTGCTCCGCGTCTACAAAGGTGGTATTAGCCAGGAATAGAGTGTTGTTAGTTTAAAGGCCAATAATACCAAAGTAGTTAGGAGTGTTGCTCTATAGGAGGCACGGGTTATATGTTAATAAGTTTATATCCAATTCCTTAATATAGTGATTATGGTAGGTTATAAACCAGTAATTGCCTGCTTCTAGAACACCGTATAAAGGCTTAATCACCTTTAGGATTGAGTTCTTTCTGATACCTAGTTGGCTTCCTAACTTGTAAGGTAGTTAGATATAGAAGTCTCAGTTTAGCTTTGTGAGAGACTAGATATACGCCTAAGAGATATCTTATAGGTATAACTATGTGCCATTACCTCGTAGTATTACTGCGATGCATAGAATAAGGCGTTAGCTAACTCGTTAAATAGTAGGTAACTAGGTTAGTACAATACCCTTTTTAAAATCGTTATATACTTAGATAACAAGTCTCAATTTCTTAAAGGCTTTGTTAGTACTAGGGTTCTTAATCTTATCTATAAATTATAAATTAAAGATTCTAACTCCTACGGGTATATCCTAAGGGTTAATTATCTTAAATACGCCCTTTTTAATTAGTCCTATAATTTTCTTTTAATAGGACGTTTTAAATTGCTTATAGTTACTATCCTCTTATAAGAATACAGTAATGTTAGTAGTATTAACGTAAGGGGGATACTTATGGGGTCTTCCTCTTCCTTAGCAAGGTGGTTGTGCTTCTCTAGTTTTAGTAAGGGACGGTTTCTATATAGAGACGGTTTCTATGGACGGGTTATATATACGGACAGTTTCGTCAACTTAAATATTATTAACTTGGGTGCCGTTATCTTAAATATCTTTAACTTAAATATTTCTAGGGTTTATCAAGTACGGTTTAACAGCAGTACTGCGGAACTTCATAGGGCCGCTAGGTAGGTTAACAGCACACGTTTCTCCTTTAATATTTAGTAGGTTATATGGTCCTGCCTAGTATCTAGGTTATCCTATATTACCTTCTCTCCAAACCAGTACTAAAGAGTTAAGGGGTAGGTTATAAATTGTGGTAGTGCTGGGGCCATTACGCATGTTAAGTGCATCTGCAACCTAGCGTTCCGCTCATATTTTCTTTACTTCCTCTATAGCTTTCCTAAATACAATTACACGCTATATTACTGTAGGTAAAGGTGCATCGGAGTCTGTTATTTAGGGGTACGCTCCAAATACTAACAGCGTAGGTATTAGGCTGTCTGGTCCTACAGAGTTGTTAATTACTTTAAAGGCCATTTATAGTGCTATATCCTTATCAATTCCTAGTATCTCGGAAGTAATAATATAGTATATACGTCGCAAGGGGCCGTGGTAACACTCTACTATACCAATTAAGTTATAAGCTTCAACCGGTACGCTCTTTATAGTAGTGCCCATATTAACCGCATATTATTTAAACTCTTTACTAATAAAGTTCTTTCCTGCGTTGTGTACAATTACATCCAGGGGGCCTAGGTATATATTAATCCAGCACACTTATAACATGTCCCATATATACTTAGCGCTAATATTCTGTAGCTATCTACCTGTTTGAAATCGGGTGCCTTTATCAACAATATAAAGTACGGGCTTGCTGTTAATATACATAATATCAACAATAATACAGTAGTTAAAATTAACGTTGTCCTTTAAGGTGAATCTAAATCTGCCTGGTAACTTTCCGTGCTTTTAATAGTACAAGCAGTAGCAGGTAATATACTTAAGGGTCTTGCGATTAGCATCATTTTCATAGCCAGCGCGGTCTAATATTCTTTTAAGTTGCTCTACTGACGGATATCCAAAGCGTCAGTATAGGCGTTGCAATTCTACGTTAGTTAAATAGCATGGGTTTTGGTTAAAAGACTCTATAATAAATACATGCAACAAGGTATCCTATAGTAGAAACGGGTGTCCAAATCGGCGTACGACTGGTACAGTCTTTAAGGGGGTTATTAGGACATTCTTTAGGTTGTTAAAGTACACTTATAAGTTATCTATATCCACTAGGCAAAGTAGGAAAGGGGTATTAACTTTAATAACGTGGAACTCTACTGTACCTATTAGTGTAGCTATCTTAATAGAACTAATAGAAGATGTAGAACCTATTCCAAACTATATACTAACTGTGCCTCTCGTGGACTCGTTTAACTGTACTTTGTTAATCTTCTAAAGTGTAAGAAACTAACCGTATCCTACTATAGAACGTTTAGAGGCTCTGGTGTCGATCATTACACCCATAAACTTTATAGAGGTGTAGCGTGAGGTTATATTATACGCAAACGGGTCTGTGTTAGTAGTGAATGCATCTATTATAGTATCAATGGTTGTAACTACGTGGCTATAAGCTCTATTGGCCAGTTCTAAAGCTGTAGCGGTTACATTGTCTAGTTCGATTTCACCATATAAAGTATAGTATACTATGGTCTGGTTGTCCTCGTTTAGTAGAGTATTAGGGTCCATATTAATTACCAGAGCGTTAAATGCATCGGTAATCTCATTGTCCTTATCATTGTCCTCGTCGTCGTCACCTTTATAGTCCATAATATATTGCTTCATTCGCTCCTAGAAGCGGTCCTTAAACTTATTCTTAAATTTATTCTTGGACTCTTCTTATTCCTCCTTAGTATATTTCTATAAGTGATATCCTTCCCTATTATATACAAAGCAACGTGGTTTCTATCAGTTGCGGTTATACGGGGGGTTACTGCGGTTGTTATAGTTGTTACGGTTATAGTTATTGTCTCTTCTATGGAATTGTCAGTCCGTAAAAAAAGCTTATGTTTTCTCCGCATGCTCTTTCTCGTATGCTACAATGGACGATTAAAGTTTATTAATAAGGGCTCTAAGGTTATCCGGTGGGTCAGAGACTATATATCTACATGCTAGTATTCCCTGGCAAGAAGTGACGATTTTATTATAAAGGAAGTTTATGGTTTGTAAGGTAGGTCTAAGGCCATGCTATAGTTAACAAAGTCTATGGATTAGCAATTAAAGGCATTCGCTTATAAATTTGTCTATATTTTCTGCCATTACTATTATAAGTGTAATGGTATTCTACTTGTCTAGGTTCTTGCGTTGAAATCCTAGTCCTTTAAAGAAATTCCAAAGGCGTTCGCAAGCTTTAGCAAATAGTAAGTAGGACAGTTAGTTTATATAGAAGTGGTCTAAAGCTAGTCCTTTTAGCATAGTAGGGAATGCTTTAAGGTAAGCTTCTTAGGGTACATCCACTCGATTACAGATATCGTAGAATATTATTAATTTGTAGTTAAGGCTTTCGTTTATACCACCATATTTCTGCTCCTCTGTGTATATCTTAGCTGCATTCGCAATTTCCTTGCCATAGCCGGTTATAGTGATAGGGCGGTTCTCCTCGTCCGTAGGTTATACGTAGAGTTGCTATATTATTATTGCAGGTTGAGGTATGACAGATAGTGTAAAGGTAGAGGTAGTCGTATATTAAGGTATAGTGGGAAGTATAGGTACTAAGGAACGTCCTACTTGTCGCTCCTTCGGGGTTCCGTGTGTCTTGTAGTACTTAATACGTCTTAACTTAATACTAGTGCCAAACTTATCCTTAAATGCATTTATCTTTTCTCTAGTCTATTCTATTTGGTCTTCTTCTTGTGCTATATTGTATAAGGACTAGGAAAGTGATTTGCCTTATTTATAGTTGGCGTTAACCTATACTCCTCTAATATTTATATAATCACGTAGTTTCTGAAGCCAATATAAGGAGATTTTCGTAAAGATGTCAACTGTAAAGTCTTTAAACTCTCCTTGGAACAACTCCTAGAGTGTTAAGTCTATCTGGTCGTGTATCTCCGTATATATGTATATCTTGCATTATACGTAGTTAGTTAGCTCGTCCTTGGTGACTTCCATTAGGTTAATTCCATCTTTCTATTTAGTTGCTTCTTCCTCCCAGTCTTTCTCTGTTCCTAACATCTTATGTTTTATATATTATTCGGGTAAGGTAAGGTGTTTCGATTTATAAGGTAAAGGTAGGGGGGGCGGTTGAGGAGGCGGTTAAGGAGGTAGTTAAGGAGGTGGTTTAGGGGCGGTTTAAGTTATTAAGTAGGGTAAGGTGTTCTGCGCAGTAATTCTTCTAAAATAGATAGAACAAGATGTCTAGAAGTCGTTATAGATACCAGACAAGTACTCTTAGGTGGTTTCTCTTCTTCTCTTCAACTGAAATAGGCTAATACAAAAGGTGGATAAGTACAACTATCTTCCAATCTGCTGTAAGGTGGACAGTATAACTGTCTTCTAAGCTATCTGCGTGTTTCCTAATCTGTGCGCGCTTACTAATTAGTGTTGGTATGCATTAACAACATATAGAATACATATATCGTAATAATATATACTATGCGGTGTTGTTAGTGGATTCTTGTCGTTCTATCTATACGTCTTGATGATACATATACGCGTCTCGCGTAGATTACGTGCTCTATGTATATAATACATGAAACGAATATCTACCGACATTTATAACTATAAAATAATTAACATAGCGCCAAATTTGTTAGGCCGAATACCTCTTATAATTTAACTTTAAGATTATATATTAACGTAATCTACAAGCTAGTGGTACCACCCCAAAAACCACCAAAATACCTAAAAATCGTTCTTTAATATCTAAACAACAGCTAAATAATATATAATAAAATTTTATAATTAGACTCTTATACTTACTTTAAACCCTTTATTAAAGTTTTAAAATAATTGGTTTAGCTATTATTAATATATTAAGATTTATTAAGATTTAGCTCTTAAATTTCAGCCTAATAACTATATTTCAAGAACGACTTATTAAATTGCTTTAAAACTTTAATAGAGGTCTTAAAACGAATAGAAGAGTCTAATTTTAAATTTTTATAATTTATTATTAAGCTGTTGTTTAGATATTAAAGAACGATTTTTGGGTATTTTGGTGGGTTTTAGGGTAGTACCACTCGCTTATGTGGTACCACTAGCTTGTAGATTATGTTAACTAGGTAAACTTAATTAAAAGCCTAATATATTAATATAATAATTATAGGACTTACCTGTAAACGTTTTAGATAAACAGATTATAAATTAATTATAGATCTTATTGCCCCCTAAATATTTTAAAAAACTATATTCTATATTTCTAGATATATGTGACGGCTCAAACCATTGAACAAATGTCTTAATAAAGACTTGAACAAATGCTTCCAAGATAAAGCGAACGAATGCTGTATTACGAAGATATTAAGCTGAGGAGCAAGAGAAGGTGGTGAGGCCACGTCCATATACACATGCCAAGTCCTAAGCGAACCCCTGACTAGGTGACGCGCCCCAGCGCCGTCACAATATAGAACTTAATAGAAATAAATTAGAAGTTAATAAATAGGAAATAGAAATTAATAAGCTAATAGAATATAAATATAAAAATAATATATGGATAGTAGATATAATAAAGGCAATCTAAACTAGAAAATAATAGTATAAGGATATTATACTCGCTAAATGCGAAATTTAAAATAATTAATTATACTATTAACAGAAGATAGTAGTTCCGAATTCTAAACCCTTATAATTTAAGATACTTAAATTTATATACAACTCCCCTATAGTAGGACATCCTAGCTATATAAAAACTTATAAGATTGTTTAATAAGTATATTACTAGCCTATAATATATAACTATATACAAAAATATATTTAAGTATATAGAATGTGTGTATATAAAAAGACCTCTTATATAAAGAAGTAAGGAGTACTTTAACTGCTACCAATTCTAATATAAAAATAACGCGATATCTTAATTAACTTTATAGTTGACTTACCTAATAGTAACAGGTTTATAAATATTATAGTAGTTATTAACTGCCTTATAAAAATGTGATATATAATCCCTATAGACTTAATTAATATAATATTAGTAGCCAAATATTTTATAAAGTATATTATTATTATTATTATTCATTGCTTAACGTCCGATTCGGATCCCTATTGGGCCCACGCGGACTACTCCTTATATACATATAGGGAGAAAACTCTATTTGAGAAAACCCCGTAATCCATCTCCCCGCCTTTTGGGACTCGCCTACAGAGCGCCTGTAAGGCGCCTGCGAGTTACCTGTGGTGCTCTACTACCTTACTTTTTAACCTCCTTGGGAACCACTGCTGCCGTAACAAGCCTACGGACGCGCTAGTATCGCAAACTTTACTCTACTACTGTAGAGTCATTAGGGGGCGCCCGTTGCTCGCCCCCCCACCCTCTATTACCATTTC
>Ga0307507_10001308_pt1 | contig 55776 bp, 41 predicted proteins | sample 7_EM_MG_FD_207223 | JGI IMG/M metagenome (GOLD analysis project Ga0307507, IMG submission 207223) | Populus trichocarpa ectomycorrhiza microbial communities from riparian zone in the Pacific Northwest, United States - 7_EM | ecosystem: Host-associated > Plants > Roots > Unclassified | place... | reverse complement strand
TTAAGAGGAATAAAATAAGGAGAGTAGAGGAAGATATCCTGAGACTTTTAAGGCTCAGAATAAAGTTAGAGTTGAGAAAACCCTCAAAGATTGCTATAACAGCTATTAAGAAATTGTCAACAAAATTGCACCAGATATCTTTAGAAAGACTATATAATGCAGGCAACCAGAAAAAAATATTAAAAAGTGATTGAGATAGGAGAAGGTTCATCTTGATTAGATCCTTGCTAAGAAGAGATTAAAATAGGGCTTTACTCTTATGTATTGGAAAAAGAAGATATGGAGTAAGAAAGTTTATATAGCATGGAATTAAACTATTATAAATTCCTACCAATTCACCAGATCTCAATCCAATTGGAAATATCTGGTCTTTGATTAAGGATAAGCCTTTTAGGCACTATCCTGATCTCAATCTCATGAAGGGTTCTGAGGATGGGGTCAAAAAGACAATTGAGGAGGCGATCACTCATTGTTGGGGAACTTCTTGATTCAAAGGTTTTTGATACTCTAGCAGGATCTATGGCAGATAGGATAAAAGTAATTATTAAACCTAATAGATGGTATACTAAGTACTGATTACTGCTATGTATTTTTTCAATTTTTCAATTTTCTTTTGGTTGATGTTGAGGTAGTTGAATGTATGGGGGGTTGTCATCACCAGGCAAATTATGTGTTCGCGATCGTTGTCGTTGATCGGTTAATTTTGTCCCCGTACAATACCAGTAGTGCTTGTAGAGTAGTGCTTGTAGAGTAGTGCTTGTAGAGTAGTGTTTGTAGAGCCTTAACCTTGAGCCTCCCCCACCCCCGCCCAAATCATAGTGAAAAAAAGAGATTTTTTCTATCTATCGTTACCCCCTCTTTTGATCTACGGAGAGCAAAACTACCAACAGCAAGAACGATAGGAAAGACACGATGAGTTCTGCGACATACCGAAACCAGACCATTATCATAAATAACAATGTTGGCAATGTGAGTGGCAGTTATAACAAGGTGGTGTCGGACGAGGAACGGCGGGTTCTGGAGTGGCTATCTCCCTTAGCACCTCGGGAAAGGCACCAGGCTGTGAGTGTGGGCCGAGTGGAAGGAGTAGGAGACTGGCTTCTCCGAACAAAGGAGTTTGCGAAATGGTACACAAACGAGGACCAGGCTGTCCACCCTATGCTATTCTGTTATGGGGATCCGGGGGTGGGGAAGACATATCTGAGGTGTGTAAAAGTAGCTCATCTGAAATGTCGTGCAAAACTGAGCCCTTGAACACTAGCTCTCTTCTAATAGATACGCTATATCATACGATTGATGGAGACAATGTGGCCGTCGCTTGTATGTACTGCGACTTCTATTCTGATAAAGAGCAGTCTGCGACTAGTGTGCTAGTGGCCCTCTTGAAGCAACTTGTTGCAGGGGTAGAAACTATCCCGGAAGCGATAACTAAGGCCTATGAGCGAGCGAAGAGGGTGGTTGACGGTCGGACACTCCGGCTCCCTGAAATCCGGGCGATGCTTGTCCAGTCCCTCTCATGTCTGCAGCGGGGGTTTATCTGTATTGACGCTTTGGATGAGTTTCCCCTCAAACAGCGACCTGAACTTTGGGAATCTTTACAGCACGTCGTCCAGGAGTGCCCAAACACGCGGCTATTCGTTACCGGGAGGCCACATATTCGAGAGGAAGTGAATAAATATTTCCCGGGATACCCCGACCTAGCGCCCATAAAGCCCACCGAGGAGGATATTCGGGAATATATTACTATGAGGTTGAAAAAGGACTCGGAGCTGGATGCCATGGATGCGGAATTGGAGGCCGATATTCTTAGAATTATTCCGGACAGGATCTCCGGGGCGTATGTAACATCTGTGGATAGTTAATCAAAGGTTATCAGCTAACAGCGATCTCCAGATTCCTTCTTGTTTCCCTGATTATGGATGCGGTTCTCGAAGATGCGACAATACACCAAAGAAGGCAAACGCTTCATAAGATGACCAACGGGTTAGGTTTGGACGATGCATACAGTACAACATTGAGTCGCATAAAAGAGCAGAAGGGAAACAAAGTGAAAATCGGAATGGAGGCGCTGATGTGGATTTCACGTTCCGAACGGCCACTAAAGGCGCAAGAGCTGCGCCATGCGTTGGCGGTGGAAGTTGGAGCTACAGACATTAATGCCCGCAATGTCCCGTCTATAAGGACTTTGTTGAGCTGCACTCTAGGACTTGTTACCATTGATGAACAAACATCAACTGCTCGTCTCCTACATTTTACTCTTCAAGAGTACCTTACAGCTCATCCTAACTTGTTCATCACATGTCACTCGATGATGGCCGAAATATGTCTCACCTATTTAAACTTTCAGTCTATATGTGAGCTGTCAACTGCTCTTGATACTATCCCGTCGAAAGCACCGTTTCTCCACTATTCTTCGTGTTACTGGGGATTTCATGCTAGGAAGGAGATTACGGAATCCGTGAAACACCTTGCGTTACGATATCTTGAACGTGGTGCGAACCACATATCAGCTGACATCCTCCTGCGGGAGGAGACTGTTAACTTCTTGTCCTGGTGGGATCGCTACAAAGGCGGGCGTCCCGATGTTCGGGGATTTACTGGATTACACTGCATCGCATACATGGGGATTGCCGAAATCGGGAATGCCATGGTAGATTTGAAGCGATGGGATCTAAACGGGCGTGATTCTAACGGCGCAACACCTTTAATATGGGCTGCTAAATACGGGAATTACACACTCGCGAAGCTGTTGCTCGAGCAGAGAGATATTGATCCCACCTTATCAGATAAGTGCGGTCTAACACCACTCATGCACGCTGCGAAGACTGGACAGGCGGAAGTGGTGAAACTACTCTTAGAGCGGGAGGATGTTAATCCCGATTCCTCGGATATGTCAGGCCAGACCCCACTATCATACGCTGCCGAATCTGGACATGAGGGGGTGGTGAAAATACTTCTGGAGAGACGAGATGTCAATCCCGATTCGTCCTGTAACTCTGGCGGGACACCACTATCATTTGCTGCTGGACCTGGACATGAGGGCGTGGTCAAGATACTCCTAGCCCGAGGGGACGTCAATCCTGATTCGTCTGATAAATCTGGCCGAACACCATTATCATATGCAGCCGGATCAGGGAGTGAGGGCGTTGTGAAGATACTCATAGAGAGAGGTGATATTAATCCCAATTCGTCGAATGAGAATGGCAGGACACCACTATCCCATGCTGCCGAATATGGATATGAGGGCGTTGTTAGGTTACTCCTGGAGCGCGGGGATGTCAATCCCGATCCGTCGGATGTCTATGGCCAGACACCACTCTCACTCGCGGCTGAATCTGGGCATGAAGATGTGGTGAAGATACTCCTTGAGCAACGGCACGTGAATCCCGATTCTCCGGACGAGGATGGCCGGACACCCCTGTCCTATGCTGCTGGATCTGGAAGCGAGGGTGTGGTGAAGATACTCCTGCAGCGAGAAGATGTCAATCCCAATTCGTCGGATTGCGATGGCGAGACACCACTAGCATATGCTGCCGAATCTGGACATGAGGGGGTGGTGAAGGTACTCCTGGAGTGTGGGGATATAAATCCCGATTCCTCGGATGTGTGCGGGCAGACACCGCTCTCACTTGCTGCCGAATGTGGACATGAGGGGGTGGTGGAGGTACTCCTAGAGCGAAGGGACGTCAATCCCGCTGCGTCGGATAAGCACGGCCGGACGCCATTGTCATTTGCAGCTGAATCTGGAAATGCGTGCGTGGTTAAGATACTGTTGGAGCGAGGAGACGTCAACCCTGGTTCGTCGGATAAATCTGGCCGGGCGCCACTATCATATGCTGCCAGATCTGGACATGAGGGCATTGTGAAGATACTACTAGAGCGAAGGGACGTCAATCCCGCTTCATCGGATAAGCGCGGCAGAACACCCCTGTCATTGGCTGCCGGATCTGGACATGAGGGCGTGGTGGAGGTGCTTCTGGAGAGAGGGGACGTCAACCCCGATTCGCCTGATGAGGATGGCTGGACACCACTTTCACATGCTGCCGGGCGTGGATACGAGGGCTTAGTGAAGATACTCCTAGAGCGAGGCGGCGTCAATCCCAATTCGTCAAGTAAATCTGGCCGGACACCATTATCATATGCTGCTCGATCTGGACACGAGGGTGTGGTGAAGATACTCCTGGAGCGAGGGGACGTCAATCCCGATTCATCGGATAAATCTGGCCGGACGCCACTATCACATGCTTCTAGATCTGGACATGAGAGCATTGTGAAGATATTCCTTGAGCGATGGGACGTCAATCCGGCTTCACGGGATAAGCGGGGCGGGACACCATTATCCTTTGCGGCCGGATCCGGAAATGAGTGCGTGGTGAAGATGCTCCTGGAGCGAGGGGATGTCAACCCTGACTCCTCTGATGAGGATGGCTGGACACCACTATCATTTGCTGCCGCACGGGGGCACGAGGGCGTTGTCAAGATACTCTTGGAGCGCCTGGACGTCAATCCTGATTCGTCGAGTAAATCTGGCCGGACACCACTATCATATGCCGCTAGATCTGGACATCAAGGCGTGGTGAAGATACTCCTTGAGCGAGGGGGTGCCAATCCCGATTCGTTAGCTACATCTGGTCGGACACCACTATCATATGCTGCCAGATCTGGGCATCAAAGTGTGGTGAATATGCTCATGGAGCGCGGGGATGTTAATCCCGATTCATTAGATAGATATGGCCGGGCCCTGCCCACACTCGCTGTCGGTCCTAGGCGCCATGGTACCGTGAAGCTGTGATTAGATCCCCTGCTATTTACTGTTGGATAGTGGCCTATAGTGCATTGGGTTATGCAGGTATGCGGGGATATGAAGGGTTGCGGCTATGCAGTTAGGAAACGGAAGGGTATAGGGCATGTGGCTTTGTGGTTCTAACGGTTCGGCACCTAGCAGTGGCTTTGTTATTTTCACACCTGAGGTCGGCAGGCATAGGGTATTGGTTTCATGGTTTTTTTCATACTTTATGCCACTACGCATATGGTAGTTTGCGCATTGCTGAGGCTTAGGTTCTAGGGATCACGGAGGATCATGGGATAGTTCTAGAGTGCTGGAAATCAGGTTTTGTCAGCAGCATTTGTTTCTTTAGAGTTCGTTTGGTTTGGGGAGTGTTTGGTTGTTTAGACGGAGATATATATCTCCTAGCCTGTCCTTAGCTAGAGGAGCGTATGCGAGTCAGAGAGTATTGATCCTTCATCTCCGCATCTTGCCTTTCAGAGCCTATTGTGATTGCACTTTTGCTCGCTCTTTCTTTTGTGCTTTGGTTAGACACGAACATTTGCTCACAAAATATTATCCAAGACTGGCGTGATACAGCCATTCTCGGCCTCTAGCATGGGTACTCCCGAGGAAGTAGAATCGGGTCCAGTGCATTATGTGAATGTATCATTACTGATACAGGACATGGCATCACGGAGGTCATTTCTCCTCCCACTTCGCCTTGTCTTCCTAGAATCAACCCAAACCACCCCTTCTAGTCGCGATTCTCATGCAGGCTCCCATATCCGACACCGCCCCTGACCATGCAAAGCCTTCTAAACCACCGAACCGCCATTGAGCAATCCCGCCGCCTTTGCGTTCCGACCAGAAACATTTCTCTCCATCTTAACCTTCGCGGGGGTGCCTAATCCTCAATGATGGCTATTTCGGACTTGCCACATACTTGCCACCTCAACACAAACATCTACTTCCTCAACCCACTCGGAAGCTACACCCGTGCCCATTCCATAACACTCGATTTCCGCCCTTCAAGCTATTAATTAATTTTGGCATCATGTATCTGACTAGGGCTAGATCTTAGAAACCATTGTGACCTGGGAGAGAATATACACCCGGGAACATTTCGCACAAGTTGCTTCGTATTCCTCACATGGCTTCCTTTTCCTTCACCATTTACTCTGCCTTGTCCTATCTTCCACTTGCACAAGGGTATGCTGCTGGGTATAAGTTAGTTGAGGTTCTATGTACCATAGTGTTTTCTTCTTTCCTTTCTTTCTTCCTTCCTGTTTTCATCTTCCCCAGTTACGCTGATTTTAGACTAGGAGTCTACAAGTGGGATATACTGTATTATTAAAATTCTAGGAATGGGCATGCGTTGTTTAATTCCAATAGTATGGGTTATGTCTTTCCCCCCTTTCCCACTTTTTTGTTTTTAGGGAGAGAGGGGGCTCTTTCAATCTATATAAGTTATATCCGGGGAACCTGATCAAGTCATATGTATATTCCCTGTATGTTATCGGTACCTATTTCCATTTAATCGATATATTATAAAGTACTAGCTGAAAGTTTTGGCCCCCAACTAGTTTCTACACCAAATAATGTAGGGAAAAATAGATATCTCCGGTGCGACAGCCCCATCGCTTCCTCTTGAAAACAATGGGAGCTTTGATACTAGTTAGGAAACAACTTCATGCTCAACAGGTTTGAAGCATAGATACAAAGAAGCAGAGGCGGGCTCACTATTTGCTCTGGTATCAGCAGGTGTGAGAGTGACTTAAAATACTGTATGGGGCTTTATTTGTAAAGGTGTAGGTATATAGTAAAATTCTAGCTCCCACTTAATCAACGTTTTCTCCCAGGTATCATAACTTTTATAAGCTATGTAAAATTTTTCATGTTCTCTGTGGGGTTGACAATGTACTATGGCTATTATTTTGGTGAATTCTGATAGTGGTTGGCATCTTTAGAGGGGGTCAAAACAAGGATCGGGTGTTTTCCGGAAGCTTGGTTGGTTGCTAGCTCAGCCGTCGTACTCTGGATGCTTACTACTACCGCAACCTCCTCTTCGACCACACGGTCAATTCGTCTCGTGATATAGTACTGCATTAGGACTCGGGTTCTTAATTGGGGCATGAGACTCAGGGTTGGTGCTAAAGTGCGGGCACCATCTTTGCCCAGGCGAGAAGTATCTAGAAACAGAAGGGGTTTGAGGCGGAGGCGTTTTTTAGGGAGAGTACTATAGAAAGAAGTTGGCGGATAAAATTAAAATTAAAAAAACAAAGGCCCACCCGGTATCCCACTTCCCCCCATTCCCCCCCTTCTACCCCCCCACATTCAAACCCTCCCCCCTCACTAGGCTTCCGGCCGGGCGCCTCACTGCCTGGCATTGAAGCCAGACAGTTCCCGTTGAGTTTGCCCCCCGGTAATGCAGGTGGGGGAGAGGGGACATCCAACCTGGTCGACTTCCCCTCGCGCTCCTCTTCCCCCGTTCAAGGGCCAGCAGCTTCTCGTACTCCCCGCAGCCGCCCCGCTCGAGTGCCAGCTCCTTTTGGCACTCCTCTTGCTCACAGGCCAACCGAGACATAAGTCTCGCCTCGCTGCCAGCCATAATGAACCCGCTGGGCGAGCGTTTAATACTGTCGTTAGCTATCATCGCAATTGCCGCGATGAGGGTGGCTACCGGCCCACTCCACACCACCACCACTAGGTCTAAAGGACGTGAAACGATAAATCAGTAATCCGAGTAGTTTGGAGCCTGGAGACGTCTTGAACAAACCTTAAATTAATGGCATTAATATTCGAGAGAAAGTGGGTTGTGAAATCCGGTGTGGGACGAAGACAGTGTTCCGAAAGGTCCTGGTGACCTTGGGGAATCGATGTTGTTTGAAACGGAAGTAATGACCGGACTGTAGGGTGTTACCGAGTAAAGCGAAGGGGTTCAAGTGAACGAGAATAATCTGTGTTGAAACGATTAAAGAGCTGTGAGATGGCTTGAAGGGGGGAAAAGGAAAGGAAAGCAAAGGAAAAACAAGGAGGAAGGAGATTAATAAGAGAAAACATTTCAACCCTTGCATGTCCCACGAGCGCATCCGCGTATAACTGCGGTCATATCCAACAGGGGTGTTGAAAATAATCAGTGCGGAGGTAATGACCGGAAATGAGGGTTTTACGCAGCGAAGTGGAGCTGCTCAAATGAAGATACGGGCTTTGTATTAAGCAGTGAAGAAGTTCATGAGTAATTAAGTTGAGCATGCAGGAAGGAAAGTGTTGAGAAAAGTTGAGAATAGGAGGGAAGAAACTTCAAGAAAGAAATTAGGCGAGGAGAGGACATGGAGGGGGAAAATCCAAGGGAAGCCTTTTTTCGTAGGTTGCGTGTCCCTCCACCGATGCATACGCGCACCACTGCGACCTCACAGTCCGTGGATTTCTCATACTGGGCTTGGCTACCTCCAACAGGCACCACAGGGGGCGCGGGATGAGTGATATTTCGTGAGTTCGCTGCTGAGTCTGCCTATCTCTACTCCGAAACCTAGGAAAATAGAACTGTATTATACATGGCAACCGTTACCCCCTACCTAAGTGATATTTTCTTGAAGGCATCATAATTTTTGAGAGCCGCATGAAGTCATCGGATATGAGTGCTGTGATAATGCACTAAGGGTAATTATTTGGTATTTTTTTTGGATAGGTGTCGCTTTCTCGGGGGGGAGGGGGGGTAAAAACGGATGCTTTTGGAGTAAAAGGTTCTCAAGCCAAACGTTTTGAGCGAATAATACTTGTGTGCCTTCAGTATTATTTTTTCCCCCTTTCCCCGAGACCCGTGGTTATCGTCGAAGGGAGAGCACTAGTAGTGGAAGACAAGCGGGAGTGTTAACTATAGGGCGGAGGTGTTGCACTCCGATCGACCATAGCACTGAGTCCGGGGTTATCTTGTGGAATACCGTAAGGGCTTGACTAATTAGACAGTGCCAGGTAGTCTAAAATATCCTCCCTAGGAAAGAGGCAAAAAGCTCACCAAAAAACATGCCCTCTAAGACAAAATAAGAAAGGAAAAGATACTAGACCAGCATTATTGAGGAAAAAGAAGAAAAGGAAAAAAGGCCGGTAAAGAAACTATACTGTATATGCAAAGTATTTTTCATGGCGCCTCTTGTTCCGAAGCTATGGTATGGGGTAAAATGCAATTGATCTGCATGGGATCGAGCGGGATAGTACTTGTATTATAGGCATCTTAAAACATTGACTTAGGCGACACTCGCACACGCTATCCTGGATTGAGTAGAACTGAATACCTCGTAGAACTGTACAAAATCTCTGACTCTTCCAGATTTCCATAGGAATCCACTCGCTGAGCTGGAAGAAAGAGGGTTTCAGATTTAGATGCTGGTCGGAGAAATTCCGCTCTCGTCCTTATACGAGTAGAAAGTCGGCCTACTAAGCCGGGTGCTGCTAGAACACTCTATCAAAAGAAGAAAGAAGGTAGGACTAGAAAGATACATTGGAGAAGAATAAATGGTCTGGGAGAGAGTCCGAGAGTGTGCGTCGAAGGATTGAAAGGATAATTGAGAGAGGAGGCTGTTGGAATTTCTTCATATCTCCTAGTATATTTCATGACACTGCCGTGTATTCCTTTACTTAGTTTGTGTTTCGGCTCTACCTGTACACCGCTTACATTACTACAGCTAGGATATATTTTATAGTGTTTTATTGTTATTTTAGGATTTAACATGTGCTCTCTTATCCGGTGTTCAGGATTTTATGCATCCCTTATGCACCATTGTTGGTCATGATATTTCTAATATTCTCATCACACCCTTATAGTTTCACTCACATTGTTTAAGATTTACTTGGAAGGATCTCAGGGTCAAACATGTTCGCACTTATGTTTCTTACATTGTTTTCCTTATATTTCTCTTGTGTGTATGGGAGTGCACTTTCTTATAAATAAGGTTGCTACCCCCCACCTCGCTTAGAAAATAAGAACCAGAATTCCTGCCAATCTGCTCTACTACTATTCCTCCTTGCTTAGTGTGTCCTTGCAGTACCCCACGCACCTGCCTAGTATTATCCAGATAGAATAGATCATGCCCCTGGCGTTCACACATTTGAACAGAGGCCTGTTGCCTGCACAGTAGACTACAACGTTAATTCAAGTTACTATTATACTGATCATTAGTAGATTCATTACTTGGGCTTGGATTGGTGATTTAGACGGCGTGGCAAACAAAATGCATGTTCGCAACATAGATATCGATGTCACTCCGTCCGAATCTTTAATTTGCGCCTGGGTATTATCACTAGTTATTCACTCAATTGCAGCCTCAGGCATAATGTTCGAGGATGAAGTTGGCAGACTTTCTTCACACTTCGCCGGGGAACTAGTCCCCTTAGGGCACTAAACCTCGGTGGCGATCCTATCATACATATCGTATGATATCAAAAAAAAACTCCCCTAACCCGCATACCACAATAGGACTACTCCATCACTTTACGCTCTCTCCTCGCGAGATCCCGACATAGCCAACAGCGACTAGAGATCCCCGCTTCCATGCAGACCGGTATCGCGGAGGAAGAACTCGTTATCCTACAGACAGCCAATCAAACAAACAGGAAAGGACTTTATAAATCTTATCAAACTCTCCACAGTTCTTGATAATTCCCCCCACTCCACCCCCCCTTTCCCTCATATATTCGCTCGGTTCGGTGCTATATTTGGAATAAATAAAAGTTAATCTTTTATACCAGATTGTAATGAGTTAATTTTACGATTTCTGAATAAAGGTTTCAGAATCATGTCCTTGAACTTTCCACCGTAAGAGCTCCAATAAATGGAAAATTCGCCAGGTAGTCCAAAATTTCCTCCTCCGAAAAAAACAGGTCGAAAGACACTCACGAAAAAAACCCCCCCCAATTGTCCAAAGCTGGGGACCCATATGTTAAAGAAAACTAGTTAAGAAAGGAAAGAAAAACCAAGTAGACCCATATTAAACAACGCCAAAGGGAAATGCAGAAACCATTGTCCTCTCCCTGACGCCGGGTTCGCTCGTTCCACTGGCGGAGGCTTTGGTGCTGGTGCCGCTGCCCTTGCCAGGGGAGATTGTTACCGCCTCGCTATCCCCTGTGGCAATGAGAGCTCATGGGGGTTATGGGGGGTGGGTGGGCAACGAAGAACGCGAGGTGTGGAAAGCGAGGAAGCATGGTGAGCTCGTAGTCTTGAGAGCTGGGGGAGGTATATGTACGGGGGGTTCACGGACCCCGCGTGTATGAGCTAGGACCCCGCGCTGGCCGAGCAACCGGCAATACCTTTTTCCGACGTCCTCCGAGGTGCGGCTCCCATCCCCCAAGCGATATCCTGGACGCTTTGTCCAATTGGCGATGGGTTGCTTCAACCCGCCATTGAGGTAAAGAAAAAAGATCAGATCTAATTAGGAGAGGAAACTCATACATGCTAGCACATGGCCAGATTACTCGAGTTCTTAGTGTAGTGAATTAAAAACTAAAAACTTGCTTTGCCGGGGATATGGCGGTACTTGTATGAACAGGTGCAGCTCTTGGCAGGGGAATGGGTTCACTGGGACAGAGGGAAAACAAAAGGAGTGGGAAAAAACTTGAGAGAGGGTGGTTGGTGGTCCGGGGGGGGGAGAATTTGGGGGAGGGGGTAGGAGGGGAATGAGAAATTCTTAGAAGCAACGAGTTCGGAGGTGGCATTATGCCTTGTAGGATACGGACCCTCGCCGCTTATTTCTATATGGCTCGGATAAGAGATTTAAGTTCCATGAACCGAAAATAAAGTGCGCTATTGAGTACCGGCACTGAAGATAACTCGCAAGATGGTTTGGTAACTTGGAGGTATATCATAGTTAGTATGTACAAGTACAGTACTTCTATTCTCATCGTGTATTCGGAATCTGGTTTCTATAAAAGTGCCGCAAGGTGTGTCAGAATTATGTGAAATATCGAAGATATGATGTGTTTAATACAAAGAGGACAATGTAGCCGATTGGGTACCCCCTTTGGCATCACCATCACGAACCCATGAAAATAGTGTGGTTAAAATATAATAAAAGAGAAGAAGCTTGACCTAATACGAGAATTAACGATGCTAGTAATAGTAACTATAGCTAGCCATGTTTGGTTATAGTACTAAGAGGTAAATCTTTAATAATACCTGATTCCGAATACGCGATGAAATTGGAAGTACAGCGGCAGGATTGATAGCTCAGGAAAAGTACAAGCATTAAATTTCTTGTGGGAAAAGCATAGTGAGCGTGAACACGGGGGTTTTTTTTCTCTCTTTTGATTCAGAGGATGTGCTTTTATTTTTATTTTTATTTTCGCCTTGGTGAGGGGAAGGTGAGAAACGATAAAATGCTATTAAGAGTACCGTACGGTAGCTGGAGTTGCGTTTATTTTGGTGTCACCACACCCGAAAAAGAGCCGCTTTGACCCAGCGACAGACCCTTCAGCTGGCCCCACCATCGCCCAAACCCCCCGAAAAACAAGGATCCTTTCCTCTCTCTTTACCTTCGCTTTTGATCTCTGGATAGCATTACCAACAAGAATAACGATTAGCGAGACAATATGAGCTCTGCAGCATATCAAAACCCTACTATAACCAGTAATAGAAACGTTGGTAATGTGACCGACAGTTATAAGAATGTATGGAATAACTGCGAGATATCGGTGTTGGATGAGAAGCGTCAAATTCTGGAGTGGCTGTCTCCCTTGGCACCTCGGGAAAGACATCGGGCTGTGAGTGAGGGCCGCATGGATGGAATAGGAGACTGGCTTCTCCAAACAAACGAGTTTGAGAAATGGCATACAAGCGAGGATCGGGCTGTCCATCCGGTGTTTTTCTGTTACGGAGATCCCGGGGTGGGGAAGACATATCTGAGGTGTGTAAAAGGAGCCCCACCGAAATAGCGTGCAAAAGCTAAGTGCTCGAACACTAGCTCTCTTGTGATAGATACACTGTGCGATTCGATTGATAAGGATAATGTGGTCGTCGCTTGTGTGTACTGCGACTTTCATGCTCATAAAAACCAATCTGCCTCCGGTGTGTTAGCGGTTCTCTTGAAGCAACTTGTCGCGGGGGCGGAACCAATCCCGGAGGAGATATCGGAGGCCTTCGAGCGAGCGAAGAGAGAGGTTGACGGTCGGACACTCCGGCTCCCTGAAATCCGGGCTACGCTTGTCAAGTCTCTCTCAGCTTTGCAGCGAGGATTTATCTGCATTGATGCTTTAGATGAGTTTCCCGCAAAACATCGACCTGAACTTTGGGACTCTTTACAACACATTGTCCGGGAGTGCCCAAACACCCGACTATTCATTACCGGGAGGCCCCACATTCGAGAAGAAGTGAAGAAATATTTCCCGGGATTCCCCGATCTGGCCCCCCTAAATCCGACCAAGGAAGATATTAATGGATATATCGCTATGAGGTTGAAGAAGGATTCTGAGCTAGATGCAATGGATGCGGAATTGGAGGCCGATATTCTTAGAAGTATTGCATATAGGATCTCTGGAGCGTATGTGACATCTGTAGATAATTAACCAAAGGTTATCAGCTAACAGAGGTCTTTAGATTCCTTCTTGTTTCTCTAATTATGGATGCAGTTCTGGAAGATGCGACAATATATCAGAGAAGGAAAACTCTTCATAAGATGACTAACGGCCTAGGTTTGGACGATGCATACACCACAACATTTTGTCGAATAAGAGAGCAGAAGGGCAACAAAGTGAAAATCGGAATGGAGGCGTTGATGTGGATTTCGCGTTCCGAACGGCCGTTAAAAGGACAAGAGCTGTGCCATGCATTAGCAGTGGAAGTAGGAACTACAGACCTCAATTTCCACAATGTCCCGTCGATAAGGACCTTGTTAGGCTGCACTCTAGGGCTTGTCACGATTGATGAGCAAACATCTACTGTTCGCCTCATACATTTCACTCTTCAAGAGTACCTTACAGCACATCCCAATTTGTTCATGGCACCTCATTCAATGATGGCTGAGATATGCCTCACCTATTTAAACTTTCGGTCCGTTTGCGAGCTTTCGACTACTCTTGATTCTATACCATTGGCGACACCGTTTCTTCACTATGCCTCATGTTACTGGGGAGCCCATGCTAGGAAGGAGATAACGGAAGGCGTGAAACACCTTGCACTGCGACATCTTCAACGGGATGCGAATCACATATCAGCTGACATCCTCTTGCGTGAGAAGACTGTTGGTTTCTTGCCTAGGTGGCATCGTCGTCTTGGCAGACACCCCAATCTTCGGGGATTTACTGGATTGCACTATATCTCATACATAGGGATTGCAGAAATCGCGGTTGATATGGTGGAAATGAAAAGATGGGATTTGAATGGGCGTGATTCGAATAACGCAACGCCATTAATATGGGCTATTAAATATGGAAATTGCGCGTTATCAAAGGTGCTTCTTGATCAGGGGGGTGTCGATCCCACTTTAGCAGATAAGGAGGGCCTAACACCACTTACACATGCTGCGAAGGCTGGACAGGAGGAAGTGGTGAAGCTACTCTTAGAAAGATGGAATGGCAATCCTGACTCCTTGGATTGTGGTGGTCGGACACCGCTTTCATGGGCTGCCCAATCTGGACACGAGGGTGTAGTGAAGACCTTCTTGGAGCGAGCAGACATTAATCCTGATTCGTTGGACAAGGATGGTCGGACACCGCTTTCTTGGGCCGCCCAATCTGGGCATGAGCTTTTGGTGAAGATACTCTTGGAGCGAGAAGATGTCAATCCTAATTCGCCTGATGAGAGTGGCCTTACACCGCTATCATATGCTGCCAAACGTGGACATGATGGCGTGGTGGGGATACTCCTGGAGCGAAATGATGTAAATCCAGATTCGTCGGATAAGGATGGCCGGACACCACTATCATATGCTGCCGATTATAGACATGAAGGCGTGGTGAGGATACTCTTAGGGCGAAAGGATGTGAATCCCGATTCGTCGGATAGGGATCGCCGGACACCACTATCATATGCTGCCGATTATAGACATGAAAGCGTGGTGAGGATGCTCCTGGAGCGAAAGGATGTCAATCCCAATTCGTCGGATAAGGATGGTCGGACACCACTATCATATGCGGTCATTTTTGGACACGAAGGCGTAGTGAAGATACTCTTGGAGCGAAGGGACATCAATCCTGATTCTTCGGATAAGCATGGCCTGACACCACTATCACATGCTGCCATCTTTGGACACAAGGGCTTGGTGAGGGTACTCCTAGAACGAGGGAACGTCAATCCCAATTGGTTGGATAATGGTGGCCAGACACCACTATCACATGCCACCAATTATGGAAATAGGGGCGTGGTGAGAATACTCCTAGAGCGAGGGGATGTCAATCTCAATTCATCAGATAGAGATACCCAGGCCCAGCTCTTGCCCTCTGCTCTAGCTAGGCACAATAGCGTGATGAACCCTTCATCAGAGTTAAGTCCGCTTGGTCACGAAATATCACCAAATATCGACATAACCCAACAAGTGTCCGTCCCTGTTGTGAGTGCTACAGAGGAGGTAGATTTAGGTCCGATACCACAGCGGGGACGCATCATTTTCGGCTTAAGACATGACGTCACGGAAATCATTTCTTTTCCTCACTCCGACAAGTGCCCCCCGAATCAGCTTGAGGCACCCCCCTCCACATCCGCTCTCACGCCTACACTTACCCCCGACACTGCCCTCAACCTAGCCCTCTCGCAACCTTCAAGGCCACTGAAGCGCCCTATAGATATGTTGGAATTCTGAGTTGTTGCTCGGCATGCTCAACTTATCGGGCTGCATACAACCTATCGGGCATGCACACACCCTACCCCATTATTGTTCAGACAAAGAAGTTTCTGATATGTGCTCTGGATTGATACCTCCGCCGGGAGCAAGTTCTTTGATACTGCTCGGCACGTTCTGCGTAGGTACAGCCTACACTGTTATCGCTCGACAAACCTCCCGATATGCGTTTGGGATCCGTGAAGGAAAAGTCAGATGTGAGTAGGCTACTGAGCTTGAAGAGTTTTCTTTGTGACGTTTGTTCTTTCCTTTGTTAGTATGATTGTTCTTCGTATGGAAGGAAAGGAAACTTGCGTGGAAGATGGAGACCTGCGTGGAAGAGCAGGGGAACATGCATGGAAGAAGGGACATGCATGGAAGAGAATAGATCTCTGTCGCGATAGATGGAAGGATGGGAAGAGGAACCTAGAAGGCTTCAATGTTTTATATATACTCCTGTCTTTACCGTCGGTTACTTAGATCGTTGTGAGTCGAGAAGATCATTGAGAAGAGCAGCGAGCATTGTGGAGTCGTGAGCGTAGAATAGTGAAGTTTTTCCTTCGTTTAAGTTGTGCTTTGGTGATCGAACTCTTTAGTGTAGCTTTGATCTTGGGGTCTTGTTTCCGAGCCACTGCTCCGCCATCCCACTGTTCGCGCAATCGTTACCTCGGCCGTTATTCACCTAGCCTATATATTTTCTTTAAAATACCCTGCCGGATTTATATCCTTCTAAGCACAAGCATTTCCCTTCATTTTAAAATCCTCAGGTACTCCTATCACCCGCACTAGCAGGTAGCCCTAATCTTGCCACATAACCGACATAGCCACATACCACTCGCTTCCTCAGCCCACCCCTCCTCATCTCCACCGTCTAGTAAGAAATAGCATCCGCATGTCCTCCATAAAACTTAGTTTCCTCTAATATCAAATCATTTCCTCTTAAGGTAAACGAAGATCCCATCTCCGAACCGCTACAATTAGAAAGGGAATACACGCGCCAAGGCAATTTTCACAGGCTCTCTCCCATTCCTTGTATAGCTTCCTTCTTTTGCGCCCTTTCTTCTGCCTTGTCCCGCACTTCACCCCATACGAGTGGATACTGGTGGCACTAACTCACCTCAGGTTCCTATGTATAATAGTCTTTACCTTCCTTTGGTTCCACGTTTTCGTTCACTAAACATATTAATATTAGACATAGAGGCTACTGGGGGATACATTGTATGACTGGAATATTAGGAATGGCCGTGGTCCTAAGCGGGGTGGGAGCGGCATATTTCTGCCTTTGAAAGGCTAGACACCGGGCTTTCTGTCGAGCTTATTGTATATGCCATTCATTCCCGTTTCTATCTACCCAATAAAAAGTCTGGGGTTTCAGTATCGAAATAGTCAGACAAACCAATATTCCTTCTAGTCTACTTGTACTTGGCTATTTCGTATAGACCAAGCACACACAAAGCAGTTAATGCCCTAGTACTGTCACTCTGCCTTGCCCATGGATTCTGTCTTAGGGGGGCAATAGGGAAAGGAACCCACAAACTGGAGCAGGGAAAGGTACATTTGGAAAGTTGACTTCAAGTAGCCCTTCCATAATTTCTTGTAGGTTCTGGCACTGCACAATACTTAGAGGTGTTAAACTCCTATAGGCGCCACAAAACTTTGATAGCAGAACTCTACTTGCACTTAAACTATTGTGCGTGGACAACATTAACCGAACATCAACCAAGAAGAAAAACTTCGGGCAGGACAACATGACTCCCCACTAGCATACTGATACCCCGAATAAGAATAAAAAATTAAAATATATAGTAAAAATCAATAATATCTTAAACAAAAAGAATTTGACATAATGGTTCGGTTTCGGTCAGGCTAGAGTAATTTCTTTAGATAGGGTTGAAATGCAGCATGCTGGGGATTACTAGATTTGGTTCCCATGCATCTTTTGTGTTTGATAAATTTTATCCGCGCACAATGTCAGCATTATCGAAGAAAAAGAAGTAATAGAGAAGAGGTCGGTAAATAAACTATATTATGCATGCAGAATATTTTCAATAGTGCTTTTCGTCCTTCAATTATGATATAGGGTAAAATGCGGCTGGTCTGCGTGGGATTGAGGGGGGTAGTAGACATTTTATAACTTTAACTTAGGCGACAGTACGGTCGCACCCTGCTCTCTTAAATTGAAGAGAACCAGACACCCCGCAGAGCCATACAGCAATCTCTGACACCTCTACATTGCCATTGAAGCAGGAGGGTTTCAGATTCGGATACTATTCTGAGAAATCGTCCTTTCGTGCTTATAGAAAGTTATCCCACAGAGCTGGATGCTGTTGTAATTACTATGAAACTATTCTAACAAAGAAAGAAGGTGGCTGGGGGCTGCAATTGCTGAGAAAAAATGGTGTAAAGAGAAACTGTGCTGAAGGATTTGAAGAATGATGGGGAGAGGAGGAATCGTGTTGTACATCGCAGTCTACTAAGCTATAGATAATTCTAGTTATTAGTAAGAGGTCACCTTCATTCAGTCAATTGCAGCCTTCGGGTAAAGTATTCTAGGATGAAATAGGTAGACATTGCACTTCTAACCGCCACCCCCCGACCCCCTATGGATAGCCACTCACCCCACTAGGCCTCTCTAGAGAAGAGGAAGAAAAACCTACTGCTCAGATACTTCACAGGACTTGTCTGCCTACTAAATAGACAATGAAAGGTGTTAGTACTAAATATGGGTGTTTGTCGAGATTAAGCTACAGAAGAAAATAGGAATAATCCCTTTGTATTTTCCTTTAAACAATACTCTCTCGCTCTCTAGGACTCTCTATTGTTCTTGATACTTGGTTGCCCTACATGAAATCCGTGAAATTTGACCATCCGGGATAGCGGGGACGGTGTCTGCAACATAAGCCACATAACCGACTTATACCAGTGAGTCATAAATCACCACGAACACAACCCTCTAAAACTATATCAAACGATCTTGCTAACCACCTTTCGAGCTAGTACTCGGAAGTTCACTTTATTCCGGGTTCATGAACTACGGGTCTCCTATCCCAAGTGTGTTGAACAGGCGGGGTGAGGCTCCATATACTATGAGCCACTATGCGCAGTCCGAACTCTCTTCTGAGAACTTTGTGTTCCCCTGCTACTTCCTTTCCAAAGTTCTCCTTTTCCGTTCGCTAATTACTCTTTCCGAAGTTTGTGCCCTCTGTCCCCGTAAACACGTTCCGCTGCAAAACGCCTCACTTGTTTATTCAAGCACCATTATAAATTTATACTCGGTTAGGATCGTCTTTAGTTTTCAATCGGCTACCGTAAAAGCTCGGATCTGACCCTGTGCAAGCACGTCTGAGTTGACACTCCGAGTAAGGTCTGATTCTATTTTTTCTTTATTATTTGCCTCAGAGAGCTTTTCTTCTGGCCTTTTCCAGGGGAAATTTTGGACTACCTGCCACATTGCCTGTTTTTTCGAGTTCCCACAGGCTAGTAAACTAATTAGTAACATGATTCTGATCTTTTTATTCAAAAATCTGTCGCATAGGTAACTTATTACAGGCTAATTGGAAGGATTCACGTTTCTTTATTCTAGATAAAATACTAAACCGGACAAATGAATGAATGAAGCAAAGGAAATTATTCAGAACGGTGGGGAGTTCAGTAATATTTGTAAAATTCTGTCCCGTTTATTTGATCAGCCCTCTGCACCGTACAGAGATGGAGGGCCTAAGTTTTGTAGGTTCCACAAGCAAGGTTTGCTACCTCACCCCATGTGGAACCTACAAAACTTAGGCCTCGTATCTCTTTTGGAAGAAGGCACGTACTGTACTGTACCATTCGCTTAGGATGCCAATGATACCCTAAACTATGTGGGGCTTGGTGGATTTGTTCTACCGGTAGTCTCCTCAGGTTGATATTGTACTCCCTGGAGTCCCTGCTCTAGCTGTGATATGCCGGAGGCTAAACTTTAATTAGCTCTTATTTGATTCCTTTTCAAGTCAGGCATTAAAATTAAGAAGTTTGTATCATTGTGGTAGTAAATTCTTGCAAGCGCTAGGCCACTTGTACGAAAAGGGAGGTGAGTACAGTATAGTTCGGTTCTTTGATTTTAAGCATGTACTGTAATTTCGCATTGCAAAAGTTTCGACATTCGCCTGGTGTTATCTTGGGTGTGGCCGCCTTATGAGGGGTACCGGGTCTGGTCTCCGCATTTCTAGAAGCTTCTGCAATGCGCAAGTAATTTACTGTACCGTATAATACCTCGATTTTTGCTTTCCTTTGTGAGGAAAGGATAGAAAACCGTACGGTATTATTAAGAGAATGCGGTACTGTACTCCAGTTGAAGGATCGGAGCCGCATTTCTTTTGGTGTCACCATACCCGAAAAAAACGCCACTTAAATCCGGCGACCGGTGGAGTGCCCGGGGGCCTTGACTCTTCAGCTCCTCCCACCATCATCCAAACCCTCCCTAGAACAATAATCCTTTTTATCTCCCGCTAGCCCGTTTTTAGTCTCTAGATAGCGCCACTAACAAGAAGAAGGGGAACGGTAGGTAGCACAAGATGGGTTCTGGAGCATATCAGAATCCGACTATTACGATAAACAGCAACCTTGGTAATGTAACCGATAGTTATAAGAATGTGTGGAATAACTGCGAGATATCGGTGTCGGACGAGAGGCGCCAGGTTCTGGAGTGGCTGTCTCCCTTGGCCCCACGGGAAAGGCACCGGGCTGTGAGTGACGGCCGCATGGATGGAGTAGGAGACTGGCTTCTCGGAACGAACGAGTTTAGGAAATGGCATACAAGCGAGGATCAGAGTGTCCACCCCGTGTTATTCTGCTATGGTGATCCAGGGGTGGGGAAGACATATCTCAGGTGCGTGAAAGCTCTATTGAAAAGGCCCTGCGAAACTAAACTCGTGAGCGCTAGCTCTCTCGTGATAGATACCCTGTGCAATTCGATCGGTAGGGATAATGCGGTCGTCGCTTGTGTGTACTGTGATTTCCATGCTCATAAGGAGCAATCTGCCCCTGGTGTGTTAGCGGCCCTCCTGAAACAGCTTGCCGCAGGGGTAGAGACAATCCCGGAAGCGATAAAGGAAGCATTTGAGCGAGCGAAGAGAGAAGTTGATGGTCGGACACTCCGGCTCCCTGAAATCCGCGCCATGCTTGTCAAGTCTATCTCATCTCTGCGACGGGGATTTATATGTATTGACGCTTTGGATGAGTTTCCCACAATACATCGAACTGAACTTTGGGAATCTTTACAGCACATCGCCCGGGAATGCCCAAACATCCGGCTATTCATTACCGGGAGGCCCCACATTCGAGAGGAAATGAAGAAATATTTCCCGGGATACCCCGATGTAGCCCCCATAAAGCCCACCAAGGAGGATATTCGGGGATATATTACTATGAGGTTGAAAAAGGACTCTCAGTTGGATGCAATGGATACGGAATTAGAGGCCGATATTGTTGGAACTATTCTAGAGAAGATCTCTGGGGCGTATGTAACACCTGTAGATACTGAATCCAAGGTTATCAACTAATAGTGGTTTATAGATTCCTTCTCGTCTCCCTCATTATGGACGCTGTTCTGGAAGATGCGACAATACATCAAAGAAGACTAACGCTTTATAAAATGACAAACGGCACTGGTTTGGAAGACGCATACCGCACAACATTGGATCGCATCAGGGAGCAGAAGGGAAGCAAGGTGAAGCTTGGAATGGAGGCGCTGATGTGGATTTCGCGTTCCGAGCGGCCATTAAAAGCAGAAGAGCTGTGCCATGCATTAGCGGTGGAAGTAGGAACTTCGGATCTCAATGTCCACAATGTCCCGTCGATAAGGATTTTGTTGAGCTGCACTCTAGGACTCATTGCAGTCGATGAGCAAACATCAACTGTTCGTCTCATACATTTCACTCTTCAAGAGTACCTTGCAGCACATCCTAACTTGTTCATGACACCACACTCAATGATGGCTGAGATATGCCTCACCTATTTAAACTTTCGGTCCGTTTGCGAAATTTCGACCACTCTTGATTCTATCCCTTTGACAACACCATTTCTCCACTATGCCTCATGCTACTGGGGACTCCATGCTAGGAAGGAGATAACGGAAGGCGTGAAACAACTTGCGCTACGACATCTTCAACGGGATGCGAGCCATATATCGGTTGACATTCTTCTTCGCGAGGAGGCTGCTGGTTTTTTGTCCTGGTGGGAACGTTTCGGGGGCAGACATCCCGATCTTCGGGGATTCACTGGGCTACACTGCATCTCATACATTGGGGTTGCCGAAATCGCGATTGAGATGGTGAATATGAAAAGATGGGACTTGAACAGTGCGGATTCTAACGGCGCAACGCCATTAATATGGGCTGCCAAACATGGAAATTACACGCTGGCAAGGTTGCTTCTGGAGCAAGCAGACGTCAATCCCACTTTATCAGATAAGCAGGGCTTAACACCACTCGCGCGTGCTGCCAAGGGTGGACATGAGGACACTGTGAGGATACTCCTGGAGCAAGGGGATGTCAACCCCGATGCGCGGGATAAATTTGGCTCGACGCCACTGTCATATGCTGCCGGATTGGGGCATCAGGGCGTATTGAAGATACTCCTGGAGCGAGGGCACGTCCATCCCGATTCATCGAATAATGATGGCAGGACACCACTATCACACGCTGCCGGGTTAGGGCGTGAGGGCGTTGTGAACATACTCCTAGAGCAAGGGGAGGTTAATTCTGACTCAGCGGACGAGGATGGCCGGACACCACTTTCATGGGCTGCCGAATCTGGACACGAGGGCGTAATGAAGATACTCCTGCAGCGAGAGGATGTTAATCCCGACTCGTCGGACGAGGACGGCCGGACACCGCTTTCATGGGCTGCTGAATCTGGGCACGAGCGCGTGGTGAAAATATTCTTGCAGCGCAGAGATGTCAATTCTGATTCGTTGGATAAGGCTAGCCGGACACCACTTTCATGGGCTGCCGAATCTGGACACGAGGACGTGGTGAAGTTACTCTTGGGGCGAGGGGACGTCAATCCCAATTCGCAGGACAACGATGGCCGGGTGCCACTTTCGTGGGCTGCCGAATTTGGACATGAGGGAGTGGTGAAGATACTCCTGGCGCGCAGAGATGTCGACCCCGGGGTTTGGGATAACTTTTTCTGGACACCACTATCATATGCTACTGGATTAGGGCATGAGGGCGTAGTGAACATACTCCTAGAGCGAGAAGAGATCTGTCTTAATTCAGCGGACCTGGATGGCCGGACACCACTTGCCTTGGCTGCCGGATCTGGGCACGAGCGCATAGTGGAGGTGCTCCTTGAGTGGAGGGGTATTTTTCCCGATGGGTCAGGCGTAGGTGGCCGGACACCACTTTCATGGGCTGCTGAATCTGGACATGAGGGCGTGGTGAAGATACTCTTGGAGCGAGGGGGCGTCGGTCCCGACTGGCCGGACCACGATGGCCGGACACCACTTTCATGGGCTGCCGAATCTGGATATGATGAGGTTGTGAAGATACTCTTGGGGCGAGGGGGTGTTAATCCCGATTCGCCGGACCACAATGGCCAGACACCACTTTCATGGGCTGCCGAATCTGGATATGAGGACGTGGTGAAGATACTCCTAGGATATGGGGGCGTCAATCCCAATTCGTTGGATAAGGCTGGCCGCACGCCACTTTCATGGGCTGCCGAATCTGGATGTGCAGACGTAGTGAAGATACTCTTGGAGGCAGGGGGCGTCAATCCCGACTCGCCGGATGAAGATGGCCGGACGCCACTTTCATGGGCTGCTGAATCTGGAAATGACGACGTGGTGAAGATACTCTTGCAGCGAGAGGATGTCAAACCCGATTTGCCGGACAACGATGCCCAGACACCACTTTCATGGGCTACCGAATCTGGGTACGACCGCGTGGTGAAGATTCTCCTACAGCGAGGAGATGTCAATCCAAATTCGTCAGACAAGGATGGCCGGACGCCACTTTCATGGGCTGCCGAATTTGGGCACGAGCGCCCGGTGAAGATACTCCTGCGGCGAGGAGATGTCAATCCCAATTTGTCAGATGAGGATAGCCAGACACCACTATCTTATGCTGCTGGATCTGGGCATGAGGGCGTAGTAAAGATACTCCTAGGGTATGGCGGCGCCAATCCCAATTCGTCGGATGCGCGTGGCATGACACTACTCTCATCCGCTGTTCTAGCTTGGCCCTGTGGTGTAATGAGCCCCCCATTGGAACCAAGGCCTTTTAGTCGCCAAATATCACCAAATATCGACCTGGCCCAACAATTCTCCGTCTCTGCTGTGAGTGTTCCAGAGGGTGGGGACGCTGGCCTAGTATCAAAACGAGAAGGCAGAATTCCTGACACAAGACATGACGTTACGGAAGTCACTTTCCCTCACTCCGACAAGACTCCCCAGAATCAACTTGAAGCAACTCCCTCCGCATCCTTTCTCACGCCCACACCCACATCCAACACTGCCTCCGACCTAGCTATCCCGCTGCCTTCTGGGCCACTGAAGCGCCGTGGAGCGACCCCTCCGCTTTTGTACCCGTCTAAGCGCCAACACTCCACTTCATCTTAATAATTTCAAGCACTCCTATCATTCATATTGACAGATATGCCGAATTTTCCACACAATTACAATAGCAGCATGGACACAGACTTCCTCAACCCATCCCACCACCTCCACTGTCTAGTCGGAAGCAGTATCCCCCAGTGCTCCGCGAAACTGTCTCCGAGCATTATTATATCGATTCATTTCCTCATAGGGTACCCGGCAGAGACCTCACCCCGGAACAGCTATAACAAGAAAGGGAATACGCGCTGGAGGAAACTTTCCACTGCTCCTTCCCATCCCTCGTAAAGCTTCCTTCTTCTACACCCCTTCTTTAATCTTGTCTTCCACTTCACCCCCTTTTATTGGATACCGGTAGCGCTAAGTTCCCTCCGGTTCCTATGCATCATAGCGATTGCCTTCCTTCCTTTCTTTCTTTCCTTCTTCGTTTTTTCCTTCTTCCTTGCTTATGTTTGTTTGAAACTCGGAGGCAACGGGGGATATATAATGTGATCCAAATGATAGGAATGGCAGTGAATTTTTAGATGTATAATAGAATCGGTAATGTTTTTTTCTTTTCTTTATCTTTCCTCCCTACACAGCGCCCTCTCCCTAACCGTTATACCATACCAACTAGTAATTGGGATTACCGCTCTGCCAGTCAGCACCAGGTGTCAAGTTCAGCTTCAAGTGTCTGCTACCAATAAGGCAGGGTACCCAAGTGGGAATCAACTAACTCTCAGGCGGATTCCGAGTGCCGGAAACACACAGCCTCTTCGTGTGCTATCCAGCTATTCTAACACTCGCGGGAAACTATACCGCACGATATTGATTAAGCTTCAATTAAAATTTGATCGGAAGCGCGAAAAAGGGCTATACCTCCCTTAGGTTCCGTGGGTTTAGCAGTTCAGAAGCCTCTAGGCTTTCTGTAGAAATGATGATGAGTTTGAAGCACGAGCCCTGTAGAGGAATTGGTCCTGACTACTTCTTTTTCTTCGGCTTAGAGTTTGGGAAATTTAGATAGCCAATATCCCCGGCTCTCTTGCCTTTCTTCTTTTTTTTTTTTTGATTGCCCGCGCGCGCTAGGTATCCCGCTACAAACTCTGGTAATTAGCCTCGATCTTCAAGGCCCCCCACGCTCCCTTGTATTGTGAGACTAAAATATACTGCTCTCGCTGCCACACCGCTTTATTATCCATCCCTTGGAAGGTTCAAGCTTATTTCTAATTGTAAACCCGCTCAACTCAGGTTACTCGTTCTTGCTCCAGTAGCAAATGCTTTATCCCACAGCGTTTGGATACGCCGACCAGTCTTGTGATGCCTCTTTGAATTGTGGAATCGGCCCGGAGTCGTCATTACCTCAGATTTTGGACAGCTGGACCAAGTGCGGTTGCGTCAGGGCTGTCCACCAAGTATCAGACATAATCTAGGCGCGGGATATGGAACGGAAAAACAGGGACAATTCCTAATTGGTGGATCTTACCGCCTTATACAAGACACCCGGGCCCATATTCCAACAGGTCTTCACCCTTTCTGGTGTAGGGCCTTTGGGCACTAGAGAAAATAGGTGTCCTACCAGACACGCCTGAATTCATTAATCCCTACCCCAAAATTTGGGAGTTGGAATCACCGATGGTCACTCGGGGCTTCCGGAGAGCGATTGTTTGGGAATTCTCGCATTTTTAGGCAGCAGTACGAGTATGTGCCGGTAGGACACGCAAATTTTGAAAATTTTCCCCTGTAAATTTCCTTCATCCTGTCTTTCCTTTCCTCTCCTTCCTCACTTGGGCCACTTCATTTTACTCCGTGAAATTCTTCACTATCATCATTGCTCGAACTTCCAACACCGCTATTTTCAACAGTGATCGTTATTCAATCCACAAGCGATTTTATTGTTTCCCTTGGCTATGATTTGTTAGGTCCCTCCGGCACCCATCGTAATATCCTTGTTTCTTTTTTTTTCAGCTCCGGCGAGATGAGCACGGTGTTCTTGGGGTATTTGTATAATAGTCTTGTGCGGTGCTTTGTGCACTTAGTTGGTGGAAGGGGGCAATTCCAGGACCATAAACTAATACGCTAGCTTCAGGCCAAGAGAGGGGGAGGCAATAGGAGGGAGAGGGCATAAATCTATAGTGATAAAAGAGTCGAGTAAAGCTGGACCTCGTTGTGGGGTGCAGGTACCCAGCGTAGGATCCCCTCTGGGTAGGTACCCAAGGGGAGAAGAGGATAAAATGAAGAAATGTGAGGAAGAAAAAGTCTCAAGAGCTGGAAGAACGAAATACACCACCCCTAACAGTGTACTGTTTGCTAATAAACCTATGTTTCCCAATGGTAATGGTTTTAGTCTAATTGCTTTCTTCCTCCCGCTCCCGTTCCCTTTCTCTATCTCCTCTCTTGAACGAAAACAAAAATAGCGGACTATTCAATGTACTGCACTTTGGCGGAAAAACCCCCTTTTTCTCCCTCATCACTGTTGTCATAATCATGGACATTAAATGTGGGGAATATAAAAATAAATAAAAAGTAATAGTACGCAATGTAAACTTAGTGCCCAAAATATCCCTTCACCGAAGCAAAGTCCTCAATACATCCTAAAGCCCTACTTACTCTAAGAATTGAAATAATTGGAACTCTTGTAAGAGAGTTGAGGTTAGCTCTTCTAGTAAGGCCTGTTGTATTTTTCTTTTTGTCTCTACTTAGGGTCAGAAGAGAATCCCCCCTTGTGCATTCTCCCCCAACCCAAAGGGGGAAATCCTGGACGTCCTATAGTCACTCTCAATTATTCCCTTCCTTACAGTTCACAGTTCGTGATTCTCTCCAGCCAATTTCCAAGTGGTTCCGGATAACTACGAAGGTATCTATGGGGGTGATTGAGGAGGTGGGGAGATTGTGAATTATCTTGGGGGATTAGGTGATTTCTACCAGTCATGTATCTTTTTAGGAAGGCCGGGCGGCCTTAAGGGCTAAAGAAAGGGGAGTGGAAATGGTTTCCTAGCTATGAAGAATTTCTCTGTTTGAGCTTGCTTTACCTTCCCTCCGCTAGCTCGGACTTAAAAGGGTGTGAATATTCTAGTTCCTCATCGGCACTCCATTACACCTCTATTATATCCCCCATCAAATTAAGTCTTATAAGAGAGACCGGACTACTAGGGACACCAGTACGAAAGTAGAGTAGGAGAGAACCCTCTAGGGGCGAGAAGGAGGCCAATTAGACATGGCATTCACTACTGCCTGTGCATGTGTAAGTCCCCCCGGGAAACTACTAGCCAAATATTCTAGAGCACGGTGAAACTTCTCAACACAGTCCAAAAAGAGGGAACCCGTCTCACATCGCGGTCGGCAACGGTAAAACCTCATTCATGAGTATGGCCGAAGAGGCCCACTTGGACTCGGATATTAAAACCCGAAACCTTTTCCACAAAGTAATGCAACTTATCATAGACCGCGCAGATAGAAAAATAGATACCGTGGGGTATAGTGGGCGGGCTTGGGATACCAGATGAGCAAAAACGTTTACACTTCGAGGAAAGTTGTCCGGAAAGGAGAATGGTTCCCAACATGCCCCAGGACCTAGGACAATACTCGGGGGTGCTAAAAAAAATCGTAGCGGTGCATTTGGTATGAACAATAATCGACCACACATATTTCGTAAGTTGTAGTAAAGGCTAACCCTTGGGGAGGAAGAATAAAAAAAAGCATCCTCAATAGCCAAAATCTGACGAGCAGGGATCAGAGCTATGGGGAGCATCATGCAACCAGTGGGGGCTGCGAGCTAGATAGAACTGATTCTGCTATTAGCCCTAGGATGTATTGGCAAGGAGATTGCACTCCCAAAGCCGGGCCTGACCTGGATCATCTGCAGGCTGAAGTACCGGTCATGATCTAAATCTCCCGTACTAGCCATATCCTGGTTGGAGAAGTTGCTCGAGTCGGTGGAGAAGAGGTTAGACAAAGTATATTGGCTAATATAAATTCACCAGAGGTGGTAGAAGAGTTGTGAAAAGAATTGTACAGTGGGTCTAGAAGTATGCTGTGGGTGTGGCTTGGGTGTAGGGATTGTCCGTGGGCAAAATTAACGGCGCACCAACCATGAATGGCAACCCAACCCTCCTCACCACCCCGCACTTCCAACACCACCTAAAGAACTTTCTCTGGCTCAAATATTATTATAATCCCAATTATGTATTCCACTCTGTACTTACATTTTTGATTTTTTTTTCTTGGTTTTAACGATAGTGGGGCTGGTGGTGGAGTGTTGTTGTCGTGGCAGAAAAATTTCCATCTCTCTTAATGCGCGGTTAATATTGTCCACGGACAAGATCATGGTTATTGATCTGTGAACGCCATAGATTTGCCTCAAGTGAAAATCTCTGGCGTCGAGAACTGCTGTTTTTATCTTCAAAGTGAAAAGCCTGCAGGTCGTTCGCAGATATCTGCAGGCTACCGGAGCATCTGCAGGCTACCCGAACATCTGCAGGCTACCTGGGTATCTGCAGGCTACCTGGGTATCTGCAGGTCCCCCAGTCTGGATTAAAATTTTGAATAACCGGGCCGATTTGCCTGGGCATTTGGTACCCTTGACCTGGGTTGTTTCCGGATTTGATCCGGCATCGGCCTAGGTACCGCCCAGCTCCGGCGGCCACCAGTGATTTCCACCAGTTGCCCAAGGCTGTTTAAAAGCCTTCTAAATTTGAGAAACAGATTTATACGTAATTAAGACCTGTAAACCGATCTGAACCTTCTGATCTTTAATTAACTCTCTTCCTTGATATTCCGTGCTTACAAGCAGCGATCCCGGTCCAGCCATGGCTTTAGAGTGGTGATGGACTTCATTGTCAAAACAACTTTTTGGCGGTCCCCAGTTGCATCGTCCTCCGGCGCTCAGGTTTCCAATCTGACCAGATGTTTGGCCCTCCCGTTAAAAATAGAGGCTTCCCATGATCCTACGGGTTGATATTTCACTGTATATCTAGCGGATACCAAGTCAGGTCATCATTAATTGTACTGAACAAAGGATATAGTCTTTTTACCATGGAATGGATCATTGGCTGTAAATACGAATTTCCTATAGCATAAGTGGTGTCTCTGCTGGAATAGAGAATTATGCGCTCTGCGTCTTACAATACCCTCCTCCTCCCGTATTTTGTGACATCCCCTATATAGATATTGTGAGTGAAAGTCCGTGATGACTAGCCCCCCTGCTGTGCTATCGCCGCAGGGACAACTCGGGGAGCACCAGAACATCATTACTTAGATTAAATATAGATTGATGCAATAGCTAGAACTTAGTATGTGTTGGTTAAGCAAGCTGACACCGAGCTCCTCATCGAGGGTTGTGTTAACTTAGCCCACAAAACACCGTTCTTCCGTATTATAAGGCAGGGGTTAGGTTCTTAAAAAATGGTGTAAGAATTAGCTATATACTAGACTAAGCTAGAATCACCAATTGAGTGTTGATACATGCCCTACTTATTCCTATCGGGAATGATTTCTCTACAGAACGCCTGCATTTGATGATATGGTGGAATTTGTTGGATTTATTCCTATGCCAGATTCCACTTGTCTTAGGCCCCCAGCAGACCTCCCCTTGAACCCCCCCCCTAATTTAATAGTAATTTGATTAGAATACTTGCTCTTGCACGCATGCCTTCCAGCCCTTTTCACCACCCATTGAAACCTTCTCAATATGGGTGGACTCTACGTAGTATAGCAGAATAATTGGAGAGAATTCCACCTGCAAGTTTCTACTCCTCCATATCCGCAGCAGCAAAAATACTAGAGGAGCTAACCTCCAGGAAATGGATAGAGGCAGTCTAACTAGGCATGGGAAATTAAATTAGCAAAATGAACAATTTCGCGGGGTATTCTCGCCTTCCAGCACAACAGATGTGGTCTAAAATTTCCTCTTTCAGAACCATTAAACTCTGCAGGGATGGGGTCGTCCCAAAGGGCCTTTACTGATTTGTGGGAGCGTCTGCAGTGTACATCCACACCGTATCACCTTCAGTTATCCTGAAACAACGAATAGTTTAAAAAGCAACTAATAAGTAAAATAGTAGAGGTTGGAAAGCTATAAAATTACCGTTCGACACCTACCGAGGCTCGGAATAATCCCTAGTGAGAGGTTGATAGACTAGAAGCGCCCCCAGGCGTGATTGATAAGACCATGTATTAACATCCTAATCACAAGCGCATTTCCTAATCATAAAGATATACACAATAGATCCCGATAGAAGAACCAACTCTACGTAGCCTGCAGGTTGATAAAAGAAAAAATTCACACAAATCAGACCCACCCCTGGTAACCAAGTCCTGACAAGAAGGCACACATTGTGACCTGAACTATTTCCGGTAGCCGGCCACTGGAACAACGAGAGTATTACCAGTGATCCCAAGCGGCCAGTCCGGCCGAGGTTTTCAAAAGCCTAGGTCAGTCCGGTCGAAGCCACTAAAGCCTGCAGATGCCCAGGCCAAAGCCTACAGATGCCTTGGCAAAGTCTGCAGATTCATAGGTAAAGCCTGCAGATGCCCAGGCGGCCTGCAGATATCTGTGAACGGCCTGCAGGCTTTTCACGATGAAATCACTCAGAATATGAGAATAAGACAAGGAGCATACCGTGCTACTAGTAAATTTCGCTTAAGACGCGTCAATATCTTCAACTGATCAACAGCCACGATCTTCATATCTGCTCGAGTACACCAAGCGACCATGATGCTACCGCTCATCCCTTCGGATAGTTATTTTAATGGCCTTTCCACCACTCTTAGTAGAATAATCCTAGCCGAGATATTTTCTCCAGCCTCCAACTACAAGGTTAGATAGTAATACAATAGAATTAAGATCAAGATATCCTCCTCCGACATAAGAACTTCCAGTACGCGTAAGGTCAACCAAGGGCGATGAGCGTTTCGGAAAGCGTGTTTCAACCTAACCCTAATACCCGGAAAGCTATTTTTGAGTATTAGGGTCAAGGTTGAAATACCTAAAGCCTGCAGGTCACCCAGGCCGGGCCCGGCTTTGGTTTTGGAAAGCCGCTTTCTCACAGTCCGGCCGTACTCAAAGCCGGATAGACTGACCGCTTGGGATCACTGAGTATTACATGGGTGATTTAGTTGTAGTGCCCCTAAACTCTATCCCTTCTCTCTGCTTGCCGTGAGGGTCAGCGATACGAAAGTGCCAGAAGGAGGTTCTTGTTAGTATATAGTAGTCTTTGACGTTTAACCAATTCCTTACCCCGAAAACAGCGGGGAGCCAACGCCTACCTTAGGGCGTCCAGATACTGCTCTTTCCCGAAGGAGAAAAATACTGTTCGAATGGTCGGCAAAGGGGAGGATGAATTGAACCCACCAAAATGATACAATAATCAATTATAATCCATACAGTAGCTAAGGTGGATAAGAAGGATCCAACCAACCAACCAATAAGAGACCAAAGAATAATCACTTGCTCGCCCCAGCCTGGACGAAGTGAGTTGCCTCACCCGAATCGAATGAGAAAAAATGCGCTGAGACACCATCATCAGATTTTCAGCTTTCACCTAGTGTTACCAAAGAGAGTGTCTGCCCTTACGATGGATAGGACGAGGACGGAATACGAAGCGTATTCTGTTGGGTCTCAGCAAGGATTTTGCGCCTGGCTTTTGGCTAAAGGGTGGAGAGGATGAGGCATCCTATGATAGTTGATATAATGTCTCAGAATGTAGGCCCCATTGGGCAGCCCGGGGACCACGAGGAAGCATAGGAGCAGTGTTCCTAACCGCCCGGGGCGGACACCGCCAAGAGCCCTGGATAGGAGGTGGGGGGTAGTGAGGGATAGCGGGGGACGGTGGGGGACACCCGGCGACTGCACGAGTGGTGCCTCATGATTCAACAACGATTGGTTCGGAGGTGTACTAGGGGGTTAGCAAACACCGGAAAACTATTTCTGCTGATCCCATACAAACCTCTGTGGAGACAAGCGTTATGTTTTTCGATTTTCAATATACCCCCCGAGTATGATTTCGACTTAAGCTAGTACCGGAGGTCTAACGCGGGGACTATAGTCCCCTACAGTTCGTCCGGTCCTCACCTTCCCGAGAGTAGTCCGTCCTAGCGCCCCCAAACAGACGGACTATGAGCCATAGTCTGTCCCGCCCTACCTCTAAGACGGACGGACTGGACGGCAGGAACACTACCTAGGGGCTTGAACCCGGCGGAGACAGTATGGCCTGCTCACTGCCATTGGTTAGAGTAATTGTTTGTTTCCTATTAATCTCCCGGGGGATCTGCCCTATAGAACAAATTTCAATCTCAATATAATTGGCAACATGAAAGAAGTTACACAACTTAACTCATGATTTTACGTCAACTAACGCACACCTGCAAGAACCCCCCAGATAACCAGGGAAATAGGGAAATGCGAAAATAAGAGCTATGAAATTCCAAGCACTTAGGACCTTACACATATCATGGTCCATATAACTTGATTGGTAGTTCCCAAGGGTCCCTCCAATCATTGCTTTTAATTTGTCAAAATTTGTCCACCCCTAAAGCCCACATAATTCTCCGCAGATCCACAGAATCCGCCCCAGACCCCCATGACCCTCATAGCCCCCAAGAGCAAATCTATAGCCCACTATCACCTGCAATCCTGAGACTGAAAAATAATATTCCACTATTCCGGTCTCTATGTCCTTGGTAAAACCTAGCCCCGATAGCCGCAGGACCAAACGATTATTAGTAACTTAACCTCACCCTGTCCAGCATTCTTGACGCTCTCCTGGTGGGGCTGCTAGGGCCTCCCGACCACTGTGAATGCTATTAATTGATTATCCATTTGCGTATGGATATCAAAAAAAGAACCGTAACATGATAACCGGTTTTCTCTCGTATTCACTCCCGGAACTCTTCAGCCGAATAAGCCCTATTTGCAATCATTGATCCCTTCTAACTAGAAACGACTTCTCCCCTTCGCTCTCACTATTTAAGGGTCTTCAGCGCCCTGTGCAGAATCTTTAAAATGGTATATTGATTTCGCATCATGACATTTAACGTTAGCTCATTTTTTGCACTATACTCCAAATGATAGTGCATGCTTCGCCCTAATGTAAATGCCCGTGATTACGCTACCGTATTAACTGCGGAGAACTGCCTATTGCTAGTGTGTTCCGATAAGGTTAGGCGAAACTTGGAATTGTGTCAAAGACTGGGGTATTTTATTGCGGCTTCGGGTAAAAGTGTTGGGTGGTGCTCCTCAGTTAATACAGTATGTCAGTGATTGATATTCCGACTTTTCCAACTCATATTTTCCCTTTTTCACCGGACACAATTCTCACCCGGAGGGGCAGTTCTTTGCTCTTTTTTATTTTTATTTTCTCCCCTATTTCCTGTCAACCTCTCCCTGTCCATCCAGATTCCTCTCCTACCTCTACCCCATATGATAGGGTTTGGTCTACCGATAATGGAACGACGACTTCACTAGGGGTCACCGTAAACACCCTCTTATCCCCAAGGGATTGCCTTCGGACGACAAGTTCCTATTAACCGCATGTGCTAGGAAAAATAAAAAGGATTATTAATTGGATTCCCTTTCAGCATTGCGGTGCCCCAAAGTAAAAATGCTAAAGAAGACACTGCGGGGTAGTTCCGTTGCTAAAAAAGTGACCTTCACCGCCCCCGAATGCGAGTAGCTTACAAATCACCAGCCTCGTGAACAGCCTATCCCATGTATAGCACATAGATAGGGCAGGAGCTATTGATGCCGATCAGGAAAAAAAAGAAGAAATCAACCAGAGCTGAGTATCTGTTATATGTCGGCATGGTGGAGCTGAAACCAGAAACCTAAGGTGGAAATTCTCACACAAAGTGCCCAGCCTTGGTTCGCCGGCGCCGGTATGGTACGGTATGCGGAAAAAAAGTCTTTGACGTGTCCCAAGCCCAGTGCATCGTAAACTACCTCAATTCTATAATGGTAAAGGGTAAGCACACTGGAAAACTGTCCCCGAAGATCAAACCTCCAATTCAACTTCCCCTCATTTAATTTTGTTAAATTGTTGTGAGTTCAATAAATGAACAATTTTTTTTAACAATACATCGCAATAATCTTTTATATCATTCATTGGAGAATTGGGTTCACAAAGAAAAGTAATAAAAAGCTTCGACCTAGACATAAATTGAAAGTCATTGTTCTCACATAATCCCCTACTCTTGTAACACTGAGGCACCTTACCATGCAACGGGCTTGGTATGAGACATGTTGGGGATGCTTTGTACCATAATAGTATTATTCAACTTATCAAAGTGCGTCACCCGATCATCTGAGAGACCACGCAATCAGATCTCGGGGCAAAGGTCACAGATCAGTCACAAACGGAGAAAATCATCTCCAGCTCCCCTGATGCCGCCGGTGACTTGCACTTACCGATAATAGTATCGGTGCGGATGTGCCGGACGCATTGAATGAAATTTCTCGCACTAGTGAGCCAGTACTTTTTTCGCGCATCAACACACATAGACTGTCCACCCACAAACCGTTATCAGTCTACTGCCCTCTTTATTTCTTCTTTCTCCAGACCCACACCACTTTCTAAAAGCACTACAGCACTAGAAAGGCAGGCGAAATGCAAACAAGGAACGCAAATTCCACAATATTTACAAAACATCACAACAAGCAAAAATGTCCGATTGACCACGCTTGCGGGGGAGATCCCAATGCACGAAGTCTCAAGTGGGCCCTTGCTAGCATACGTGTACTCGGGGGGGTCAATATCAACCGGAAAATTGTTTCTGTTGATCCCATACAAATTTATGTGGAGATCAGGGTTTTCTAATTTTTAATGACCCCATTACATATAGTACAGCACAGGAGGGGAATAGTGTGAGTCTGTGATGTGTGGGGGAAGCACGTGCTGTGGAACTTGGAGGTTAAGGGCGTTGAACGAGAGCTGATCATACTATGCTAGAGATGTACAGATGCTGTATCCATCTCGTGAGAGGGAGAGGGCGTCGGCACTGGGAGGAGAAGGTCTGGGGGGATCCCTGTTTTGACAGGCACAAATCCCTCCGTTTGATAGGCAATTTGAGGGGGAATTTAACTGTATAAACCACTACTAGAGAGGGATCACTGTCTAGAGGCTGCGAGCCAAACCAATAGTGCAATACAAGCTACAAAAGATCTCAGATTCTTATGACTTCCGGTGAGCTTGTTAAAGCCCTCTTAGGCAATTGTGAGTTCCCAGGTAATCTCAATTGCTAGTCGATAGCGGGCATATAAGGGGGTTAGCCTGAGGGCGCTGTATGATTTAGCTAGAACGGCTGTGACCGTGGTTGTGTGTTTTTTCATGTTGTCCAGGCTTACCTTTGATGAGAGCAGTGGAGTGCACTCCCCTATCCTCTTCGTGAACAACCAAATTAGTCAAGGACCACCCGTCGAACACATCCAGTCTCTCTACCACACAAGTGTTTCCTCCTCTGTTATCAAGCATTTACCAACCTTCTAGCAAACGAGAGGATAGCAAAATCGCTAGATCAACGGAGGAAACATGCTTTGTAGAAAGGGTAGGTCGTTGACGACCATCCAACCCAAACGCCAAACAAACAGCTAGCATCCAATATTGCAAACATCAGAAACAAATCTTCTCTTCACTCTCTCCACAACAAGAAGGCCGGAGTGACCCGTCATCCCAGAGCTGTCTGCAGGCTGAAGACAGGCGCACACCCCTCATTGATCGAATTAGTATGTGAAATCAAAATAAACAACCATTAAGTCTCACTAGAGCCCCAATACAGAAGTGAGAAGTCTTGTATATTCAAAAACCTATCTAGGTAATTAAACTTCCACAAGAAATAAAACCGTTTTAAAGACCACCGCCCCGCTACCACTCCCCTCCCCCCTGGAAAGCCCTTTTCGCTATCCATTCCTCCAACTCGCTCAACCATTGGATGCACCGAGGGAATCTATCAACGGGTTTAATAGAATATGCAATAGTTTGGGTGGATTAGTTAAACGGAAGGCGTCGGTCACAGGCACCATTTTTCGCAACGACATGAAATAAAAATGTAATAGCAAAAAGCAAGTTCAGGTATAACACAACCTACATGAGCCTGCAGCTCTGCTGGGGGATCCTGGTCAAAGCCAATGATTGAAGTGGAAAAGCGTAGAAGGAAGACAAGATAGCGGCAGGGAAGGGGCCGGAGTGAGGGGAGAAGAGGAGAGTTAGACTTCAAGACGAAAGATCTAGGATATCAGCACGTTCGGTAGTTGGAGTCCTCTTGAGTGTTGTAGGATACGGGCAACCACCCTCATCGTGTTGCAGCAAACGTATGTTGCGGGGTCGAGAAAAAAAACCATGGTGTTGCTCTTACCCGTCGGCTCTATATAATTAGCAAGCTAGTACCCGGAAGATTCAAACCTACCGCAATCCCACAACACCGACTCCCAGACACCACAATCACCTCCAAGTACACCGGCTCTACTAGCCGACCCTCCCGCACTTATCAATATACCCCTTCAATCCACCTCCTGACTGCCTCCATCCACAATGGCATCCTTACCTCCTAGTGTTCCCCACCTATGGCTCGAGTATGATGATATACTTGCAGCCAGCTCCTCTTCTTCTTGCAATCCACCAAACGCCTTGTACCACCCCACTCAAGTGTTTCACTATGAGGCACAGGTTCTCTCTGATTCTGGTGGCCCTCTAATCGTTTTCGGATCAGAAGGGGAATCAAAAGAGCTCACAAACCTCAACGGTTTTGATGGTAATTCATCCCTTTCACATTTTCCCCCAGCGGGTCGTGGGCTTGAAGCGCCCCAGCCCCAAAGAAAAAAAAATATTTTCTGACAAGAGCGTAGGCCAGGGAAATCTTATGAGCCCAGAGTTGGTGGCCGGTGCCTGGGGCGTGATCTCGCGTGGGGGCATCGTAGGCGACGGACCTATAGATAACTTTCAGTCCCAAAATGACCAAGGTGCATGCGTTGTGGAAGATTTGGATACCTCCTTTCACAAGCTATCCAATCTTTCGCTCAAACCCCCAAGCAGGTTAGTTTCCTCAGTGACAACAGAACGTAGCATATTGTATTTGCTAAAAGTTTCTAACCCACCTAAACAATGGCTCTTTAGTTCTGTGAGAAGGGGTAGCAGAAGGCCTCACGTCAGAAAGGGACCATCAAGAAGGACTAAGACAAAAGCTCACCATAGAGAGTTTGTCTCTCCACGCTACAAGTTAATTTTTTGCAGCTAAATCAATAAATCAACAGATCAAGAATGAAAGACGCCACGTCTAACCCGAATGAGAAGCCCTTCCCCTGTGAACGTGGCTGTCGAATAGGCTTCGTTCGGAACACTGATCGTGGCCGCCACTATAAGACTGCTACTATTCATAACACTGAGAAACAGTGGAAATGCGATATCTGCGGCATCAGATTCAATCGACGTGATAATCGCGATCACCACCTGGCCTACCAACCGAAAAGTTGTCAAAGAAGTGAAGCGGAAATGGAGACATGGAGTCAGTGGAGCCCACACGTCTTCTCTACCTCCTAGGACTGGCTCCAAAATCTCCAAAATCCTTAATGCCCCCATTAAATTGGGGTCGGCGGAAGTCAGTGCATTCTCGCCGGGTGGGGCCGCGGAGTTGGGCACGTGTATTGTTTCTTTTTCCTCCTTATCTTTCTATCGAGTTTAGCTTTGTTACGGTTTCTTTGCCTACTCGCTCGACCATGCATGGGTGGATCTGGCAAAGACAAGGGGTTTCGCATACTACTAGTGGTAGGTGGATATCGGGGGGGGGACACTGAGCAACGACTTGGCCACGGCTGGCTCCTGGCGGAATTGTGTTGAGAGAGTGGTATGCCATTGACGAATTATGATATTGTTTCTTTAATTGTGAAATATCATACGAGTAAACGTAAACAAGCTTTGTTCCCCGACCCTGAAATCGGATCTGTGAAAAAGAGGCTCTAGAACGTACACACATGTTAGTGAGCACACCAATAAAATGATCTAGACAAATTTTGTCTCAACTTGTCTCCTACAGGGCTTCAGCGTCATTGAGTCCCCTCAACACTGCTTCCCTGGCCGTTTGTAAGATATCTACTCAGGGGGTCATCAAAAACCGTAAAACTATTTCTGCCGATCACATACAAATCTCTGTGGAGACAAGGGTTATGTTTTCGATTTTTAACGACACACCCGAATGCCTTGCGAACCATTTGAATTCGAAATCCCAAGCCATCGCTAGTTGTAGCCAAACCCTATATCCAATAGTATCACAGGAACCGACTCTGGTAAGGTTAACATAAAGGACTCCAAAAATCTGGTTTCTCGCCAAAATTCGCACGTAGAGTTCTCACCCAAGTCCCTAACACATCCCCCTCGCCACAATACCCATCTCGTCTGGCCAGTCCATACTCCGTCTTATCCAAAGACTCGGTCCTTCCGTCAGCCAAGTTCCGAAGTAAGAGTGACGGCCCCTACCAACGTGAACCGATGCTGTCTAGTATGCGGATTAGCAGGCCTTCGCGTTCTCACAACATTATCTCTCCAGCATTTCTCCCACCAGGATAGCCAGTGGACAAATTCTCCAGGAGGCAATAGTGCATTACGCCAGACGCTCAAGAGAAGTTGAAAAACAAGTCGCTATTGTGCTGACCTGGGTGTGGGAGTGGAACGTATTTATTCTATGAGAATTTCAGACAATCTAAGTTCTATCAGATTCTGATCTTCTAACCTAATGATTTTCAACACCAACATGTGGAAAACAAACTCAGCCCCACAGAACCTTGCCTGACCAAGCTGAAAGTGACTGCTGTGAAACCTTGTTGCAAGAGTACTTTTTTTTTGTGTTCACTGCGCACCCGAACCTTCGTGTACCCAAGCACGGTAAAAACTGCATCAGAGGCATCACCCCCCAGGAGGTTAGGACATTCATTTTTCTCAGCGATATCTATTAAATGGTATCAAAATACGGTCCACTTGCCTCTGGGCAATTTTACGAGCAAATAGCCTTATGAAATTTAAGGCGATTGCGTCTAGCTTTAAACCTCTCTAGCTTAAAAATACGTTCCTACCCTCCAAATCTACATCGTTTTCTATAGAAGAGTAGAGAAAAAACTAGAGAGGGGTTGTTGTTGGGAGCCTGAGCAGCTTGAAGCTGCGCACTTTTTTTCAATTCCGAAGTGCTACGTTGAATTCCTCCACAATAATATTATGATACAGTTTACCAAAGTAGGACTTGCTATGCGAGCGCGTACAGAAAGGTAGGAACCTATTAATTGGAACAGACAGGGATAGATCTGGCTGGTTAACCTTGAATAACTGTTCTATAACTTCTTGCCTGACCTCGTACCTATTCAAGATAGCTAGCCTCTCCTATCACCTGTCTCACTTCCCCGCCCGCCTCAAGAAAGAGGTGTACCGTCTCCGCATACTTTGCTAAGAAACTACTACCCGTGGAACCTAAATCTGTGCAATTTACTGTTGGAGCGTGGCCTATAGGGCATGGGGTTATCCAGGTTTGCGGATATGCAGGGTTGCGCTATGCGGTTAGGAGACGGAAGGGTATCGGGCATATGGCTTTGTGGTTTTCACGGATATGCATTTGGCAGAGGATTTGTTGTTTTCACACCTTATGCCGGTAGGCATTTGGGTATTGGTTTTGTGGTTTCTTTCACACCCTATGCCATTACGCATATGGGGTTTGCGCATTGTTGAGGTTTTGATTTTGTGGATCACGGAGGATCATGAGATATCAGGATGGTTCTAGAGTGCTGGAGATTGGTTTTGTCAGCAGCATTTGTTTCTTTAGAGTTCGTTTAGTTTCGGGAGTGTTTGGTTGTTTAGACGGAGATCTATGTCTCCTATCCTGTCCTTAGCTAGAGCGCACGGGAGTTAGAGAGTATCGATCCTTCATCTCCGCATTCTTGCCCTTTAGTGCCTATCGTGATTGCACTTTTGTTCATTCTTTCTTTAGTGCTTTCTTTAGGCACGAACATTTACACCCACCTAGAATTGATTCCGCTAAATTCAACCAGAATGAAGTACTCGAGCATAGTACACTCGCGTTCGTAAAGTTCTCATACCCTTCCTTGTACCTCAAGAACAATACCTATTTACAACAACAGGACAGCAAGAGCCCTTTTGATAACTATTTTTCGGATATGCCCCTAAGGGCGTTGTAAACCCATATCACAATTTATCATACCAAATAATGGAGGGACAGAGTCGGCAAAGCGTTTCCAATCGCTCGTGGTACTCCGGGGGGTATGAGAACTTTGCGAACGCGGCTGTACTCTTCTACACTCAATCAGAGGAAAGCAGAAAAAACTGAGAACTCCTCCCCAATCGTGCTCATTCCATTTGGGCACGGCAGTATTTCCTGGGCTGTTGAGAGGGTGGAAAATTTACGCCACCATATCAGTATCTAAGACGGGATTACTAAGGTGCTCTTCTTCAGTAATGATTTGTGCAGGTACGGTACTGTGCAATCACATTGTTAATACCGTATCTTCTGATGAAATTCGCTAACCGCGTCCCAGGATGTGTTATTTCCGGCCCAGCAAGATATCGTATATCTCCAGATTTGGGCCTAAACAATGGATTGTAGTTGGCTGCTTCAAGTTGGTCTGAAGTGGCCAATGAGAAATGCCATCTGAACCCTAATTCCGCTCTCTTACTGGGCCGGAAATAACACATCCTGAGACGGGGTTAGCGAATTTCATCAGAAGATACGGTAGTAGCTATGGTCTGAAGTTGGCACACCTACAAATTGTAGTAATTAACAAAGAGTTGCTTATTAACCTCGATCTCAGACATTGAGAGTGGCGTAAAACTTTCCACCATTTCAATGGCCCAGGAGCTAGTAGTATATATCTGAGCTATCATACTTGTAAATTACTATATACTGCACGTGTCTCTTGGTCCGTGTTTTTATAGCCTTCTTTGACACTTCGCTTGTATTTCTTCTAATTCCCCAGCACTAATCACCCCCTCTTAGCCGAAATCACCCTCTGAAGTAAGACCCCCTGGGCTCGGGTCATCACTAGACAGAAAGAAGCCCCTCATCACCATCATGTACAATTGGATTGGGCTGGCACCATTCCCCCCCTCTCCCACCTTGTCGCCGAATATACTTTTCATGTGTTTTTTCCATATTATTAGACTAAGCTTTTTCTTACAACCCCCCTACTCGCAATGTACTAGTACATTATAATACCATTCCTTTAATCATTTTAACCTGGTGCCCCTTCATCGCAGTATCGATTGTTAAGAAAACTTTGAGCAACACACATTATTCGTTCGGTATCTGACCTCCTAATGATACTGGGAAACTGTGAGCACATGTACCACCTGCCAAGAAAGCCTGTGAAACCTCGTAACCAAATGTGGCAACTCGAGACCTGCCAAATACAAATTTGACGAGATTTGGCACCAGATTGGATCTTTTATTTTCTTTTTCTTCCTACAATGCGCAGCACCAAATTAATCATTGCCCCACTACAGCCTGGCACGTAAACCCACTTCAGGAATACATCTTGATCAGCCTGATTCCTATCAGAGAATTCTGTAAGAGGCAGTAAACCTCAGCTATCCTTGTGAGAGCTCGTATCATTAGGTTTGCAAATCTGGATTTTTTTATTAACGAGGGAATTTCAAAAAGTCGGAAGCCCACATTACTCAGTCCGTTACAATGGCGCAAACATGAACACTTCCCTTCCTCATTCTGTTCTGCCCAATTTCTCACAAATCCCCAAACTAGAGGGTAAACGACGAGCGTGCCAGTGAGCACTGGGAGAAGGCTGAAGGTATACAAAGCTTAAACAAGAATCACACCCAAAAGGCGGCTCTAGTTCCCTCCAATACCTTTAGGATTGATAAAAGGCTTCTCTGCCTAGAGTTCCTCTCGAACCAACTTTCGGCTGCCCAAGCAGTAGCAAGAGGTGAACCCGCTATTAGAATTACATCAACTAAACCCCTCGATTTCACAGCCCCAAGCCTTGATTGCACATCAGGAATATCACATTTTATCCTTTCTAGCTCAATGCTCAGTCCTGGCCCGGTCTCTTATCCGCCGAACAGTTCTGAACATCCCACACAAACTCCCGAAGCACCACTTCACACTCTTCCCATTGCTAGGGATCTTCTCTTCGGCAATTGGCCTTTCATCGTCACCCACCTCCACCCCCACAGCCAGCTGATCCGGGCAACTGCTGCCTAGAGGGAGTAAAACATGGCCGTAAGCAAGCAGGCATGGACCCACATTCCCTCGGCCAACAAATCTCCTTGATTGTAAGTGCTGTGTTGTCAATACAGGTGGGCTGCAGACGGAGTTTGCTAAAAACAATTCTCACCAGCCTACCAACCTTCTCTTATCCCGGGCCTCCTTCATCGGAAGACTCCAAGCACCATACTCGCAATTGAATGACGTTCTTGAACACGACCACTATTGCATGATACCAGGATCCGGGCAAGAAAGCAGAATTTTGGCGGTATGCAATAGCAGTTGTGTTCACCACCGTCATTCAATTGCAAGTAGCCAACGGACCAACATCCCCCCACTAACAAACCGGTCTAACAGCAAAGATAAGGAGAAAGAAAACACAACAACGACAGCGCACTGGCAAAAGGAAACATAGCCCTCCCTCCGCCCTGTCTGATATCATTTTCCCCACCCTCATTTACAAAGCTCCCAACCAGCTATCAACGCTAAGGCCGTGTAGCCCAACGACCAGAATTCTTTTCCAATCGACAGTGCATCCAACACCATTCGGTGACTTCACCCTAGTCGACGCACCTTTTCGTGCAGCTTCGGTCGCTTCTTCACCGCAAAGTGCCCCGGAATCAGCCATGCGGACCACCCGCCGAAAGAAACAGGGCCGTCCCCCGCGGGCCAGCAAACCCATCCCACACGGCCCAAGCGTTTCTACAGACCTCTACAGGCGCTATAGGCAGTCCAGTATTTCTTTTTCCCCCTTGAGGTCGCCGACATGCAGTCTTCTCCTGAAAGCGCGACAGCTCGTGCTACCAGCCTGCAGGCGTCAGATTGTAACATCCGATAGGGTTGAAGGCGTTCAATGGCTACCCGGCTTTTGAAAGATCCTGTTCAACACTTCTCTAAACCTGGCTCGGATGCATTTCCACCGGAACGGTTACCCAATGCACCCCCGGAAAGGGAAGATCGTGAATCGCCGAGTGATATCAGGTGATGCCATCCCTTACCGTAGAAACTCGAATAACCGAACCGTGTGCTATGTCGTTAGGCTTTCCCCTCCCAGTAAGGTCAAGAAAGTTCTTTAATTTTTTTCTGTCTCGCAAGGGGGAAAGGCCCTGTGTTTTTGCTGTGTTTTTTTCCAAAGGGAATTTTAGACTTCATAGCACACGGTTCAATTATTCGAGTTTTACGGTACTTCGAAGATGACCTCGTGGCTAACAGCCTTCTAGAGCTCCTAGGGTATGAGGATGCAAACACAGACCGCCAGCATTCGCATTGAAGGCCATGTTTCCAACCCTTCATCTGGGGGATTCACTGAGTGCTATTCGGCGACCCGATATATACCCGGGGTCTCCATTGAAGCCTTTTCCGAAGCCCTGAGCAGCACATTGGGCAAAACATCGACGGAGTCTCTCCCCGTTCCTCCCTTGAGCACATTTTTTCAATCTCAATATGGCCGGTAATTCTTGGTATCGATCGGGCCATGATCTCAGCATTAGCTCATTTCTGCTATGTGTGCCCAGGCCTCCCACAGAACCAGCGATCTTACCTCCATCTTGGCTTATCTTCGATATCCACGCTGCGAAGTCCAGGAAACACTCTTTGTTTCTAGTAGTTATACGGCCTCTGTAGGAGAATTCTTCATATCTTAAGTCCCGAAACGTGCGCATCCTACGTGGCGGGTGTGTCCCCATTGGCTCCAAATTAGTAAGTCCTCAGCCTTGAATTTATGAATCCAGCGCTATTCGATATCGTAGAACTCATGCCACATTTAGTTCAAATTACTGGGCCATTACCGCTGTCCTCTACAAGTCTTTTATCAATTCTCGTAATCCAGGCCATATGGTGAGGTCGGGACTACCAATCGCAACGGGTCAAACACGTGGGTTACGGCTAGCATTTGCACCACCCATAACAAACAAAATACGATAACAACCAATATCAGTCAAGCCCTAGATAAGGCGGACAAAAATAAATTACCCGTTCGCTTCCGACTCTCTCCTGTGGCTCGTATAAGGCCTGGCTACCGTAAAAACTCGAATAATTGGATCCTGTGCTATGTCGTCCGAAATTTCCTCCTCTGGAAATGGGGGAGCAAAGACACCAAAAAGCATGCCCCCGAGACAAAAAAAAAGTAAAAAAAACACAGACCTTACTAGGAGAGGCAAGTCCAACGTCCTAGCACATGGTCCAATTATTCGAGTTTTTACTGTATTTCAAGGAGCGGACATTTAGAGGATTCTGGTCTAAACCCCATCAACTCGGGGATTGGCTAATGGGAGAATAGTCTACTTTTCACTATTCTCCCCCACAAGGTAGCCAATTAGCACGTTGGGGTTCCATACATCCAAGTATGTGGCCGGGTAAAGATCATTGGAGGCTACGGGTAAGTTAACATTCCCTTCCCCCCGAAGCAATTCCGGCCGATCGATCAGCAGAACAGCTCAGGCTGCACTCAGAGCCAAGCTGATCACCACCCGGTGAGATCTGAAGACCTTTCTACTAATACTAAAGTTAGGGGGGAGGGCCGCCCTTGTCGCCCATACATATAGAAATTCTAGCCAATCCTATTTTGTTTAAAATCGGCCAAGGCACAAGTTCCGAAGCGTACTTATACTACACCAAGGCCACTTCCATGCTGAAAGCCTTAAGTTCACCAAAGGAACTTAGGAGGGCCTACTCCTCGCCAAATCAATCCCCCATCTTTGCGTTGTCAACTGAGAGCGATGTGGCAAGGCCGAGCCCGCTAGCGTCAAAGTGGGGTAAGGCTGGCATATAACAGCCCAAGGAGAGAGTATAGAGCGAACCAAGGTTCCTCGGAGGATATCCGGGTTCCCCACGCCCAAAGTCCCGGGATCGTGGATTGCTATTTAGTTATCCAATATCTTCTTTTTTTGTTTTCCACTCTTTATATCTCTTTCCCTCGCTCCCTCTGTGGCTGACCCTCATGTGAAAAAATATCTTCTATTATTTAGCATTACCTACACAATCTTCTTTAAGATTTTTCCTTCCAGCGCTCCAGCCATGCACCCTTTTATTTTCCGGCTACCCATCCCAGTCCGCTTTAGCTTTATTGAATCAGTTTCCCCGGCACCTTTCAAGCGGTAAGGCTCTTCCTAGTTTAGGTTGTTTAGTTACTTATCTTGGTTGCACGAATTAGTTCTTCTAAGATGCTCGAGTACTTGTACCGGCACTCGAGTACACGTTCTAAATTCCCTGTCTTCTGCAATTACCCATGTCTTAAATCTTCCGCTAGAATCAACTTGCAACCTAGCAATATCCTTTATAACTTCAACCAGAACAAGACATTCTGGCTCCCAGCACTCGAAACTGTCGTAGTCATAGCGCCGCTATGAACCCCCGCAAAAAAGTCTCCCGAGAGGCGATCTCGCCCACCCACAACCTCGGTTGGGTAGTACTCGAGTATCCACGGGTGTCATAATTGCGCGACCGTTAGCATGGTAGCCAGCCTCGCAATACATGTACCCCGACTCCATTCCACATACTTGAGTAGCTAATTTATGATTACTAGAAGTCTCACTATGAGCGGATAAATGCTATGATGTAGGCCGGTGAGTAGTGTACCAGGCATTAACTTCCACTGGTTTCTTTTATATTTTGTCAATATTGTTGTTCTCATTTCAGAAACTCTGTTGAATTGAGGGACCTGCGCTGCAACGCTGGCTACCATGCTAACGGCAGCGTAATTATGGCACCCGTGGATATAGTGCTGATCTCAGAGTAGAATTCCACATTGTGAGTGCAGCAGTTCCAGCAGCCGACCGGGGCTGAGCGAAGCGCTGGTTCGCGTATGCTGGGCGGGCACTTTATGGAGGGCACAATGCTCGACAGACTCCAAAAATATCCGGACGACTTGGGGCCAAGATCTACCTATTAGGCGTACTAGTAGATTAGGACGTCTTAGAGCTAGGCATCCGGATAATTTTGAGTACTCGCGCAGCCGAATTGAAGCCGGACGGACACTTTCTATGGGCGTTGCCACCTTAAGTGTCCGGCTTCAATTCGGCCGCGCTAGTATTCCTCGGGGAGTGTTGGTCTACGTGGCAAATCCAATCCCCAATACCCACTTGTAGTCAGTTGTGCTGGAGTAGATCAGGTAGTCTGGCTTTACTAGTACTCGGGGGAGAGGTAAGGTATTAGGACAGCATGTTGTCTGGGCCTTGTTACCGGTACTTTATTTGGGGGATAAGGATCGAGTTGGGTACCGTATTTGGGCTTCCAATTCAGATCCTACGCGCTTGAGCGATATCCGGCGATACTCCTCCTGAGAGGTTAGCGTGATTGACCACTGATTCACTCCCATACCAAATCCCCTCTGGGTCCCAACACTTAGCCCATGCCCCGAGTACCATAATTAGGAAAATACTCTAGGTTAAACTGTGTTTATATGCTGCACCCTCCTCGTGCGTTTTCTTGGGCGAAGCGAATGATCAATAGTGGTGCCGTCTGGCCCATCACGAGCTCATAGATCTGAGTACAGTACCAGCATTAAAGCACCAGTTGCAGGTAAGGTTAAATTAGGCCAGATACAGTAGCTCAAGCATCATATCTAAGTTAAGGAGCTTGTTTACACTCTGGGCCGGCACATTTCTTTTTTCTCGAATGCTTGTACGGTAATCACGTTTCGTGTATCACGGCTTGTCGTACTGTTAAAGGCTGTTCGGGTCTCGATACCCGCGGAGGTGGCACTGCCCGCCCCTATGCCATCGTTGGTTGGCTCGGAGGTGTCTTTGGCCGTGCCAAAGACAAGGAAGAGGCCACCCGCCCGCCATGACAACAGTTCTCCGGCGGTTTAGACTTACGGTACGCGTCTTTGCCGAAAATACCTCCACCGGCCAATATTTTGGGGGAGCTCTAGGTCCCCCCGCATTACGCCCTACCAAAATAGCTTACCGCATTAACTTGAATAAGAGAGAGGGGTCTCAGGACATCTGAGTTTCCTCTCTAAGTAACGCGTCCTTTTATTTTGCTGGTATTTCCTCCCGTCCTACCGAAAATAGGAAACTCAGACGTCCGGAGACCCCTTAATGCGGTATATCATAGCACATAACAAGCACAACCCCCCCCCCCCCGCCGGCCCGCCGTTACCAACGCCCGATAACGAACCCATTATACCTATATACCTCACAAATTGACGACTAAAACTTCCGTTAGTTACATACGCGAGAGCGAGAAGGGCCCCCATGAGATCAATGGGTTCGGGAACCTGGCGGGGGAATATGATGTGATTCATGGTTTGCGAGGCTTTCTTGTTCCGGCGCTTGTTACAGTGAACACTCTCAACTACTCTCATTTGTACAACGTATCCCCTATACTATGGTAAGGAGGTTATTATTCTACTCGTTCTTCACATGCTATCACTTGCTAGGCTTGCTAGTCTCGAGTTGGCTAAAAAGACGCCGTTGATACGGTCATAAGTCAATTGAGTGTCAATACTGTAGTCTCACGTCCGCACTGTGGCCAACAAATTATTAAGAGACATCTTTCCCGGGCTATACCTTTAAACCATAAATTTCCGCCTGATTCCCGGAGATGTGGTCTCTCTTCCTATAGGATCCTAATGAGTGCCCTTCTCGGAAATTCTCCCATCACGATTTAATAGTCCTCGGGGCTAAACCACTCTTCATCAATCACCCTAAGTCCAATCCCCGATTTAACAAAGTGCTTATCCTCTTCCTCAGCTTCCTCTATCGTTTGCCACATCCGCCTTGGTCAGCACATTTTCGACAAGCCCCTACAAAATCTCACACTACGAGGACTTACGATTCCATCGAACATCCACCATCCCAATCTCCCGATCCGGCACAATTTCAAAAGTAATAGTCTCCCCAGGGACGCATTGAACTCCCCGACCGGAAACATCCGCATAACCACCTTCAAGTGGAACCTAAAAAGCCAAAAAGAAAAAAAGGAAAAATTAAATATCAGCATTGAGGGAACCCCCACAGTACTGGTATTAAAAAGACAAACAAACCGCTATCCGGAAAACAATCCCATCAGACTCCCTCCTAGGGCGGCCATGATAAGTCGTTTTCCCAATGAATATCTCCTCCCGGAGCTTGTACGCGTACATCTGCCCGCGTCCACGGATGCCTGCTTCCACGCCATCCCCAGCTTCCCCGGAGTAACCAAGCTTGTGGAAAAAGCTCAAAAAACACTTGCCGACAGATTCGTCAGGGGGAACTCTGAAGCTTACGAGCATTCTCTCTTCATCCTTGGTGGATTTGTTACCCGAGAAGTAGACTCTTCCGGATGTGGCTGAGGTGAAGGTGTTGTGGCGGTGGCTTTCCTTTATGGGGACGAGGATGGTGGGCATCAGGTGCTGGTAGTGCTCATGGCCAGTTTGAGGCTCAGAGTGGGGGTGAAGGGCATGCTGTTGTTGGAATGGAGGGTCCCAGTGCTCTACTACCGGCACCTCGGAGGATGCTAAGGACAGGGCTGCGGTGGCGAGGATAGCACAGGTGGCTGAGGCAACTCGCATTGTGGGGTGTGGTTATGGTGGGTAAACTGGTGATGATCGTTATAGAATGAACCGAGATCTCACCACTGAATGGTATAATAAAAAAGAAGCCTAAGAGGAAAACAGGAGGGGTGAAACTGAGTAAATAGAAAAAATCCGACGAGAGGTATCGTATCACGAAAGGTTTGCGCATGTAATGATGTAGAACACACCCTCAGCCCTTGGGTAGAGTGATCGCGTAACCGAGGAACAGACAACCACGAACCCTACGCGGGAAGAGTTACAGAGCTAGCTTTTTTGGGAAACCCGATAACCTAAACCTTCAACGGTCGGTTCAAATTCTCATCTCGAGTGACCTATGGTGATTCATCCCCTGTTCTATGGTAATCTCTCGAATCCAATATATTGTCTAACAAGAGAGAAAACAAGGGCATATTTTCATGCTAATAAATACCCAACTACCCTCCAAGCTCCTTACGCCCTCTGATTATTTCGCATCCCTTTTTCAATAAAAGTGGTCAGGGTCCTCAATACAGGACACTCGCTCCGTAATCATGGCTCAAACAGAGATTCCCTGTCCCCAGCCTTCGGTGGGGCGGTTAGGGCATCACCCGTAAAATCCGAATCCTCGTCAATGACATTTTCGCAACCGTTATTCGTTCGTGACATCTCCAATATTATCCCGGCCCTTGGCTTTTCCAATTCTGCCTCAAAGTCAGCAAACAGCCCTTTCTCCCTTGTATCCACTTTAAAAGAATTCTTGGAAATTATGACTTACCGTACCAATGTAGCATCATAGGCTTGTCTCTCACAGAAGCGGCAATCTCAAACGCCAAAACCTGCCCAAGCAGACAATGAAAGCGGCCTCCAAGCATCCCGGCTTGTCCACCTCTCTTCGATTGCTAAACCACGGTTAGTTAAAATTTCTCTATAAGGAGCCCGCTAGAAATCATTGTTTGTAAGCTCACAAGGAACCTATATACCGGCTCCGAAGGATACCTGGGCGGCTTCGAGCTCCACGTAGTCTTCTCGGCAACAGCCTCATGGCAGCCACACAGAGCATATACATCAAGAATGCACTCGTTGCCAGTGAGGCTCCAGCGGTATTCCGGGATATCTAGTGCAGGTGGTAGCTCCTCCGGGAGCTCAAAAATGAGCTGGCACATGTTGTAGCGTTTATCATCTGGGATACGGAAGTTGACTGCTCAACGTCAGGGGTGTTAGGGTTTGACATTTGACAGTCGGAATGGACAAACCAAGGACAGTGACTTCATCTCCGTTTTCTTCATCACCACTGAAGAAAAGGTTACCGGTGTTCTCGGCGATGTAGGCTCTTGTTGGGAAAGCTTGAGTGACAGGCACGATAAGCTCTGGGAAGACGAGCCTGGTTTCCTCGGACTCCGATGCTGAGACAATGCCCCTCAACAAAATTAGGATAGTTAGGAAGAAGAAAATCATGGTGAACACCGGGTGCGTTAATGGGAGAAGTGTTAATTCCTTAGCTGCAGAGAGGAAGCGATGAGAGAAAGGCGATCGTAAGCAAACTTGTTTCGGTTCTAGAACTAAGGATGACGCATCTAGTACACGACGCCTCTTAGCATCCTCAGTCTCTTAGAAACTCTTGTAAACCATTACGGACAGCTCGATATAAGCATTCGCCCGTTCTAATACGAGTTCCAATATGCTAAGACGAATCCTAACCAAATCATTAAATGTCACTCGAGAAACTAACTGTGAGCCTATTGTACAGTACATAAACTACCCCACTGACATACAAACAAGCAAACCACCACGGTATCGTTCTATCAGGTAACATGAATCCACCCATACACATGACTATATACCCCTTTTGATCACAAAATAAAGGAAAAGTAATGCAAAAACTCCAAACACCAATTTCCATTCTACAAAACCACAATATTGCCCACCCTGATGTCTTTAACCCAGACACTCCATCTTCTCCTCAGCGTCAAACTCCCTACCTCTCTCTCCCACTCCTTCCCACCGCCAGCCACCATAACTGCCATGATGCCATATTCGTTCTCTTTATCCAGCAATGGCCGAACAAGATCTTGTGGTGTCAAGGTATTCTTATCTAGGAATATCACTAGACGGATAAAGCTCGGCACGTGCCTAAGTTTTTGGGAGAAAGCACAGGAGCCACGAGGAACTATGAGAACTTGGGCGGTTTTCGGAATGCTATTCGTTTGGATGGGTGCGCAGGCGGGATTTTTGAGGATGTGGATGTTTGTGAATACTGGTGTTGTGATTGGAATGTCCACTGCGCCTATGCCCGTAGGAACGATCCCGGCGAAAGCGTGTAACTGTGGAGAGCTTGTACTTGTTGGAGTTGTTTCGTCGTCATCGCCGCCGTCGCCCTCGTCATTGTACAAGCTAAGCAAATCGTTGAGTTGTGTCTCGAGACTTGTAAATCCCAGCCTACTAAGTAATTCCCCAAGCGCCGTCTTGGTCTCTGAGATAATCGGCACTTGTTTCAGCTCCTCCTCGCGTTTAGCAGCACGAATGTCATCCGCATACTGTACGATCAAGTCTACGTATTCGTGCTCAAGCGCAATCTGGAAGTTAGGGTCCATGGTTGCATCGCTCTTATCGATGACCTTGTCTTCAAGAAATACAATCTCGCTTTTGCCCAAGGAAGTTCCGCCAATATTGGTTATGCGGAGGACTCCATGCTCGTTTGTCATTCCCATACGGACCCCACGCATGCTGCCGGAAATGCTGATACCGCCTTGCACTCGTTTTACGATACCGGCAGCGGTTGCGCCGAAAACGTCGCTGGAGCTGGAGGCGGATGAGAGCTGTGTTTTAGGTTGCGGAAATATGAGATCGAAGGATTCAAGCGCCGGTAAGCGTGAGCAGATCGAATCCGGAGAAACAAGATGTGGGGGGAGAGTCCAAGGATAAAAGGTCGAGTTGGAGGGTGACCAAAAATATGAATTTTCTGCGTAAATGTCGAGATCCGACGGTTGCAGAAGTGATAACTCCGTCGGAGGGGTCTTTGGGAGGAGGTGAAGCCTAGTAAAGTGCGACGCGTGGAAAACATCGGGACGGGAAGCTGTGGTAGAGAAGAAAGGGATGAATGTTGGGGCTGAGTTGGGACAGGATAATGGTGGCGCGGGATAGGTTCCTGATGACCGAGTCCGTTGCTTGGGTTTGGGGAGAATTATAGGATGTCCCTCTGTCGTGAATACCCACGGATCGTCTCCTTTGTGAAGAGGATGATCTAGGTTGTCAGAATACGGGTACCAGAAAGAGGGAGTCAGACATACCTTCATCAAACAATAAGAATAAATAGGTCCATGTCTCTCCTAGCCAAAAGCTCTCCATCCTGTCTTGCCTTTCACCCGTCTTGACATCCTGTAGTCCCGCCCATCCGCACTTCCCCCAGCATCTCCTCTTAAGATCCCTCATGATCATTTCTCCGATATACAAGTACCAAGGGTCTTTTGTAGCCCGGTACAGCATATAGGTACTCTCAGCAAATTCCGGTCGCCCAGGATACCAACCCAAACCCCCTTCTACCGATCCAGTCCTAAAATTCCACCTCTCCGGCAATGCCGAGAACCTACTCCATAACGCAGAGTAGAACAGGTTTCCTCTAGTAGCTTCTTCAACCTCTCCACTGGCGGCCAATAATCCTGGCCAAAATGCGCTGAGCGAATCCGTCCACGACGATGCACCTTGTACAGGGGCGCCAGTGCCGAGGTGGACATTACTCCACCACATAGTCGGGATTTCCATTCTCATATGTGTCCTGACAGCCTTACTGCTTTGCTCCCAGACTTTCCAAAACCACGAATCCTCACCAAATTCGTCTCCAGCGAACAGGACAAAAGCTTTAAATGCGTATTCAAAAAAGCTGTCCATTCCGGCACCCACGCCTCCGACGGGTCCATTCCAGAGCCCGCTTTCAGCATCCACTCCACCACCGAACAATCCCAAGTCGCTCCGCCGGTCCCAAACCGCCTTGAATGCTCTTTTGGCTGCTTCCTGGAACTGGAGGTCTCCGGTTAACCGGGATAAAGTCGTAAATTCTAACACTAACGAACCGGCACCAGCAGTGCAAGTTTCAGTGATCTCCTCTGAGGCTGTTTCCTTCACGCTCCCAGGCTTTGGGGGGCTGCCCCATCGCTTCTCGCTCTGGTGCTCTCCTGCAGGCGTCCAAGGCCGAGGGTCAGGGTGTGGGTGTGGGGCGCGCCGGGGATACCTGTAGTAGGCCGGATTCTTTATCTTATGCGGGAGACCGTACCGAAGGTTAATCCGGGGGTAAGGAAGGCCGGTGGGAGATTCGGTGAGAGCGGGAAGTAGCCGAAGGCCTAAATCGTAGGCTAAATCTAAAAGTTCATCCTTATACTTATACTTTGGTTGTACACCGTCCGGTAATGAAGCCAACGAGCGGGTGGCAAAAAGGTGAGCCGATAATAATCCTCCCAAAGTCCTAATCGTTGTTTCGAACACCTGTAATGTTAGCCCCGGTACCTAAGCCCCGATTTAGGACAACCTACCTGAACCTTAGCATCAATGTCGAACCCTCGAGACTCCCGACTCCTATTATGAAATCTCCCCCAAGAACTTGTCTTCTCACCGCAATTCTCCGTAAGCACATCGCACTCTTTCGGTTCATTGTACCTTTTGAACCCATCAGCTTAGTTCCGCAAGCCAACCAATCAACAAACCAATAAATCCTCACCACCTCCCCAACCGTTTCCCAAAACCTCTCCGCATCAAGGTCACTACTATCCGCCATCAGGGCAAGGGAGCTAAGCGTGTCGATGGCGGTGAGGGAGAACTCCCCCATTGCGTCGTTCCGGCCGATGTTGTTCGGATTATCCCGGTCGCGGTGGTGAGGAGCACACGATAAGGGCTTGATCTGGAATCTACACAGTCAGTCAGCTCGCCCAGAACGATTAATCAAGAGGGCGCGCACGCGGAAAGGGGGGGGGGGCAAAGGGTGAACCAGCCTCATCTTGAGGAAACGCCCGCATCATGTAATTTTCCCAACCGTGGCGAAAATTCACACGAGCTTCCTCCCTGAGCTCGAGTTTTCGAGAAGGGGCCATGCACAGGACTGTTAAACATTGTAGGAGGATCAGTATTAAGAGACATGTATTTGCTCTCAGGGGCAGATAAGAGGCCATGGAGATGGGCTATCATATGGAGGTTAGGAGGTCAAGAAAAGGTGTATGTAGTGAACTGGAGATACTGGAGCACCAGCTAACCCGGATTATTCATGTCAATTTTGTAATTTTTCGCAGTTTCAGCTTTGAAAAGATGCGACGGTTGCATGTTCCAGGCCACACGGCCGGGTAATCTTAGCGGGTAGTCAGCTATGTCAGGGTTAGGGTTGTTACTCACGGCCCCGAGCAGATGCCTGTAGTCCCGGTGGAGCAACTCGGACCTTGAGCCCCTCCGGTGTGGAATAGCCCTTTAACCCCTTGCGAAGCACAGTAATTCAAATTTCAGGATTGGTTAGCTGAGAGCTGATTCCAAGTTCTTAGCGGGCTAACTAATCAATAATTCAGCACACCAGAAATGCGGGGTGAATTGGGCCTATTCACAAAAAACCGTTTGCGAAGGCTCGTTGGCTAGGCTACACATTTCACACGCTCGGGGAGCTGAACTTCTAGGGTTGGTGACCGTGCTTTTAATGCAAAGACCTCAGGTTCGCCCGGTAGGCCTCTGTCTATTTGAGTACTTGTTCTCGAGCACAGAAGAGAATTTTATAGATTGGTGGAAGCAGTTTCCCGATTTTCAAGCACCCCCGAGCACTTCAGTTGCATGGTATGGTACTCGGGGCTCATTGAAAATCCGAACACTATCATAATTCCGCTGATCCCATACAATTCTTGATAGAGGCAAGGGTTATGCTTTCCGGTTTTTAACAGTCCCCCCGAGTTCTAGTCTACACACCTACGGTTTTCTCCCCGATGGCGTCCTATGTAGGGATCAGTTAACCTTGCTCGCTGCTTTCAACAATAGACATTCATTTTAAGCAGTAGCAGCGATACTATAGCGATTAAAATTTAACTTTATACTAAAGACCCTCGGAGGTACTTGTGAATAATCGGCTAGAGTCTGCCCCGCTCTGTAATCCCGACTCTGAAAAGCCTCCCTTCTCCAGGCAGCAAATCCTAGAAACCCCCTATTGTCTCAACGACTCTGTCACCAACTACGCTGAGCTTCAAATACCGAGAACTGATAAGATGGATGCCCACCAAGCGTTGGGGGTGGCACAGAACGCTTTAGTAAAGTCGGTTCTTGAGCAAGAGGGTCCGGGCGGACCGTCGTTGGGTCATGCGACTGGTGTCTCGTGCTAGGCATGTTTGAGGGGTAGCAGAAATATCACACCTGATACCCTATGCAACACAAATGGCGTCATGAATTAGGAGAAGCGGGGGTCGACGAACCGCATATGCTTCGCTCTTGTTGTTGTGCGAGGGGATCAGGAAATAGGCCCGTTCTTGAGTTCCGTCCAGAATGGCGGGTAATAGAAGATTTGGAATATTCAATTCTACGGTGGGAAAAAATGTACCGAACGACCTCTTGAGAGCTACCGGTAAGCTCAGATGGCTACGAGTACTAGTACAATAGTACTAGACTGTTGGGAACGCTGTTCATGGGTTTCGTCTCTCCCTCTAGAGCCCTCATTGTAGACTCCGGGCCTTCCATGGTGTTCTTAAGTCTCTTTAACACATTCTGAACGACGACCGACTCATTTTTGAGTTAACCCCTGGTGTGATTGAAAGTGATGGTTTTCTTTTTCCCTTTCGTTATTAGGCATTAAACAATGCCACACAACTGTTGTTGCATACGCCTTTATCCCATGGACTGTAACACAATTCGCACCGCTCAAGGTGCGAATTTTTTAACCTTCTAACTCTATGGAAATAAATTTTAGAAATTGGAGTAAAATGACTGCCATATCTCCAGATCCTATAAC
>Ga0307507_10001307_pt1 | contig 55782 bp, 10 predicted proteins | sample 7_EM_MG_FD_207223 | JGI IMG/M metagenome (GOLD analysis project Ga0307507, IMG submission 207223) | Populus trichocarpa ectomycorrhiza microbial communities from riparian zone in the Pacific Northwest, United States - 7_EM | ecosystem: Host-associated > Plants > Roots > Unclassified | place... | reverse complement strand
GGCAGGTTGCGCGCAGGCTGCGCGCAGGCTGCGTGTCAAAAAAACACGATATAGGCTAGTCGGTCGAGTTGCCAAATGACCTCAACTGCGCGCCAATTGCGTCAACCACCAACCATTGAGGCCATTGAAAGGGTACCATATTTTGCCGATATGGTGCCTAACTATATGGCTTACCATATGCTCTTACTAAATATTATTACCATTATGGAAAATTCTTGTGTGTCTTACGATTTCTAGTACTAATTAAACTCTTAAGTATCTACTAAACGAAGAATTAATAGTAATGTAATACGCTAGGTGGCTTAGACCTGTTTTCTTACTTAGACTAACCCTTGCCTTAAAGCCCCAGGTTTTAGATCTAATCATTACATTGTTAAGCTTTGGCGGCTTATGTCCCTAATCGCACCTCGTTAATTTTTACGCAAATTCTGTATAGAAAAGTATAGTAATTCCCCTTATACTTTCGCACTGCCCGATATTAAGCCAGGTTCCACGTCTTCTATAGCCTAGCCTATTATCCTCCAAATCTTTAATAATTTGTTATTAGGGTTTTGCTGTAAACTTATAAAGCTTAGCAAGAGCATTTTGAACCATAGTTAGTGTATTACTTAACGACGTTCCTCGCAAAAAGGATATAAGGATAGGCAATAAAGATTCTAAAAAAGGGGTTCATCTAGACCAAAAACTGACTTTATATAAACCAATAAGATATGGATTAATGGTTATTCAGCAAGATATTCGCGAAGTAGTTTAAATTTAGAAGCACCGTAATATACTCCTCTGCGCCCTTTTCCTAAAAAAAGGTCTCCAGCCTTAGAGGATACGTATACTCTGTTTTAAGGTCCAACTTCCTAAGAGCTATAAATAGGAACCTTTATAGACCGTTTAACTTGACAAGCCCGCCAAACTGCTATATAGCTCGTTTCTGCCCCAAATATAAAGGATTCTGGAAGATACTAACCGCAGCAAAGCCCTTCAATACGCTACTAAAAATGGCCTCTTAACAGCTTTTACGGAATATTGAAAAACAAACTATAATTAAGGTAAGGAATCGAATCCACCTTATAGTCCGCCATATCTAACTTACTAGGACACTTACGTTAACTTGAAAAATAAAGGACCTAGCCCTTGTAACAATGCTTATCCTCAGTCTCCTCCCATAAAAGAACAGCTTATTACTATTAATGAAAAGCTCTCTAAGGCTTCTAGAATAATATAAGCCTCTTAGAAAGCGTTATATAAACACCAAACTACGTTAGCGGCTTACAAACGTGGGTATAAGTAAGAGCAGCAGCATCGCCTAAAATATCTTAAGGCATATAAAAACCTCTATAACCAATACCAGATAACAACTAATGACCTTAATAATATGTCTAAAAAGTATTTATCTCAATACTAGAAACTGAAAGAAACCCAAGACGAAATCCGTGCCTATAAGTTAATAATTTAGGAATATAAGAAACTTCTAGTCGACAGGGATAGTAAGGATTGGGATATAATAGAGTAAAGAATAGCTAAGACAGACTAATTAGAAGCTAGGATTATAGAGCTTAAAAGTAAAAAGTTAGAGATAATACAAAAGCATAAAAATGCATTAATTAACGCTGCTAATTGTATTAGTGCTGCGGAGCAAAAGATCGATAAGCTTAAGAAGCCTTAAGAATTGGCATCTATAGACCTAGTAGCACCCCTAGGACAAATCTATTCTCTACGCACTGGAAAAAAACAGAAAAATTACAAAAGCGATAAAAATAGACAACAGGTTGGGCTAGTTAAGAAGGCTTGAAAGTGTAGGCATATTTTATAGCGTTTAATTTATGGACATGCGTAGGGACAGGCCTTGCATGTTTTTATTTTAAAATTTTAATATTTTATACTTAGCTGTCTTCTTTATGCTTAACTTCGGATAGAGTTTAGAACTTAGCAAAATCTACAGGTTATATAGTGTCTCAAATGGGCCAATAGTGCGGTAATTTTCTGGCACGGTGCTATAAAGATGCCCGTTTAGCTCTTATAGAAGTATACCGGTCAATGCCCACTCCTTACGCTCGTATTAAACTCCCCTAGCCGTTAACAAAAGGTAGCCTATAATAATATATCGTCCGTAGTAGCTTAAGAAATGCCAGCTTATAGTTATAAATGGCCAGGCGATCTAGGAGAACGCAAAGCTTAAGAAAGAGCATAAGAAAAAGTATATTCTTAATATCCCTTAAGCAGCATAACTTGACCCTATATTATATCAGTAGATTACTATATTTAATTGAAATTGACACAAGGTTTAGATGCTCATTTAGTAAAGCTAACCATTAAAAGAGAGGGAGGCCCGTACCTTTCAGCAGAAAACTAATAGCGTACTTAAAAAAAAGTCACTTCCTTATACTAAGGCGAGAAGAAATTGTGCGCCTTAAATATCTTATTACTAAACAGTTTAAATATTAAATTCATTCCAGAAAACCAATTAACAAAAACTAAATAACGATGTCGTTTCTTTAACACCTAACTAGCTCTAAGACCGCTATTTTCTTCCTATATTTTCGAGTCTTAGTAGCTTAATACAGTAGCCCCGTATTCTAGAAGTCCTCTTTAAATTCCTTTCGCTTTCTGCTGTTTAGAGTTAGGGTTCGTTCTAGAAAGGTTGTCTGGCTTAGAGCCAATTCGCAAGACTTTGACTCCCTAACCTTTTAATTAGCGGCATTTTTAAGTCCTTACTCTACCACCTCCCAGTTTACCCAATTGACTTTGCCATTCTTATTGTTGCTTAAGGAAGGCTTGTTGTCCTTAGAACGCTTATAATTGTCCGCTTCTATCTTATATATTTATAATTGCTTTTTTACCTTATTAAGTTCCTAATATAAGTGGAGCTATTTATAGGCCATAGACTAAAGGTCGGTAACTACTTTACCGTACTGCTTATAGAGATTTATATAGGCCTAATAGCACCCTAAATACTTTCGCCGCTCCTTATTAAGTATTCATTCGTATTCCCCTTTTATGGCTACGTTTGAAGTCTAGAACTAAGTTAACTCTTTCCAAAACGCTTTGATAATCCTGTATATATAGTATAGCTTTTTATCAAGACCTCTTGGATTAATGGGATAGTGCTAAGGACAAATCTCGTCCTTTTATGTCGCGTTGGCATACGCCTAGCGGAGTTAGACAGTAATGGTTTAGAAAGGGATAGCTCTTTTTACCTAAGTGTTTTAAGAGTCCATGGGTAATAGGCTTTATATCTACCCGCTTAGGTTTTCTTAAGTAGGTTATAGTCTTCTAATTTTATAGAAAATATAAAAGGGGATTAACCTAACAGTCGGATTTGGGCTTTAATAGATGGTAAAACTTAGTGGTTTAGTAGTTCTGAATTTAGGTAGAGATTATTTTAGGGAATTATAAGATTAGATATATTTAGTAAGATAGCAGATTATTTAGGACAAATTACACTAGACTATTAATTGATACTAGGAATGCAGATCTTAACCACTACCGCTTCTTTTACTAGGGTTAGCCCTTATATCATATCTAGTATAACTCCGGCTAGCCCTAAAAGTTCTATTAGTAATCAGCTCTATCTTTCCCCATACCCAAAAGAAAGATATATTAAAAAATTAATATGTGTCAAATCATTCTTAGAGGAAAGTTTAGTCTCTATAATGCTTTAGCTATCTAATCTGCAAAATTTCTCGCTAAAGGCGCTCTCTATATCCCTTTTTTATGTCTACTACTATTGACTTCGATGCTAAAGACCGGTTAAAATACTTAAACAACTATTATACTTTAATAGACGTATAAGTCCCGGCTTAAATACTTCTAAGTCCAAAATTTGTGTAATAACAATTTGTTTACTTTGAAAAATAACTCTAGAACCCATGAATCTTTCTATAGTACTTTATAAAATGTACCAACCTGAAACTGGGTATAAAGATCCATAAACATAACATAGGGATTCGATTTTAGGGAAGAGTACGGCTAGAGTTTATATACATTTTAAGCTAGATACCCGTCTAATAAAGGTTTAAGCAGTCTTGCTCTAATAATCGTACTCTCCTTCTATTAAACTCAATAGGATATACTCCCAATCTTCCGGAATCTTAGTATTTTCTTAACTATAAAGACTGGCGACATTTCCTCCCTATCTAATATTAGTTTTGTAATTCTTTTTTAGGGTTATTTAATCTTATACTGCGCTACATCCTTAGTATGGGTATCTCTATTTATGTTCTTAGAAAATATAAGTGTCTAATATAAGTGGCAATAAACTGGCGCCACGGGGGATATTTATAGAAAGCAATGCTAAGGAAAGTTTTAGGGGTTTTGTAAGGGGAACTTGTAGACAGGGGGCTATAAGGACACGATTGTGGAACAAGATAGATTGGTAAGAGAGAGACGAATCCTTGAGGAGGTAAGGCCTCGAGGATCGTGGAGACTATATACTACGGGCACGTGCCTCCGGCACGTAACCGACGGCCATCCGAGGGGTGTTTGGGGGTTGTCCTGAGGGCAACCCGAGGTGACCTGCAATAATATCCCTTACATTGCCCCCCCCTTTCTTGCGGTCGGCCCCCAATCGCCATTACCTTGTAGTAAAGGGAGATTATGAGGGCTCGTCCTAGAAGGGGTTTGGAGAGATGTCGGCATACTACTGTATATTATCTATCTATTTAACCCCTGCTTTGAACTCCTAAAAACCTCAATAAGGAAAAACATAACTGGAGAAAAGATATAAGGATTGCCAGGAGACCTATTAGAAGCCTACCAGAAGCATGCTAGTAACTACCTAGGCTAACCTAAGGATTTTTATGCAACTCTACTTCTAAGCCTTTATGCCGGTCTGCAATCAATCGCAAGTGTTATAGGCAATTTGGTGTTCCTAATGTAGTTCTATAGAACCTTTTGGTATGGGATTTAACGTATAGGGCCTTAGCTTACCGTTATCTTTAACTGTTAAGATATAATCTGTGATCCTTTCTCCTAATCCCCTATGTCACTAACACATTGCTCCCGCATTTGCCCTTAGGCTGCTATATGCAGTTGGGTAATTAATTAGTTAATTAAAGAGACTTATCTTTTAAGATTTGGTATATATGGTTTCAAATCTGGTGGTCCTGTACTATATAATTGGCGTAGCTTTACTGCCTAGCAAATAGGAGACACTTCGCAATAGCGCCTGTAGCTATTATGCAACTGTTAAGGACGTTTGTAACGTTGTTCTTTTAATATTATAGTATCGTTTAGGCATAATTTAACCTATATGCATCTTTAATTAACGTCTTAATTGCCTTCCCTGGCCGCGTGATTAGTTTTTATAAGGAAGTAATGGTTAAATAACTTATACGCGTGTTTCCTTCCTTCTGAATAACGCTATTGTAACGGAGTTATATTGGCAAGGTTGCGGCTATTCACCGGAAGGGTATTGGACGGTGAAGTATAAGGACACCTTGCTTATTAAGCTGTTCCTTTTCCTTAATATCTTACTTCCCATTATTAACCTTCGTCTAATTTTGGACGTATCTTTGATATATTATTAAGATTTTCTTCTTTTCTATTATCATTTTAGTATGCCTCTTTGTTCTCCTACTAACTGCTCTTCTGAGCTAATTCCTCAGTATATTCTAGCCCTGCCGCTGTATATAGAACCTTAACCTCTGCTAACCCGCAACTGGTGCTGGTCCTGCCTAAATGATTTTGCCTACACGTCCTTAAAAGACCAGAAGTCTGATAAGAGGATTCTGGAGGCTTGTAATAAGACGCACTACGTTAGATCTAATACCTTTAGTCCTTATAATTAATGCATGCGTACCAAGAGCGGCAGTTATATTAAGGTAAGTTTTTCTATTCTTAATAGATTTCCATTGCTAACTTTAAGCTTTAATAGCCTGGGCCTGAGTGGCGATGTTCCTTTAATGTCCTTGACTACTATATTGCCTAGGTTCTCTCTTATTCTAGCGTAAACACTAAACGACTTGGTTAAATTCAAGACTATGCCACGGCTATCTACACTGCCCATAATTCCCAGCAAGCCAGCCAGTAACGCCTTATGCAAGAGCAAGGTTGGTACACTGAGGATAGGGTAAGGGATGGGGGTAATAAGAAGAAGGTTGCCGTCTACTATAAGAAGGAGTTTACGCATACACGTCAAGTTTCGAAAGAGCATAATATGATGCGGTATTAGGTAGGTTACCCTTTGGGTACCTAATGGATAGGTAACTGACAGTTGCTATAGCAAGGTCTTGGTGGTTCCGGACTATGCTAGCCAGCCAACGTCTCTGTTTATTTTGGGCTTGAGCGTGTCTTTATTAACTATAAGCTGACGCCGTAAGAGCTTTGTTGGTATTGGTTTGGACCTAATATTGGTGTTAAGTGTTTAAGGATCTCTGCCCTAGCTACACCTTATTATCCTACCCCTGTTTTTATGCCTACTTATACCCCTACTAAGGGGTCTGAATCCCATTCTTGTTAGCCATTACTTGGTGGCCCAATGGATACTGATTCTGCTTCTAAGGATAAGGCATAGTGGCTTTTTAGATTGGGTATTTGGGATTTATTCTTGTATATAGTAGCAATTAAGAACCTTAATTAGGTACTTAGGAAGGCCTTAAAGGGCTTTTAGAAAGGGCTTAAGAGCCCTAGGAACAATGTTCCTAATATAGATTAATGAATGGGAATGCAATTCTAGCAAAATGCCCTATTAACTCTATGCTATGTACGTGAAAAGGCTGAGGACCTATTCTGCCTTGGGCCGTAGCCCTAATCCTTATGGTTTCTGGAGCCTGTCCATTCTATATCCGATTTGACCTATTTACTCTTTAGGGCCTTTTGTGGTCTATTATAAGCTTTCTTTATAGGTTACAATAACACCGTAGTATTAGAGCGCTTTCTGCGATTTATAGATTATAGACCTTGGTCCTAATATTCTTTTAGAATATCTTTGCAATATTTAAGGTGATCCTCTGGTTCCTATATAGAGTCCTTAGCGGGCTAGCCTAGCTATTTAACTTTATATTAAAGCTTGTTCTTAACAGACTTATGGCATAGTATAGCTTTAACCTTGTACCGCTCGCCTACCACCTTAGGGTGTTTAATTGGGCCTAGACGGAAGTTCTTTTCTAGTAGTAGTCTATGCCATGGCTCTAGTAGGTTTATATAAAACACTAGATGCACATAGGCCATAGATGGGGGTAGCTAGAGATAGTAGGCTAGCTTGCTAATTTGTTCCTTAACTTAGAAGGGACCTAGGTATCTTATATTAAGCTTTTTTAATGGTTAACAGGTCTTGATATTTGTTAAATGTAATAGAACCTTATCACCTACTCTAAAATGCTTGTTCTGGTGTTTATGGTTATACCAAAGTCTCTGCTGCTCTTGGGTATTTTGTAGGCTCTGCTTTATATGCTTCTATTGCTCCTTCTATTCCTGGAGGTATCCTTGTACTCTCTAGTGGATGTCCTTTGACTTCCTAGTGGGATCCTATAATTAATTATGCGGCCTTAGCCAGTAATTGCTAGGTACACCATTAAACCTAGATAGTTGGACGCCATAGGCAATCTAGATTGGTGTATACTTATACAATATATATTGCTTTAAATTATAAGCGTACTCCGCGTACAGAAGTAGCTCGCACTAGTTATCTTACTAGTAGTTTAAATACATTTATAGGTAAGACTCTAGTTCCTAGTTCTAACGTTCTATTTGCCCGTCCGTTTATAGATAGAAAGCTGTACTATAACGGTGGTCTATCTTTAAATGAAAGCATAGATCCGACCAGTACTGGCTTATAAAGACACTGCCCCTATTGGTAATAATGGAGTACGGCTAGTCTACTTTAAGAAAGTATTTCTCCTTAATTAGGCTGGTAAGCGCTTATGCGTTAATTGTCTTATTAATAGGAAGGTATTGGACGTACTTCGAAAACCTATTAATAAGTATAAGGACCGAATTGTATATTCGTCCTTGGCTATCTTTGGATGGCGGGAGATCCGTGATAAAGTCTATAGCATAATATTACTATAGCTTACTGGCGGGGGGAACTGATTTAAGTAGACCCTATAGCTTATGCCTATAGATCTTGTATACTTGACACTTCTCATAATAGCTAATATACTCCTTTACTTCCTGCTTAAGCTTTGGCCAATAGTATTTGCGCTAAAGTAATTCCACTGTTTTAGCTTAACCATAGTGGCCGCCTAGAGGATCGTTGTGATTCCTTATAAGGATCTTCTATTATAGATTTGCTTTATGTGGCACCTAAACCTTACTATTTCTACGTAATAGGCCTATTGGGTCCAGTTCCCAATTTTAGCGCCTTATAGCTTCCTTTCTGTTACGTTTCCGGTCTACTTCCGCATTGAAGATGGCATAGGAAGCGTCCCTTTGTTGCACCTTATAGATAAGATCCGTTAACCTTTTAGATAGTTTCTGGGTGAAAGCTGTTTCGTCTCATACTGCTCCAAGTACAAGACTTGATGGTACTATGGATCTTGCAACTCTTCGATACGCGTGCGTTAGGAAGGCCGCTATAAGGTTAAAGTCCTTTAGTTATTACAGGGCTCTAAGTTCCAATTACTCTATAGCTTTGCTTTTGGCTTAAGGGGATAGCTTAGCAATTAGAGGTAGCGTATCACTAGGTTCTAAAGTTGTGTCAGGGACGTCCTGTCTAGGTATATTTGAACCCTTATTGGCCACGAACTAGGTACCAGCTGGAACGTCAGTAGAAGCTAATGGGGTTTACACCGCCTAAGACTTAGTACATGGAGCTATGGGTACTCGAGCATCCCACACCCGGAGCTTGTTCTGTAATATAGGGAGTAAGATGTCTATTATCTGTTTTCCTTCTCCTGTTTTAAAGCCTTTGGCATAGTCTGGCCGTCGTAATGGTCTATTAGTAGGGTTGTTCTCCCCTAGCTTATATTTGATCTTAAAATTAAATCGCGCGAGCTCCTCTGCCCATCTGGCTTATTAAGGTATAAGCTCCTTTATAGTTATAAAGTAGCGTAGATTATGATAATCTAAGAGTACACAAGTGGTATGGCTTGCGTGCTTAAAGTAATGTCGCCACTGTTTAAAGCAGTTGACTATAGCTAGCAGTTCCTTATTATGGGTATAATACCTGACTTTAGGCCCCTGGAATTTTCTACTATAGAATGCTACTGGTCTCTAGTGGAGCTGGGTAGCGTCCGGATCCCTATTAGGTTGCAGTAGGATACTAGTAAGGGCGAAATTTGATATATTAGTGATTATTATTAATGGCTAATCTGGGTTGAAATGCTGTAGTAATAGAGCTTCTGTAAACTTTGCTTATAGTTCCTAGAAGGTATTCTAAACCTTTCTAGGCCATGACTATGGTTTATACTATTTAGTTAGTCCCTTCTTGGTTTTCTTCCTTTCTGCCTTTAAGCTTTTTGCTCCTTGGGCCGGGTTTTGGGAAGCTTCCGCAACATAATTAGATAGGTGTCGGGCGACGTCTGAGTAGTTATAGATAAAGCGCCTATAAAAATTGGTAAAGCCTAGGAACACTTAAATATCCTAGTAGCTCTTTAGCTCCGGCCACTCTTGGATTGTTTATACCCGTACTAGGTCCATGACTACGCCTATAGGCGTTATAATGTAACCCAGGAACTTAACCTGCTTAGTATTAAAGGTACACTTTAACGCTTTAGTATAGAGGCCCCAATTATCCAAACGTTCTAGTACTTGGTGGATATGTTGCTTATACTAATCCTTATCTTCTAAGTAGATTAGGATGTTATCTAAATAGATAACGTATATGCGGTCGACTAGTCCCCCTAAGGCTCTATAAATATACAATTAGAATGTCGCAGGCGCATTAGCTAGCCCAAAAGGCATTACCATATACTTAAAGTGGCCGTATTAGGTCTTAAAAGCGGTCTTCTACTTATCCCCTTCTTTAATATAGAGCCTATAATAGGCGTCTTATAGATCTAGCTTTGTAAAGATCTTCGCCCTAGATAGTTAATCCAGTATTTCACTAACTAGTGGTAGTAAGTAACGGTTTTTAATTGTAACTTTATTAAGACCGCGATAGTCTATATATAGCCTTATAGTTCCATCTGGTTTTGGGACAAAGAGGATCGGTACGCCTACTAGCGACTTACTGGGCCGGATCCATCCCTTTTCCTATACACTATTAAGGTATTCCCACAGGATCTCAAGCTCTTTGCGAGAGAGGTTGTAAATAGGAAGGTTTAGGGGTTGTTTACCCTCTTCTAGATTAATTGCATGATCGTATTCTAAGTTTTATGCTACGATTTTGGCTCGCCTACCTAAGAATACCCTTAGTAAGTCCCTTAGGCCTAATGGAATATTTGACAGATTAGGGTCGCGTTCGTCCTCTATATTGTCGTTAGGTAGGTCCCGGAGCTCCCTTAGGACGCTTACAGGTAGCGTCGCGCGCTATAGTGGTTGTTTGTACATAGTTGCTACTATATATTAAACCGTTTCATGCGGTAGCTAGTAGAGGGTAGGGAACTCTTTAACGCAGCGTTTAAGATGCTGTAGTATATTCTCCGTATATTGCTTAAGCCAGAGTAACCTATGGCGGTAGAAGTATCTTATAAGATCTTTAAGATTGCTGCCTTTCTATAGTGTCTCCGCGACCTATCTGGTAGCTCCCTGTGGGGTCTCCGTTGTGGAGGGGTTATTACCTATACTAGGCTCTATACCCATCTTGCTATAGAACAGGGGTTCGATCCAATACTCCTTTAGGTGTAGAGCGTATACTATTTTACCTAGAGCCATATCTTCTAGGATATCTTTTAAGCTTACTAGTAATATACGCCCTTCTAATTCTTTATTGTTCTACTATTTAAAGGCTCCTGTCTTAAAGCGTATCTTAGGGTCTACTTCTGTAAGCTAAGGGTATCCAAGAATAAGGTTATAGCCTTTAAAGTTAGCCGCCTAGAAGGGTTGCGGGCCGACCACCTTAGTGCGGTTATGCATGTCGGCCACTGATACTGTGAGCTTATAGGCACTGTGTAGTTTAATCTAATACTTATCTAGGAACCCTGTAATAGGTTTCCGCCACTTTAGCAACAGGATAAGCTTATGCTCTTTTACCAAATTGTATTATATGAGATTGATTTCGGCGCCGCTATTATATAGTGCTTAGAACTGATGTACCTCGCCTATAGGGAGTACTATTTCTAGCTTAATAGTAATACGGAGAGTCTCTCCTTCCGTATCTTGCCCCAGTTATAGCCGGGAAAGGTCTATAACTAAGGCTTTGCTTTTTTTAGATTATTAGTGCGGTTATCGCCCTACTTATTTTTCCAATTGGGTTTGCCTCCGGAGAAGTTTTCTTTTAACCTTTTAGAGTGTTCCTATAAGGGTGCCGGATAGGTGTTGGGTTGGCCCTAGGAGTCTTTCCTATTACTTAAGGTCCCTAACTTTGACCCTTCTAAATTTCTCTTTAAGAACGGCTTCTTTAAAGTTTGGGTCTGCCCTATATTACTGCTAGAGTACCTGCGCTTTTGGTAACCCCCTGGCTTTTTGCTAGAAGAGGTCTGGTTCCTTACTGTATCCTTAGCGTTTAGAACTGCTCGTTCGAAATCCGCATATATGGTAATCCGCGGTAGGGCTCCTACGCGCTTTATTTTATTATAAATTGCTAGCTTAATTCTAGCCTAGATAAATCCAATTTTCTTCTTCTTACGGACGCTACTGTCCTTATTTTTAAAGGGCTCTAGATCTATTAGTTAAGCATAAGTTTCCATAAAGTTTATAAACTGGCGGAAATTGTGGCGGTTAAGCTGTGTCCCATTCCAGAATAGTTCTATATAATTGTATTATACAACGTGCGGATCTTAAGTCCACTTCTTTAGAAAGGTTTACAGCTGCGGCTATAAGGTAATTTGCTCTTTATTAAGCTAATTAAGTGCGATCTAGTTTAGCAATTGGTCTTTAATCTTACTAATAATCTAGCGTGTACGCTCTTTGGTATTATCTCGTATTATTAGCATCTTAAAGAAGTTGTCTACTTTATAAACCTAATTATCCAGCTGTTGGGTGTTGGGTCTATAATAGAGTTCTAGGCTATTAGAGGCCTTAGCTAATTAGTCTATATCCTTTTTCTATTTATAGCGTAGATAACTCTCTGAGTCTTCTATACTTCCTTAGGTAGATACTAGGTAGCCCCTAAAAAGCCCTTAGCCTTAGCTAGGTTGTAAAAAAGTTTATCTAGCCTAGATTAATCCCTGCTAGATCTAGATTTGCCCTTAGAGGGTTCTAATATATTTACCAGTAGCCTCCTCCTATATGGCTTTTAAGAGCCTTGTGATAGCTTCCCAATATCCATCTTAAAGGATATTGGTATGGGGCTCTTAACTTTCCAAACTTAGGCCTAGGAAAGCTCCGGCTATAGAAGTAGTATTAGCACTAGTAACTGGTGTAGGCTTCCTAATAAGGCTTAGGTTTTAAGTTAGTGTTTAGGTTAGATTACTAAAAGGGGTAGGCCCACTTAGCTTATAAGCAGTCTATGCGCCGCTACTATACTGATTGTGGGCTGATGGTCTTCTGGGAGGGTTCTGGTTGGATCCCTAATTAGACGCGTTAGTATATTCCTCTAGCATTTCTGGCTTAAGGGAAGATCTTAGAGTCGCTTCTAGCGCTTAATCTTCCGATTGGCCTAGGTAGGGCCGGAGGGGTTCCGGTTACTTTCCAGCAGCGTTGTAACCGTTATAGAGGGTGTCTACGTTTTCCTCCGCGTTGTTAGTAACTATAGGTGTACAAGAGTCTTCGAGCTCCTGGCACATCTAGGTGTTGGGGCTTGTTCGGCCGTCTTGCCTAGAGGTTTGTATTGTCGCAATCTCTCGCTGTTGGAGGGACCTTCCTGCCTTAGCGCGACGGCTTTCTATAAGGTATTTGTGGAGTTTCCATTTAGGTCGTTGCGAGATTTTTAAGGGAGGATAGTAGGTGTAAACAAAAATGTAAATAATCTGGTTCTTAAAGCCAGCTGCCCTTCTAAAAAGAGTAGGAAGGATTTGAATGTGAGGGGAACTTATAGACAGGGGGCTATAAGGACACGATTGTGGAACAAGATAGATTGGTGAGAGAGAGACGAATCCTTGAGGAGGTAAGGCCTCGAGGATCGTGGAGACTATATACTACGGGCATGTGCCTCCGGCACGTGACCGACGGCCATCTGAGGGGTGTCCGGGGGTTGTCCTGAGGGCAACCCGAGGTGACCTGCAATAATATCCCTTACAGGTTTTTAGAGGTCCAGTACCGCGCCTTCCGCGACTATAAAATTAAACAATATCCGTTTTTTCCTTACTGCAAAATGATTCGCTTACTACACCTTAAGGACAATCCCTGCTATACTCTTAACACTTCCTTTTAAGCTTTGCCTATAAATATATAGGCTCTGTTTCAATATAAATCCGTCCAATTTAAATTTCAAGTAAGTAAAGGTTGCTAGTATGATTATTCTTAATATATAAGCCGTTTCTATTAACAATTTACATGCTCTATATAAATTAACTATTATATATAAGAGGATAGATGGGCTTATAAGGATTTCGTATTAAGGTAATACAATTTAGATTTTATTGGTTTAAACTACTAATAAAAGATAGCAGAGTGATAACTATTAGAATAATATTAGCACCCTTTTGCGGTATAGGACGATTTAGTAGTTAACTAGTTATTATCCACGCAAAACAAATCCTATTACAGTTTGTTTGGAGGTATATTAATATGCACCTAGGAATCAATATTAGGAACTATATAGTTTATATCTTTACGCTATGACTTACATATCCGCCAAGGTCCGTAGATATTATAGAAGTAAAAGCCAGCATTTCTAGCTTGTTTTAATGCGTATTTAACACCATTAAGGCGTTACTGTTAACTATATCTCCTTCTTTTAGCGCTTTTTTTTTCTGTTTATAAGGCAACTTCAGCTCCTTATATTTGGCCTATACACTTTCTATACTCCTAGTCTTGCCTATAAAGTTTTTAAAGAGATTGGAAATTGTCACGGCACTGACCTAACGCATACTGTTTCATACTGTCTCGTACTATTCCCTACTGTTAGCTGGCCCACCACTAGCGACTTGGCGGCCGGCCCTACTATTTGTATACAATACCCCCTTTCCACCTTCTTCCCCTCTTTATACCACAACGTAGTTATTTAGTCTACTTTATTGCAGCACTGTGACAGTTTATGGTATCTTTAATTTGCGCCCTATCGCGATCACTAATTCCCTATACCCCAGCCAATTAACCTCCGCCCTAGAGTAATCGCAACCTACGCGCGCCTCTGCTAAAACCGACACGTCCCCAGCATAGTCCTAGAATAATCCTCAGTTTTTACCTAGCGCCTAAATAGGCAACACTAACAATGCCAAAATGGCCGAAACCTAGAACCCCCGCGACGTTTTTGTAGACCTATTTATAGAGACATACCCCAATATCGCGTGGACAATCTGCCGCTCCCTACCATACCCCAAGACCTTTAAGCCTAGCAAAGCTTACCTTACCCTTATTAACTATACTAATGAGTTCCTTAACAACATTAAAGCAGGACTATAGTGCATGTATAATATAAACACCGCCAATAAGAAAGCTAATAAAAACCTTAGTGCCCTTATCGCTTCCTAGATAGGAACTATTAACTCCTAGGTAGAGACTATTACCATTCTAAAATAATTAACCCCTATAATAACAGTAGTAACCTAGCAGAAAAAACGGAGATCTAAAGACCCGCTAATATTTAGCGGAAAAGGCACCCCGCTAGAATAATAAGCTAATTTTAAGACCTGGCACATTAAGATTAAGGGAGTTTTTAACTGGGACTGGGACTACTTTAACACAGTTTAGTCCCAGATCCTTTACATCTCGGATATACTAGAGGACAAGGCCTATGAGTTTATTAAGCAGGGCCTAGAGCTTATATATAAGAACCCAAACAATATATCTACGTGGAAATGGCCTACTAAGGAAGATATGCTTAAAGACCTTACTGCCCACTATAAGGTCCTTAATATAACCTAAGTCGCAAAGAATAAGCTTAACTATTTCCCCTAAGGCAAGCATAATTACTGGTCCTAGAAGGGAGAGCTTAATAAGCTAATAGTCCGCGCCAAGAAGATAGATAAATAGAAGGTGGACCTACTTTAAAAGTTTATCTCTCTAAAGATGGAAGAGCTGGTACTTAGACTGGCCCACGAAATCAATAATAGCGACTATACAGGTTAGAGCAAGTAGATAGATGTATTCGCTAAGAACCTCGCGAACTATATACACTAAGCTAACCTTAAGAAGAATGCTAACTACTGCCTACCTGCCTAAGCCCCTGCCCCTATATTAACCCTGACCCTAGCAGTAACTAGAGAACCTATGGACCTTAATAGAATCTTAGATACGGAGCGTAAGTACCGCGTTAATAATAGACTGTGCCTTGCCTATGGCCTACCTGGCCACTAAAAGGATGCCTATAACCCCGTTAAGACAGTAAACCTAGTCCCAATGCCACCCTATTAAATAACGCGAATAAATAACCGCGGACGCGGCAACCATGGAGTCTATTATGGACGCGGCAACCGCGGAGCCTATTATGGCCACAGCGGACAACCCCCCCCCCTTTAACCCTACGGCTTAGTTACTCCAAACTATGCCCTATATGGGAGCCCAACCCGTTAATAACGCCTAGCATTGGTAACTTCGTGCTAGCGAATATAAACACGGCTATATTATTGGCAAGGTATTGTCTTCCTATACCCTAACCAAAACAGAGACCGATACCACTAGCTAGACGGACACTGGACCGCTCTGTTAAGACAGCCCTGTACCCTAGTTGTTAAAAGGCAGACCCTTAGACTAAGTCGCGCCTAAGGGTCTAAACCATATAAGGAGGAAGATAAGAAGATTAGGTTCCTGTTACTAGATTAATTAGTCCTTTCTATTAGTAAACTGCCACTTAATCTTAGATTAGCAAATAGTAATAAGAAATTAATCCTTATTTAAACCTAACTCTCCTTATTACGTAACCTATACCCCCAAGTTTATATCAATATAGTAAGCCTAGTGGACTCCAGTAGTACTGCAATGGCATTTACCGACGCAGAGTCTATTATAAGAAAGTATAACGTTATAACTAAGAAGCTGCTGGCACCTAGGCTACTGCGCCTCGTAGACAGCATTCTAACTTCGCTTGTTATGGACTACTTCACCACCTAAATGTTAATCGGCCTCTATACTAAAGCCATGCTCTTTTTTATTACTAAACTCTTGCCTACTACCCTAATTATCCTAGGTATGCCCTGGCTTTAGAAGCACAAGCCCTGTCCTAGCTTTAGGAAACTTAAGATCCGCTTTGACTTAGACTACTACTCTAGGCATTACCTCCTGTGGGGGATAGCCGACGTTAGTAGGGACGCCCTATATGGACACTTAGCACTACTAAGCCTAGTGCCTAGGACTATATACAAAGCCTTAATAGTAGAAGACGTTCCTGATAAAGGGGAGCCTATATAGCTGTAAAGAAATAAGACAGTGGAAGACTGGACTAACCCAGCACTTAAGACTAAAATAATAGGCTAGCCAGCCCTACTGAGACCAAGGAAGAAGGTCCGCTTTGCGCCGCTACTACTAAGAATCCAACCTTAACCTAGGCACCGTTTAAACCCTAGCCGCCTAGCCCGACACCTAGAACTAAGCCATATGCTATATACGCACACTATAGCTCGCGTTATAGTAAGGACTGGCTATGGAACTATTAAGACCTAGATAATAGAAACCGCGCTACTATAACGCCTAATCTTACACCCGTCTCCCGCGCGTACTATATAGGGCCGCCGCCTTGTTTCCGCCCCCCTAGGCCAACCGAGCCGTGCCAGCCCAGCTATAGCACTAGAGAGCCAGATATGCCCTAACCTAGACAATATTAAATGCACCTATGCTGTTAATTTTACCCAGTTCTATAAACAAAAAGATATAAAGGTAATAAGGATCCATATGGCAGAGCTAGTAGAACTGGTTAAATAAGATAAGCACTAATAGCTGCTTAAAGAGCTGCCTATAGGCCTAATAGAAGTACCAAACCTATTAGAAAGGTCTTTCTATTAGCTAGTGGAAGGTAACTATATAATAAAGGAAGCCTATAAAGTGCTCCCCCCCTATTTCTATAACTTCCTTAAGACAAATCTAAAAACCAAACCCAAGCTTTTATATCGGAAGATAGTTGACACTAATATTAAAAAATTCCTAAAAGGCAAACCAGGATTAACCTATAAAGACATTCTATAACGCCTACTAAAGGAGTTTAGTAAATATATTAAGTACTTCCTCCCTAAGAACGTAGATAAGCTGCCCCCTTACTAACCATAGGACCATAAAATTGAGATCACCCCTGGAAACCAGGCCCTATACTATAAAAATAGACCACTTTTACCTGCTGAACTTAGGTGTGTAAAGAAGTGGATTAATAAGATGCTAGATAAGGGTTTTATCTATAAATTGACCTTACTAGCTACCGTACCACTCCTCCTCGCTGCTAAGCCTGGCGGTGGTGTATAAATCTGCTATAACTACTAAGGCCTAAATATAGTTACTATTAAGAATTAATACCCACTACCACTAATCCATAAGACACTTGACGCACTTTATAGCGCCAAGTACTTTACTAAACTTAATATAATTGCTGTGTTTAACCAGATCTGGATTACAGAGGGCCATAAGTAGCTTATAGCATTTATTACCCGGTTCGGACTCTATAAGATGCTAGTTATACTATTTAGCCTCTATAACGCACCCGCTACGTTCTAAAACTATATTAACTATGTTCTATATAACGCCCTTAATAACTACTATACTACCTACCTTAATAACGTCCTTGTCTTTTCTAAAATATACGCCAAGCATACTAAGCATATAAATAAAGTTATCCAAAGACTCAGCAATGCTAGACTTTAGATTAATATTAATAAGTCTAAGTTCTACTCTACTAAAACAAAATACCTTAGCTTAATTATCTTAACTAATAGCATAACTATAGACCCTAAGAAGATACAGGCCTTATAGGAATAGAAGGACCCGACATTAATTAAAGAACTATAACAATTTCTTGGCTTCGCGAACTTCTACCAACGATTTATCTAAGGCTACTCTACTATTGCTATACCTATGACAAAACTCCTAAAGAAGGATATTAGATGGCTATAGGGACTAGAACAAGCCAAATCATTTAAGGCCCTTAAGGGAGCCTTTACTTCAGCACCAGTACTAGCATACTATAACTACATAAAGAAAATAGTGGTAGAGATAGACGCATTAAATTAGGCTTCCGGCGGAGTCCTTTCCCAGTACAATAATAATAGAAAATTAAAACCGGTCGCATTCTTCTCTATAAAGCACTCCGCGCTAAAATGTAACTATAAGATCTACAACAAAGAACTCCTAGCTATTATTAAGGCTTTAGAGGAATAGTGTCCTAAGCTACAAGGGACTAAGGAGCTGTTTAAAATTATTACTAACCATAAGAACCTATAGACGTTTATAACTACCAAGTAGCTAAACCAGCGCCAAGTCTAGTAGGCAGAGTTTCTTTTATAGTTTAACTTTATAATTATATACAGACCTGGTAGCAAAGCCACGCTCCCTAACGCCCTAAGCTAGCTACTAGAAATAAGGCCTAAGGACGCTAATAATAAACGCCTCCGCTACTAAGCCTAAGTTGTTATACCACCCCAGAAAGTTAACCCTATAATCTTAGAAGAATTACTATATAAGTCCCATAACTCTAATAACATGGAGTTTATAGCCGCTCTAAACCCCAAAATAGCCAAAAAGTCACTAGATGAGTTAATCCGGCTAGGATACCAGGAGAACAAACTTATAAGAGATATAGTAGCAGCCCTATATAATTGGAAAGCTCACCATTAGCTAAAGAAGATCAGGAAATTACTCCGTTGCAATAAATTAGAATGTAGTATTATTAATAGACAGATCTACTTCTACTAATATCTCTTTGTCCCTAACGCCCTAGACCTCCGCCTAGAAGTTACCTATTACTCTTATAGTAGCGGCCCCACTGGTTACCCCGGCCAGGTTAAGACTCTTAACCTCTTAAACCAAATATACTAGTGGCTAGGAATCTCCCAGTTTACAGCTACCTTTGTTAAAGACTGTGCCCTATACTTTTGCACTAAGACCCCCTGTTTTGCCCCACCCAGTTTTCTAAAGCCACTAGAATTACCCGCCTGCCTATAGACCGATATCTTAATTAACTATATCACAACGCTGCCAGTATGCCAACGCTATGGCAAGGCATACAAATATATCCTTGTTATTATGGACCGCCTAACTAAAATATAATACCTCGTTCTAGTAACAGGACTCTTAATAGAGGAGCTAGTTAATGGCTTTGTTAACAACATATATAAGCTCCACGGTGTACTAAGTACGATTATCTCCAATTACGGCATATAATTTGTTAGTAACTTCTGGCGACGACTAAGTGAACGCCTTAAGACAACCTTATAACTAAGCTTAGCCTAGCACCTAGAAACGGACGGCTAAACTAAAATTATTAACGCCGCCGTAAATAAATACCTTTATGCTTTTGTTAGCTTTATATAGGACAACTAGGTTAACTACCTACTGCTCGCCAAGTTTGCTACAAATAACCAAGTTAATAAGAGCATAGGCATCTCCCTATTTTTTATAAACTATGGCTTTAACCCTCGCCTTAGAATTAAGCCTGCTGGCCCCCGCCTACTAATACTATTAGCATAAGTAAAGAAGGAGTTCTTCCGCGCAGACTCTATGGCCAACCGCTTTAAGCGGATATTAACATAGCTTAAGGCCCTAGCCCGAATTTCATAGTAATGCTATAAAGACAATGCTAATACCCGTAGGGATGAGAGCGCGTTATTCTATAAAGGTGACATAGTTATAGTTAGCTTAGAAAATATAAAGACAAACAGACCTAAGAAGAAATAGGATAATAAATGGGACGGCCTGTACCCCGTACTCGCAGTATACTAAGGGGTAGTTATAGTAGACCTCCTGGACCATATCTGAGTAAACAAATCCTTTTATATATCCAAGGTCCGCCTCTAGGCTGCTAAAGAGATCCCTAGCTAAGTAAATATTAATACCGCAGAGCGCCGTAATATATAAGGACGAGTGGCAGAGAGAGACAACGACGGCAACATAGAAGATAAATAGGAGTTTAAGAAAATCCTTGATGTATATAACGAAGACCCCTAAGGCCTAACTTATGAGATTAAATGGAAATATTACAAGGATACAACCTGGCAGCTAGAGGAAGACCTAAAGGGTTGCAAATAAGCTATATAGCGCTTCTATAAGTAACACCCTAAGAAGCCAGGACCCCCAGACTGGGTATAAGATAAGGAAAAGTTACGCTAAGGTTGCGGCTAACCACCGCATTAAAATTTGTGGTGGTTGAGATGTTATGGAACTTTGACCGGCGGTTAAAGTTGTTTAATTGGCCAAATTCTCGCCAAGAAATGCCACACGGACCGGTTTAGGTGGTGGTATGGAGTTCTGCCGACTTTACTTACTAAACTAACTAATTAGGATTTTCCATGCCTGGTATGGAAAATCGCTATTAGCTTGGTTAAGGGCGGTGAGCGGAACTGACATCTTTGTGGTAGAAAATAGGCAACCCCGTACACTGCCTATTTTTAAGTTATCTATTTGGTTTGGGGACCAAACCATCTAGGGGAGAGGAGTACTGTCACAGCACTGACCTGACGTATACTGTTTTATACTGTCTTGTACTGTTCCCTACTGTTAGCTGGCCCACCACTAGCGACTTGGCGGCCGGCCCTACTATTTGTATATAATACCCCCTTTCCACCTTCTTCCCCTCTTTATACCACAACGTAGTTATTCAGTCTACTTCATTGCAGCACTGTGACAGAAATTTTAGCTGGTGTCTTATTATCTATAGCAATATCTCTTAGGTAACTAATTTCGTCTTTCCCCTATTTCGCTATAGTGTTAATACGTAAAGAATAGAAGAGATATTTAGGAACTAGCACAAGAAATAATAGGGACTTTTATTATATAGTTGTTTTATATAATAATTACTAGCTCTAGCTCCACTCAGCTATTATTTATTAGATAGCTGTGCTAAGCACTTATTAGTGCCCGGCTAATTGTGCCTAATCTTTTTTTGCAATCCCGCGCTTTATAAGAGCTGCTAACCTACTAGCTATATAGGATAAGGTACAGTAACGAGAATATTAATATTCGTCATCTTTACTCTACATTTAATTACGCCTTGTTTATTGCAACCATGACAAAGTGGGATAATTTTGAGCTAGCTAAACTTGTTTACCTTTCCTTAAAGGGAGCAGACCCTAAAAAAAGCTTTAAATACTTCCCTAAACGTACTCCCTTTATAGTTACAAAAAAGCAGTCTTAATTGAAACAGTTAGAGGAAAAATTGGAGCTGGGTTTTATTAAGGCATTAATTATATATTATATTAATAAAATTCAATTTGGTTCTCATTATTATATAGCACCACATTTAATCTATTGTAGTGGCGGAAAACTCTATTTAGTATATAACCCAAAGCAGTAAACCAAAGAATTTCGGTTAAACCATTAACCAGAAACCATCTACCAAAAATTATCCACCAGAAACCATTACACTAAAAATTACCTACCAAAAACTATCTACCAAAAATCATCTACTAGAAACCACCTACTAAAAACTATCTACTAAAAACTATCTACCAGAAACCATCTACTAGAAAACTAGATAAATAGGGTAACTTCCTAGAACTACCCTATTAATATACCTCCGTATATGCTTAATAGGACTAGTTTGGTTAGCTATTAGGCGTTATTACAGCAGGACTTTTTAACCTTTTACAGTATATTCCTCCGCCAAAAAGAGTTAGAAAGCAATTCTTAAACTACTTAAACAACCATGGTTTCAGCGCATCTAGGTAAGAGAGCAAATACTTAATAACATCCGCAGAGGTTATTAAAAAAGGTCTTGACTCCTACTAATACGGTAGATAAGCATCTTGTGGTGAGTTTTTAAGCCGTGACTCTCTATTACCTATAGCTATAGCTATATAACTCAATACCTACCTATTTTCCATCGGACAGTTAAGCGCTTTAAATTAGTCCATGCGTGAAATGGTTTTAGCATTACTATAGCTAGACTCCTACCCTTAAACGCCAAGAGGACTCCATATTAAGTTACTATACACACTACCAAGGCGGGCATTTTCTAAATAGTCCTAGTAGTGCTGCATACTCTGTTTTCAGAATATAATCTAATCCCTTTCTATTTTAACTATGACTTGCGTTGGAAATTACGTGCTCGCCATTTCGACATAGTGGTAGAAATGTGGCTGTGCTAAACAACACCCTTACTATTAGGTGACTTATAATTGATTCCCATAATAAAACTGTTGGTATTACTTCTGGTAATACATATTGCTATTGCGATAGTGTAGGGGTAACTAGTTGATATATTCTTGAAAATGATTCTCCTATTCTATAGGTAGAATTTGGTGGATTTCCTAAGCTCGCTTAGTTCATGTAATTGCGTACAACTGCATTGCGAAACCTTATTTAGACAGAAACTAAATAGAAAGGGGACCGGTGTTTTTAGCCTATAAAGTTATTACCAGATCTCGGCATTTAATTCTCCAGCTTAATTCCTAACCTGGCCCAATATTTAGCTTAATAGTCCGCCCGTAGCAGGCTATGACTTATTAGCTAGTCTTACAGTTTATCTACTATCCCGCCCATTTGTATATTCGTTAATTGCAAAAAATTAGGAATAGCTAATTTATTAGCTTCTTCTATTATAAAGCGCATTAACGGCGTTCGACTTCTATAGATTAGTAAGTTTGTTTCCTCATTAGCACAGTAGCATATGCTATATTCTATTACAATCTCACAATTTCTAAATCACTAACGCTGGGAAAGAATGTTACTCTAAAAATTATACCGCCTACCTCCTAGAGTTCGCCGCCCGCAGACGGCTTGGATACTTGCGTTCTTTACTACATAATAAACTTTAAAGGATCTGCTCCGTTTTATTAGTCTTATAATACAGTTCTGCAAACACTACCACTTCTCTATATTCATGTGGCAGCTCTAGATGTTATACTTGGCATAAATAGACGGTTCGAAGGAATGGATTTCACGCATCAAAAAGGGTATTAAAAAGGGTATCATAAAAGGCGTATATTATTTACCGCACTGGAATAATGCGCACGGCTCCTTGCATGTCAGCACCCTTAGATAATTCTAGTTTTATATAACTGCATAGCGCTAGTATGTAATTCGGTTACTTAACCCTCTGCTACTATTATTACTAATACTTGACATCGCTAAACGCTCTTGTTCCTCTCGATTTGAGCTAGTAGAATGTTGTATTAATTATATTCTATACTCTATTGTGTAACGTGGCGAGACGCAGGACTGGTATAGAAGATATCTCTTTATATTACAAACACCCTTTCCCTCCTAGCTACTTATAGGTTGTGTTTCTATTTTGTGTAACTAGACCTTTAGGAACCTAATAAGTTAAAATCCCTCTACTTTCTGTCCTTTCTAAATGTTTGTCTTCTCTTCCGAGTTTATACTAACGTAAAGAGCTTAAATAATAATCTTACTTTATAACTATAGGTTTTACTAAGACTACATCCCACCTAATAACTTAGTGGTTAAGTGTTTAAAGTATAACCATTTAGTCCTAACTTATAAATGCTAGTATAAAGTTAATTTATAGTCTAAATCTCTACTTAATTAGAATTAGCTAGCTGATGATAATATAAATAGAAATTAATCTCCTTTAAAAGCCAATAATAACACAGGTAGAAATTAATTTTCTTTAAAAGCTAATAATAATGTAGGTGGAAATCAATCTCTTTTAAAAACCAATAATAATATAAACAGAAACTAATTTTCTTTAAAAATTAATAATAATACAAGCGGAAATTAACCTTTTTTAGGAGCTAATAATAATATAGGTAGAAACCAATCTCTTTTAAAAGCTAATAATAACGCAAGCGGAAATTAATTTTTTTTAAAAACTAATAATAATATAGGCGGAAATTAATTTCTTTTAAAAGCCAATAATAATATAGGCGGAAACTAATTTCTTTTAAAAGCTAATAATAACGTAAGCGGAAATCAATCTCCTTTAAAAACTAATAATAATGCAAGTGGAAATCAACTTTTTTTAAAAGCTAATAATAATATAGATAGAAATCAACTTTCTCTAAAAACTAGTTATAACGCAGGCGGAAATTAATTTTCTTTAAAAATTAGTAATAATATAGGCGGAAATCAATCTTTTTTAAAAGCTAATAATAATATAGGCGGAAATCAACCTTTTTTAGAAGCTAATAATAATATAAGCGGAAATTAATCTTTTTTAAAAGCTAATAATAATATAGGCGGAAATTAATTTCTTTTAAAAACCAGTAATAACGCAGGCGGAAATTAATTTCCTTTAGGAGCCAATAATAATATAAATGGAAATTAACCTCCTCTAAAAGCTAATAATAATGTAAGTGGAAATTAATTTTTTTTAGAAACCAATAATAATATAAGCGGAAATCAATTTCTTCTAAAAGCTAATAATAACGTAGGTGGGAATTAATTTTTTCTAAAAGCTAATAATAATATAGGCGGAAATCAAGCCTTAAATAGCATAATTCTAAGTATAAGAGTAGTTAATAGTATAGGTGGAAATTAAGCCTTAAATGGCGTAATACTAAGTGTTAGACTTATATTATATCCGCGTAAAAAATGGGTTTATAACAATAGGGTTAAAAAAGAGATAATAAGCTATAGATCATTTAATAATAAATATTAAGTACTTCTATAGACTCCCACTCCTCGAGGGGGTTTCTTAGATTACGAATTAATTACATTATATTTTATAGAAGAGAAGGCAGTAGTTAACACCTATATAAAGGCGATATAAGATTAAAGGAAAAAGTTATTTATCTTAGGTGATACTAGTATTAATCTTTTAAAAACTAAAAACAAAGGGCAAATATAGATTGCAGGCTAAAGCGTTTTTAGACATTATAGTACTTTTTTAGCTAGAGGGTATTTAAACACGCTAATACAACATTTAAAACTAGTATTTATAGATAAGCCTAAAGTGTATTAATACGCCAAAAGCACGCTAAAAGGCTACTATAATTGTCTTTAGGTTAAAAGTTTATTAAAAGGGCTATATATAGTATCTAGAATTCCCCCTATAGATTTTATTCCTTTAGAAACGCGGCAGAAAGCCATAAGACTAAAACGTAAATATAGGGCCTTTAAAACCATAAATATAGGAGCCACTACTAGAACTATAAATATAAAAACCATAACTAAAACCGTAAATATAGGAGCTATAATAGCTTAAGCTCCTTAGCCTACTAATATAACTTCTTTGTCTTCCTACGGTCCTCTACTAACTAGCTATACTGCGCTAACAAATGTAATTCCTCCGCCTTCCTACTTAACTCCCCCACCAAATAATAACTATTAACTTCCTTTATAGGCTACCAATCTAGCTGCAGGAGGATCTACTATTAAAGAACGACTTTCACGTCTTAAAGCAATAATTGCAAAATTATTAAATATGTAACGCGCTCGTGGCTAGGGTTCTGTTATAGACCAGCTTTTAGTACAAAAGTAAATAGATAAAGGAGTTTAAATAAAAACAGCTGTTTTATCCGGGCTCTTTTAGTTTTATTCAATCGTTTGTTTTTCTATATATTTCCTTCATTCTCCTATTAGGGTTCGCGCGTTTAATTTTTACTTATAAATGCCTTTAAAACATATTTTGTTTTACTTACTTAGTACTTATTATCGGTAGGATCCGATTTTTATATATAAAGAGAATTAAAATAGTTTTATAGTTTAACTTAAAAACAAAAAAATAAAGTCATTTTAATCCCTTTAAATCTCGTCACTTAGTAGTATATAGAGATGCTAAAAAAATAAAGCCCTTAAACTAGATCTATAGCTTAAGCAAATATATGACCTATTATATTATATTATAAATAATAGGATACTAAAGTACATCAAAAGCCCCTAAAGGATATCTAATAGTGTAGTTTGCAAAATTCCCTCACCTAAAATAGTGTCGACTAGAATTAGGTTTATTTACTACTGTCTCACTACTATCTTAGCTACTTACCCTTATATATCTTACCACCTATCTTTATTGCTTATACCCCCTACCCTCCTATCCCTACACCTTCCTTATATATATATAGAGGCCCTAGAATTATATTTAATAGATAAAGTTTTTATTTTTAATTTATGTATTAACTTCCAATTAACAAATAATACTTTAAAATTAGTCGGCATTAAAATCCTAAATAATAGTGTTAATCGGGAAATTAAGAATAAGAACTCTATTAATTAAAGATATGGGAATGGGAAAAAAGGGTAATATAGGCAACAGAAATAGGTGCTAAGATATATAAGATATAAAGGTAAGCAATAGGGTAGTAAGACAAAGTAATAGGCATTAAAGATAGTAGTAAAACAATAGTAAAAAAGTCCGATTCAGGTCGACAGATAGCTTTTGGGTAAAACGCGTATCAGACTCACAATCTTAATAATTAGGCAGTTATATAAGTCAATATAGAGATTAAGATTATATATACCGCCACTAGTTAAGCAACCTCCAAGATCCGCATTTTATATTCCTTATCTTTTTTAACTATATAACAGTTAATGTCTTTAAAACGGCCGTGTAATGCCGCTAGGTTTGCTATCCTATAGGCTTTAATTACTATATAGTAGTGTAATTATTTTAATATCCTAGGATGCCAGAACGCCCACTAGCATATATATATCCTTTTAGTCTAATACTTTCTCGCCATTCCTACCACTATTATAGTTTTCACAGTTTTGCTATTAATAGTTAACCTTTAATTCTTGCATTTATTAAGTACTTACTTTAGGATAGTCTAGCAATTCAAGTCTCATGTTAAAAAAAAGTGTAGGGAATTAATGGCTACTTTTGCTCTTAATACAATAAGCTATTTATATAAAATAAAAAGAAACTTACAAGCTAATATAGATATTTCTAGTATAAAAAGTAATACTAAAGGGGTCCTTAAATGCTACTAGGGCTTTACGGATCAATTAAATAAAGTTTTACTAGTCACGTGGCAAACGAGCTTAACAACCTTAGCGAATAATCTATAGCTTTATTATAGAGAATAAAGGGAGCACGTATATACTACTCCTTTATACCCCCTTAAATTCTCCGCGAAGTGTTTAAAAGTTTATAGTCCTAAGCCCAAAATACACCCTTAATTTCTCTATCTATTACATCTAACAATAACGTTAATTATAGCTATATTATATAAAACGTTAAATATAAGCAATCAGTCATATTATAGCTAAAATTTGTAACAGGTTAGTATAAATACCTTTAAGACAAAGCTTATAAATTACTAATATATAAAGACACTAAGCTAAGGAGAGGAAAAAAGGTCGCTAAGGCTAATATAAATAAATATAAAGAGCTAGCCGCCAAGGCGCTAGTAATAAACAAGCCAATACTAAAGTATAGTGGTAGAATAGCAATATGGCATATTACGGCAATAATATAGTAAAATATAGCAGGATGTGGTAGAATTTAGCAAGTGATGTGCCCTAATGCCATCACACTAACTCACCTTTTATAATGCTATACCTCCCCCTTTAATATTATAAATATAGGTCTATAATATATAAAGGGATGTGTAACGTCCATCCCTACATAACGAGAAACCCTGCGTGCCAAGAAAAAAGATAGATACTTCACTTTCAAATTGGTTTAAAACTATATACATATAGCCAACCCTAATTTTTTTTATATTACTTATACTTTATAGCCAATTTTAAACATATTAAGACCCTATTACTAGGGAAAAAAATTTGCATAATCTTTCTTGTTAGCGACTCGGTCAATCGAGGCACGAGCACGGCAAGAGGGTCGCGCAAGCCTGTACGATTGGATTGTCTATAAACGAGGATCCAAAGCTAGAGAAAGGAAAGGAGAAGAAGGGCAGCGTCACTTGAAGTCTTATACAATCCTTAGGTCACGTAAGCTTACATAACTCTACGTCTACCATAACGTCTACTATAATCCACCGTTTTCTACTAGCGCCGTAACATTACCCCCCCCTCCAAAAAAGCCTGCCCTTAGGCTTTGTAGTCCGTATTATACTCGTGGGGCGTTTTTATCTTTATGCTCTTCTAGTAGCTTATTATCTTTATTATACTAGCATTCCATCCATTTATCTAGGTATTTTGGCGGTCCAGGTTCGTTGGGGTAACGGCTATAAAAGTCCTAAAGCTTATAGGGGCTACCTATAAAGTTCCATATAGGGTACTAAGTAGGGTCTGGGTTATATCCTTTCCAACTAATATAATACTTTAGCGTTCCCCTTGTAAGTTTATAGGCCAGTATTTCTTTAATTTCCTATTTGTTGTCGCCATTAACTTAAATTGGCAGGGGCGGTTCATTCTTTTATCCAGGTAGTAGGTTGTTTACAGCTTTCCGTAGCTTATCTGGCAAGAAAATAGGGTAGACCTTAATTAAATCCAGGAGCTTTACTTTATAGGAGTTGCCTCTCTTTTTAAGGACCTTATACGGTCCTGCTATCTGATAGTCTAGCTTATAGCTAGGCCGTTCTGTCTTCTAGTTCTTTGTTGTAACCCAAACCTCATTGCCTATGGTAAAGTCGGGCTTACGCCTATGCTTATTTGCCTACTGTTCTATTAATTTCTGGGCCTTTTCTAGGTTTGTATAGGCTACTTTCTAGGCTTCTTCTAAGCGTTTAGCGTAATGCCGTGCTTTCTTATAAGATAGTTTTTCGCGTACGGTCTATGGCCCTTCCGGTCTTTCCCAGTTAAAGCTTGTATAGGGTAAATACCCCATTTCTAGCTAGATAGGTGCAAATCCTATAGAGTTATAGGGTAGGGTAGCCTGGGCGTAGTCTATTATGGGTAGTAGTTCGCTCCAGTTGTCCTAAAAGTAATTAATAAAGGGCCAGAGTCTCTAGTCTAAGTATTAATTTATAATCTCCGTCTGACCATCTGTCTAGGGGTGGTATGCCGTAGAGAGCTTTAGCCTAATACCTAGGATCTAGGTGAACTCGTTCCAAAAGGCTAATATAAACTGCGGCCCATAGTCGGACACAATAGTATCTAGTGGTCCGTAAATTCGGTAGACGTAGTGGATATACAGTTAGGCCGCCTCTTTAGCATTAATATTCTTGTAATAGGGAATTAAGAACGGGCGCTTGCCAAAGCGGTTAACTAGAATCATAACCATATTGTATCCGTTACGGTCCATAGGTAGCTCGTGGAAATCCATAGAGATATACTACTAGGGGCGTTCTGGTATCGGGAGTGGTTTTAACAGTCCTAGGGTCTTATCTCGTGGAATTATAGACCTATGGCAGTCGTTATAGTTCCATATATAGCGGTCAATATCCGTAACTATTCCGGGCTAGTAGTAACGGTCGCCGATAATCTTGCGAGTCTTATTTTTTCCTAGGTGGGCTGTAGAGACTTAAGTATATACTTCGGCGATAATCTAAGTCCGTAAGTTCTATTCCTCTGCCACTACTAGCCGTTTATGGTACTTAAGAAGGCCGTTTCCGAGGGACTATAGGCTTATAGCGTCCTTTGTCTTTTCACGGTACTCCTGTAGAGAAGGGGCTGTACGGTTTGCCTGTAATAGTTTATCAATAAGGTTAAGTTCCGTGGAGTCAATGGGACATATCTCAGCGTCTAAAGGGTCTATATTTAGTTCTGCCTGTATCTAGGGGTCAAGGTGCTCTGGTCGTAGTAGTGTCTAGGTCTATAATAAGATCTTCGCGGCTATCTGGTTATCTATGTCCTGTTTACGCCTTATAAAAGCGTCCGCACGGTTAATAGCGCCTGGTCTATATATAATTAGGAAGTTAAACTAAGATAGGATATCCGCCCAGCAGGCCTACCGGGCCGTAAGTTCTTTGGTTGTTATAAAGTATTCTAGGGCCTTATAATCCAAAACTACCTAAATAGGCTCAAGAGTACCCTATAACTATGCGCGCCAGTACTAAAAGCTAGAGATAATAGCCAGCATTTCCTTATTATAGATAGGGTAATTTAGCTCAGCATCTATTATAGTCTTTAAGTAGTATGCAATAGGGTGCTATTCTCCATCTAGTTGCTTCTGGGAAAAGACGCCAGCTATTACGCCATCTAAGGCGTCCGTTTTTAGCATTAAGGGTCGTCCTAGGTGGAAGTGGGCAAGTAAAGGAGCAGAGATCAACCGTTTCTTAAGCTCGTTAAAGGCCTGCCTGCACGCAGTATTAAAGTGGAAGGGTTGGTCCTTTTAGGTAAGGCGGTTAAGAGGCCAAGCAACCCTACCGTAATTCTTAATAAAGCGTCGGTAGAAGTTGCAGAAACCTAAGAATAACTATACCCCCTTTATAGTCTGTGGGGGTTCCTACTGGTTAATTACGGCCGTCTTTTCCAGGTCTGCTTTAATTCCGTCCATACTAACAATAAACCCTAGGTACTTTATACGCTTAACACTAAATTCTAATTTCCTAATATCGGCCTAGAGGCCAGCCTCGCGGAGCCGTTATAGGACTTTATAGATATGCTTCTAACTCATTCTTAAAGTAGATCATAATGTTATCCAGATAGGCCGTATAGAAGTCATTAAGGTAGTTAAAGAGTATATCGTTTATATATCGCTGGTACATAGCCAGTCCGTTAGTCAGTCTGAAAGGAAGTACTTTGCATTTATATATTCCATAGCGGGTCCGAAATATGGTAAGATCTTCTAATTCGGGGTCTATCCTAATCCGGTAAAAGGCCTGACGGATATCAAGCTTAGTAAAGATCTTAGCTCTACTCATTTAGGTTAAAGTCTTATTAAGTAAGGGTAGTAGGTAGCGGTCCTTGCGGGTTATATTATTCAGTTTGCGGTAGTCTATACAGAAACGAAGTCCTCCATTTGGCTTTTTAGCAAAGAGGATAGGCGAGTTAAAAGGGGCTTAACTAGGCTCAATAAAGCCTTTATTTAGGTTATCAATAAGGTACTACTTTGTAGCCTATAACTCAGCAGTAGACTGCTAACAAAGGGGGCTATAGCTAAGTGTGTTTTCCTTATCTAGCTTAATCTTAATCTTGTGGTTATACGGTTAGTAAGGCGGGAGCATGTCTAATACTGCTTTAGAGAACACGTCCTTAAACTTTTAGTGTTAATAGGGTAGTTTCTGTTCTACCAGCTCCTTATCTATAAGCTTACTTTCCCTACTAAGCTAGTTATGGGCTAGGACTTCCTTGTCTTTAATTATCCGATTAATCTCGTATAAGCTAGTTATAAAGGTAACGGTGTTAGGCTATTTTAAGTTCTGGTAGAACCCTATCGCGCCAATACAGCAGATATTAACTGGTGGGAGGTTTATAGGTTTCTTTACAGACATTCCGTAGACCATATTTTGTGGTTAAGGGCTTACAACCCTCCTTAGCTCCTATTCCATCTTCCAGAGGTTATCTTTCCGGTCTATTTATTTAGTACGGCGTCTAATATTCCTTACTGTTCTTTGCGGCTATATAGGGCCTAGTCTATTTGGCTAATTACTAGCTTTCTAGGTCCCTAGTATCAGCGGCACAACATTAGTAGTCTGGGGGCGGTATAGTATACAGACCCATTGCGGATTAAGCTGTATATCTTTCTTAAAGGCCTGGTCCCTACGCATAGCATTAGCCTAGTAAACGGTGTCTATCTATAGCCGTATAAGATTTTCCATTATAATACTGATTTCCTTTATAAAAGAAGGTGTTGGGGGTAGGGTTTTAGGCCAGATAAGCCGTCTACTCCATACATCAAGCTATAAGCCTAGATAGGCTAGCCATTTTCTTCCTAAGATTATATCGTGGCTTCCTAGGTCTGTAATAAGAAAGGGGATGTTATACTACCTTCGTCTATCTACATAAAGGTAAATCCGCAAGATAGTTATAATAGGTGGTCCTATCCGTCTATTATACCCGCGAATAGGAATTGGTTTGGGTAGTTCTTTAAGGGGTGTATTTAAAAAGTCAGCCAGCTTTATAGCACACTGTATGTCTATTAAGGCAAAGGCATTTACTCCAGAGTTAGCCAAAGCAGAGGTTAAAACTTAATATCCATTACAGAATAAAGTATAAGGGATAGTATAGCTTCTTCCACCAACTAGCCAACCCAGATTAACATATAACATATTAATTCCTTTTAACCCTAGAGAGGAGTCTTGCTCTAGGGTTCCTCTTTTTCTAACTCTATACTATCCTCCTGAATTAACAGGACCTCGTTTATCTTTACCGCTGTTAGGCAGTTTTTTACAAAGTAGTCTTTCTAGCCGCATAAAAAGCAGGCTTCTTAATTGCTGAGGGCCTATCTATAGGGGTTATTATACGTAGGTTAAGTATTCGCCGGACCCGCTATAGGGCTAGCTGCACAGCTAGCCGCTAGGTTAACGGCAGGCGGTATAGTTAGTGCTATAGGGATTGCAGATCTTCCTAGGGCGCTATAGCCCATTCTTATAGTACTTATGTTCTAGTTAGCAGAGCTTCTAGTCTTATACCACTTAGCACGTGCCTTAATTCGGCGGAGGCCCTAGTTAATAGCTAGGCACTAGTCCATAAGTTCCTTTAGCGTCTATACAGTAGTATAAACCGGCAGTACGGCGCGCTATAGGTCTAGGGTAAGCTTGTTAAAGAGGTCTAGTATTAAATCTTCCTAGGGGATTCGAGCCTGTCCGGCTAGGTATAGAAAGCGGGTCTAGAAAACCAAGAAGGTCTCTATCGTTTTTATATTAAGGGCTTTATAGTCAAGGCGGGCGTTTTGTATCTTATAGGGGTCCTCATAAATAGAAGACAGGTAGTCAATTATCTCTTCTCTAGAGAGAAAGGGGTCTGCCAAGTCCTGGGCATATTGCGGACGTAGATGCGTCTATACGTCCCCGCCAGTACAGCCGAAGACGTAGGCCATTTTAGCTTAGGTAGTAGGGAAGTGGTCCATATTAACTTTAAGCTTATCTTGCAGTTAAAGCTTCCAATTGTTGAATATAGGGTCAGTTCCGTCTGTAAGTAATAGGGGGTCCGTGACCTTCGTAGACCGCAATAATGCCAATACTATATATTAGGCTAGGGCCTTGAGGACTATAGCAAGTCTATAGGTGTCTGATAACTCCTTGCTAGGTATAGGGGTGTCTTTGGTTTTAAGCAGCTCTCAAAGCCGTTTAATTTTAGTATTAGCTGCTACAAGCTCTTCCTAGGGGGTCGGGACGGCGACTATTTCACCATTGGAGGTATTTGTGGGTCCTGCAGCGGCTTTGCCAGCTGCTGTATTTCTTAGCATTGTGGTAGGGGTTTTAGGTAATTTCCGGTGTTTGTTTATTTCCTAGGGGTTCTGGTCCATGCGTGTCCTATTCCTAGGTTTCGCGTTCTGTTCGTGTTCTTTTGGTTCTTAGGGGTCTGTCCTGTCCTTGTGGTCCTGGTGATGTCCTTAGGGTCCTATTCTGTGTCCTTGTCCTGTTCGTGGCCTTGTAGATATTTTTAAGTTCCTTCTCAGGAAAGAAGAGTAATGACGAGCTTTGGATAATGTTAGCGACTCGGTCAATCAAGGCACGAGCACGGCAAGAGGGTCGCGCAAGCCTGTACGATTGGATTGTCTATAAACGAGGATCCAAAGCTAGAGAAAGGAAAGGAGAAGAAGGGCAGCGTCACTCGAAGTCTTATACAATCCTTGGGTCACGTGAGCTCACGTGACTCTACGTCTACCATAACGTCTACCATAATCCACCGTTTTCCACCAGCGCCGTAACATTTCTCACACTTGATTTGTAGGACGCCTTTGTTTATAATACAACAAAGTTTCTCCACTATACCTCTACTATAGCACTTTCTTACCCCTAATATATACAGAAGGGTGTTATTTTAGCTATATATATCCAATACCTTGCTAAAATTTATAGTCAAACTTTATAGCTGTTATAGTATACAGATCTACATAAACTCGCCACGTAGATTAGTATATTTAATAAAGTGATTAACTGAATTTGGATTGGTGTGCTAAAAGCTACACCCTATTATATACTTAGTAATTTTGAAACAAGCGAGACGATGGAATTCTATAAGAATTGCTTTATATAATTACTTACTAAGCCTGTGTGTGGCTGAACAGCGTTGTATTGCTTGAAAGGAGTACATTAACTATTACCTCGGCCCGAGGCGATTCTAGAAACAGTGGGGGATGTCTGTGGATGGGGAAAACTACTTTAAAATCGTGTGGTCGGGCGTTCTCTCACCATCGACAAACTGCACAACCACTGGTCGGGACAACTCACAGCCACCGTCCCACCAGCCACAAGATCGGATTGGGATAACGCGCATATCATCCAAATTAAATTACTTATTGAAGAAATGAGGCTCTCGAGCACCATATAATTATAATACGAGAGAGCGGTAGCAACGCTCGGAAGCAAGCTGGATATGGATAGAATCAATTGTCTTAGTCAGCTAAGATGCAGAGCTCTGCGGAGCCTTTTTATCGAGACCGTAACCGAGCTCTCTAATTCTCATTAGTTAGGTGTTCCCTGAAATACATGGACACGTCACGTAGCCACGTGCGTTAGCTGATTCCAATATTCCTCACAATCCCTAAAAATGCATTGTAATAACTGACCCACCACCATCGTATATACCTGCCAACGACGAAACCCCAGCACCGCTAATTTGATTTAGGATGGACAAAGCAGAAATGGCTAGGCGATCAGATAACAGCGTTTTCCTCTCGGCTCCTCTAAAATTCTCTGTCCCCGGTTTAGTTGAGAACCTCTTTTCCCTAGGCGATGACCTCAGTTGCGACAGCGATCAAGTGTCAAAATCCAAAGTCAGAGAGGATTTCTATTCTTCTAATTCCTCACCGGAGGATACGCTTCATCTACTTGGATATCGTTGGAAAAGCTGGTCCGCTAGTAACCCTAAAGATTCTCATCCTGTCAGCATTATTCTTGGCCCCAGTCCACGCTGCAGCGTATGCAAAGACCTAAGTGCCACTCCAGCTATCCCATGGCCCGATCTTGCAGCGAGAGGATACTTCCAGTTTATTAAAACGACAATCAGCGCTTTGCGGCGTTCAACCTCCAAAGGATGCCAGGGCTGTGAATTAATATTCGGGGCCGTCGTTCTCTACGACAGGACGATGCGCGAAGAGATCCAGCAAGACGCAATTGACGAACTTCATGCCATCAAGGCAGGGCAAGACGTGGAAGAATATCTCGCGAAGAAGCATGGCGTAGAGATGCGCAAACACCACCGACTAAGTTGGTCATCATGTCATGTTTACGTGTCCGGGTTCCTGGGGAATGCGGTAATGGTTACTTGGGAGCGGATCAAGAACTACATAAATATTCGTCCTATAGAGATCTATACGCGTGGCGATAGTGGTAAGTAGCGTAATGACTTTGTTATTCCGCCGTCTATCACTAACTTGATTCTGGAAAACCGCCACAAGCCATTCACACTTTTGGGCACAGCCAATACTGTGCGTCTTAAGCCGTCTGTTAGGCAAGTCAATCACGTTGTCGAGGGATGGCTCAAGAAATGCGAAGATGAGCATTCACACCTGTGTGCCCATTGGACCGTGATAAGCCTTCCAACACGGGTTATTGACGTTACAGATGAGCCACCTCGGCTCTATCAATCCGAAGGTGAAGGCGAGTCCTATGTGTGTCTCAGTTACTGCTGGGGAAAAGATGAGAACCTCACCACAACGAAAGACACCTTGTCTGATCGATTGTCCGGGATCGAGTGGGACGAAATGCCGAAAACCTTCCAGCAGGCGATAAAGATCACAAGAGCACTGAACATCCAATACCTGTGGATTGACGCACTGTGTATTATCCAGGACGATCATGACGACTGGCTCCGCGAATCATCCAAGATGGCGGAAGTATATTCCGGTGCATATCTGACTCTTTGCGCCCAGTCATCTTCAGGTGCACAGGGAGGCTGCATGCCTTCGAAGGTAACCCAGAAGTGTGATCCGAGAAGCTTTGGCGAAGTCGGGAGTAATTATCCCCAAGTTCATCAAATTGACGTCAATGTTGGCCCGAATCAAATTGGAACAGTACATCTGCGTCAAAAGCTCTCCCACAGCGTTATTCTTGACGAAGCCACGCGCTCCCTACCTGGTCCACTTCTAACTCGAGGATGGGCATACCAGGAACGGCTTCTATCAAACAGATTAGTCCATTTCACTAAGAATGAACTTGTCTGGGAGTGCCGGGAGAGTATGCTGTGTGAATGTGGCGGTATATCTGGCGATATTGAAATTAAGCTGGGCAGGGGAATCGGTACAACACGCAGGTCTAATTTTCATTGGGCCTCTATGACGATTGCTGCTATGAAGTTTAGGAAAGAAAAGGCATTGTTGTCACAAAGAGAGGAGAACGATGACGATGACGACTATTACGGCCTTACCGGCCTTTATGACGAGGACAATGAGGATGTCAACGACAACGAGGACGTCAAGGACAACGAGGACGTCAAGGACAACGAGGACATTGAGGATAAATGGATGAGCAAAGAAACTATCTCATCCCTAAACACCGCATGGCATGAGGCAATTACTGGTTATAGCTCCCTGAAACTGAAAAAGCATACGGATAGGCTGCCTGCGGTCGCTGGACTCGCACAGAGGTTTGAAGACGCGGGCTTGGGAAGATATCTGTGGGGAATATGGGAATATGAGCTTCCGTATGATATATGCTGGCAATATACAGGCTTTAGGCCATGGAGGCAAAGCTTTAAGCCAGGTATGCAAAGCTATGAGATTTCTTCCTCGCCGTCCTGGACGTGGGCTTCAGTAACCGGAGGAGTTATGTGGTACGGACCGGGGTCCAGGTGCAACCAACTCGAAGCAGATGTCCAACTGCAGGACTCGGATAAAATTGTCGTCTGTGGCAATGCTATTTCAGGTGTGGAAGTTTCTCATGACGCTACTCTCAATAAGGTGATCTTACGCAAAGGTAGTGTGCAGGTAAAATTCATACCAGACGTAACAGACTGGGTCTATGTAGGCGGACAGACGAGCCAAAAACATAAGAAGCAGGTGGAAGTTGGAGAATTTGTCACCTGCGTCCGTATTCTCACGAATGAGAGAAGAAGTGTTTGTATGGCACTGATTCTAAGGGCCTCAACAACCATTGAAGGCACCAAGTACCTCCGGGTCGGTCTCTCAAATTCAGATACTCCCAACGTGTGGTTTGAAAAGGCAGATAGGAGATGTTTTATTATCGAGTAAAGTAATGCAGAAATCTACTAGTATTTGCTGTTTCTTTCTAGTTAGATTTGTTCTAAAGCGAGTTCCAAATGCCCCGCGTCAACTTAACTGGTTCTTTTATATACATTACAAAAACCAACGAATTTTTAGTACTATTCCATATCTCCTATGAGGAACAATCCGCACCTTCTACTTCTCCTTGTATAGTACCTTAGTAGTGGCAATTTGCTTGGTATTGGAGCAAGAAGTAGTTGCCCCTTGGGAATGAGAGCCCTTTCTCTTCCTTTCCAGTATAATGGATGGACTATTTATTATATTCCGCTACTCTACTCACCCACTAGCTATAATTCAGCTTCCAATCGACTCTCATCCCTAATATTACTTCAGGGTTAGATCTACCAGATCCTGTTGAAGCCGTAGGCCTCCATTTGACAAGTATCAGAGGATCGGTTTATAATTACCTACGACTGCCTACAGGCAGTCACACGTGATCTAGGATCCAACTCTCCCCCTAGGTCACGCCACACTTCACGTGATGTCGGTATTTATTATACGTAAATTTATTTAGTATAGCTATAAATATAAACATTTTAGCACGCTAATTTTTAAATACTTAGCGAGACGCTTGGCGTTTCCATCTAAGTCCTCTTTATTTTCTAGATAAACTCGAAACTGACGTGTCCATGTACTTTAAATATCTAAAACTTGATATAATATTTTAATATCATTAAGCTTTTATTCTAGGCTTTTAAAAAATAAATAAGGACTGTTATTTATAATGTAGCTAAAGGGAATAACCAAAATAGTAATCAATACTATAGATGGGATGATTAATGACATAACCAAGACGGCGATTATTTTTCTATTAAAGACTAAATCCTATTATAAAAATAACTAAGGAATTATATCTAACTAACTATAAATCTAACCATATACGTGGGAAATATTTAATACTTTGGACTAAATTTTTTTTCTCAGCACGTAGGGTTTCTCGCTACGTAAGGAGGGACGTTAAATACTTAAAAATTCTTAAAAAATTCTATTACTACGTGCATGTAGTGCATATATTTAGAAATTAGCGCCACGAATTTCTAACAAATAAAATATCTAAATAGTGAGTCGCTTTAGAACGGCTCACGTTTGCCTAATATAGTTTTTTATCAAACTGTTTTTATGCTTTTAAACTTAGTCATCTCTTTATTATGCTAAGTTTTAATTTTATCTAATTTCTACCAATTCCACGTATAAGTTAGTAGGGATAGGCCTATATACAAACTAACTATTCTAATCGTAATTTTAGCTATTATGGACCAGTACCCTCCTTACGCAGTATAGACATTAATAAGTATTATAACTAAGTTAATAAATAATTGAAATACACTAGGCCTTTATTTCACTAGTTAGTACTCTTCCCTATTATAATTATAATAACTTACAAGTATATCCGTGAATTCAGCTAAATGTAATTCTTCTGCTATTTTCACCCTATTTAGAGAGTTTCAACTATTCCAAAAAGACAGCAAACGCCAATAAAGGGCAAAAGTGGCATATTTTTAACTATATATTATACCAATTTTCCACTTTAACTATTATTAAAACTCTTAGAATTTTAGAGAGAGGTAAATATATTAAAGAATACAATAAATCCTATAAAAGTAAGCTAGGGCTAAAATGTAGCACGCATATTATCTTAGGTTAAAGTTTCGTTTACTCCAACTATTATTACTATATAAGGCGTTTGCATTATAGATGCTTTATAAAGTATATATTCCTTATCGCGATCTAGGGCTTTTAGGTATTTAGGAATATATTAAAATTAAATATATTAAACGACTAAAGGAATACTAACTAATGCGCTTATTATAAATATCTAGTAGTAGTAAAGCTACTAACAAGCCTTATTCAGTGCTATAGAGGAGTTTTATGCCTATAGTTTATAAGGGGCCTAATTCTCGGCCCTTATATTTATAAATAAAAATATTGGCTAAGTGCCTTATATCTAGACTTTAAAATAGCTAAAGGAAATAAGTTTATTTATAGCAGAAAGCACTAGTTTTTAGGCACCTCGTAAGAGCTTTAAAAGATAATAAATTAACTATTAGTTTAAAGCCATACCCATTTTCCCACCCGCCTTTATTATTAATTATTTTTATTTACTACCTTTTGCTTACCAACGAGACTTATATCCTCACAGCCACTAATATTAATTTCTTATATTTAATCCCAAATTACTATAATGACTAACAAGCATTTTAAAGAGGTAATATATTCTCCTAAAAATATAATAACTATAGAAGAAATATAGTCTAATATAATTAAACATACTTATACTTTAGATATCGGCGCTTAGGACAGATTAAAAAGGGATTAAAAAAATATCAACAAAAAACACTGTGACGATTTAGATATTTTCCTTAGTTCTATATTTTAAAACGTTATAATTATACGAAAACTCCTAGTAGAAACTAAAGCGGTTTTACATAACTTATAAATTAATAGATTTATCAGCGAGGCCAGATCCAGCCCTTTACTGGCCATAAAAAGGCCCATAGTGGGTGAGGATCTATATATATTTATATTATAAGTACTTACATTCTATCGCAAACTTAATAATATTTTATTTATACTTCTACGCTTAAAAGGTTATAAGTATTAACTCTTAGAACCCACGTAAATTTTAGATACTTAAAAAAAGCGCAACGCCCTAAAATTTAGAAAAAGAGTAGGAAAAGTAAGTTATAACTCTTTTTACTTTATTACCTTTACTAATACATGGGTAAATATACTAATGTATAACAATTTAATAACTCCTAAACTTTAAAACTATATCCTAGGAGCCTTAGTATATTATTTTAGCCTTATAATACTATTTAAACCTAATGCTCAAGCAGAAGCAGTTTCGTGGGATATTATACTAGTAAAGTAAGGACAATATCCTATTATAAAGAAATCATATAATAAATACTCAAGCGTGATGCGCACTATTAGCGTCAATCTCATCATAATAAACTAAAGTATAGGCTGCAACGAAAATATCTCTTCGATAAGTTTTGCTATATTGTTAAATTCTTATATATTATAGGTAAAGGAAATGGCAAATTATCTACGCCCTATATAAAGGCGCAAAAAAGTATATAAAAATTTTAAATCATCTCTATTAATTACTAAAACTACTAAATAGCGGGAGGACTATTATATTCTAGTAATTTTATAACCATATATATATCTTATAGATATTAGTCTACTTATAGCTAGCATTTCAATCTCAAATCACATAGCTAACCTCAATATTTATTATCTAGATATTTACCCCTAAAGTACATTATATTTAGTACTAAATTGGGAAAATAATAAGTCGATCTTCTAGGTGTATAAGTTAAATAGTATAACTAATATTATTTACCATAGCATCAAAAACTTCTTTTAGGTATAACCCCCTTCTATTCCTATTATAGGGATAAAAACCTCTATTTAATTATATATAATTCATTAAAATTGCATCAATTTGGTCATGGGTATAAAGCTCCTCTACTTCTTTCTAACAACCATTTTCCTAAAGTGAGATTAAAACGTACCGTTTAAGGGTAGCTTAGCTTTCCTAACAGACATTAACTTTATTACCATAATTATTAAAAATTAGTTCCAAAAATACCTATTAATATGTTTCAGGCTAGTCTACTACAATAAAATACCTCTAGATTTATTCTAAATTAGTTTAATATTCACCTACCCTATTTACCCCACTACTTTAAATATTAACTATTAAGGTCCAATCCTCTGCGGACATTATCAAATCATCTATAGCAGTTTCTTAGTCTAGGCCATTTTCTACACTACTTTAAGCAGTATTTATTTACCCTACCATAGGCGTTATCAAATCATCTATAATAACGTCTTAGTCTAAGCCGTCTATTAAGGTCTAACCCTTTATAGTCATTAAATCATCTATAATATTATTTTAATCTAGGCTATTTTCTACGCTATTTTAAGCAGTTATCAATATCTACTCCTTTATAGGCATTATCTAATCATCTATAATAATGTCTTTATTTAAAGACTAATTAATCACTAAAGTGGGCATTAAATAATTATATAGCAAGTTAATAGTGCTATTTCCAAAAAAAGCATTATAAATAGATTTTCTAACGAAAAAAAAATGTAACCCCATTCCCCATATCTCTATTAATCTTATTTACATATTCTAGAAATAAAAGCTACTAGTTATTATTATAAGTTTTTTTTAAAGAGCCGTCTATATCGCTATAAGATATTTTCTTTTAGCCCATCTACCACCAATAAAAGGTTTAAAGTTATATTTTCTATTCTAATAGTAGTTTCAAATATTTCACGTATTTGCTTAGCTAGGTCTTTAATACCTTTAAAATATTTGTAACGTTTATAATCCCTAGCTATTAGTAAAGTATCGCGTGTAATTTCATCATTTACATTTATTAGCCACAACCTATAAATTTCTAATAACTTAAATCCTAATCTATAGGCTAATTTGCTAATACCATACCATAATTAAGGATTAGGTTTCCTTAACTATAAAGTCTTTTACCTATTTTCTTTTCTAGCACGTTTTAGTACTATATCTAAAACATATTGCATAGCGTAATAATATAGTTATTAATATCCAAATTTGATTTAATTTATAAGGTCTCCTATATAGGACTTAAAAGAGAATTTATTAATTTAAAGACTAACCTAGCTATCTATTTAATTAATTTTAAAATAAATATATTTTACCACCTTGCAAATAGAGTATTTAAAGCGTCTTTTAAGCTTTATAAAAAGTCTCCACATAATTAAAGCGGGACCTTTAATGTTGGTTACACAAGGGGATATCACGTAGCTACGGTTCGTAGATAGTATAATGGTTGTTCTTCTTTTTAATAGGAATGAGGAAAGGGGTAAGGAACTTAAGGTTCCTCACCACGCTAGGGCCACGTCAGCACGTGACGGCAACATACCTGGCGTGACGGCAGCTTGCCTCATTCCCAACACTGGCAACTCTTCTTTTTGTGGTTGCCATCTATATATAGACAAACAGACAGGATGCGATAATACCAGATAGTGTATAACAATACCAAACAATATGCGACAATACCAAACAATATGCAACAATACCAAACAATATACGACAATACCAAACAATATACGGCAATACCAAACAATATGCGGCAATATGCGATAATGCGGCAGTTGGCAGATAACGCAAAGACAGGTAGGCCGCCAAGGCACTAGTAGTAAGCGAGCCAATAGCAATTTTTTATCCCAGGGATAGAAAATCCTAATTAGCTGGTTTAAGTCAGGGTCTACAGAATATCATACTCCTACTCCCTTTTAACCCAACCTTTAACTCGTACACGTAGAGTGTTTGTGTTAACAAACGTTTCTAGAGCCTTATTTAGGTTTGCCTTCGTTATTGCGTCTACTAGGTTATCTTAACCGTTAATCCATTAAATCTTAAAGAGTTTTTACCGTTTGTAGGATTAACGAAGTGCTATAATATCGATTATAAGGCGCTTCTCCTTTATAGTACCAAGCTTAACCAAGCACTTATAGAGGGAGTATAAATCGGTGTATACAATCGTAGGGATAATAGGAAGTTCAAGTTAATCTATAATTATCTTTAGGGTAGTTCTAATTACAATTGCCATATCAACTCTGCTAACTATTCCATATATCTCTAACGCTAAAACACTTTGGGTAACGCGCTTGCTCTTAGTTAAGCTCCAATAGATAAGGTTATTATAGATTATAAAGTTATTCTCTCCAGTAAACTCGTTCGCGATAATAATCTTATATCCTAGCTAGGAGCTAAAATCTTTATTATTTATAAATAATCCATCAACAAATACAAAGAGCTTAGCGGTGGGAAGATTAACAGGCACGTAGTATAGGCCCCGGTCGAGATGGTTCATTTGCCAGAAAAGGCGTTTATTTAGGGCAAGAACGTTGTCCTTAGTTGGTTCCTAGTGTTAGGCGGCAATAGAGAGATTAAATAAAGCCTTAGGTTAATAGATAGAAGCAACATAAGCTCCGCGAGCGCGTTGCTCCACATATCCTTGCTTTAGAGAATTAGCGTTAATAATATCAATCTTCTTACCTTAACCCTTCTGGCGCAGAGCAATAGAATCCTTCTTTAGGGAGAGGATGCATCCGTTAAAGAGTAATAGTATTATTAAACTAAGCTTTTCCTTTGGCTTTGCTATAAGATTTGCCTTTACTAGCTCATCTTCTTTAAGAGCTAAGAATTGGTTGTCTCCTAAGATAATTATATTATTAGTTTATATACCGACAATTCCAAATAGAGTTCCCGTAGTTATAATAAGGAAGCAGGGATTAAATATAGAAGTAGTTATTAAAAGCTTCTCTTTATGGTGCTTGCTGTAGGTAGCCCACTAGTAAGTTTCTACCTCTGCGATCCTATATAATGGCTTAAGCACAACCATGATCGTATCTTTAGGATACTGGTGGCGAATTTGCTCTAAAAGGTATGCCAATATCAAGCGCTAAAGGTGCGTCTCTAATTGGGTGTAGGCTTAAGTAATATCTCGCAAATAAACCGCCATTTTATTCTTTATCAAGGAGGGAGCTAGCGCAACAATAACTCGCTAACTAGCTCGTTAAATCATAGGAGACTGCATAAGAATCACCTCCTTACTATTATCGTTGTAGCCTTGGATGACAAGCCTTGATTTCTTAAATAGGGCGTTAGTAGCTTTGCCCTTAATTTCATTAACTATTCTTAACTTAAAGATGCGAACTCTATTGAACTTGGTAGGGTTATACTTCTTAAATTTAAAGACTTCTCTTGCAATAAGACCCTCGATCTCCTGCTTATTAAATACTTAGAAAGGAGCTCCTAAAGTTATAATACGACCTTCCTTTCGGAGCTGTTTTGCGAGTTTAAAGTCATCCTTCTCCTTAGCTATTATAAAGGCCATCAATAACTTGACTCTATTTTTGATGGCGGTAATGAATTGCTCTTCAAAATTAACAAAATGTTGGCGATTTTGTAATCCCTTTAGGCGACCTCTACCGCGTCATAGTTGTGGCGCATCTACTAATATTATATCGGGATTGTAGTCGCCTTCTAGAGCACGTTAATTGTAGTTCTCCTCTAGGGCATCTTCTAAAGCATCCTGTAAAGGCTCAGAACTGTTATCTTTGTAGTAAGGCTTAATAACAGTTAAACGGAATTAAGTGGGTCCATAAAGTATCTAAATAGTGCAAGTCTAGCCATTAATTGCAATAAGTTAATGTAGGCCTAACCATCCTCCCTTTTTACGCTATACGCGTACCTTAGACTAGAGTGGCAGATTAAGTATAGTTAAGGTATTTAGGCCATTTCTCATTCCTAGTATATTGTTAACTTAGCGTGTAGCGTAGAGACATTATACCTCCTTCATTGCCTTGCAAATAGCCTCAGCTCGTTACACAATGGAGGGAGATAGTGGAAAATCATTAGTTATTTAAGGGTAGGCGCCAAAGACTAGCAATATAGGTACAAGTCCATCTGGGCCAGCAGAATCGTTAACAGCTTTAATAGCCATTTGCAAGGTAAGTTCTTCGCTAGCGTCCTCTAGTTCTAAAGAGATAATCTTATATGCGTGGCATAATGGCGCGTAATATCGCTCCACTTTTCCAATACTATTATGTGCTTTAATAGGGACTTCCTTAACCTTAATTGCCATTGCCTTTATCTATTATTAAAACTCTGTAGATAAGAAGTTCTTTCCTATATCGTAGACGATTTAATTAGGGGGTCCTAGGTAGATATTAATCTAGTATAACTAAAGGGTATCCTATGCGTTCCTAGCTGACATATCCTTCAAGAATCGTGCGGCTTGGAAGGAGGTTGAGAAGTCAACAACTTAGAGTACTGGCTTGCCGCTAAGATATATAACGTCGATAATAATACAGAAGTTAAAGTTATAGTTATCTTTAAGGGTGAACTTAAATCGGCCAGGGGACTTCTGGTTCATTTAGCAGTAATGGTAGTACTTTATAAGATACTTAATTACCTTAACCTTGACTTCATAGCCTGCTTGCTGAAGAACCCTAAGCAATTAATAAACAGATAGGTAGCCAAAACAATGGTGCAGTTAGCGTAATTCCAACTTAGTTAAGTGGCTCTAAGCAACACTCTTTTCTAGTTAATAAAGGAGCAACCAGGGGTGACCCCATTTGCGCATAATAGGCACCCGATTATCTCCCTAAATAAGTACATTCTCAAGGTTGTTAAGCCTAACGCCTAACTTATCCATATCTTTAATGCAAAATAGAAACGGAGTGTTCGTAGGAATAATATAGAAAGTAATATATCCTAAGGGGGTTTGGACCCTAATTGTGCTAAGAGAGATTATAGTACCTTTACCAAAGCGAATCGTATGTTGGCCTGCCATTGATTGGTTAATCTAAACAGAGCTATTAAGCTGCTAAAGGGCTTAAACTTAAGGTTCTCCTGCTATAGATACTCCTGCGGCTCTAGTATCCGGCATAATACTATAGAAGACGTTTGCCGAGTATCTGTTGTTAAAGGAAAACGCAGAGCTCTCCTTTAGCTCATTAAAGATATCTAACTTCGTGATAAAATAGAGCATAGATTGGTTATTAAGAACAGCGACGGTTTATATACTATTTACCTCACCATACTCAGTAAAGTATTGGTTAGGAGAGTAGTCCTCAATTTCTATATCTATAAGGAGCTGTTCGACCTTATTAACCTCACCCTTAAGGTCTTCTACGCCTTCGTATTAAACTAGGAAGCTTTGGAAGTAGGCCGCAGTAACCTTACAATTTCCAACGTTTCTTACACTCTAACGGAACTTGTTATATGCCTCTTTTTACTCATTAAGGGAGTGTCTAGTTAACTAGCACTTTAGCTTCTTATAAACATAGTACTTCTTCTGGCGATCACTTCGAAATAAACCTCTATAAGGACCTCCACGGTTGCCTTATAGTTAACGTTAATCGTACCCTCTTCTATATTCCCTACCACGGCCACCATATGTTCGATCAGTCCAGTTGTGATTATATTGGTCGGGAATACTTATTTAGGTAGGGTTTTCGGTATAGAGCTATTAAGATTCTTATATTCGCATTATAGTACCTATAGCGGAGCGTAGCTCAGCATATACTCCTTTAAACGTATCCGCAGGTTTGTATAGCGCCAAGTTGCACTCAGGAACGCTATAGCATGCTGAGATAACCTGGTCCCTTAGGCTGTTCTTATTTTAGTAGGTTTTAGTAAGGCTATATTGGATTTTCTAGAGTTTATTAAAGAGTAGTTAAAGGCACTCTAAACAAGTCTTTGTTAGGTTGGAAGTAATAACTCTCTAGAACGTAGTCTCTCGCCATTTAGATATATAAAGTTGGCAATTTTTATTAGTCTTAAAGTAGGCTCTAGTAAGCTAAAGCATTATATTAAAGCTATAGTTTTTACCCGCAATATAGTTATAATAGAATGTTGCTGCCCATCCCTTTAACATAATAGAGAAAGCGTGATAGTACTAGTAGCGTTAAATTCTAACCTTATTACAACAGTTATAAAAGACCTGTAGTTTTGCTCTAAGTATATTATACAGTTCTCCTCCAAACTTCTTCTCTTTATCCAAATATACCTTCATCAGATTCGTAACTTCTCGTGGTAAAGGCTTACCGGTTAGCTAGAGTGGAGGAGGTAGAGGCAGAGCAACTCTAAGTAGGAGGGCACCTCTAGGTGGGAGAGCAGCTTTAGGTAGGGGGTCAGCGTTCTAGGGGTTTTAATATAAATTAAAGTTACCTTCTAAAGAATATGGGTTGTTTTTAGGTTTCCGTAGTTAATATATAATCTTAGCTTCCGTCCATATTGGTTCTTCTGTACTAGTAATAACGGCCTAAATATTACTAGTAATTAGGTTACCGTTCTTAGCAACATATACCCTATTTCTATGGAGGAAGTCTTAAAAATCCTAAACAATATTAACGTTGCCAAGTGCTTAGGTATCAGCAGTCCATCCCATAAAATCCTCCCTGAAATACTCCCATAGTTGTGAATTAGCGTAGCATCTATTTCGGTAGAATATAATATGGTGTAGGAGAAAGCCGTTAACTTATTTTATGGTATAAGTTGTTATATCAAAGGCGAATTCGTCCCAATCTTCATTAATGAGTTTCACATGCTCAGCTACCCCTAGTAGTAAGAAGTCTTTCCAGTTATTTAAAGTAGGCGTAGCCATATTTTCGGAGGGAGGGAAGTGTTATTGGTATAGGGATTATCGTTTGGTACGCGTTCGTAATATATATTTGTCATTTAGTACGCGTTCATAGTTTAGTACGCATTCGTGACAAGAATTTGCGATTATGGGGCTCAGGACCAGTTCTGGCCTTAAATCGCGAAGACTCGTAAAGCGTGTTGTTCTACGTAATGGACGCAAGAATCCGTAATCTTAAAAAGGCTTAGGACCAGTTCTGGCCTTTTAGATCCTTAGATTCGTGGAAGAGTTCTATTTAAGGTTCAGGACCAGTTCTGACCTTAAAAGACAGCTTCCTCTAGCACGAGTAGCACTGGTACAGTAGCTCGTCTCTTCTTAGTAATACCTAGCTGTTCTATAGTATAACAGTAAAGTTAACTACTGATTAGTGTTGGTTATATAAGGGGATATCACATAGCTACGGTTTGTAGATAGTATGATAGTTGTTCTTCTTTTTAATAGGAATAAGGAAAGGGGTAAGGAACTTAAGGTTCCTTACCACGCTAGGGCCACGTTAGCACGTGACGGCAACATGCCTGGCGTGACGGCAGCTTGCCTCATTCCCGACATTTAATATATTTAAAATCTTGCCAAAAGGAGTAAATTATAGGTATTAGATATAAGATAATACCTAAATTCCTTAATATTTCCTTTTACTATCTCTTATTCTGGACTTCTTAAAAGATTTGTCCCTCTTATATTAATTATATAAGTAGATTTAAATCATTCTTAAACATACCTAATGCCCTTAATTAAATTTACTCTATAATATCTATATTTATTAAGCTTATTATTTTTTTTATTCCCACCCCAAATTTTATCCTAAATAGCCAAAATAAACTTAATATAATATATTATTAGTTACTAAACATTAAAGATTTCTAACTAAAAAGCTATTATTAATTACTTACTTTATTAACCTTTATAGCCATTATTTTATATAACGTCTTAATATTAAAGGCGATTTAAAGGCTATAGATAATAAAGAGATTATTAAAGTAAGTGCAGAAAGCATACTTAAGAAATTATTTTAAAATATCTTTTTTACACTTAATAAAACGGGCCTATTATTAAAACTCTATAAACTTATTACTTAAAGATATATACTTGTTAATTGTCGGAATATATAGACAGAGGTTACGCGGTATTCGTGTATCTGATTAGTCATCCTTATGATAACTCATCAGCCCCCTACTTAGGCACCGCGATCCTTATGATCCTCTGCTTTCTTTACCTATTGAACAACAGACAAATCCAGAGATTAATAGGCTATACAAGTGCACTTAGGTGATACTGACATTAATATTACAATAAATTACTCTATTTAAAAAATTCATTAAATTTAAATATTCTTTGGCTAGTACTCTTTTTACTACTACACTTAAATCTAGAATTACATTAATAATAGCTTAAAAGAATAACGGTCTTTTCGCGTACCTTTTAAATACAAGTCTATGATCTACCATTTTTCTATAAGATTTAGCGTTACACATTCCTTTATAGCTTAGATATGATGTTTACCATTAAGACATTTAATACGCGTATTAGGGGGGAATTTAAAAAAAGGCGGTAGCTCTCCTAAATTATCTAAAAGTATATCTAGGGTCGTATTATTATTATTGCACTTAATAACTCAATTAAGTTCCCCAATATTAATTACAATAGGTACGTGACGTTTTAATAGCTCCTAATATAGGCATCTTTTCTCTTTGAATATCTCCTTAAGTCTCTCTACATTCTCTCTATTAATATCTCTTATATATTTAGGAGAAAAATAAAGCATATTAAGTATAATATGGGCCTTTCCCCTAAACTTCAAGGCCTTTTCTTTAAATATAGCTCTTTTATAACCGCCGGCTTCGCTTTACCTCATATTACTATTAATTAGAAAAGTTATAGCTATTTAAAATATAAGTTAAAATATTTCTAAATACTAGTAAATTAGTTTTCTAGCCAATTATTTACGCGGGGCAGGTTTTTAGTCCCTTACGCCCTTAAGTCCCATTTCCACACTTATATAACCTTTTTTTTTTGTAATATCTATTTCTATTACCTGCTCTAATCGCTTTAAATTTATTTATATCTCTTATCTACCTCTACTAAGAAGTTTATATGATTTTTCTTTTATTATCCTAATATAAGCTTAATATTTAAAATATCAAAACGTAACACAATCTTTTTAGGTAGTGATGGACATAGTGTACTTTTAAACTTAAAAAGACCCCATCACCCTAGCTCTTTACAAGGACCTTAAATAATAGATAAAAATGCGAAATACACGTGTATAATAATAAAAGGCAGTACAGAATTAGGACTTTTAAATTTTCATCTTCCACTAAAATAAAATGCCTTAAAGGGCAATAACAAAAAGCCTATAAAAATTCTAGATGGGTCTCTATAGCTAACTTATAAGAAAGTTTACTAAGTTAAACTAGGTAGCTCCGTTATTATTATATATAAATAGAATACAATAGATTAATTTATTATAGGGAGTTTCTCTACAATTAAAGACTAAATAGAGTTTATATCTAAACTAAATCACAAAAACTTAGTCTATATTTCCAAAGTTTTTAAATTCGAATATGCGTTTTACACGATTTCTAAGCACACTGCCATATCTCTTAATCACTACATTAGTTATAATATGCCCCTAAATAAAGCACAACTAACAACTATTACTAGTCAAGTAAATAGTATAGAAATCTGCTATATAGATTATAGAATAACTAGTATAATACTTTGATAGTATATTATACCTTATTTCTTAAAGCTTAACTTATATAAAGTTTAAATGTCGCAACATATTAATATTTTTTTTAAAAAAACCGTAAAAATTAGTAAGTGCCCTTATATCAATATTAACTTATTATTAGCTTAGTATTAACTATTAAAATATAGCTAAACTCCAACAGTGCCGACCAAGTAATAAAAAGGTGGTAAAAAAAGCCAATATTACAGCGCTAGGCGGTATCTTAACAAGTTTTATAAAGAAAAGATATAAGTTAAGTAAAAACATTGGTATATAAGATTTAAGCTACTAGTCTAAAGAAACTATAAAATTCTTATCTATAGCAACGGATGCTAGACCTAAGGAACTTATATTATATTTATTTCTTAAACAGGGCAAAACGTCAAACTTTACATAGTTTACTATTTATACTTTAAGAAATACTCAAAATTTTATAAAACCTATTAGAGAAGGAGTATTTTAGATATTCTACCCCTATCTTCTAATTTATTAGACTTTATAAAAATTTACATCTTTTCTTAAGAAATTATCTATTTATATTATATTCTAAAATTGCTTTAATTATATATTTCTAAGAAATTCTATATAAATAATATTAATAGATATATATAGATTAAACTAGTTAAAGGCTCTATTAAGATAAAAGTTCTTAGTATATTTACTAGTTAAACCTAATAACTAGTTAGCCTATTTATTAGTTAAACCTAATAACTAATTAGCCTATTTACTAGTCAAACCTAATAACTAGTTAGTGTATTTACTAGTTAAACCTAATAACTAGTTAGTATATTTACTAGTCAAACTTAATAACTAGTTAGTATATTTACTGGTCAAACCCAATAACTAGTCAATATATTTACTAGTCAAACTTAATAACTAGTTAGTATATTTACCAATCAAACTTAATAACTAGTCAGTGTATTTACTAGTCAAACTTAATAACTAGTTAGCCCATTTACCAATTAAACCCAATAACTAGTTAGTATATTTACTAGCTAAACCCATTAAGCCCCCTAATTAATAGCCCTATTTACCACTTAACCCCATTTATAAACGAAAGCCTATTAGGACTCCATAACATTATAATAGGAGTTTGATTCAGAGGTTTTAAAAGTTTAGTAATAACGTCAATATAATTTAAATAATTAAACTCCGCTCGACTTACTTACAGAATTGTGGATTAAAAATATCCTACACTAGTCTTTACTAGCTATTATAGCGTCAGTTCAAAATAATAATAAATAGAGCTAACGAAATACTTATATAATATAAATAACTAATAAATAAATAAAACTAAATCCTTAAAATCAGGTAAACTAATAAAATAGTTAATATAATAAAATAATAAGTAATAAAGTATTTATTAAATACAATTTAAACTAAATTATCACTCCCATTAACTAACGTGTTAAGGCGATGCACTTGCCAAGCCACTTAAAGTAATTTAAAGGTCCCAAAAATAGGGCTACTACTATAAATAACTACTCAGGTGACCCGAAATTAAAAACATAAAAGGTAATATATTTAAACATATTAAGGGAATCTCCTACTATATATACTACAAATTTAGTATGTTTTAAAATTACAAGTTATACTTTATAAAACCGTAACTATATACTTCTTTATGGATATTAATGCTTTTTTTTATATTTCTTCCATTACTTTAGGAAGCTTTACCATTACGGCACCCCTTTATTCCAAGACTATAAATATAGTTAGTAATGGCCCGCTAAACAGTAAAATACCGATTATAATATCCGCAGATATAATTAAAGAACTTTAATTAGCGTACTTTCTCAAAAATTTAAAGGTTTCATTTTTTAATACTAGTTTAACAGACATTATAAAGTAGGGTATAAGCGAATACTATAATATTATTATTAAAATTGTTGCTAAAATCACTGCTGTAAATATACTATTACCTTAAAGTCTAGCATATTACCTAATATCCTTACAGCAAGAAGAAGTCCATTTTAAAAGCCTTGCTAACGTTTTTAAGGCCTATAACGCTACATTAATTTCTCCTTATAATTACTCCTTCCCTATAAATTTAACTCAGGGGTTCTTTAAACTTACCTATTTTATAACCTTAGTAGGCATTAAAACTACAATCGGACTTACTAAATGTCTCGCAGTTACTAACCCTCTACTCGCGAGATTGGTATCATTAATACTTACTATTAAATCCCGCTATAATGCATTTTTCCATTATATCTAAGGCGAAGTACCTAATCCTACTCTATTTAACACTGGGATTAGCGATATATAGGCGTATAATCTTAGTCTTTCATTTATTATTCCTAAGTCTTATTTAGTTAAAATTTTACTACTTATCCTATTAAGATTAATTATTATATAATTAGCAGTTAGAGTATTTGCGAACAGCACTAAAAGAAAAGTATAATAAAAATTTATATAGGACCTAATATAAATGCTATTCGTCGCTAAAACAGGCAAGTAATTACTAATTAAATAAATTAATTAGCTTAACGTGCTAGTATATATATAATATATTATTCATTGCTTAACGTCCGATTTGGATCCCTGTTAGGCCCACGCGGACTACTCCTTATATATATGTGGGGAGAAAACTCTATTTGAGAAAACCCCGTGATCCGTCTTCCCGCCTTTTAGGGCTCGCTTGTGAGTCGCCTACAAGTCACCAGTGGTGCTCTACTACCTTACTTTTTGACCTCTTTAGGAACTACTGCTGCCGTAATAAACCTACGGACGCGCTAGTATCACACACTATACTCTACTCCTGTAGAGTTATTAGGGGGCGCCTATTACTCGCCCCTTTGCCTTCTATTACTATTTCCTTTGCAACCCGGAACTAGTCTAGTATATTTTGGCCAATAAGCCACCGGGTAGCCGCCTTGAGGCCTTTCTATATTAAGAGTAGTGTATTATAGTTTTCTGTGCCAGCTGCTGAGAGTATTGCTTCTCGGCTGGTGCGTAAGGGGCATAATAGTATTACGTGTTTTAGTGTCTGTCTTAGCCAGCTATATTCGCACCTTGGGCTACCTACTAGAATACCCACCCAGTAAAGCCAATCTTTTAGTCCTATTATTCCTGTCCTTAAGAGTGTTGCCATTGTATTTTTCGCCTTTATTAGGCCCTCTTAGAGCCCTTAGGTATTTACCCCCCATAGCATTACCTATACTATAGCTTGGGTTCCCCTTGCCTAAGTCTACCTCTGTGCCTTTAACTCCCATTTGTCTCTCTAGCGTCGGTCTAACCAGTATTGTGTTGCGGTAGATGGTTTTCCAGTACTCTTTCGTGCTCTACTTTGGCTCCTTTCTCTCCCTTGCTGTTGTCTTTGCTGGCCTCTTGCGCGTCTCCCTTCCTCCTCTATATAGGCCTGGGCCCTAGCGCCGCACCATTCTTCTTCTGCTTTCTCCACCTGTACGTGCTAGTATATACACCTTTAAATATTACTATAAAGGGGAGGGGGACTATATATATTCTATAAAAAATAAACAAAATAGCTTTTACTATAGTAATAGTGTAGTAGTTTAATAATGTTAATAACCTAGTTTTTATAATAATGGCAAATCTAGTTATTATTTTACTATCCTAAAGAGTAATAATATAATAATATAATTTCATCATGCGAAGCTTGGCTAAGGTTTTTTTTTAAAAAAAAAAAAGGGGTTTCTTTAATTTTTTCACCTAATGTTTTAATGTTTTAAACTACGAGGTAACAAGATTCTTAGGCCACGTAGGTATATATTAAATTTAATTCTTTCTACTCACCTATTTACAATCCTTTAAAAGGGGCATAAATAATCGAGATTTTTAGGAAGAAATAATATTTCTTTACTTGTTATAGTATAATCTAGCTAAGTAGCCTAGCTCTTTAACTCTTCGCTTAAATCCATACCATTTGGTGTAACTTAGTCAAAATTTACATCTTTATTTATTTAATAATCTACTATCGGCAAGTTTACTGCCCTACTATGACTTTATCATTAGTAGTATCTAACTAAATCCTATTTATATAAAGTAAAGAGCACGAGAGCAACAGTAGGAAATAGTAAAAAAGGGAATAATTAAAAAGGCATTCTAATATAAAGTATAAAAGAGATATATAGTTAGCGCTTAATAACTTCGTTTTAAAAATTATAAGTAGCCATACTATAGCAAGTAAAAATTAATATAGATTTATTTTATTATTAAACTAATTCCACTATAAATAATCTGTCCCTTTTTAGCCTTATTATAAAACTATACCAAAACTAATTTCAAGTTTTCTAACGCGTATAGCGCGTTTTCGGTGACGTAAATATATATAAAAAGCAAGCAGTACAACAATAAATACAATAATACCAATTACTATGCCCGTAACTTGCCCGCCGCTTAGAGCTTTAAAAAGACGCTAATTAGAGGACTAATTAGAGAATTTTCGTCCTCTTTTAAAAATATTATGTCTACTTTCTTATTAGCAAGCACTTTTATATTATAAAACTCAACTCACTCTAAAATCTAGAACATGACTTTATGTATTTAAATGCTTTTAAAGGCTAAACTCGTAAAAATAGGGCCAAGACTAAAGAGACTGATTAAATAATAATATATTATATTTTACCACGCTATCCTCACCTCTTAATGCCTAAAAATAGGGGACTAGAAATAGGTCTTATTAATTTTAACACTTATATTTATTAATACTTAAATTTAACCCAATTTTGGCCTTCTATATCTTTATAATCCGTGGTGTCTAGTATCTATAGTTTAGGCCTTTAATAATTATATTTTTAGGACCACTTAATTTTAGAACGAGAAACTAAGCCCTATTTATTAAATCAGCTCTAAACTCTATATAAGTAAAAAAGACCTAAATAACGAATCACTTTTAATTTATACTATAATTATTCTAGCATACTCTATAAGCTTAAAATACGTTTCCCATTTCTTATAAAATATGTTGCTTTTTAAAGATACTTAAAAGTACGCTACTTAAAATAATAATTAAAAAAAATATAAAAAATCATAGCGTGGAGATATCTCGCCAGCAACTAGCTAAAATTAAAATTATATTTAAAAGCCAAATAAAATCACAGTAAAGAACTAGAACTTAATTTACTAAAAGGAAACATTTTTTATAGCATGTAAACTATATAGACGAGGAGTATATATACTATATATACTACTAAATCCACTAATTAAATTAGCGGAAACTAATTTCACTAATAACTATATCTAAATAATTCACCTATTTCTCACGGACATAGTAGCAGTACTTAACGTTTTTAACACTAGGCTTTAATTATTTTTTTTAAAAAATATTACCAATTAAAATAAAACTAAACACTGGGCAGTAGGGTTTTTCGGGAACTATATAAAAATACACTATATAAGTTCAGCTAAGTATTAACGTATTTCACGGGTGAGCTGGTCAAACGGGTAAGCTAATCACTTCAAAAACACACCAAAAAATGGAAAAATCACACTTTAATATCTTAACAACCACTTAATAATAAATTTTAATAATT
>Ga0307507_10001306_pt1 | contig 55791 bp, 21 predicted proteins | sample 7_EM_MG_FD_207223 | JGI IMG/M metagenome (GOLD analysis project Ga0307507, IMG submission 207223) | Populus trichocarpa ectomycorrhiza microbial communities from riparian zone in the Pacific Northwest, United States - 7_EM | ecosystem: Host-associated > Plants > Roots > Unclassified | place... | reverse complement strand
CCGATAGCGTCTACACGTGTCTCTGCCTATGTAGCCGCCTTATTTTTTACCCTTCTTTCCTTCCTTACATCCTCCCTACCTAGGGAGGCACTAGAATGGCAGCTAGTAGAGGACCGTTGCTAGAACTAGATAACTATTGCTAGAACTAGACAACCGTCGCTAGAACTAGACAACTATTGCTAAAGCTAGACGACTATCGCCAGAGCTAGACAACTATTGCTAGAACTAGATAACTATTGCTAAAACCAGACAACTGTTGCTAGAGCTAGACAACTATTGCTAGAACCAAACGACCATCTCTAGAGTTAAACAACTGTTGCTAAAACTAGACAACCGTTGCCAGAGCCAGACAACCGTTGCCAGAACTAGACAACTGTTGCTAGAGCTAGATAACCGTTGCTAGAACTAAATAACCATCGCTAGAGCCAGACGACTGTTACCAGAACTAGATAACCGTTACTAGAACTAGACAACTGTCGCTAGAACCAGATAACCGTTACTAAAACTAGATAACCGTCGCCAGAACTAAATAACTATTGCTAGAGCTAGACAACCGTTGCTAAAACTAGACAACTATTGCTGTTTCTAAACAACAATGACTAGCTAGCGAGCACTATAAACAATTTAATTAATTAATTGAATTAAGGTAGCACAGACAGGTAGGCATAAATAGGGAGATGCTAATAGGTAGGTAGATACAGACAGGTAAGTAGATATAGATAGGTAAGCAGATGCAGATAGGTAGGCAGATGCTAATAGGTAGGCAGATATAGATAGGTAGGCAGATATAAACAGGTAGGCAATGTAGATAGGTAGGTAATGCAAATAGGTAGGCAATGCAGATAGGTAAATAGATATAAATAGGCAAGCAGATATAAACAGGTAGGCAGATACTAACGGGTAGGCAGATATAGATAGGTAGGTAAATATAAATAGGTAGGCGATACAGACAGGTAGGCGATATAGATAGGTAGGCAATGCAGACAGGTAGGCAATATAGGCAGGTAGATAAGTTAATAGATAGATAGGTAGAAGAGAACTATCGCTATATTATATTAAATTATCTAAAATAATATTATTTATTTTGCTAGCCTTATAAATAGCTTTAAAGTAGCTTTTATTTATTTAAAATATGCTATTAGTATAAAAGAGGTAAATATAATTATGGTTACCAAATGCGCAGATTACTAGCAGGTTGCGCGCGGGTTGCGCGTAGGTTGCGCGCAGGCTGCGCGCAGGCTGTGTCAAAAAAACACGATATAGGCTAGTCGGTCGAGTTGCTAAATGACCTTAACTGCGCGCCAATTGCGTCAACCACTAACCATTGAGGCCATTGAAAGGGTACCATATTTTGCCGATGTAATTTCCATAGATTTACAATTAAGTTGTTCACTTAATTCTCCCACACTGCAAAGCTTACATATAATATAGGTTATATTACAACTTCCTCCTACTCCTTTATATATATTTATATTATCTATATAATCTATATAACTGATTAAGGCCTTCAATTTCGATTATAATTATTAGATAATCTAAATAATTGTAATTTAGATAACTAACCTAATGATTATTGGGATCTCTGGTCGTGTCTTTCAAGCTCGAAACTTCTCAGCAACCGCTCTCTTCGTCGGCCTCACCAGTGATCTTTTTGGACTGGACTGGAGTGGATCTAGGCTCAAATCCACTCCACCAGCCCATCAAGAGCTGGAGCTCCGAAGCAAATATATACTATAAATAGTAAATCTTGGCATAAATATAATATTGAGGAGGTAGAGGTGAAGGTGGCAAATATTACTGGTGTTAAATTAGACTCTCTACTTATCTTCCTCATTGACCTCTTTATCCTCATTGCCGTCATCAGTATCGTTACCTTAATTAAGAATTGCCTTAATAGCGGCAAACTGCACCTCTAATGCGCTCACGCCATATCCGTGACGTTTGCATTTTAGTATTTTTAGGCGTGACACCGAATATACTGCTTGCCGTTCAGCTTGAACTCCTCCACCTTCCTTAATACGTTGGTTCCGTTCGGGTTAATTTCTTTAGGAGTAATAAGGATATCATCTAAGGCTAGTATGCGGATACGGAGGAATCGTTCTATATTGGTTAGTAAGGAACAACACTAAAAGGGTAAGTGGTGATAGGAGGGAGGCAAAAGGGCAACGGCGAGGAAAATAGCGGCGGTAAGGGCTAAGGTATGACTAGGAGTTCTAGATTTGGTGGCTGATACTAGCTATTAAGAAAGCGGAGCCATTGCGCAAACCCCCGATTGGCTAATCCTACACACTGATAATATAATGTCCTTTCCTCCCTCCCAATTAGGTATAGGGTTTGGAGCTCTAAGAGCTCCACTACCTTAGATCCACTCCATCTACCAATCAAATCACTTAGATCCACTTTAGGGCAAGCCTCAGTCCATCCAGGGGCTCCATATTGGCTCCAGTCCAAAAAGATCACTGGGCCTCACGTGAGGGAACTTCGCATTTGCCCAGGTATGCTGAAATGCATTACAGCCTGATATTAAGAAATACGAAAATTAAGTTGTTCGTAATGATCGCAGAGACACATAACAGCCCCATAGATGTGCACAATGATCCACTCACCACCTTATTGTTTCTTCATTTCCTTAATCACCGTAATTGTGTGATGTGACCGGCTTTCACATCCGGCTATAACGTCGAGCAGCCAAGATAACACCATTGCGGCACATAGTTCCCGGTGCAACCGGCTGCGGCGGTTCGATACCAGCCGGCGAGCAGACACTAAATGAAGTCTCACTAACGCATATTATGCCCTCGGTGCAAGTAGGGTTCGATGCTGATGGTGGCAACCATCCAGGGTATCTAAAAGCACCGCTGTGACTTGTTAGCGCTGTCATTCTTTTCTGCGGGGTAGAGACTTTAAATTGTACTTACCAAGCACAAAACGTGCCAGGTGGAACAACACCTTCTCGCCCATTACCGCAAGACCACGTGTATGCGGTTGGACAAATCATTGTAACACTGCCGCAAGGCTGGCCACCTGGTGATGGCGCAACACTGCTACAGTTATAAAGTCTATTATTATAGCCTGGAGCTGTAAGGTTTTGATTCCCATTGCCATTCGTTGGCGGCGGGGTAGTCGTCGAGTGGCCAGACACTGAAGGAGGCTGATTGATGGGTGGCGTCTCATTATTGTCGTCCCCTCCGCTAAGATCATAGCAGTGTTTGAGGAAGTTCCATGTCTTGTATAGACCTCCGACCTGTGTATTGAAATCCGGGCCGTCAATGCCGATGACATCGATGTTACCGAATGCTACGAGGCCAACGCTGACGTTGCCGGTGAGCTTAATAGCTTCGTTAAAGTCTCCTGCATTACAGTCGGAGTTCACATCTGAAATGCAATTAGCGAAGTGCATGACCGCAGGCTGTTGGTAAATTACCTTGGGCAAGAGCAGCGCAGAGTGATACCCTTGGAAGATCAAGCCTGGCACCAATGGACATGTCAACCGACGGGAAGTCTTTATGAACCAGAGACAGAGATGCGGAGGGACCAATCGCGACTGCAGTGCATATCTTGGCTTCCGCATCTTTTTTGTTTAGTATTGGGGCCTTTACGTCCGGCGTCAGATTAAGCGTGCTTCCGCTATCGCCGAAGAAGTTCTTCCATGCCGCGCTGCCTTTTGGAGAGTCTATTGTAAATGGTACGGTCCTTAAAACATAAAAATTAGCACGAAAAATATTCGGGAGAATAACACAAACGTACGCTTTCATCTTAGCATAAGCATTTAATGAGACACCGAGTCCAAGGCTAAGACTGGCCGTGAGATTCCAGCCACCAAGCTGCAAGGTCCATCAGCATATAAAAGAATCTCTCAAGGTAACCATCACTCACAGAGAAGCCAGGACCACCTTTCGGTTCACTGGGTCTAAAGTTCTTTCCAATCGTGCTATAGGCGCTTCCCCGACATCCGAATCCAGGAAAGGAACACTCAGCATGAGCTTCCATGGCTGCTGCAATCTTAATATTGAAGTCGCCATTAATAGCTTTTGTAGCTTCGAGCTTGAGCGTTGCTTTATTGAAAGGAGAATTGAGATTTAACAGGTCGCCAAAGTCCACATCAAGTGTGAATGAAACGGTGGCTTCACCAGTAAGGGAGCAGTTAACGCATGTGAGGCTGAAGTCACTATATTAAGACTGTTAGCAGACGCTTGTTGATATTGAATAGACCGGCTTACCTTAATGTGATGATCTCCTCTCTGGAGCCCCAGTTTTGATCTAGTGGGATGACCCAAGACGAAGTGCTAGCTTCGCGCTTCAAAACTCCATACTGGAGGTTGCTCCGACGTCTCAGCTTACGCTTTAATTCTTGTGTGACGGGACCACCAGAGAAGGTGATGTGAGCGTGGGCTTCAATGGTGTCGCCGAGGGGAAGATAACGGCCCGTAACTACGACAATAAGGTTTTCGAAGTCATACTGGAACCCTTCGGCTCTGTGCAAATTAGTCTGTTAGCCAACGTTACGGTGACTGATAGGTTCACCAATAATGGCTTCGGAAGTCGTTGACTCAACATACCTGTAGAGAGCTCGCTCGTATGCAGAATTACAAGAAGCGTGATGAGTGACAAAGAGAAGTCCAGCCTTAACCCAAGCACCTTCAGCCCATCGCATGGAGTCGACTGTATTAAACGCATACACGATATCGACCGAATCGTTCTCATCATTCGTCGTGCATGCAACATCGGTCAGAAAGTGTTCAAACTTTTCCGTTAGGACATAGATTGGATCAGAGTGACTAGGCGTAACGCTTATCAAATACGACTCCTTAGAGTGATACTCTAAGACGGCGGTTAGTCTTCCAAATACAGCCTGGAGTAATATATAGATTCATTACGGGGTAGCAGAGTGAGTGGGGAATGGGGCTTGCTTGCCTTCAATATAGTGAAGGTCAACACTCTGCGTCGGCTTGAAGCAGTCACGCTCCTGTTCGTCTCGGGCTTCTAGAGATGCTGCCTCATAGTGAATGCTGATGGGCAAGAACGCGCCCAAGACAATTTGAAGAGAAGCAAAAGCACAAAGAGTGTTAGATATGGTCATCATCGTGGCGATATTTGTCGCCTCTCACAAGGCTGAGCAAAAATCTGTAAACCTTCTTTAAGGCTTTAAGACCGTTACTTTGTGGAAGGTCGATGCCTCTCTTATGCTTTCTGCTCACTTCTACCTCCTCACCACTCTCTTACTGCGCCAGCTCCACACCCCCACTCATGAACCTTAGAGGACATGTAATAGCAAATCCGGGGCAGTTTTGTCTTGCATGTGGATAATAATAATTCGCCGGATTCATTCTAGCTCTTAATGCACGGAGAGCGCTAGCACTTCCTAGACGTTCACATCAACACAGCCTCGTACTTTACGAAAATTAAAATGCACTGTTATGATGAGGCGCTAACCATTTATGACTATTGGGCTGATGGTGCAGTGCCCAGAGTCTAACTCGCCGGATGATGGAGAGCCCGCATAATGGCCCAATGGGGCGATTTCAGCCTCGTGGGGGAACAAAGCGGGTGACTTAAAACACAGAATTGAACGTTAAACAATGACAATTGATAGAAATCACATTGAGTGGAGTTTGTAAAAATTTTAAAGTCTCACAGCATGCATTATGCGGTTTTGAGAGTGCCGCGCTGTCTTACCTGAGTACCCAGGTAGCTTTTGGTGAGTTATTCTACATCTACCCTTCCTCTTACAACACCACGCCGACGCCAAGCCTTTCTATATTTAGTATATAAACACACTGGAGCTCTATGGAGCTCCTGGGGATGGAGTCAGTAATGGCAATAATCAGTTAGTCAGTTACGATGATGTTATATTATATATGAACATAACCAACCTAATCATAATCGCACCTGCTGATTATGTTATGTAGATATAACTATATAATCAACTGTGGAAATAGCGGAAATAAAAAGAGGGAGAGGTAGAGCTTTGGGGGGGAGCTCTGGGTAAGTTCTGGGGCAAGTGTGTTATCTACACGTGATAACTCACGTGTAGATGACATCACGTGGAGGCCCGTGCCTAAAAGATGCAATTAATATAACTATATAACCAAATCAGAATCACTTTCTTTGATTATCTATCTCTCGTTGTCATCTCACACACAGGCGAAATATGGCTCATTTTGAAAAGGGATTTTTAATGGATAGGGGTGCAGGCTATTCAGGGTCTCGCATAGCCACTTGCCAGCTACTAAATAGCTATAAGAAGCCTAGCGAAGACCCCAAATGCCCAGCCGCAAGCCCAATGGGCTATAATAAAGCTAAAGTACACAGTTTCTAGCGTGGAAAAAGAAAAGGGATGGTGGATGGGTAATTAATAAATAGGCTAATATTATATTATATGCGAGATAATAATAATACAGTAGAGTAAACAATCTATCCGATAGAAGATGGAAGATACTTCATGCTAAGCGATATATAGACACATAACATCTATCTCTTGTTGTTATCTCACATATAGGCGAAATATGGCTTATTTTAAAAAGGGATTTTTAATAGATAGGGGTATAGGCTATTTAGGGTCTCGCATAGCCACTTGCTAGCTACTAAATAGCTATAAGAAGCCTAACAAAGACCCCAAATGCCCATCAGTGAAGCGCCTGCGCCTATTAAAAGAAAGGTAGTTTAGCACACCTTTTAGAAAAGTGCGTTAGCCGGGCTAGGCTTTAGCGCTATATGCTAATAGTGGAATACCGCGCTAAAAGTAGTTATTTAACTTTAATAATGCTGCGTCACTATCCTTGTAGTATAGCTTAACTATATTAGATTTCCATCTCCTAAGTAGGCCTAGCTAAGCTTTAGCAAAGCCGTAGTCCCTAGCATGTTAAGCAGCGCCTTGTTAGAAGGAGTAGTTAGTATAGTTATTAGGCCATATTCCCGTGTTAAGTAGTCTAGCTTAAAGGATTACTTAAATAAAGCCCTTTGTAAATGGCTTGGTATTAAGAGTAAATAAGGGCGCTAAATCTGGCTAAGGATCCCGATTTCAAAGCCTAACTATTGCCACTACTGCATATAGCAGGTCCCCTAGCTATGCTAAGATTTAAATTTTTACTCTAGAGTGTAAGGTATCCATCTTACTCTATTTAAGGTATAAAACCATTAACAATTAATCCTTTACAATACTAACGTTACCATAAGTAGCCTTTGTTTAAATAAAGGCCTTTAAGTGGAGTTTAGCGGCTATATACGAAATTTCTCCTATCTAAACGAAACCTATAAAGGCGATGGTAAAGGCTGCATTAATATTAATATCCTACTTTAAGCAACCACCCGTAATAATTAAGTAAGGATATCCCATATAATTAGCAGCTTTTCCTTCTTTTTCTATAGAAATAAGGACCTAGCCCTAGCAAGCAAGCGTTTTATAAATAGATTATTAAATACTGCAATAGAGTATCTAAAGTCTATATACTTTAACCGTAGTGCAGAGACATAATTGGACAAGGTTAAGGGGGAAACCTATCGCATAGTAGGCGTCCTAAAGGCACGCCGTGCGATCCACTCGCCTAAGTGGGGCTTTTAGACTAGGTACGGCTATAACAATTGCAAGGCGCAGAAGGCCTCCCAGTTGTTTATCGCGGATAAGTACCTAGCTCTTGTTTTAGGTGCTAGGCCGCTCTATAGTAGTATAGCAACTAATAAGAAGGAGCTAATTATATTAGCGAAGCCGTCTAGTACTAAGAAGGGGGCAGGTTTACAGACTAATAGTGCAATTAGTAAAGTATAAAGTTGGAAGTATTCTAGTACGGGTATAGGCAAGATATTTTATCGGTTAAACCCCAAGAGAGAGCATTTGCTAGGCTATTGTTAACACTAGGCATCTAGGAAGTAGTAATTTCAATATTGTATTACACGGCGGCTAAGATAACAGCTTAAAGGGAGAGGTTGCCTAGTCCTTTAAGTACGGTCTTAACTAGGCCTTATAAAGCCATAAGGTTATCTATATAGATAAAGATGGAGGCTTCTTTCCAGTTCGGTAACTATTAAGTAAAAGCCTCGCCAATCACGTGCATCTCCTTTTAATTAATATAATCTTCCACCTAGTAATTGGGAGGGAGTGTTGCAAATATATTACATTGTGGTAAGGTAGTTAAATATACAGGCCAGTAGTCTAATTTAGAAGACTTATAAAAGTAGAACTTACTGTAACTAACCTGCGATAAAGCATCTGTAAAGAGATGGAATATGTCTTAATGTAAGTTATCCAAAAAACGTATCCCATTACTGATAATTAGAGACTCCCTCCATAATTAGAGGTTATTTCTAACTTCTAAACTAAATCTCCTTGGCATATAGCGCTTTAAATGCGCAGGCTAATTTATTATAAAGGTCCACAATAACCGCGAATATGACCTTCTAAGTTAAATAACTACTACGCTCTATAAGAGCCGGCTAGATAATTGCTGTGCCTGGTAAAAAGAGAGAGAGCTATAGTAAAGCGCCACATTAATCTAAATAAGCGCCTTTTCTTACTTCTCCTCAGAGAGGCGGATTTCTATTAATACTATATTAATTATATAGCCTAATATAATAACTTTGGTACCCTCTACATCCTTTAAGTTATTATAAGGGACTCCTAATTTATCTATAACTTTAATATACATTTAGGCCGTATACGCGGCATTAGTGGCGTTCTGGATAATAAAGATAAAATTATTAAGATAGTATTTAATTAGGAAGGGTAGTTTGGCAGTAAGTATCTAATGTAAACCTTCCGCAAATAAATTAAATAGGAAGGGCGCTGTCCAAAGACTAAATAATAAGCAGTATTCCTTATATGTAATACCCCTCTAGTAGAAGCCTATTAGGCGACATAATTAAATTAAAAGGGGTATATTCTAAAAGGCATCCTTTAAATCTCTCTTAATAATATATAGCCGCGGCCGGCCTTACACATATATTTAAGAATAGCGCTAACCGTAGTGTATTTAAGCGCGCTAAACTTAGGTGGGATGTAACAGTTAACTAAGTCTTCTATAGGGGAAGAGAGATTGTATATACGCCGCCATCTACTATCGCTTTTAGGTACTAGACCTAAAGGGGAAGTAATAATAGGAGATAAGGCGACTTAAATACGGCTAAGTGCTAGGTCTTCGGCTATCTTCTAAGAAATAATACTAGGGTCTTTAAAATAAGAGATCTGGTTCTTATAATTGCGTGCTTATAGGGAGAGATTAGAGCTAATTTTATACCTAAAAGTAAGAATACTAACTAGGATTAAAGGGAGGTGCCCTAGGTAGTCCTCTAGAAGCATAGCCCAGGCCTAAATCTATAGTGGTGATAGCAAGTTAATAAGAGGGTTCGCCTAGATAAAGGGCATAAATTAAGGCGTTGTATTAGGGCGCGGAAGTTAAATCTTAGAGGCCATTAATAGTCAGCTGCGGCCTGTAAAAACACTATAAATTGCTAGAATATTGTCTAAATCCTCTACTTTAGGACTTAGAGATTGCTATAGAGCACACTTCCTGCTAGAGGCTGAATGCTAGCTACCGCATTTGCTACACCTATGCTTAAATTTACACAGATCTTTTAGGTAAGGCGTACCTTTATTAAAGTTATTGCAAGTATTTAATATAAGAGGCGGCGAGGTACAAGTGTTGGTCCTAGGTTTTTTTCCGGCAGCGCCTTAAATAGCAAGTCCTTTCTTAAGCATTATAAAAGGCATAGTAAAAGTATATTAAAATGAATTGGGTATAGTCCAATTAGTAGGCTCTAATTAACCATAATTTATAATAACCTAATAGTACGCTAAGGCTAAATTAAGTACTGCCCCTTTCTATATATAGAAACCTAAAAGAGATTAAATCTTATTTATAAAATGTAGTAAAGCAATATGCAGGCCTGGGGGGCATTGGCAAAGTAATAAGACAATAATAATATAATTGGTGAAGCATTTAAAATAGATCTTAGAAGAATATAGTGGTTTTAAGTAGGCTTTTAGCGGGCTAGTCTCTAGCTAACCATCTTCTAGTATAGTAACATTGCCGCGGTATTAGTGGCGTGTATGGGACCATAGTCTAGCAATATTATTGGGGTTAAAAGAGCCTTTCTATATAGCAAGAAGATCCTTTTTATAAAGACCTAGGATCTAGAGGGTAAGGTCTTGTGTAGCTAGAGGGAGTTTAATAGACCTACCTTTAGGCGCCTTAGGTTCACCTTAGCCTATAGTAGGAGCATTTAATCTAGCTATTATGGCTATATAAACTTCTGCCTGTCTTTCCATTTGAAAATAATGTGCCTCTGCCTTGCAAGCATCCTCATCTGCCAAGCTCTTAATCTATACTGCGACGAGAAGCGCGTTTAGGTCTTCTATAAGTATACAATAGGCCGGTAGATTACGGCGAGGGGCCGGAGGAGACAGGGTAGGCATCGTGTCTTTAGTAGCTGTAGCTTCGGAGTCGCTATAAAGTGATTAATGCGGTAAGATTGACAACTAACGACGTTAAGATCGGGTAGAAACCCTAGGGCGCTGCGTATTCGGAACGCGCGTAGATATTAAAAAAGATTAGGACGCTAACGGCATAAGATTAAGCTATCTTAATTAATAAATAGGCCAATATTACGTTGTGTGCGAGATAATAATAATACAGTAGAGTGAACAATCTATCCGATGGAAGATGGAAGATACTTCGTGCCAAGCGATGTATAGACACGTGACATATAATAATCGGAATCATAGGGCTGATTATGGTTATATAGTTATTGCCATCACTGGATGGAGTGGATTTGAGCTTAGATCCACTCCACTCCAGTCCAAAAAGATCACTGCGCCAAGTTCAGGCACGTCTTAGCACCCCCAGACTGGTTGCTGAGCTCTTTAAAAAGCTGTATTCAGAGAGGAATGTAAAAACTAAGAGGGGACTCTTTCAAGAAAATTCAGGACTTCCTACTTCTAGGATTGCTGTGCGGAAAACTGATCTGTGGGGTTTGACTTATATTGTGAACAAGGAGAGTACACCGGTTTATGCAGCCGGCTCCTGGAGCTAGAACTAGGCTCGCTGAAGCAAGTTCGCAAGGCCGCCGACGAGGTTAACAGCTATAAGGAACCTATTGATCACTTCATCAATAACGCAGGTGTCATGGGCCTGCCGTACTAGTTGTCGGAGGACGGCATAAAGTTGACTTTTGCTACAAACCACGTGGGTCCATTCCTTTTCACGAATCTAATCATGTCACGGATCTTTGCGGCTAGACCAGGAGCAAGGATCGTGAACGTCAGCAGCATTGTGTACCGGTTTAGCAACGTTAAAATCCAATGACGTTAATTTTAATGTGAGTAAGAACTGTCGGCTGAGCCTAATTTGGTATTAATACCAGACCCTGTGTTAACCTGAGGCGAAATTAGGACCGGAAAGCGTACGAGAAGTTTTTTTTTATTTTTTATCCGTTGTATTATACTACGTACAATACTGCGCATGCAGCCTCCAGGCTATGGCGCTATAGTTCTATATACATGAATCCTTTCTAGGCAGCTTAATATGTACTAGTAGCTATGTCCTAGTAGTCTATAGTTCCTTAATAAAACACTAAGTTACTACAGCTACTAGGGAATGAGAAAATAGTAGAAGAAAACTATAAGAAATCCTAACACCTATCCCTATCCTTTTGCAATTTATTTCTATCCTTTTGCTCTCTAATATCTTTTATTAGGAGCCTAGTAGGAGTTACCTCCTTCTAGAATTCTATGTTATTTATTCTTCCATAGAGCCTTCTACGCTAGTATAACGTACTAGTTTAGCTGCTTTAAGGGTCTTGCAGTCTTTATTATTAGCAAAGTATTTTTCTTTATAATTAATGCAAAGAGGGGTTGTATGCTTATAAGACTTGCCTATTATTATATAGGTAGGATAGGCGTAGTCTTTAGATAAATATACAGCCGTATAGAATCTATAGGCTCTAGTAGAGCATCTATCTTCTATATGGCCAAATTTTTGGCAGCTAGTGCACTGCGTAGTAGGAGAGACTTTAAGGTATTTTACTACCTTAGTAGCTGTACCTGCAATTAAGATCTCTTTTTACTTAAGGATTTCTTATCTTTTTTCCTCGTTCTTTATAGTAAAAACTATAGAGCCAAATCTAGTTTATAAATTGTGTCTTTTTACACTAGATAAGATCTATCTAGGTAGTCCTTATATCTCTATAGGATTAAAGGTCTTAATTTCTTCTTTTAGAAGCTTAGAGCCTCCCTCTCCTAGAAAAGGTAGGGTGGGAACCCTATAGGCTATAATTTAAACCTAGGGTTCTAGTTTTTATTCCCTTTAAAAGGTAAAGTAATTATACTAGATTGTTACAGAGTGAGTATAAGCTGTAATAATATATAGCAAAGTAGATATTATTAAGCTATGTATATAAACCACGTAATAAAGTTAAAACATTACGTAAGGAGGGAAGGTAAAAAAACGGGAAGAAAGGGTATATATTATTAGTTTGGTTGCTTAGTTAATATATATACAAGGCAGAATAGGATTTAAATAGTGGTCTTAGCAGAACTTGGTAGGATTTAGTGTTATAGATAGCCTAAGTACAATGTTACAACTACTTGGAGAAGAGTTGGCGGAAGCTAGTTGGTTAATATAGGCATGGTCCAGGATAGAACCGGTAGAACTATGTAATGAGGAATGGTAACTAAGGTTATATAATGTGCTATATATTAAACAAGAGGAACGGGAGGAACTTATATACCTTATGTATAACACGTACCTTATGTATAAGAGAGGATTTCTTAGGAGTATGGTTGTGTATTTAAAGGACCTTAGTCTCTACCATAGATAGTCCTCTCCTTATAGTAAATCTTAGAATACAATTAGAGTTAATCTATTAGGCAACCACTCCACCAGTTATTATTATATTATTAAATTATTCTTACCTATATACCTAGCCCAATAATAGAACCCACTATAGTTACTGCTATAAGGTTCCGTTATACATTTACTACTAAGGTTATAGTATTAAATAAGGTTAAATAACATGCCACCCACAGCACTAGTCGCGATGCTATTGATAGTAGCAACTACCTTAGGATCAGAAGACACTATTATAGCAGATATAGACTTATAAGTAGTCACAAGAGGTTAGTTACAGGAAATGGTTAATCGCTTATTAGATAATAATAGGATACTTAAGAAACGCATTAATGGAATTAGAGTAGTAAAGGTTAAGTTACTGTTAATTAAATAATTCTTAGGAGAAAGGTTAAAACTTAAGGGATTCCTTATATAAATGCACTTTAAGGTTATATAGGAAGGAGTAAAGTTGGTAACACCTATAGATTAAGTGGTATATGTAGGATTGTTCTTAACAGGAAGAGCACTAGAATGGTTTAAACCTTACCTTATAGAGATATAAGTTAGCGGTATAACAACTACTAACTAAAATATACAATTTATATTTACTAGTTGGAATGGGTTTGTAGAGAGACTAATATAGATATTTAGAGACCTAGAGGTATTAACTATAGCGGAACAAAAGCTTTAAAACTTGGTACAACATTCTTTAGTAATTAAGTACATAATATAGTTCTAAATACTTATAATATAGGTTAAGTGGAATAATAAGGCGCTTATAGCATAGTATAAATAGGGGCTTAAGGCTAAAGTCTAGGATATAATTATCCTAATAGAAGATGCGGAAAGTCTATAAGACTTAATAGATTAGTTAATAAAGATTAATAATAGGATCTATTAAAGGGAACAAGCTAAAAAAGGGTAAGATAGAGTTTTATAGTTATATAAGGCGCAGAGTACGTATTAATAGATATAGAGCTAAAAACTATAGAATGGCGCAGAGCTAATGGACCTAAGCGGTACTAAAGAATCTAAGAGATGGATAAAAAAACTATAGAAACCTAGAGGTTAAGGATTAAGTAATTATAGGACTAGGGAGCAGAGGCTAAACCAGAGATCTTAGCAGTAGAAGATATTTAGGCGGACTCTATAATAGGAAAAATATTTTAAAGATAGAGCTTGCATAAATTGCGGAAAATAAGGTTATTTTGCCAGAGACTATAAAGGTGGTTAGAGCAACTATGTGGTAAAGGGCACTAGATTATTAAAGTATAATAATATAGATATAGGAGTATTACGTAGGACTAAAAAGTATTTAATTAAATACTTTATGTTTTATTACAATAACGCATGCCAAATTTATAAGGATGCTAAGTATAGCGTAAGCTATTAGCTATAAGAGTTAGAGTTAAAAGGGCTTAAAGGAACTAGAGAGTTAGATAAAGAACAGGATTAACTCTATAAGCTAGATTAAGATATTAAAGTAACGTATAGATAAAGATTAGCAACAATAATAATAGAGTTAGAGTACTTATTAATTAATAGTAATAAGGGAGAAAAAGAGGCTAACTAGGAGTACTTATACCTTAGTAACGTAATAGAAGTAGAGACTAAAACCACTATAGAACGTGGATTAGTAATGGGTATTATAACACCATTAAATATGGTATCTATTACTTTATAAGATAGAAGAAGTAATATCTAGAGATAATTAAGTAAGCAGATAACTGCTAGTGCTAGCTTACTACTTATAAAAGGTAAAAGGCCATAGGCTTAAGATTCTTATAAAGAGATAAGAGAAGCTGAAGACTTATAAGATATAATAAGATAAGCTTAGGAACCTATAACGAATAAAAACTAATAGGAAAGAGTAGTAACTTAGTTTAGTAACAAATAAATAAGTATAGGACATAAGTTTAAGAACCATAAGTTTAGGGAATAAATAAGAACGTTAGTAGGAAACTAAGATTTTAAAAAATAAATAAGGACTATAGCAATTCTAGGTAAATATAGTATTTAGCCTAAAGATTAAAGAATTAATACTAAGATTAGGAAGTAAGATAACTTTAAGAATCTAGCTATAAGACGTAGAAAATAAGAGACTATGGATGAGTTTAAACGAAGAATTATTATATAGCAAAAGCAGAAGCTAGATAAAAGGTTAGCTATGCTAGGTTGTATAAGGGACAGAGCACCTATATAAAGAGTTACTAATAGGCCTAGTATAGGGACGCCTAGAGTAAAGTAGTTAGATAAATTGGAATAAGAAGAGGATTTAGATATTCCAGTTAGGTTTAAAGAAAGACACACTAAAGGATATTATAATGCAGTAATAATAAGGTACTTTCTTACGGACAGACTATATACACTAAACCAGTTATATAGAAAGTAGTATAGGCAATAACACAATAATAAATAGGAAGACTTTTATATATAGCTAAATAAAAAAGTTATCTAAGACTAACCTATTACGGAAAAACGCATAAGTTACATTAAAGGAGTATTAATTATAATGTTAAAGAACCTAAAAGAAGGATCTAGGGACTGGAGAAGTAAGCAATAAATCTTAGTACCTATAGTAGAAATACTAATAGTTAGGTTAACTAGGTATAGGTTTAAACTTAAAAATAAAGACAAGCTAAGAGTTAACCTAAGTTACCTAGTATATTATACGTTATTATGGATAGCTTGTGTAGATAATATATGTAATATATATAGGATACCAAAAGATAAAAACTGGAAGTACTTAGTAAGGATATATTAGGCACTAGAGGAAAAGCGGTTTAGAGATGCTAAGTATATATATAGATGGCACCTAGTAGAAGTATAGAGTTAAGAGGACTTAATACTTTAACTAGGACAATTCCTTACGGAAGAATGCCTAGATGGATAATAGTAGTGGGACTGCCTAGAGAATACTTGTCTATAGCATATAAAGGAAAAGAAATAAACTAAGTATTAGCTAAAAGTGGACTAAGTATAAATAGGATCTAGTAGCTAATAGTTAGGAAAAGGGGAGGCCTATAGGACTAGAGGGAACTAGTAGTAGAGCCTTAGACCCTTAAAGGAATTTAAGGAAAATACTTAAATTTATAAATCTAATGGCAAGATTAGCAGTTTAAAGTATTAATAGATAGTAGAGTAATAAGGAACTATATATTACTAGCAGCAGTGGAAAGAATGGGGTTACTATATAGATAAAAGGAATACCTATATCCACTTATAACGATTTTAGGAGATCAGATAGCCTATAGAGGAGGCATTATTAATCTTAAAATAGGACCTATTTAGTTAACTATTAAAGGGAGACAGGTTAGAATGTCTTTTAATATCTTACTATTAGGAAAAGATAAGGCAATACTAGGAATGCCTTAGTTATAGGAATATAATCTAAGGATTAATTGGGTTATAGGTTAGGTTGATATTAGGAATACTTAATAATATAAGATGTAATAGCAAACCAAGTTAGTATGGTACTAGGTTAGAGCGACATATAAAGAGACTAAGTAAGGCTTAAGTTATATACCAAAGAGATACTATAAGTATGGTAAAAAGTTATAGTTACTAGAAAGTAAAAAGCTGTTAGAGTATGTAGTATGGGATTATAAGATAGAATTGGAACTAGGAATAAGTCTAAGGTTCTTTCCAATCTATAAGCTTACTAAAACTAAGTTAGTAGCACTTAAGAAGTTTGTTTAGGAGAACTTATAAAAGGGATATATTAGACCATTATAGTTATTAGCAGGATATCTAGTACTATTTATCCTAAAGAAAAACGGAAAACTTAGGATGTGCATTAATTATAGGCAGTTAAACAGCATTACTAGAAAGGATAGGTATCCTTTACCCTTAATTAGCAAAATCTAAAATAGGATAGGCAACGCAAAGATCTTTATAAAGATAGATCTAAGATAGGTATACCATTAGATTAAGATTAAGGAAGGCAATAAATAGAAAGCAGCTTTTAGGTTAAAGGAAGGACTATATAAGCCATTAGTTATGCAATTTGGGCTTATAAACGTACCAGTAATGTTCTAAAAGCAAATTAATAGTGTATTAGGAGAACACCTTAATAAGTTTGTTATAGTATACCTTAATAACATTATCATCTACTTAGAAAGTGAGGGAGAATATAAGGAATATATTAAGTGGGTTTTAAAGAGACTATAAGAGGAATAGATGCTAGTAGTAATTAAGAAATGCGAGTTCTTCACAAGGAAGACTAATTTTATTAGATTTATTATTAAACTAGGAAAAATTAGTATGGACCTAAAGAAAATTAAAGCTATAGTAAGTTGGTAAGAACTAGAGAACGTTATATAGTTAAGATTATTCCTAGGGTTTTGCAACTACTACTAGAGGTTTATAGCATAGTAGTTAAAGAGTATTAAGCTATTTATAAGGCTAATAAAGAAAGAGGAACTATGGGTATAGGCTAATAAGCAAAGAAAGCTGTTTAAGGAACTTAAAGAGTTGTTTACCTAGGAATTAATCCTTAAGATATACTAACTAGAGTTAGAAACGGTTGTTAAGACAAATATATTAGACTTTGTACTAGGAGCATGTTTACTACAGAAGCATTTGGATGCATAGTATCTAGTAGTATACTATAGTTGGAAGATGACACTACTAGAACTGAACTATAACATCTATAACAAGGAGTTATTAGGTATAGTTACAGTATTAAAGGAATAGAGAGCATTCTTATAAGGTATAGAAAAACCATTTATAGTTAAGACGGATTATAAGAACCTTATAGGATTCCTAATAATAAAGGAACTTAACTAAAAATAGGTTAGATGGGCGGAAATGCTTACAGAATACTATTTTGAAATTTAGTACGCTAAGGGTACAGATAATGCATAAGTAGATACTCTAAGTAGAGAGGCTAAACTATAAAATAACAAAAAACTGTTAGGGGCTTTGTTGCGAAAGGATATAAACAGATTGATTAGGTATAATTATCCCAAAATAGCAGCAATATAAGAAAGTCAGATCTATAAATTACCTAAGAGTGATTAGATATAGAAGATTTAAAAAGTATAGGTAGAGGATCTAGATATGGAACAGTACGGAAATAGAGAAGCTACTTATATTGCAAGGTCAATTGTAAAAAAGTTTATTAAGTTATTTTATAAGGGACTAACTTAAGGACATAACAGAGCTATAGGCTTAGTGTTAAGACTTTAAAAGGAATATATTATTTAAGGAATCTAGGGACTAGCAAGATAAGTTATAAGAGAATGTTTAGATTACTAAAGAAATAAACTAATAAGGCATAAGCCGTATAGAGGGCTATAACCTGTTAAGACACTAGAGAGACTATAGGAAGTTATATTATAGGACTTTATTATTAAGTTACTAAAGTTAAAAGATCCTATTATAGAATAAGATTACAACGTGATCTTAGTAATAGTGGACAAGCTAATAAAGTAGGGATACTTTATAGTATGTATAGAAGAGATATTAGCAGAGGATATCACTAGAATCTATATTAAGGAAGTGTTTATAAGACATAGAGTACTAAGTAAGATTATATTAGATAGAGATCTAAGATTTATAGCAGCATTCTGGGAAGTATTTTTAGTGGAATAAGGAGTTCGCGCAGCAACCTTAATAGTATATTATCCGTAGACGGATAGATAGATAGAAAGATTAAACCAGACACTAGAACAGTATTTAAGGCATTATATTAATTACGCATAAAATAATTAGGTATTGTTACTACTAGTTATATAGTTTATATATAATATAACACCATAAAAAGGAATGGAGACATTACTATTTAAGGCAAATTATGGATACGAGCTAAGAACATTGTTATTACTATATTAAGTAAAGAAGATAAGTAGCACAGCCAAAAAAAAATGGAGACTTTAATAAATCTTTATGTAGACCTTAAAGATATAGCAAAACTAGTATAAGAGCAAATAAAAAGGTACTATAATACTAAGAGATCTAAGGGACCAGATCTTAAGGAGGGAGATAAAGTATAGCTACTATACAAAAATTTTAAGAGTAGATAACTAAGTAAGAAGTTAGACTATGTTAGATTAGGACCTTTTAAAATTATATAAAGAATTTTATTAGTTATATATAAGTTAAACCTACTAGCTAAAATAAAAATTTACCCTATATAGTACATTATAATACTAGAACTAGTACATAGGAGTGTTAAGTTACTAGTCTATAAAGCAGACATGTATAGAGGGCAAGAGGAAGACAAATAGCAAGTTTTAAAGATTATTAGTTATAAGGACGTAGATAATGAAATATGGTATAAAGTAAAGTAGATAGGCTATAGTAAGACTACTTAGAAACCACTAAGCAACCTAGAGAATGCTATAGAAAAGGTATAGGAGTATTAGAAGAAAGTAGGTTAGGGAGTATTAAAAAAGGATCGCCAAAGGATGAGTTAACTAAGGGGGACCTAAGAGGAGCAACTACTATGTTACTTGGAGTTGTTTCCTTCTTCTAAAACTCTACTCTCTTATTACCTAGCTTAGATAAACCCTATTGGACAAGTTTCTACTCCTTAGAACAGACCTTTTTACAAACTTTCTTAAGATAAAGTAGTTAAGTAGACGCTGTAATGCAAGCATCTAGGGCCTTTTGCTCCGTATCCTAAGAATGCTTAAGCTTAGTAAGGGCCTGCGCCAGGTTACCATTAAGCTTTATAGCGGTAGATTGAATATAAGACCCTATAATAAGTTACTTAGGGAACTTAAAAACTATTAAGAGTTATAGGACGCGCATACTTAGTATTAGAAGTAGAGCGAACATTACAGAATAATTAAATGTTTACTTTAGTGTATTCTGAGTAAGAGGATAGTTATTAAAATGTAGGACTTGCTAGCGCAATATAGACCAACCCCTCTTTTGTATAATAAGAACATAAAGACGGCATAATTTCACCTAGTAATAAAATGGAAGCAATAGTGCAAGTATATTATTGTGCGTGTAAAGAAGAAGAAGCTTTAGGTATAATAAGTAAGGATATTAACCAGATTAATTAAATGGACATTATACCTCTAGTAGACAACTTGGAGATATTAGGAATCTTTAAAGACAAAAATAAAGAGGAGGGAGATGGTGTTATAAATAGCTTAAGTATAATGTTATAACTACTTAGAGAAGAGTTGGCGGAAGCTAGTTAGTTAATATAGGCATAGTCTAGGATGAAACTAGTGGAACTATGTAACGAGGAATGGTAACTAAGGTTATATAGTGTGCTATATATTAAATAAGAGGAATGGGAGGAACTTATATACCTTATATATAACACGTACCTTACATATAAGAGAGGATTTCTTAGGAGTATGGTTGTGTATTTAAAGGACCTCAGTCCCTACCGTAGATAGTTCTCTCCTTGTAGTAAATCTTAGAATACAATTAGAGTTAATCTATTGGGCAACCACTCCACCAGTTGTTATTATGTTGTTAAATTGTTCTTACCTACATACCCAGCCTAATAATAGGACCCACCGTAGTTACCGCTATAAGGTTCCGTTATATTTAGTAGACTTAGCAGAATACAGCAAAATGCGGCAAATTGCCGTAGATTACCGGCAGATTGCTATTAGATTGTTATCTCGCGGTTAGTCTCTTCTTACTACATTAGTGGAAATAGGTAGATATAGGTAGACGTATATAAGGTGTTACGGAAGTGTCCTATAACAGTACCCCCCCTTTAAACTTAAGCTTCTGCAAGATAGGGCTGTAGTAGTTCTAGATGGAGTTTATAAAAGTCTTCTATAGCTTGTATAAGTCCTATAAAGTTAACGGGTTCCTATATAGGTTTAGTAAAGCCTCTCCATTTTATAAGATATATATATTTCCATTTCCATTTATTATACTTAATATTATTAACTCTTTTAATAAAGTACTTATCTTTACTATCTACTTTAACTAGTAGGGGAGGGTCCTAAATCTGTTTAGGCAGGGTATTTAATATAGGGGTAGTAGAGTAGAGGACTGATATATAAAACACGGAGTGGATTTTAACCGTATTAGGGAGCTTTAGTTAGTAGGTATAAGGAAAGATAACCTTTTAAACCCTATAAGGGCTAGCGTTCTTCTAATTAAATTTCTTTATAGGTTGTTTTATATTTAGGTTTCTTATATCTAGCCAGATAAAGTTACTAACTTAATAAGCCAGTGCTAGGGTTTAATTCTTATTTGCTACGGCTTTATAGACAGATTAGGCCTATATTATTTTATTAGTAAGAAACTCTTATAGTTCTTCTATCTTCTTTATAAATTTGTTTGCCTCTATAAGGCATAATAAGCTAGGTAAGGAACATTACTCAAGGGTTTAAAACCCATTTATAAGTGTTAGCTATAGTTGGCCAGAAATAGGGAGACCTTTATAGTTTCTAAGATAGAGTTATTTATAGTAAACTTAGTAAATATAAGCCAGTCTATCTAGTTATCCTATAAATACAACATGTATATTTAAATAGTAGTAACTCTTTGATTAACGTCTGATACGGATCCTACTGGCCCACGCAGACTACTCCGCACAGGGGGGAAAACTTATGTATTTACAGGAAGAAAACCCCTGTAGTTGAGGGAGGAAAAACCCTATAAGCAGCCTTAGTAGGATAAAAAACCCCGATTTGCCATATTTGCACGTAGCTGCGGCCCTGCGGGCCTACAGCACGTCCTCCTCCTTAGATGTTTTGAACTCCTTGGGAACCACTGCTTCCTTCTCTAGCTTATCCAAAGCTAGGGTTCACTATGTCCCAGCTAGGCCTTGCCAATTAATTACCGTGTGCTTTGTGTTCCATATCTTAACCATCCCCTATATGCTATCTCTTGTTGACTATTGCCATATACGCTATACCTCCCCCCCCCTAAGGCCTATCGAAGGCGTAAGGGGGATTTATCCGTTCTACCATCCTAATACCAAAAGACAAAAGCGGGATGTGTGTGTACCTGGGTATCTTTTGTGCCTAGGCCCCAGTTACTAGGCCCTCTTTAAGGGCACCACTCTGTTGAGAGGAGACAAGGAAAACCATACGGGGTTATCCGGCTGACGGTTTCAGTAGTATTATGGCAGTACGGCGAGTGACCGCATACTCCGCGGGCGATCGCCCTGGGGGTTAGGAGGGGCCGTATATTTGCTCGTTCGTTCGCTCGTTCGCGTTTACTCGTTCGTCAATATGAGGTCGTCGATGCTTTTAACTAGGGGTCGGGGGATGTTATCGAATACTATGCATCCATGTTGGATCATACAGGTGCCCTGGATAGGAGAACAGTGTAGTAGTTATCGTACTATAGAGGGCCAACAGTAGTGGTTTTCAAGATCTCACTATCCAAAAAATTTTCACCACCGCCCTTAACGCCCACAACCACCACTAGGTCCTGTCCGCACGCTGTGCGATGTCTCTGCGTTGGCTCTGGATCTGAACTTCAAAGACTAGGTTCGTAGCCGTCACCACGTACAGGTGCAAAGTCCGATTTCGACGGCCTGTATATTTAAATATACTGTTCCATTATACCATTTATACATTCTGTTTAATTATCCGTTTCTAGGTAGTATGCTATAGATAATAGTGCTTTAATATAGAGTTAAGTAGTTAGTTCTTTCTAAAATATAGAGATAACCTGGCTGCCTTTATTAGAGATAATCATTTTAGGGAGTCTATGGAGTTTCTATATATAGTCTAAGAACAGTTAGATAATGGTAGATACTAATATATTAGGGCAGACAATTAAGCATTTTATCTTAGATAGTTAGTCTATAACTACTATAATATTTATGCAACCTTTACTCATAGGGAGCTTAATAATAAAGTTAATTAAGATATCCTTCTATCTTTAGTCTGGAATAGGTAGTAGCTTTAAAAAACTGTTATATATCTTATGCAAAGCTTTAGCTTATTAGTAGGTATAGTAGCTAGAGACATACCTTTATATTATATTATATATATTTAGCTAGTAATATTCCTATTAAAGCAGTTTTAGGGTTTTTCCTTGGCCTGGATAACTGGCTACTAGTAGGTTATATACATGTTTAAGGAGCTTAAGCTTAAGTTTATTGTGGTTGGGTATAACTAGGCGGTTTCTATAGTATAAGCGGTCTCCATAAGCTTTATATTTACTTAGAGAAATCCTTTTAAAGTGTCTAATACTATCTTAGATTAGTTTAAGCATCTCTTAGATAAACTTATTATTTGGGTATTTATTAACTATTATCTAATTAATTAATTAATTAATTAGTTATTTAAAGGACGTGTATTATAACGTCTTTAATAGGAGGGTTAAATAGCTTAGGGTAAAGTAGGGTTTAATTATAGTAGGTACGCACTTCTTTCTATGCTAGTATGTCTTATAAACATTAGGTTAGGGCATTAGGTTTTTAACCTTAAACGCCTAGATAGTATATAATTGAGAATTGGAAACAGGACAGATATTCTAACTAGTAGGCTTAATAATAACTTAGCTATTTTATAGTTGTAAAATACCCTAGATTCTTATAGTTACTAAGGACCTTAATTGGAAATCCGGCGCCTTTTAGTTTAGGTTACCATTATTTAAAACATCTAATAATAGCCAATAATTCCTTATTGTAGATCTTGTAGTTATATTTAGCTAGACTTAGTTGTTTTAAGAAGTATATTATAGGGTATAGTACTCCTTCCTTATTATACTAAGACAGAATACCTCCAGTAATATAGTTAGATAAATTAGCTTCTATAATACTCTTTTAATTTAGGTTAAAGTGTTAAAGTATAGGTGCGGTAGTAAATATAACTTTTAAATAGATAAAGGCCTTTTATAGGAGGCCAGTCTAACTAGAACGTATAGTTATCTAATTAATAGTGTAGAATAAGAGTTATAGGTAAGTAGAAGGTAAGTTAAAGGTAAAACGAGCTTAATATATTAAAGGACGAATGCTTTCTAACTTCTTCTATTTAGAGACTAATTGCTAGTTCTTCTCTAGAGGAGAACCAGCTCCCTATATAATCCTTCTAAGATATTAGTAAAACCCTTTGCCCCTTGTTTGTCTGACCATGTCTCCTCTAGGATATTAGTAGGATATTAGTAAAATCTTTATCTGTCTTATCTCATGTATACCTTTTAGAAGCGCCCATTATAATTACCTCCCCTTTAAGGGTCTTGGTCCTCTAAAACTTTACCTCTTAATAAACTCTTATAGAGTTCTAACTAAAACTACTAGGGAAGTTCTTTAGTAGAAAGGTACTCTATAATGCGACTTATTGCTAGTTCTTTACTAGTATAAAACCTTACTTTATCTTCTGTTCCTCCGCTCTTCTTCTACTATAGTTCTTTATAGTGCCTTTATAATAAAACTTTAATAATAATAATAAAAATTGGATGGGATTTACCTTCCTTATTATAAGAATTTGTTATAAGCTGATCTGGAGGTTATCCTATATAACATATTAACTAGCCACTATCCCCATTTACCTAAAATAGGTCCTAATAATAATGTCTTAATATTAATTTCTTCTAGTTTATAAGCTATCGTCTCTTATACGTCTTTCCATTAATAACACCATTTATCTTACCCTTTAGCAGACTGTTTTTTATTATATCTTAGCTTTTAGCTTTTAGCTTCCGCATCTCTAGCTATTCTTTCCACTACTACTTTGTTCTCTTCTTATAACGCATTTATAGGTAATAGGATCCCTATTTTATCTCTTTAATAATACTAACTTCCCATAGTGTTCTCTTATAATAGCTTATAATTATACTACGCGTCCCTAGACTAGCGGCGGCATTATCCCTACTCTATTAGCACCACAAACCACTTCTATTGCTCCTATAGTGGTTTCTCTAAAGTACTACCGTCGTTGCGTTTATACGCTTATATTAGACCCTTCCTATACCTATAAGATACTACACTCCAGCAAGAACAGATCTAAGTGTTCCCACTATTATAGCCAAAAGAAGACCTGTGTTCTAGTATTTCTTATTCCATCCTATTCTGGATTTTACTAACTATATTAAATCCCCGCTGTTTACGTATATAAGGCTTACCAGCTCTAACGCGCCATTAAGGATTTCTATTTATATTAAAATAGTAAAAGATAGGAATAAAAGGTATCTTCTATTACTTATAGCCTTTTTAATTTAATAAAGGGTTCTACTACTATGGAGACGCAGTGATCTTAGATATATAGTGTCTAGGAGCGCATATATAAGCAGCTCGTTCTTATAAATAACAACATTTACACTCTTACGCGGGCCTTTCTGGCTAGGTAAGTCTCTTTAGTAACATATTTAGAAACTATACTAACTCTTTAGTTATTAACTTTCTAATCCTAGCCTAGATACTAATTTAGAACATAGGGATAATACTAAGGATAGTAATAAAGATAAACGTTCTCCCCGCTAGTCCCCTAGCTATAGTAGTCTATCTAGTTCTTACTGCTTTAAGAAAAATATTAGTAAGAATGCTAATACTTCTAGGAATAGGGGTGCTAATAATACTACTAATAATAATATTAAGATAGAGGAGGAGGCTTCTATTACTACTTCTAGTATTTAAGTTATTATTTTATTCTTTCTTTCTTCTTATAGGATAGCTTTATATAGTACCTCTTTGCTACCTCTAGGATGCCCTAGTACTAGAAATTAACTTTATACTTTAGGGATGCCTTTATTCTTATTTTTGGTAATAGTTTATATAAAAGCAGCATACCGCTATAATCTCCATATATAATAAATGGGTAGTATTTTTATAGGTGCTTTATAATTTCTTAAAATTTCTAAATCTTCGCTCTGTGTCTTTTTGGTCCTCTTTATATTATTAACTCTACCGCATATCTCTAGTATTATATTAGATACTCTTCTTTTATCCTTAGGGAATCCTTCTAAACCCCTAGGGCCCCTTCTTCTAGTACTACTACTTATTCTTAAATAGCGTCTTCTTTAAATAGCATCCCTAGTAGTTCTTATATAGATATCTATAGCTTTCTCTTATAGGATTTTAGGATCCCTATTATAATAGCAAAACATTCCTGTTTCTAATGCCTATACTTAACCTTATAGTTTTAATTTATAGGGTCTTCCCTATTATCTTGTTTATAGTATATTTAAAACTATTACTAAATACTAATTTATGGTCTTTAGGAAAGTTTTAATTGCTATATTATATCCTAGCTAAAGGTGCTTTTTAGGTTCCCAACTATTATACACCTAGGAGTATCCTTCCTAATAAACCAAAAATTTATATTTCTTCTAACGCCATCTTTAGTCTAGAATATCTTCTATATTATATTCTAGTTCCCCATTAATTTTACTAGGTAGGGGTGGTTTTACACCATCTCTTCTCTAGTATAACTTTAATAAGAAAACATAAAATATAGGATGTATTAGATATAATTTTAGCAATTCTAATTTATAGGCTTAATTTCCTTTAGTTTTCCTAACTATCTTAAAGGGTCTAAGCCACCTATGGTCCAGCTTCTTCTTAATATATTTTGTCTAGATATTTTTTATAGATAGTAAGGGGTCGTTTGGTTGCAATCTAACGCTTTTAAATCTGAACTAAAAGTCCGGCAGAAAGAACGCGTTCCTTCCCGATTTGACACGTATCTGTGGCTCTACGGGTTGCATGGACGTATGCAATCTAAAGCCTTTAGATTGATCTGGAGTTCAACTAAGGAGCTTTAAGCTCCTTATTTGAACTAACGCCAAGACCTCAGTTCAGATTCTATATATGGTAAAGTGCGCCTAGTTTTAGCGTGTTTTTTAGGCGGTTAGAGGAACATCAAAAATCTATGGCTGAAGTTAAGTTGAACTGGTATTTAACCAAACAGTCACCTTAGAATCAGATTGGAGCTCTAGATTAACTCTATTCTAAACTAAATCTAAGGCCTCTAGATCGCAACCAAACGACCCCTAAAACTTTATCTCCTATTTTAAATTCTTTAGGCATATGTCCCTTATTATAGTACCTTTTTTATATAGCCTAGGCGTTGTTAGGTGAAACCTAAGTAGATAGTTATATAGCCGCAAGGTACAGGCGACCCTGGGGCGACTTAGGGGTGACTCGCCTGTGAGGCACATGCAGGGCACGTGCCTAGGGAAAACCCTTCCTACCTCGTACATAGACTCCTCCTTTTCCCTTAAGGATTTGTCTGTATATACAATATACCCAATTGTTCCATCATTAAGCTCCCTATCCACATCCTTACCTTACATTCAAATCCTTACCAATCCCCTTGGGAGGATAGCCGGTTTAATTTTTCCACAATGCCTCTAAAAAGAAAACCGACGCCTACACCTAATGGTAATACGCTGATAATATAACTGCTAAATGCCTTAGGATCTAGTGCAGATAAAACCGCTAGAAATACACCAGTAGAATCTAAGCCACCTTCCAAACCTTAAAATAATCAGCTACCTATAAATGCTGGAGACTAGTTTAACTTATATACCTAGGCTTAACAGAAGCTTAGTAAAATTACCAGTATCCTACTGAATACTACTGACACAAAGGAGCTAGATAAGCTGGCTAAGAAAATAGCTAACTTACGGAGTATTATTAATTTAATAAAGCCCTCCTGTTGCCTCTCTAGTGAAGAGCACAAGTTATATGGCGAATATATACGCCAAACAAATCTTAACGCCCTGGTTAAGAAGTTACCACCCAATATTAGTAGTAGTACTTAACAGCATTTTAACCGCTGGATTGCCGCAGTTAAGAACCGATTTAAGGTTAATAACGCTAACTACAACTATAAGCAACGCACACACTAGGCCATTAAAGGTCTTGTAAAAGAGAAGACAATTACCCAACTGGTTTATTACTGGCTAGGCACTAAAGATAAAGGTCCTTTACTATGGGATAAGTTTAAGACTATGGTCTAAGACTAGATTAGAAACCCTATAGTAAGACACTTTAACAACGCTATTATGTACTATATAGCTGTTATAAAAGAGAACTAGAGGTTTAACGTCTTCCTAGCCTATATGTATAACTTAAAGGACCTCTTCTTATATACCCCTTTTATTAATCCTAAGCAATAGGTAGACTTTTAGTTCTTATATCTTCTAGCCTACCTATAAGCAGAGCTCTTCCACCAGAACTTTACCCAACGGGTAAGAACCGCTAAGGACCTCTTTAATAAAATCCGCTATGTAGAGCAATTGCTTAATACCACAAAGCTCGCAGAAAACCGCGTAAGCAGCAGTGGCAAATCATTACATATAAAGCGCGGTCGCAGTACAGGCTCTATAGAGTTAGGTTTAGGGAACAGAACCTAAAAAGGGCAATGCTTTAAGTAAATATCTAGGGAGAACACCTAAAAGCTAGAGGGCTTAGGGGACCCCCTAGACGTCGGTGCTACGCATATAAGTTAAAAGAGACCTGCAGGTAACCACTATAAAGAACACTAGAAGCAAGCCAGTAAAGACAAGTTAGGCCAGCTTTTAGAAAACCTAAAGCCCTAGTAGCATATCTCTCTTAACTGCAACTAGGGCCTAACATAGAGGGAGAGAAGAAACGCATTGTGGTATACGTTACAATAAATACGCCCTAGGGTGAAGTCCGCCTATATTACTTATACAACAATAGGTGCTAAATCAACCTTATTAACCAAGATGTCGTCCGTAGGTTTAACCTGCCTATAAGCTATGCGCTATATTTACATAAACCTATTGCACGTTTCCTTAATAGCAACCAGATAATAATCTAGGATGCTTATAATCTAACAGTCACTACTAGCAACTCCTAGGGTATCCCTCACACTATTAGCCCCCAGACCTTTTAGGGTGGCTTATTTAATGGTTATAATATAGTTCTTAGATGGGATTGGCTCGCAGAAGCAGATCTATTAATTAGCTTTTAATCTGGATAATTTGTCTGGGGTACTTCGGACCCTAAACACCTCTAGATAGTCACCCTTAATGCGCTTCTAGTAGATATTAAGGCTAGCAAAACAGTCTATTTGCTATAGCCAGAAGATTCCCTTTTTACCCCAGTTACAAACACAATAGAAGACCTATTGTTACTGGCAGCGAGTACCCATGCAGACCCTCTGGACGTAGAGACACCAGTTATAAACATAATAGAGGACCTATTATTACTGGTAGTAAGTACCTATGGAGACCCTCTGGTGCTAGTATAGATTACCTTAACTTAGGGGGGAGGTAATTAAAACCCTAAAACTATTAAGTATACTGCAGTAGAGCTATATGCACTCTTAGTGCAAGCATACCTGTGAAACGCATGTCGGCCACACCCTTCTCTTCACTAGCTCCCAGAAGCACACTACCATGTAATAGTTGCCTTAACCTCTGTGGACCCCGGCCTGCTAGATATATATAAAGAGGAGATTAATGTCTTTTTTAATAAGCTAGCAAGTATACTACCTTAGAACTCTAAGTATGACTATATAATTAACTTAGAAGAAGGCAAGACACCACCGCAGATGCCTATCTATAACCTCTTATAGAAAGAGTTGCAGATCTTATAGAAGTACCTGGAGAGTGCTCTTAAGAAGGGCTAGATTAGGCCCAGTAAGTCGCCTACTAGAGCGCCCATCCTCTTTATACCGAAAGCAGAAGGTATAATGCGGCTATGTGTTAACTATAGACGCCTAAATAAGATTATAATTAAAAACTAGTACCCTCTACCGCTGGTTAGCAAACTCTTTAATAGGCTTAGCCATATAAAGATATTCACAAAGCTGGATCTTTGTAATGCGTACTATAGGATTTACATTAAAAAGGGAGATGAATGGAAGACTATATTTAAGACACGCTATGGTCACTTTAAGTACCTAGTAATGCCCTTCGGTTTTACTAATGTCCCTATAACTTTCTAGAGCTATATTTAAAAAGCTCTAGGGACCCTAGTGGATACTATCTACGTGGTTTACCTAGATGATATTTTTATCTACTTAAATAACAAGGATAAGCACGTCAAGCACGTTAAGTAGGTACTATAACAGCTCCGTGCTTAGAGCCTATACACTAAACTGTTAAAATGTATCTTTTATACTAAGAACGTTAAGTTCTTAGGCTTTATTATTACACCTAATAGTATTATAATGGATTCTGCCTATGTAAAAGCTATTAAGGAATGGCCTAAGCCTAAGTCCTATAGGGACATCCAGGTCTTCCTTGGCTTCGCTAACTTCTATAGGCGATTTATCTAGAACTACTCAGATACCGCATACCTCCTATATATACATCTTGCATAGGCATATCGCGACCCAATGTTAAATAGGGAGAAGAAGAAGCAGAAGCATAAGAAAGGGCCTACTAAATGGTATTAACCCTGGTCCTGGCCCAATAACGCTTAGTAGGCATTTTGTAAGCTATGCGCTGCGTTTACATAGGCTCCTCTACTTTGCCACTTTAACCCTAATCTATACCTAATGGTGATTACTAACGCTTCTAATTACGCCTATAGCAGTATACTTCTATAGCCTTTTGGGTAGGGAGATTAACTCCACTGGTACCCAATTGCTTATTATAGTTAGAAGCTTACTGGCCTAGAAGTGCGGTATAATACACATAATAAGGAACTACTCGCTATAGTGTAATACTTTAAGATATGGCGCTACTACCTTAAGCACGCCGCATATGTAATGCGCGTGCTCTGCAATTATAATAATCTTAGGTACTTTATAACTATAAAGAGCTTATCTACTTGCTAGGCCTAGTATGCTAAGAAACTGGCTAAGTTTAATTTTAAGATTAAATATAAGCTAGGTAAAGTAAATCCCGCTAACACACTATTTTAGCGCCCGGATTATGCTAAAGGCTTTAAAGATGGCAGTAAAAGGACAGTCCTTAATGCTATGCTACCTATATTGCAGCAAAAGTTGCGGGTTATAGGCCTTGTGGGCGGCCCTAGTGCTACTACACTAAACTAGTAAGTAGTATGCGTGCAGCATGCGAGCGACCCTTATGAACATGGCGCTGGCGAACTAAGGTGTCCTGCTATTCTCTTTAAGACCTTCTTAACTAGCCTAATGGCGTTTAACCCTAGGGAAGATCCCTTAGCCTAGGCAACAGTCCCCTATAATAACCTAGCAAGTTACCTGCATGTTACATGTTACTTCGCTAGCACTAAATTTGCGTAGAGTCTCGTGCTATAGCAAGAGGTAGTAGTAGCTGCCTTAGCTGAAACGGTGTTTATAGAATACCCCCCTAAGTTACTGGTTAATTTTATTCATAGAGTATAAGAAAGGGACGCTTTTATACACTCTATATATAATTAGCTAACCTAGGGATAGGTTCCTACTAGTAATAAGGTCTACACCCTTAATAATTAAGGACTCCTAAGGTAAAATAATAAGGTCTAGGTGCCAAATTGTATACTATTATAATAGGAGATCCTTAAGCGGAATTATAATAATCCTATAGGTGGCCACTATGGATTTAACTATACCTATAAGGTGATTGCGTAGAAGTATACTTAGGATGGCCTCACTAAAGATTTCCGCGAATACCTAGATAATTATAATGCCTGCTAATACTATAAATTGCGCCGTTATAAACCCTATAGCGAGCTGCAGCCTCTTTAGGTCCCTACCTAAGCCTAGCAATATTACTTACTTAACTTTATTACGGATCTCCCTAAGTCTAAGACTTCTAATAGTATAGAGTAAAACTCCGTCCTTATCCTTATAGACCGTTTTATAAAGCTAGTGCGCTACTATCTAGTATATAAGATAATTAATACTACGCAACTTATAGAACTCTTATTTAGAGTCTTTACGTAAATAGGGCCTCTAGATAATATTATCTTTAATAAGGGTAGCATATTTATAAGCAAATACTAGAGTACTATATACTACCATCTACGCGTTTAATATAAGCTTAGCACTGCATTCCACCCATAGACAGATAGTTAGACGGAACGTTAAAACTAGGAGCTTAAGGCATACCTACGTATATTTACAAACTAGGAATAGTTTAATTGGGCCTCCCTACTTAATAAAGCAGCCTTTGCCTATAACTTTAAGGTCTATACCATAACAAAGCGTTCCCCTATTAAGCTCGCCTATAGCTAGCTGCTAAATATCCTAGATAGAGTCCTAGACAGCATCTAAGATGCCTAGCAAGGTGGGGAGGGGTCCAAGTTAATAAATGTTAAACTTATAGAGACGCACCTATAGCGCCTACACCTTACATGTAAGGCAGCGGCAGTGTTAATAATGCACGCCTAACAGCTTTAGGTAAAATACTACAATTGTTACTATCTGGCTAAGTATTTTACCGTTGGTAAATGAGTCCTGCTTTCTTCCAAGAACATCTGTATAAAACGTCCCTATAAGAAGCTTAATAGCAAGTTTATGGGACCATTTTAGATCCTAAAGCATGTAGGACAGCAAGTATATAAGCTAGAGCTTTTACCTGCTATGGCACAGCTCCACCCAGTCTTTTATGTCTCCTTACTAGAGCCTTACAAGTCACACCCTAGGTTTTAACCCCTAGCAGTAAAAGAGCTTAAGGAAGGCAGCTGGGAAGTAGAAGTAATTATTGCCTACTAGGATTATGCTGGACAACTGTAGTACCTTATTAAATGGCTAGGATGGCCAAATAAGTATAACAAATGGAAATATAAAATAGAACTTAAGAATTATTAATAACTGCTGGATAAGTACTGTAAGCGGAATACCTTAGCCTTATAGCTAAAGTGTAGGTAAAAAGTAAGCGCCGCTACTAAGACATAACCTGCATAAAAGTGGAGTAGAGGATGTCCTAAGGGATTAAAGAACAAGCTGACGCTTGTAGTAAGAACTGCGGCATATATATAGGGTAAAACATAATTTATTAAGATCCTATATAAGCCACACTCTAATGCAACCTAGCTATGCCAGTAACTTGTAGGCGAGGCTACAGCATACGCTAACAACGAAGCTTGATTCAGAAAGCACCTTTTATAAACCTAGTCCGTCACTCCATGCCAGCTTAGTAGATTGTTATGTTAGAGAACAGGTCTACTTAACTAGGGTCTAAGACCTACTGGTGACCCACTGGCAGTAACCTATACCGACAACTTATATACTATTCTATGTATATGCTATGCAGATAACGCGCAAGGCTAAAGCATGGGTTAGTAGCAGATTTAACGGGCATATAGCCTTACCGTTTATAAATCTGGCTGCATATAAGTAACCTATAACCTACCCGCGAAGTATATACGGCGCTATGCTGGTATAGCGTAAGGCTAAAGCAGGGTTAGCGGCGGATTTAACAGGTATATAGCCTTACTGTCCATAAATCTGGCTGCATGTAAATAACCTGTAACCTACCCGCGAGGTACTAGCGACCTGCCTACATAAGCGAGCTTTGGAATATTTCTGGTCTACCAAATTTAGGCAACGGTATTAAGCTTTATGGGCTCTACCCGTTAAATAGACTAATTAGGATTTTTTATACCGGGCATATAAAATTACTACTGGCTTGGTTAAATGTGGGGGAGTCTTAGCAAGGCAAATCTAACTAATTAGACAACTTTGACCGCTGGTCGAAGTTCCTTAACATCTTTGCGCCGCGCATATGTACTACCTGTCCCTCTATGCGCAAAATTAAGACGCTCTTTCCCCTCTAAATTTTTTCCTTATTAAGGTTTTTTATGGGGTTTTATTAAGGCTTAAGCATATAAAGGATTGGGGACAATCCTTTTAAAGGGGGGGGGCATTGTTAGGTGAAACCTGAGTAGATAGTTATATAGCCGCAAGGTACAGGCGACCCTAGGGCAACTTAGGGGTGACTTGCCTGTGAGGCACGTGCAGGGCACGTGCCTAGGGAAACCCCTTCCTACCTCGTATACAGACTCCTCCTTTTCCCTTAAGGATTTGTCTGTATATACAATATACCCTATTGTTCCATTATTGAGCTCCCTATCCATATCCTTACCTTATAGGCGTCTAGTAAATGCTTTTTAAGTTCTTCTCTATAAATTCTTATTTACTTAATTCTCTTAGACGCTGCTAGTGCCTCTCTTTTAGGAATAATTGTAATAGAACCTTGTAGCAGGAACTACGGTAGGCTTGTTAATAGGCTGGGTATATAGGTATAAACAATAAGTCAATAACATAATAACAACTGGTAGAGTGGTTACCCAACAGATTAACTCTAATTGTATTCTAAGATTTACTATAAAGAGAGAACTATCTGGGTAGGGACTATAGTCCTTTAAATACACAACCTTACACTTAAGAAATCCCTTTGCTTTGTGAAGTATGTGTGCTCTATCTACTCTGTCTTATAGATTATATAGATTATATTACATGACCTTGGCTATTATTCCTTATTATATAGTTCCACCAGATCTATCTTGGACCGTGCCTATATTAACCAACTAGCTTCCACTAACTCCTCTCCTAGTAGTTATAATATTGTACTTAAGCTGTCTGTAATACTATCTCCCTCCTCTTTATCTTTGTCCTTAAAGATTCCTAATATCTCTAAGTTGTCTACTAGAGGTGTAATGTCTGTCTAATTAATCTGGTTAATATTCTTACTTATTATACCTTCTAAGGTTTCTAAATCCTCAGCCTCTTTTTCTATAACTTGTTGTTCTTATACTATTGCCGCAATACTATTACTTAGTAAGATTATGCCGTCTCTATATTCTTATTGTACAAAAGAGGGGTTAGTCTGCATTGCGTTAGTGAGCCCTTTATCTTAGCAACCCCTCTCCTGCTTAGAGTGCACTAAAGTAAATATTTAATTGTTTTATAATATTCGTTTTATCTCTAACGCTAAGTATACGCATCCTATGACTCTTAATAGTCTTTAAGTTCCCCTATTAATTTCCCTTAGGGTCTTATATTTAATCTACTGCTATAAAGCTTAACAATGAGCTTTTAAGCGCCTTAGGTGAAATTTGTTGTCTTTAAAATAAGGACTATACTTATGCTAAGAGAGTAAGGGAAGAGGAGCGTCAAGCCCTTAAAGCGCGTGCTTTGGCTTATGCCCATCTTTATTGTCTTAAGTAAGTTCATAAAAAGGTCCGTTCTAAGGAGTGGAAACTGGTTAAGTAGGGTTTATCTAAGCTAGGTAATGAGAGAGTAATGTCTTTAGAGAAGGAAACAGTTTTAAGTAATGTGGTAGTTGCTCCTCCTAAGTCCCCCTTAGGTAGTTCGTCCTTTAGTAATCCCTTTTTAATACTCCCTAACCTACTTTCTTCTAATATTTCTATACCTTTTCTATAGCGTTCTCTAGGTTGCTTAGTAGTTCCTAGGTAGTCTTACTATAGCCTATCTACTTTACTTTATACTATGTTTTATTATCTACATCCTTATAACCAATAATCTTTAAAACTTGCCATTTATCTTCTTCCTGTCCTCTGTATATGTCTGCCTTATAAACTAGTGGCTTAATATTTCTGTGTGCTGGCTTTAGCATTGCGATATACTGTATAGGGTAGATCTTTATTTTAGCTGGTAGTTTTAGCTTATATATAACCGATGAAATTTTCTGCGCAATTTTAAAAGGTCCTAGTCTAATATGGTCTATCTTCTTACTTAGTTGTTAACTCTTAAAATTTTTGTATAGTAGCCATACTTTATCTCCCTCCTTAAGATCTAGTCCCTTAGATCTCTTAGTATTATAGTACCTTTTCATTTACTCTTATACTAGTTTAGCTGTTTCTTTAAGGTCTACATAAAAATTCATTAAAGTCTTTATTCTTTCTTTTGCTATGCTACTTGTCTTCTTTACTTAATATAGTAATAATAATATTCTTGGCTTGTATCCATAATTCGCCTTAAATAGTAATGTCCCTATTCCTTCTTGTGGTGTTGCATTATATATAAACTATATAACTAGTAATAACGATACCCAATTATTCTATGCGTGATTAATATAGTGTCTTAAATACTATTCTAGTGTCTAGTTTAATCTTTCTGTCTATCTATCCGTCTGCGTATAATATGCTGTTAAGATTACTACGCGAACTCCTTATTTTGCCAGAAATACTTCCTAAAATACTGTTATAAATCTTAGATCTCTATCCAATATAATTTTGCCTAGTACTCCGTATCTTGCAAATACTTCCTTAATATAGACTTTAGCAACATCCTCTGCTAATATCTTCTCTATACATGCTATAAAGTATCCCCACTTTATAAGCTTATCCACTATTACTAAGATTGTGTTGTAATCTTGTCCTATAATAGGATCTCTTAATTTTAGTAACTTAATAATAAAGTCCTATAATATAACTTCCTATAGTCTTTCTGGTATTTTAATAGGTTGTAGCCATCTATACGGCTTATGCCTTATTAGTTTTTTTTTTTTAGCAATTTAGACATTCTTTTATAACTTGTCTCACTAGTCCCCAAATTCCTTAAATAATATACTCCTTTTAAAGTCTTAACACTAAGCCTATAGCTCTATTATATCCCTATATTATTCCCTTATAGAATTCACTAACAAATTCTCTTATAATAGATCTTGGAACATAAGTTGCTTCTCTATTTTTATACTGTTCTATATCTAGATCCTCTACCTATACTTCTTAGATCTTCTATATCTAATCACTCTTAGGTAATTTGTGGATCTGGCTTTCTTATATTGCTGCTATCTTGGGATAATTATACCTAATTAATCCGTCTTAATCCCTTCGCAATAAAGCCCCTAATGGCTTTTTATTATTTTATAGTTTAGCCTTTCTACTTAGAGTATCTACTTATGCATTGTCTGTACCTTTAGTATACTGAATTTCAAAATAGTATTCTATAAGCATTTCCGCCCATTTAACCTATCTTTGGTTGAGTTCCTTTATTATTAAGAATCCTATAAAGTTCTTGTTGGGAATGAGGCAAGAGGTCGTTATGTGACGCCGCGGCACTAGTGTGGCGAGAAGTTTTAGGCTCCTCGCCCTTCCTCATTCCAATAAAGAGAGGATATACAATAATAACATTATACTAGCTACAAACTGTAACTACGTAATATTACCTTGTGTTACTAATACTGATTAGTGGTTAACTTTAATGTTATACCATAGAACAGCTAGGTATTCCACCAAGAAGAGACGAGCTACTATACCAGTGCTACTTGTGCTAGAGGAAGCTGTCTTTTAAGGTCAGAACTGGTCCTAAACCTTAAATAGAACTCTTCTACAAATCTAAGGATCTAAAGGCTAGAACTAGTCCTAAGCCTTTTCTAGATTATAGATTCTTGCGTTTATTATGCAGAATAATACGCTTTATAAGTCTTTATAATTTAAGGCTAGAACTAGTTCTGAGCCCTATAATTGTAAATATACGTCATAAACGTATACCAAACAACAAACGCGTACTAAATAACAATCCCTACCCCAATAACACTTCCCTCCCCCTAAAAATATAGCTATGCCTACCTTAAACAACTAGGAAAACTCCTTACTACTAGGGGTAGCTTTATACATAAAACTTATTAATAAAAATTAGGACGAATTTACCATTAATATAATAACTTGTACTATAAAACAAGTTAATAGCTTTCTCCTATACCATATTATATTCTACTAAAGTAGACATTATACCAATTTATAGCTATAGGAATATTTTAGGGAGGATTTTATAGGATAGACCGCCAACACCTAGGCACTTAGCAATGTTAATATTATTTGGGATTTTTAAGACTTCCTTTATAGGAATAGGGTATATATTACTAAAAATAGCAACCCAATTACTAGTAATATTTAGGCCGTTATTATTGGTATAGAAGAACCAGTATAGATAGAAGCTAAAATTATATATTAACTACAGAAACCTAAAACCAACCCATATTCTTTAGAAGGCAACTTTAATTTGGAATAAAACCCCTAGAACGCTACTATCCTACCTAAAGGTGCTCTCCTACCTAGAGGTGCTCTCCTACCTAGAGGTACTCTTTCTCTACCTCCGCCGCCTTTAGCTCCTCTACTCCAGCTAACCGGTAAGCCTCTACTATAAGAAGTTACGAATCTAATAAAGGTATATTTAGACAAGGAGAAGAAGTTTAGAGGAGAACTATATAATATACTTAGAACAAAATTACAGGTCTTTTATAACTGCTATAGTAAGGTTAGAATCTAATGCCACTAGTTTTATTATACTTTCTTAGTTATATTAAAGGGACAGGCGGCAACATTTTATTATAACTATATTGTGGGTAGAAACTATAGCTTTAATATAATACTTTAGCTTACCAGAGCCCACTTTAAAACTAATAAGAATTGCTAGCTTTATATATCTAAATAGCAGGAGACTATATTCTAAAGAGTTATTACTTCTAACTTAATAAAGACTTATTTAGAGTGCCTTTAACTACTCTTTAATAAACTCTAGAAAATCTAATATAGTCTTACCAAAACTTACTAAAATAAAAATAGCCTAAGGGACTAGGTTATCTTAGCCTACTATAGCGTTCCTAAGTGTAATTTGGCGCTATATAAACCTATAGATATATTTAAAGGAGTATATGCCGAGCTATGCTCTGCTATAGGTACTATAATATAAATACAAGAATCTTAATAGTTCTATACTAAAAACCCTACCTAACTAAGTATTTCTAACTAATATAATTATAACTAAACTAACTAAATATATGGTGGCTGTGGTAGGGAATATAGTAAAGGGTATAATTAACATTAACTATAAGGCAATTATGGAGGTCCTTATAGAGGTTTATTTTAAAGTAATTACTAAAAGAAGTACTATATTTATAAGAAGCCAAATTGCTAGTTAACTAGACACTCCCTTAATAAGTAAAAGGAGGCATATAATAAGTTCCGTTAGAGTGTAAGAAACATTAGAAATTATAAGGTTACTATAGCCTACTTTTAAAGCTTCCTGGTTCAATATAAAGCAATAAAAGATCTTAAGGGTAAGGTTAATAAGACTAAACAGCTCCTTATAGATATAGAAATTAAGGACTACTTACCTAACTAATACTTTACTAAGTATGGTGAGGTAAATAGGATATAAACCATTGCTATTCTTAATAACCAATCTACACTCTACTCTATTATAAAGTTAGATATCTTTAATAAGCCAAGGGAGAGTTCTACGTTCTCCTTTAATAACAGATACTCAGTGAACGTCTTCTATGGTATTATGCCAGATACTAAAGCCATAGGAGTATCTACAGCAGAAGAACCTCAAGTTCAAGCCCTTTAGCAGCTTAATAGCTCTGTTTAGATTAACCATTTAACAGCAGGCCAATATACAATTTATTTTAGCAAGGGTACTATAATCTCTCTTAGCACAATTAGGGTTTAAACCCCCTTAGGGTATATTACTTTTTATATTATTCCTACAAACACCTTATTTCTATTTTATATTAAAGATATAGACAAATTAGGTGTTAAGCTTAATAACCTTAAGAATATACTTATTTAAGGAGATAATTGGGTACCTATTATACGCAAGTAGGGTCACCCCTAGTTGCTCCTTTATTAACTAAAAAAGAGTATTACTTAGAGCTACTTAACTAAGTTAGAGTTACACTAACTACACCATTATTTTAGCCACCTATCTATTTATTAATTACTTAGGGTTCTTTAACAAGCAGGCTATAAAGTTAAGGTTAAGGCAATTAAGCATCTTATAAAATACTACTATTACTACTAAATAAACCAGAAGTCCCCTAGCTAATTTAAGTTCACCCTTAAAGATAACTATAACTTTAACTTCTGTATTATTATTAACGTTATATATCTTAGCGGCAAGCTAGTACTCTAAGTTATTAACTTTTTAACTTCCTTCTAAGCCGCATAATTCTTAAAGGATATATTAGCTAGGAATATATAGGATACTCTTTAATTATACTAGATTAATGTCTACCTAGGACCCCCTAACTAAATTATCTATAATATAGGAAAGAACTTCTTATCTATAGAGTTTTAATAATAAATAAAGGCAATAGCAATTAAGGTTAAGGAAGTTCCTATTAAGGCACATAATAGCATTAAAAAAGTGGAGCAATATTACATGCCATTACGCCACATATATAAAATTATCTCTTTAGAACTAGAGGATGCTAGTAAAAAACTTACTTTACAAATAGCTGTTAAAGTCATTAATAATTCCGCTGGCCTAGATGGACTTATACCCACATTACTAGTCTTTAGCGCTTACCCTTAAATAACTAATAATTCTCCGCTATCTCCCTCTATTATGCAATAAGCTAAGGCTATTTACAAGGCAATAAAGAAGGTATAACGTCTCTATGCTACACGCTAGGTTAACAATATACTAGGAATAAGAAATGGCCTAAATACCTTAACTATACTCAATCTACCACTCCAGTCTAAGGTACGCGTATAGCGTAAAAAGGGAGGATGGTTAGGCCCACATCAACTTATTGCAATTAATGGTTAAACTTATACTATTTAAATGCCTTATAGACCCACTTAATTCCATTTAACCGTTATTAAGCCTTACTATAAAGATAACAGTTTTAAGCCTTTATAAGATACCCTAAAAGATACCCTAAAGGAGAACCACAATTAATATACTCTAGAAGATGACTATAATCCTAATACAATTGTAGTAAACATGCCGCAACTATAACGCGGTAAAGGTTACCTAAAGGGATCACAAAATCACCAATATCTTATTAATTTTAAAGAGCAATTCATTACCGCTATTAAGAATGGAATTAAGTTATTAATAGCATTTATAACAACCAAGGAGAAGGCTAACTTTAAGCTTACAAAATAGCTCTAAAAGGAAGATTATATTATAACTTTTAGAGCTCCTTTCCAAGCATCTAATAAGTAGGAGATTAACGGTCTTATTATAAGAGAAGTCTTTAAATTTAAGAAGTATAACCCTACTAAGTTTAATAAAGTTTATATCTTTAAGTTAAGAATAGTTAATAAGATTAAAGGTAAAACTACTAATACCCTATTTAAGAAATCAAGGCTTATTATCTAAGGTTATAATAATAATAGTAAGGAGGTAATTCTTATATAATCTCCCATAATTCAACAAGCTAGTTAGTAAGTTATTATTATACTAGCTCCCTCCTTAATAAAGAATGGAATAGTGGTCTATTTGCAAGATATTACTTAGGCCTATACCCAATTAGAGACGCACCTTTAGCGCTTAATATTAGCATACCTTTTAGAGTAAATTTGTTACTAATATCCCAAAGATACAATTATGGTTATACTTAAGCTATTATATAGAATCGCAGAGGCAGGAACCTATTAGTGGGCTACCTATAACAAGCACTACAAAGAGAAGCTTTTAATAACTACTTCTATATTTAACCCATGCTTCCTAATTACAACTATAGGAACTCCATTTAGAATCATTAGCATATAAACTAATAATATAATTATCTTAGGAGACAACCAATTCTCAGCTCTTAAAGAAGATAAGTTAGTAAAGGCAAATCTTATGGTAAAGCTAAAGGAAAAGCTTAATTTAATAATACTATTACTTTTTAATAAATGCACCCTCTTCCTAAACAAGGATTCTATTGCTTTATACTAGAAGGGTTAAGGTAAGAAGATTAACATTATTAATGCTAATTCCTTAAAGCAAGGATACATGGAGTAACGCGCTTATAAAGCTTATATTGCTTCTATCTATTAACCTAAGGCTTTATTTAATCTTTTTATTGCCGCCTAATACTAGGAACTAACTAAGGACAACATTCTTACCCTAAATAAATGTCTTTCCTAGCAAATAAACCATCTTAATTAGGGACTACTCTATATGCCTATTAATCTTGCTACCGCCAAGCTCTTTATATTTATTAATAGATTATTTATAAATAATAAAGATTTTAGCTCCTAGTTAGGATATAAGATTATTATTATAAATAAATTTACTAGAGAGAATAACTTTATAATCTATAGCAATCTTATCTATTAGAGCTTAACTAAGAGTAAGCGTGTTACTTAAAGCGTTCTAGCGTTAGAGATATACAGAATAGTTAGTAGAGTTAATATAGTAATTGCAATTAGAACTACCCTAAAGATAATTATAGATTAACTTAAACTTCCTGTTATCCCTATAATCATATACACCGATTTATACTACCTCTATAAGTGCTTAGTTAAGCTTAGTACTCTAAAGGAGAAGCGCCTTATAATTAATATTATGGCACTTTATTAATCCTATAAACGGCAAAAACTCTTTAAGATTTAATGGATTAATGGTTAAAACAACCTAGTAGATGTAATAACAAAGGTAAACCTAAACAAGGCTCTAGAAACGTTTATTAATATAAACACTTTATATGTATAAGTTAAAGGATAGGTTAAAAGGGAGTAAAAGTATAGTATTCTGCAGACCCTAATTTCAATTAGCCAATTAGGATTTTCCATACCCAGCATGGAAAATCGCTATTAGCTCGCTTATAACTAGCGCCTTGGCGGCCCTAATATAATATCTACCTATAACTTTAAGCAAGAAAGCACTATGTGCTAAGAGGCAAATTTTAGGACAGCGAGACTTATATTATAATGGCAATAGTAAGTAAGGAGGATTGATATTTGTTACGCTAGTTAAGCAGTATTTGTATATAGATGGCAACTATAAAGAAAAGTTGCTAGTGTTGGGAATAAGGCAAGCGGTTGTTACGTGACGCCGCAGCACTAGCGTGGCGAGGAGTCTTAGGCTCCTTGCCCTTCCTTATTCCAATAAAGAGAGAATATATAATAATAACATTATACTAGCTATAAACTGTAACTACGTAATATTACCTTGTGTTACCAACAGTTCTTATAGTCCATCTTAACTATAAATGGTTTCTCTATACCTTATAAGAATGCTCTCTATTCCTTAAGTGCTGTAACTATACCTAATAACTCCTTATTATAGATGTTATAGTTTAGTTCTAGTAGTGTTATCTTTTAACCATAATACACTACTGGATGCTATATGTCCTAATGCTTTTATAGCAAACATGCTCCTAGTGCGAAGTCTAATACATCTGTCTTAATAACCATCTCTAGCTTTGGTTAATAGATCTTAAGGATTGGTTCCTCGGTGAACAACTCTTTAAGTTCCTTAAACAACTTCCTTTATTCTATTCCCTATACCCACAGTTCCTCTTTCTTTATTAATTATATAAATGGCTTAATGCTTTTTAACCACTATACTATAAACCTCCTATAGTAGTTGCAAAACCCTAGAAATAATCTTAACTATATAACATTCTCTAGTTCTTACTAACTTACTATAGCTTCAATTTTCTTTAGGTCCATACTAATTTTTCCTAGTTTAATAATAATAATTATTCATTGCTTAACGTCCGATTCGGATCCCTATTGGGCCTACGCGGACTACTCCTTATTTACATATGGGGAGAAAACTCTATTTGAGAAAATAAGAAAACCCCGTGATCTATCTCCCCGCCTTTTAGGACTTGTATACAGGGCACCTACGAGTCACCTATAGTGCTCTACTACCTTACTTTATGGTACCCTAAGGTCACTCTATAGTTTATTTAGGCGTGTCTTAATATACTTTATAACATTAGAGTTACGCTCCCTTTACACCCTTTATATTGCAGCGGCATTAATATATAATTGTAGAGGGGGGATATTAGCTTCCTTCTTAAGTAGTGCTGTGGCTGTTTGCTTATACCCGCCTGTTATACTCCAGAGACAAGCTATTTGGACCTTTTAAAGTGGTTTAAGGAGTGATTTAGGGGGGCCTTTTTTAGATTCTTCTATGGCCCAAATACTGGATCTATACGTTATGGTTAGCCGGACAACTGCTATATATAGTAGGCGTAACCTCTAGAAGTATAGACCCTATATAGAATTAACAATCCTAGATATTATAATATACTGTGCTTAGCCCTTATAGGCCGCTTATAATATATGTGTGCTTTACTAGAGCTTACTATCTACCCATACTCCTAATACTCTTAGGCCTTAAACTGGTTAACCCCTAAAGCCTTAAATATAAATTGTATACTGGAGATCTATAGATTAGTTACATTTTCTTATAAAGTGGATTAGCTGGTATTTCTCTAGTAAGAATTGGACTCTATATTATCTTGCCCATTCTATATAGGTGTTATAGGCTTTCTCTAGTGTTCTATAATTCTCTGCGGCTATTAGGCCGTATGTAATTAGGTTTATATTATTAATAAAGCCTATCCCCTAGGTCGCCCCTTTCTTAAAGGAGTTAAGTAGGTTGCTTACAAAGAAAAGGAAGAGTATAGGTAAGAGGGGTAATTCTTATAGTATTCCTGTTGTGACTGCAATAGGGGGGCTTTGGTATCTGCTAAAGACTAGTAATGTTTCTTTCTGGCCTATAAACCCTTAAACAAATTATATAATCTATTCTAGAAAGCCCTTTGCCCTAAGGATGTATAGGAGGCGCTTATAGGGTATGTTATTATAGGCACTACTAATATTTAAGCTAAGTATTAATACTATGAAGTCCCTTTACATTACCCATGTAGACTTAATGGTGGTAGCGAGTAGCGTAAGTGCTAATAGTGTTAAGCGGTTCTTTCTTACCCCTATTTAACTTTATAGTAATAGGGTATGTTCCTTGGCCGTATCTACTATACGGTCCGCTATTACCCTTTTTAAGATTTTGCTAAGGGTGTTTTCTAAGGCAATAGGGTAGTAGCTTCCTAGGATTAAGTAATCTACTTTACCTTCTTTTTATAGGATAATTATTGTTATGGATCTTCTGAGTTATAGGTAGTAGCCTATAGTAAAGCATGCTTTAGCTATATCTGCAAGCTAAGGTGCTATAAGTGGTCCATAGGTTTTTAAGGCCTTATTTAGAATTCCATCTGGTCCTAGTGCTATATTATTTAAAAGGCGGCTAATGGTTCTGGCCATTTCCTCTATTATTATGTCGCTGTTAACCCGTAGGCGAGTTACTAGTATTTTACCTATAATGTTACTAAGGTCTGCTGGAGCCGGTTAGGGGAAGAACCTTTTTATAAGGATCTTTGCCTTTTTATTATTGTTATTAGTGGCCTATATTTCCCCTACTCTTTATAGGGGTGGTAGGTGTAAGTCTTCTACTAGGCGCCCTGCCTTTTTCTTTAACTATTTTGCGATGGCCCAAAGGCCCTTGTTATGGGGGAGGCTTGGGTTAAAAGTATACTTATTTATAAACTATCTCCAGTTGTTCCTTGCTTCTTTTTTTAGGGTACTCTTTAACCAGTTTCTTGTATCTTTGTATTATCTTTTATCTTTAGGGTTGTAGCTACTTATGTATTTCCTTCTTACTTATTGTTAGCTAGCAATAAGAACCGCGTATTATATAGACCACGCGTGTCGCGTATAGGGGCCCGGTTTTAAGACCGGGCAGTGCTCTTCTAGTCTATTTTTAATTGCTGCCTGGATCCTTTCTAGTCTTTGGTTAATTTCCTTAGGGGTAGCTAATAAGCCTTGCTTGTTTGGTATTAGGTAGATTTCTTCTAGGTCTTAAAGTTATTGTTTAACTATACTAAGGAAACTGTCTGTCTTAAGCTTCCTTATTGCGTATCTTTTACTATTTGGTTGCGCCTTAATATCCAGATCTAGTTATATCTGGATAGGGATATAGTCTAAGGCAAGTGCCTATTTTTCTTTAGGGTTGCACCTTTTGAGTCTTTGGTATAGGCCTTTGTCCATAAATATAAGGTTAATTGTACTTCTGGCGGTGCCTTATTGCCATATAATTACTCCTAGGGGGGTGGCTAGCTTAAGGCCCCAGATGTCTATAGCTCTTAGTAGGCACTCTACCTATTAGTTAGCAGCAACATAAATACCTCCCTACTATAGGTAGTAGAGGTTTATATCTCCTAATAGAATAAACTCTATGCCTTTAGTTTTTAGTAAGCTTATTACTAATATAATATTCTCTGTTTATAGGATGCCTTTAACCCTAGGGTTATATATATTAATAATTTATACCGGTCCCCTATATATCTAGATTGTTATAACTGCAATATCTAGGTTAATTGCCTGCTATAACCATAAGGACAGGCTAATAGCCTTACTAATTATAAAGCACACACGTATGGCTGCTTTTGGTTCGTACAGAAGCTAAAATCCTTAGGGGCAGTATGTTAATTATATATAGGTATTATAATACAGCTCTTGTATAGTAAGGATATAGTATTTCTCTAGGTCTAGACTGTCTAGTAGGGGCCTTGCAAGACGGTGGTTTGTATTGCCGCAGTTATACTATATAATGGATAGGTGGCGGACCCCTAGCGAGGGTCCTTTGTCTCTTCTTTATTCCTTACTTCTTCTATTTCCACTTTCTCTAGGATATTTAGAACTTCTATCTCTTATGTCTACACCCTGGTCGCTACTTATTTTATATAGAGCTTTCCATTCCCGTATCTTATGTTCCTACTAGCGCTTCTATGTCTAAATCTATTATTATCTCTGGTTCTTCCCCTAATCTTACTAGTCGGCTGTATGCCCTTTATGGGTCGGCTGCAAATATTATATTTGCCGCGTTAAGTCTAATTCTTAATTGTCCTAGTCTTAAGCTTGCTGTAGATATCCATAGGGGTCTTCCTACGGGGCGTCCTCTCCCTTATATACCCTATAACCCTTGTGTCCCCTATAACCCTTATGTCCCTGTTCGGTCTGGTAATATCACGCGGCGCCGCTTCTGGCCCGTTAAGGCTTAGGATGGCTAGCCTAGCCCCCTATTACTAAAGGTAGAAAACGCTAGGAAGGCACCTGCGTCCCCCTAGCTTATTGCCTGTTATTTCCATTCGTATAACCTAGCGTGCAGTTATTCCCGCAGCTGTTGAGCCCTTGCCTTCCGTCTCCTGTATTTAATACAGTCTTCTCTCTCCCACGCCTTGTGTGTGCTTCGGTGGCAGTTTGCGCATTTTGTTTGGTCTTGGTTTAAGCAGTGTCTTGTGTTATGGGGGCCTGTATAGTGGCCGCAGCACACCTGTGCTGCGCATGTGGTTTAGGTATGTCCCCATTATACGCAGCAATAGCATCGTTCTAGGCGTAGTCTGTGGTTGTAGAGTCTTGTGTTGTATATAAGGCCATTTATGATTATTCCTTTTTGGATAAGGAGTTTTTGCATTCCTGGTGTATATGTGCTGACGATGAGGGAGCCATGCGTTCGTCCGGCGTCTCCCTGGCGAGTCTCTGGCGACCATCGTGTCCTCTCGTTGTTCTCGTTGTATGCTTGGTTTGCATTTTCCTGTCGTCCTAGTTTAATAATAAATCCAATAAAATCGGTCTTCCTTATAAAGAACTCGCATTTCTCAATTACTACTAGCATCTATTCCTCTTATAGTCTCTTTAAAACCCACTTAACATATTCCTTATATTCTCCCTCACTTTCTAAGTAGATAATAATATTATTAAGGTATACTATAATAAACTCATTAAGGTGTTCTCCTAATGCACTATTAATTTGCTTTTAGAACATTACTGATACGTTTATAAGCCCAAATTGTATAACTAATAGCTTATATAGTTCTTCTTTTAACCTAAAAGCTACCTTCCATTTATTGCCTTGCTTAATCCTAATCTAATAGTACGCCTATCTCAGATATATCTTTATAAAGATCTTCGCGTTACCTATCCTATCTTAGGTTTCGCTAATTAAGGGTAAAGGATACCTATCCTTTCTAGTAATGCTATTTAACTATCTATAATCTATATACATCCTAAGTTTTCCATTTTTCTTTAAAATAAACAGTACTAGATATCCTGCTAATAACTGTAACGATCTAATATATCCCTTTTATAAGTTCTCCTAGACAAACTCCTTAAGCGCTACTAACTCTATTTTAGTAAGCTTATAAATTAGAAAGAACTTTAGACTTATTTCTAGTTCTAATTCTATCTTATAATCCTATACTGTATACTCTAACAGCTTTTTACTTTTTAGTAACCATAACTTTTTACTATATTTATAGTATCTCTTTGGTATATAACTTAAGCCTTGCTTAGTCTCTTTATATATCGCTCCAACTTAGTACTATACCAACTTAGTTTACTGTCGCACTTTATACTGTTAAGTATCTCTAATATTAACCTAACCTATAACCTAATTAATCTTTAGATTGTATTCCTGTAATTAAGGCATTTTTAGTATCACCTTATCTTTTCCTAATAGTAAGATATTAAAAGATATTCTAACTGGTCTCCCTTTAATAGTTAACTAAATAGGTCCTGTTTTAAGATTAATAATGCCTCCTCTATAGGCTATTTAATCTCCTAAAATCGTTATAAGTAGATATAGGTATTCCTTTTATCTGTGTGGTAACCCTATCCTTTTTACTGCTACTGGTGATATATAGTTCCTTATTACTTTACTGTCTACTAATGCTTTAAACTGCTAATCTTGCTATTTAACTTTTAAATTTAGGTATTATCTTTAAATTTCTTTAGGGTCTAAGGCTTTACTACTAGTTCCCTCTGGTTCTATAGGCCTCCCCTTTTCCTAACTATTAGCTGCTAGATCCTACTTATACTTAGTCCAACTTTAGCTAATACTTAGTTTATTTCTTTTCCTCTATGTGCTATAGACAAGTGTTCTCTAGGCAGTCCCACCACTATTATCCATTTAGGTATTCTTCCATAAGGAATCTTTTAGGTTAAAGTCTTAGGTCCCCTTAACTCTATACTTCTACTAGGTGCCATCTATATATATATTTAGTGTCCCTAAACCGTTTCTTTTCTAGTGCCTAATATATCCTTACTAGGTATTTCTGGTTCCTATCTTTTAGTGCTTTATATATATTGCATATATTATCCACATAAGCTATTTATAATAACGTATAATACGCTAGGTGACTTAGGTTAACTCTTAGCTTATCTTTATCCTTAAGTTTAAACCTATACCTGGTTAACCTAACCACTAGTATCTCTACTACAGGTATTAAGATTTGCTAACTACTTCTTTAGTCCCTAGATCCTTCTTCTAGGTTCCTTAATATTATAATTAATGCTCCTTTAATATAACTTATACGTTTTTCTGTAATAGGTTGGTCTTAGACTACCTTCTTATTTAGCTATATATAAAAGTCTTCCTATTTATTATTATGTTATTGCCTATACCACTTTCTATATAACTAGTTTAGTGTATATAGTTTGTCTATAAGAAAGTACCTTATTATTACTACATTGTAATATTCTTTAGTATGTCTTTCTTTAAATCTAACTAGAATATTTAGATCCTCTTCTTGTTCTAGTTTATTTAACCATTTTACTTTAGGTGTCCCTGTACTAGGCCTATTAGTAACTCTTTATATAGGTGCTCTATCCCTTATATAACCTGGCATTACTAACCTTTTATCTAGCTTTTGCTCTTGCTATATAATAATTCTTTGCCTAAACTTATTTATAGTCTCTTATTTTCTGCGTCTTATAGCTAGATTCTTAAAGTTATCTTACTTTCTAATTCTAGTATTAACTTTTTAATCTTTAGGCTAAACACTGTGTTTACCTAGAATTGCTATAGTCCTTATTTATTTGTTAAAATCTTAGCTTTCCACTAATATTCTTATTTATTCTCTAAACTTATAGTTCTTAAACTTGCGTCCTATACTTATTTATTTATTATTAAACTAAGTTACTGCTCTTTCCTATTAGTTTTTGTCTATTGTGGGCTCTTAAGCTATCTTTATTATATCTTATAAGTCTAAAGCCTTCCTTATCTCTTCTTAAGAATCTTAAACCTGTGGCCTTTTACCTTTTATAAGTAGTGAGCTAGCACTAGTAGTTGTCTACTTACTTAATTATCTCTAAATATTACTCCTTCTATTTTATAAAGTAATAGAAATTGTATCCAACGGTGTTATAATACCTATTACTAATCCGCGTTCTATAGTGGTTTTAGTCTCTGCTTCTATTACGTTATTAAGGTTTAAGTGCTCCTAGTTAGCCTCCCTTTTGCCCTTATTACTATTAATTAATAAGTACTCTAACTCTATTATTATTGTTGCTAATCTTTATTTGTATATTGCTTTAATATCTTAATCTAGCTTATAGAGTTAATCTTATTCTTTATTTAACTCTCTAGTTCCTTTAAGTCTTTTTAACTCTAGCTCTTATAGCTAATAGCTTGCGCTATACTTAGTGTCCTTATAAATTTAGTATATGTTATTATAACAAAATATAAAGTGTTTAATTAAACACTCCTTAGTCCTATATAACATTCCTATATCCGCGTTATTGTACTCTAATAACCTGGTGCTCTTTACTATATAGTTGCTCTAACTACTTTTATAGTCTCTAGCAAAATAATCTTATTTTCCACAATTTATATAAGCTTTATCTTTAAACTATTTTTCTTGTTATAGAGTCCGCCTAAACGTCTTCTACTACTAAGATCCCTAGTTTAGCCTCTACTTCTTAATTCTGTAATTACTTAATCCTTAACCTTTAGGTTTTTATAGTTTCTTTATCTATCTCTTAAATTCTTTAGTACCGCTTAGGTCCATTAGCTCTGCGCCATTCTATAGTTTTTAGCTCTATATTTACTAATATATATTCTGCACCTTATATAACTATAAAACTTTATCTTACCCTTTCTTAGCTTATTCCCTTTAATAGATCCTATTATTAATCTTTATTAATTAATCTATTAAGTTTTATAGACTTTTCGCATCTTCTATTAGGATAGTTATATCCTAGACTTTAGCCTTAAGTCCCTATTTATACTATGCCATAAGCGCCTTATTATTCCACTTAACCTATATTATAAGTATCTAAAACTATATTGTGTACTTAATTGCTAAAGAATGTTATACCAAGTTTTAAAGCTTTTGTTCCACTATAGTTAATACTTTTAGGTCTCTAAATATTTGTATTAGTCTCTCCGCAAACCTATTCTAACTAGTAAATATAAATTATATGTTTTAATTAGTAGTTATTATACCGCTAACTTATATTTTTATAAGGTAAGGTTTAAACTATTTTAGTGCTCTTCCTGTTAAGAACAATTCTGCATACACTACTTAATCTATAGGTGTTACCAACTTTGCTCCTTCCTATATAACCTTAAAGTGTATTTGCGTAAGGAATCCTTTAAGTTTTAACCTTTCTCTTAAAAATTGTTTAATTAATAGTAGCTTAACCTTTACTATACCAATTCCATTAATGCGTTCCTTAAGTATCCTATTATTATCTAATAAGTGATTAACCATTTCCTGTAACTGACCTCTTATAATTAACTGAGAATCTGTATCTACTATACTGGTGTCTCCCGATCCTAAGGTAGTTGCTACCGTTAATGGCATTGTAACTGGTGCTTTGGGTAGCATGTTATTTAACTTCTCTTATGTTTTAATACTGTAACCTTGGTAGTAAATATGTAACGGAACCTTGTAGCAGGAACTATAGTGGGCTCATTAATGGGCTAAGTATATAGGTATAAATAATAAGTCAACAACGTAATAACAACTGGTGGAGTGGTTACCTAATAGATTAACTTTAATTGTATTCTAAGATTTACTATAAAGAGAGAACTATCTGGGTAGGGACTATAGTCCTTTAAATACACAACCTTACGCCTAAGAAATCCCTTCGCTTTGTAAAGTATGTGTGCTCTATCTACTCTGTCTTACAGATTATACAGATTACACAGATTATATAGATTACATTATATAACCTTGCCTACTATTCCTCATTATATAGTTCCACTGGATCCATCCTGGACCGTGCCTATATTAACCAACTAGCTTCCGCCAACTCCTCTCCTAGTAGTTATAACATCGTACTTAAGCTGTCCGTAACAATAATGTCTTTAATATTTTAGGGGTTATTTGCTTTTACCCCAAACAGTGCTTTATAAGGGGTCATTTTTATACTATTATAGATGCTTATATTATATATATATTGCGCTAAAGCTAACTACAATAGCTAATTATCCTATTAATAATTAATATAGCAGCGGAGGTAGTGTTCTAATAACGTATTTAGACGCTCTATTTACCTATCTATTTACAAGTAAAAGGTAGTACTTATCTTGTACTATATTTTTAATAAAAGACAGAATAAAAACCAAAATACGCTATTAAATACGGTACCTCTATTAGATATAATTCCCCTTAGCTTGCTAAATAAGAGCTACTACTCTAAAAATAGGTCTGCCAGTTCTACTACTATAATCATTATTATAACAGCAAAATACCCTAAAAACTTTGTATATCTGTTAATAATTACTAAGATAGCGTTAGCAACCTCTCTTATTTTTATTTTAGTAGGGGGTAAGCCTATTATAAAAATTATTATTAATTCTAATATAGGCCCTTATAGAATAGGAAGTACTAATAACTTGCTATAGGGGTAATACCTAGATATCTATACCCTTTAGCACGTATTACATCTTAATATATAGTCCTTAACTTCGTTAGATATTCTATCCTAAAAGTATTTCCTTTAAACGGCCTTAAGGATTCTATTAGCACTATAGTAACCCCTAAAAGGATTATTATAGAAGACCTTTAAAATTTTGTCTTAAACCGCTTAGTCCCTTAGGATATATATAGCACTATTAAAGTGTAATAGACCCTTTTAGTCTTGCTACTATAGCTTTTTAGTAACTCTAGCCAAGTTAGTCTCCATTATATCTTTCTACCTCTCCCTAGCAATAAAGGCGTCCCTCTATTATACTTAAAGAAGAAGATCTAGAAAGGTTTTATATAGATCACTTATTTCTATTCCGCCTACCACTATTATAGACCCTAAGTATAGCATAAGACGTTTTAAACCATTAGTGCCAGCAGATTCTCCTACTATTATATAGTATGCCACGCTATAGATAAGCATCTTGCCTATCCCCTCTAGATCTAGAAACTTATAGCTAATACACCATTAAGTTAAAGGTGCTGTAATATCTCTAGTATATCCCGTAGAATTCTTACTAATTTTAGAGTACGCCGACTTTATAATATCTGCTTAGTCTATAACCTAGTCTATAACTATATCCTACAGCTTTATTATTATGGTGCTTTACAGCTATATTACTAGGACCTCTATTCTACCGCAAAATTCTATAGTTCTAGGGAAAGATTCTTCTTTTTTTTTAAAGCAAATTTTGCAATATAGGGATTATTTCCCCTATGCTGTCCTAGATCTTCTCTATTTTATAATCTAAATATCTTAACAACCTATTAGTGGAATTTATCTTTCCTAGGCAGTATATAATTTTAAAGTTATACTATAATAGTGCCTTTACCCATCTAGCTTATTAACTACTTAACACCTTTATAATTATAAAGTATTATAGGTTGTTATAGTCTATAAGGACTTTAATAGGATAATTACTTCCTATATAATAATGTCGCCAGTGCTTTATTACTGTAACTATTATAAGCAGCTCCTAGTTATGTATTATATAATACTATTCTATAGTGTTACGGACAGCTTAAGTACAATGTTACAACTACTTAGAGAAGAGTTGGAGGAAGCTAGTTGGTTAATATAGGCACGGTCCAGGATGGATCCGGTGGAACCATGTAACAAGGAATGGTAGCTAAGGTTACGTAATGTAATCTATGTAATCTGTGTAATCTATGTAATCTGTAGGACAGAGCAGATAGAGCAGACAGAGCAGATAGAGCGAAGGGATTTCTTAGGCATAAGGTTGTGTATTTAAAGGACCACAGTCCCTACCCAGGTAGTTCTCTCTTTGTAGTAAATCTTAGAATATAATTAGAGTTAATCTGTTAGGCAACCACTCCACCAGTTATTATTATATTGTTAATTTGTTCTTACCTATATACCCAGCCCAATAATAGGACCTACCGTAGTTCCTGCTATAAGGTTCCGTTACACATTCACTACCAAGGTTACGGTATTAAATAAGATTAAATAATATGCCACCCAAAGCACTAGTCGCAACGACATTAACGGTAGCTATAACCTTAGGGCTAGGTAATACCAGTATAGATAATAGGGATTCTTAAGTAATTATATAAGGTCAGTTATAGGAAATAGTTAATCACTTACAAGATAATAATAGGATACTCAAAGAACGCATTAATAGAATTAGAGTAGTAAAGATTAAGTTACCTTTAATCAAACGGTTCTTAGGAAAAAGGTTAAAGCTTAAGGGATTTCTTACGCAGATGTACTTTAAGGTTATACAGAAAGGAGCGAAGTTAGCAATATCATTGGATTAAGTAGCCTATGCAGGATTGTTCCTAATAGGGAGAGCACTTAAGTAGTTTAAACTATATCTCACGGAAATATAAGCTAATGGCATAACAACTACTAACCAGGACGTACGGTATATATTCGCTAGTTAGAACGGGTTCGCGGAACAACTAACGCAGATATTTAGAGACCTGGAATCTATAACTATAGCAGAACAAAAGCTTTAGAACTTAGTACAACGCACTTTAATAATTAAGTATATAATATAGTTTTAAACACTAGCCATATAGGTTAAGTGGAACAATAAGGCGCTTATGGCACAGTATAAACAGGGACTTAAGGCTAAAGTCTAGGACGCAATTATCCTAATAGAAGATGTGTGTAAGGGCGCGAAGAGGCTTCAGGGAAGATTTAAAGGAATAATATAAATTCTATCTAAATCTAAGGGTATATAGCTCTTGAAGAGAACAAGACGTTGCGTAAAGAAGAGAAAGGAATAACCAGAGAATCTTGTAATTAAATGGTTAGGGGTCTTGGTCGATGCGTGCGCACGTACACACGCGGACGGACTTCGGTAGAATTCGATTAATCTGGCAGAACTTGGCAGAAGTTAATTAAGGCGTTAAGTTTATCTATTAAGTGTTTTACTGAGACATTCCTACTATAACTAGGCTAGTCCTGTTATAGTACCCCCCCTTTTAACCAAAGGTTCAAAATAATTCAATTTAGTTAAGAGTTTATAATTTTTTTTTTATCGCGTGTCATATTTTCGCGTTGGGTAGCGGTCTTGGCAAGGCAGATCTAACCAATTAGACAACTTTAACCGCTAGTTAAAGTTCCTTAACATCTTACGTGTTACGTAATCGCGTTATAAACGTTGTGACTTATTTCAAGTTCTTTTTAAATTTAAGTTTCGTATATTTGTGTTAGGTGGCAGTTATTTGCCTTTATATTGTGTCCATCTAGCTAGAGCAGGCCGCGAAGGATAGTCCTTATGGAATTCTTTTACCAAGAAAGGCGCGTTGGCCTTAATCTAATTATAGGTTTCCTAGGTTTATGTTTTATATCCTTCCTACTTAATAAGAAGTTTAAATTGTTTAAATCGTTTTTTCCATTATATATTATTAATTAAGTTAATAAAGTAAGAACTGTTACCGTTGTTAATAATTACAGGAGGTGGTAGCAGCACTTTATAAGTTAAAGGTTTACCTTTTAAAGGTTATAGCAAGCTTATATAAAATATTAGGTGTATTTTTATCTTAGTTAGCAGTTTAAGCTTATAGGCGTATAGGCTTAGTTTTTTTTTAATTTAGTATAGGCCTGCAAACTTCTAATTAAGTTTCTTTAAGGGCCGTTAAGTCTTTATATTTCATGTATTTAGGTAAGCCATATTACCTTCTTTAAAGTCCTACATAGGAGCTCGTCCTTTGTTTATATACTATTCCTATACCGTTTAAGCATACATTAATTTACTTTATAGTAGTTCCGTTAACTGCTTTATTTAATTAGCGAAGTTATACGCATTAATTAACTAAATCCGTTTAATCGTAGGTTCTATTGTATTAATTTTAGGTCGTGGTTTAAATCCAAGTTAAGGGTCTTGTCCATAGGTCGCGTAAAACGGCGTTATACCTATTAATTTATTTATTATATTATTCGCAGTAAACTTAGCTAAAGGCAGCCACTTTTCCCAGTTATCTTATAGGTAGGAGTAGTATATTTATAGGTATTGTTCCATAATCGCGTTTATAATTTCGGTTTAACCGTCTATCTCTAGATAAAATATAGTTAAGAGTTATATTTATATACTTAATTATTTATATAGAGCTTGCTAGAAGTCTAAAATAAACTGGCTTCTATAGTTAGATATTATTAAGTTAGGGAGTCTATGCAGCTTAAAGACGTGTTTAACAAAATATTTAGCTACTAAGATAATATTAATTAAGTCCATAGGAATTATATATCGCATTTTTATAAGGCGGTTAACTACTA